>Ga0187865_1000393_pt1 | contig 61322 bp, 53 predicted proteins | sample June2016WEW_11_1_2_FD_132989 | JGI IMG/M metagenome (GOLD analysis project Ga0187865, IMG submission 132989) | Peatland microbial communities from SPRUCE experiment site at the Marcell Experimental Forest, Minnesota, USA - June2016WEW_11_100 | ecosystem: Environmental > Terrestrial > Soil >... | reverse complement strand
TGCTGCTTTAGTCTTCAGGCCTCTAACCCCGAAGACCACATGCGGTATTAGCAGCCCTTTCGAGCTGTTATTCCCCACTTTGGGGCAGGTCGCCTACGTGTTACTCACCCATTCGCCACTCGGGACCCTCTGTATTGCTACAAAAGACCCCTCGTACGACTTGCATGTATTATGCACGCCGCCAGCGTTCATCCTGAGCCAGGATCGAACTCTCCATAAAGGAATTGGTCGCATCCGAAGATGCGAGCGAGTTCAGGAACACTGAGACCCGTGCTCTTCCTACCACTCTTCAGTTGTTAAGGTTCAGGCCTAGGCAAGACGCGCTTCCAACGCGCCCCGCTCCCCGCCGCCGAGCCCAGAGACACCGACAGCCGATATGCCCACTGGCACATCGGCCGGCTCACAAGCCAGCCGTCCCTCTGACCGGCCTGTGCTCGCTTCCCGGGCTATTCGGTTGTACACGTCTCTCCGCGTCGCGGAGGCGGACGAGCTTGCGGGTATGCACAGATTATCCCACGCCCCCCTGTGGTTGTCAAGGTGGCGCCTTTCAGCCGGGCGGGAACGAAAGAGGATGATTCCGGCGTCGATTAGTCCAAATTCGAGATCCCTCTCGTGGCGTCCACCGCGGACCCAGGAAGAAGACTTCTCCGCCCCCTCCAGCGGTCATCCAAGGCAAGAAACAAGACGCTCACCCGTCGACCCCGCAGAGTTCACCAGATGGCCCGCCGAGCACAGAGTTGCAAGCGGAACGACGCGACCTCCGCCACCGATCCTAGTGGCAAGTCAGCCTCGCCGTGTTTTGAGCGGAAATCGAATTGGGGCTGGTCACCTGAACCTTGAACCAGTAGGTCCCTGCCGCATTCACCTGGTAAGAGTCGGTGTAAGTTTGCGTCCCCGACGCTTTAAACACGTACGTCTCCGGCGACGCCGCCTGCCCGTTGCTCTTGATGCGCTGGAAGGTAAGCGTTATCGGGCCGTTCCACTCAATTTTGAAGTTCACATTGAACGTGTAGGGGAGAGACCCGCAGGCAATGTCTTTGCTGGAGGGAGTCATATCCAAGCCCACATAGTCGACAAAGGCTACCGGAGGGGGCTGGACCGCCACGAGGGAGGTATCGCCTTGCGTCTGCGTGTCGGAGGAAGGAACCCAGCAATATCGTCCGGGTTGCCCCGGATTCTCGATGTACCACCAGCCCCCTGGCGAATCCCTGCCTTGGATCAGCACGGTATGGCCCGCCACCAACGCTCCCTCTATCGAGTAGACGGTGCCAGGTCCGAAGCGGCAAGCCACATCCTGGTTAAGTGGGCTGACCATCGGGGGCGAGGGGGTCAGCGTAGGGGCCGGGGTAGGCGTCAGGGTACTGGTCGGCGCGGTAGTGGCCGCGGGCGTGTTGGTCGAGGTTGGCGCTACGGTGGTCTGCGGTGACGCGGTGGGAACCGCGCCTGAGCTGGAAGACAGGCCAAGGCCGGAAGACGAGAGATTGCACGCCATGCCCAAGGCCACCCAGAAAACGAGAGGGATAAGTGAAGCCCGGCTCATATTTGCCACGGATCCTCCTTTGAACACGCCTAGGCGCTCTCGCATCTCCTGACGGCTGTCACAACTCAGAGCGTCCCTCGATGGCCCGCGCCAGGGTGTTCTCATCGGCGTACTCGAGGTCCCCGCCGATGGGCAGGCCCCGTGCCAAACGGGTCATCTTCACGCCCATTCCCTCCAGCTGCTTGCTCAAGTACATCAGCGTCGCCTCGCCCTCCATCGAGGGATTGGTGGCGAAGATCACTTCACGAATGCCGCCTGTTTTCACGCGATCGATCAACTCGCGGATCCGCAGGTCTTGCGGCCCCACTCCCTCCAAGGGCGAAATGGCCCCGTGCAGGACGTGGTATTTCCCATGGTAGCCGCGCGTACGCTCCAGGGCCAGTACGTCCAGGGGGGCTTCCACTACACACACCTGGCTTGCGTCGCGCGTCTCGTCGAGACAAATCGCGCAAGGATCTTCGTTCGCGTCGGTGATGTTGAAACATCGAGAGCAAAAACGAGTGCTCCGGCGCAGATCTAGAATCGCCTCTCCCAGCGCCTGCACCTCTTCCTCCGGAGTCCGCAGGAGATGAAAAGTAAGCCGGGCGGCGGTCTTGGGCCCGATTCCGGGAAGGCGCATCAATTCTTCCGTGAGGCGGGATATTGACTTGGGGACAGGCATAGGCAGAGATATAGATCTGGGTCTGGTGCTCCCCTCAGAACGAGGGGAGTCCCCCGGCCAGGCTGCCCAGCCTCTTGGCCGCCAAGTCCCGCGAAGCCTCGAGGGCCTGGTTGATGGCCGACTTGAGAAGGTCCGCTATCACGTCTGCCTCCGTAGACTTTAAGAAGTCGGCTGAGACTTCAACCGACTGGCATTTTTGATCTCCGGTCATTATCATCTTCAGCGCTCCGCCACCCGCAGTCACTGTGACCGTCTCGCTGGCCAGTAGGCTTTGCACCTGCGCAATCTGCTGCTCCAGCCGGCGAACCGGCTGGGACTTTCCGCTCTCCGAGGAGGGAAAAGAAGGCTTGTGTCCTTTGGCCATGGCTCTGCCTCGCCCATCAGGAAAGATCGATCGAATGCGCCCCCAGTTCGCGAGTGGCGGTATCCACCATTCCGCCCTCAACGTGTCCTGCCAAGCCTCCCGATCCAACCATGCGGCCCAGAACACAGCGCACCCGGAGCGGCCTGCCGATGACCTCTGCCAGCACCCCCTGCACGGCGGCAACTGTCTCGGGCCTTGCCGCCTTGGATCGCGGCAACTCATTCTCAAAGATGAGACTGAGGACCTCTCCTTCGAAAGCGAAGAGGCGCCCCTGGCCGAATAGTGCGTGAGCCCGCGTGTCGCGTTCCCGAAGCAAGGAAAGAACCTGCGGCCAAACCTCACTGATGCGAGCGAGGGAAAGCGTGGGGCCTTGTGCGGATTCCGGCGCCCGGGTCTTCTCGTTACCCAACCCGCTGGCGGAACCTTGCCCGCCGCCTGCTGAGCCCCGTCCCGCGGGGCTCGCCCCCGATTTCGGGAGCAGGGATTCCTGACCGGCAGGCGGGCTGGCCGCGGAGGGCGGGCTCCCAAGAGGAACCGCGTCGCCTTCGGCTCCTCCCCTGGCATCCAGGGCCTCAAATAGTGCCAGTTCGAGAGGAAGCTCGGGGCGCCATCCCACTCTTGTGTCTGCAGCCGCAAGGTTGAAGGCGCGAATGGCCCGCACGACTTGCCCCCGGTCCATGGACCGCGCTATCGGCTGCATGGCGGCCTGAGTCTCTGCCGGCGCCTCAATCAAGTCCGTGCACCCCATCTGGGCCAGAAGGACTCCGCGAAGGTAGTCCACAATCTGACGGGCAAATTGCCGGGTATCAGCTCCCGAATCGATTGTGCGGTGAATCAGGCGAAGCCCTTCGCCGAGGTTGCCTTGCGCCAGGCACCCCACCAGATCTTGCGTGGCCTGCCAGGCCGCCGCCCCCAACAAGTTGAGGACAGCCTCTTGCGTGATGCGGCCACCCAGCGAGGCCATTTGATCCAGCAGAGATAGCGCATCTCGAAGGCTGCCTGTTGCCTGACGCGCTATCGTGCTTAACGCCTCGGGCGAGGCGTCAATTCTTTCCGCCTCCGATACCTTTTTCAGATAGGAGGCAATTTCCTCCCCCGCAAGCCGATGGAATTCGTGGCGTTGACAACGCGAAATCACGGTGGCAGGAATCTTGTGAATTTCCGTCGTCGCCAGAACAAAGAGCACATGAGAAGGCGGTTCCTCCAGGGTCTTCAGCAGCGCGTTGAATGCCGCCGTGGAAAGCATGTGGACTTCGTCGATGATGTAAACCTTGAAGCGCCCCTCGTTAGGGGCCAGGGTAACCCTCTCCCGCAGGTCGCGAACATCCTCGACACTGGTGTTGGAAGCGGCATCGATCTCAACCAGATCCAAGTAGCGGCCTTCATTGACGGAGAGGCAGGGCGGGCAGCGATTGCAGGGTCGCTGCGCGAGGTCCGCGCAGGTGCAGTTCACGGACTTGGCCAGGATTCGGGCCACGCTGGTCTTTCCCGTCCCCCGCGGCCCAGCAAACAGATACGCATGGGCCACCTTCCCGGCTCGCACGGCGTTGCGCAGGGTTTGGACAACGTGGTTCTGACCGACCACCTCATCCCAGGCCTGGGGTCGCAGCTTGTTGTAAAGCGCTTGGCTCATGACTGGCTCCAAGTGGGAGTGTAGCAGACTGGCAATTTCTTGACAAGACAGCCCCCTGGAGCGCGCCCAGGCCGGCTCCGAAGGTGAATGGCCGCCCGGCTCCTCGGAACAGAACCCGCTTGGCTCGCGCGAGTCCGCCCAACCCCCATTGTAGGGCTGTCTGGGGGCCTGCTCCAGGGGAAATCAGGCCAGTCCGCCAGGAACGCGCGGACAGCCAACACCGCGAGCTAATGGTCAGGCTACTGCACTCTTCCACAGCCGAGGCTGCGCGACCTCCACGGAGACCCGCCCCGCGCCGCTTCGAGCAGCCCGAAGCGCAAGTCGATTTACGATCCTCTTCCCTTCGGGTTCCGCGCGCCGGGTTTTTGGCCCGCAGAGACGACCGAGCCACTTGGGAGGCCGCGCCGTTGGTTCCTCGCGAGAATTTCGGCAAGGCGACAGCCTGCCGCGGCGCGCCGAGACTCCCCTGCCGCTGGTGAGGGCCAGGGTACCTAGCCGAGTAACTCACTGGCCCGACATTGTTGAGAAGCAGGATCTCCTGACCCGTTGGCCGACGGTTTCCAAGCTATCCCCGTGCGCTCGCGCTGTCCTTGCCCTGGCCCCTGTGCACGCAGACGGCGCCTCCTGTCTCCAACGTGAAGCCCACGAAGAAAAAATCCACGCCGGTCGCCGAGCGCGGGGGTCGACCAGTCAAGTCATGGCCAGGACCCGACTTCTCATGCTTCCATCACGGCCCGCGACAAATCCTTGCCCCCGGATCCTCATGGTGCTCGGCCAGGGAACCAGCTCACCAGCTGGGCGTCGTGCCATCATGGCGCCGGAGTTACCGAAGGTCCCAGGACAGCACGAGGGTCTCTTGCTCCATCTCAAGGGGATTGGGGCCGCGCCATTGGTTTGCGCCAAGAGAGCTTCGGCGGTCACTCCCCCTTCCTTTGCGGTCGGGCACAATGTGTCCCCCGATCGGATCCCGCACATTCTCGGGGGTGGAAGCGAGGCGCTCAAGGGTCAGCGCTGCAGGAGAAATGGAGAGTAAACCTCGGGGGGCGTCGCAACCCTCTTGGGGGGTGACGTCATCCGCTGCCATAGGAAGAGGAGAATCGGAGTGGTCACCTCGGAGACCAAGGCGTGCAGAGCGGGGTAGAATAGCCCGCCGCCAGAGTAAATCAACGGCTCGCTGGAGACAGCATGCCGTGGCCAAGCCATAGGCATCGAGGCTAGGTGAGTGCCGTACCTGGTTGATGGACACAACCTGATTGGCCGTTTCCGCGGCCTGTCGCTCAGTGACCCAGAGGACGAGCGTAAGCTCGTGGCTCTCCTGGAAAGATTTGCGTATCGGACCAGGCGGCGAATGGTCGTCTTTTTTGACCGCGGTGTCCCCCCCAGTGTCCCCCTCTCCCGAGGAGCTGTCGAGGCGCACTTTGCCCGCGCACCCCGTCAGGCTGATGAGGCACTGCTCCACTACCTGCAGCAGCTCCGAGATCCGGGCAACTGGACGGTCGTAACCTCCGATCGCGAGGTGGCACAACATGCCAGGGCTGGCGGGGCACGTGTCCTCGCCTCCGAACGATTTGCCCAAGATATAGCCAAGTCGCTTCGAAAAGAATCCAAAGCCGACACCCCGGAGGAAAGCTCCGCCCAACTCGACGAGTGGGTGAACCTCTTTGGCGGTGACAAGCCCTGAGGAAGGGCGTGGAGGCTAGCAGGAAATACCTATGGGCCCGGATGGACTCGAACCATCAACCCGCTCCTTATGAGGGAGGTGCTCTGCCGTTGAGCTACAGGCCCTGCTGGGTGCAATTTCATCGCAACGGCCCCCAGCCGCCGCTAGGCATCGGCCTCGCGTTCGGAGTCTTGCTCGCCCGGCCAAGGCCCGAAAGCGGGCGACGGGATTCGAACCCGCGGTGTCAGCTTGGAAGGCTGATGCCTTGCCACTTGGCGACGCCCGCAAACCACCCGAGGGTCTCGGCCATCCAGTCGGGGTGGGCGGACTTGAACCGCCGACCCCCGCGTCCCAAACGCGGTGCGCTACCAACTGCGCCACACCCCGGGCGGGCGAGAGTATAATGCGCTCCCAATCTCGGGTCAAGCAAAGCCAGCGACCCGGTCAGAACTCCGCGTGTTAGCCACCCCATCCGTCCCCCCTCTCCACCAAGAGGATGCCTATGACCTCGACTGATCCCTACCAGCTCTTGGCTCGATACTACGACCTCCAAAACGCGGATGTAACCGAGGATCTGCCCTTCTGGCTCGAGCTGGCGCAGCAACGCCGCGACCCGATTCTCGAGCTGGGCTGCGGAACCGGCCGAGTCCTGATTCAGCTCGCCCGCGACGGTCACACCGCGGTGGGGGTGGATCGGTCTGAGGCGATGCTGGCCCGGGCCCAGAGCCGCCTCGATTCCCGTCCCGAGCTCAGGAACCAGATTGAGCTGGTTCGTCAAGATTTCTCTGGCTTGGAACTGAAGCGGGCCTTCGACCTCATCCTCATGCCCTTCAACACCTTCGCCCACCTTTTGACGCGTGCAGAACAATCCGCTGCGCTCCAATCCGTCCACCGTCACCTGGAACCCGGTGGGTCCTTCGCCTTTGACCTTCCCAATCCAGCCGAAATATACGCGGCCTCCCGCGAGGGGCTGCTCTTAGAGCGGATCTTGAAAGACGAAGAGCGGGGCTGTACTATCCAAGTGTTCTCCTCCTTCTTGCTGGAACGCAACACCCAACAGGGCCACATCACCTGGTTTTATGACGAGGTCGATGAGGAGGGCCGGGTCTCACGAACCACGATACCCATGACCCTCCGCTATTTCTTCCCCGACGAATTGGTCTGTCTGTTGGAAGCCAGCGGCCTCGCAATCCGCAGCATTTCCGGAGACTTTGATCACGGACCTCTAGAGGAGGATTCCGACCGGATGGTGATTGTTGCGGAGAAACCAGCCACCGCCCGCCCGGGCGGATAGCCTCCAGAACGCTGGCTGGCGATTCGCCCCTGCGCCCTCCCATCCCGCTTTTTCGCGGGGGGCCCACTCGGTAAAGGGAGCCCGCAGGGCTTCGCGTCTGGGCTGGTTCTTCTTTTGCGTTCAGGTCCCAGAGGATCGGCCCTTCCGCGGAGAGCCTGACATCACTGGGATGCGCTCGCATGCTCCCCATCCGTCCGCCGGCTCTGTCCACTTCCTTATGGCCAGCAGGTTCTCGTCATCCCGCAGGGGTCAGATCTCCACCGACAGGCCCAGTGCGCCCAGTTGAGCCTTGCTGGCAAGCTCGCGGGCGGAGCCTTGCCGGGGAGGGGTGGCCAAGCGCCCGCGTCGGCCAAAAAGGCGAGATCTACGGAAACAGAGGGACGGGTCGCTCGGGCCAGGAGATCGAGCGACGAGGCGAAACGCGACGCTGGACGATAACCTCCCAGAACCCGATTCCTGTTGTCTGGCTTTCGTGGCGCGCCCCAACATGAGGTGAAACTCAGGGTTCGCGGCGCTGCAGATGGCCTAGCTCACTGGCGGCCTTCGCTTTCATTAGCTAGGCGTTGAAAGAACTGATCCAAAAAGCGAAGCCGTTTCTTGGCCAAGCGTCGACCGCTAGCCGTTTGAAGTCTTTCGGGGATTTGCCGCAACTTATATAGATACTCGTGGTAGGCGCTATGAGGCTCACCGGCTTCCAACCTCCCTTCCTCGCGGAAGGTGACGGAGGGGCTTGAATAGATGGGCTGGTGTGCCAGCGCGGCAAAGGCCACGGCGCGCGCCGCTCCCACGGCCCCAATAGCGTCCAGCTTGTCCGCGTCAAAAAGGACTTTGGCCTCCCGCGTCTGGGGCGGGGCGGCCGAGGTGCGAAAGCGGTGGGTCCGAATGCAATGGAGAACCTGCTCGATCTTCTCATCTGGCCATTGGTCACGAGTGAGGACCTCCTTTGCGAATTTCGCAGAGGTCTCTTGATGACCTTCCTCCGCAACGCCTTCAGCCGCGTCTCGGCAGGCATCATGGAGGAGGACGGCCGCCTGCAGAATCTCCAGATCCGCTCCTTCTTTGCGCCCGATCTGTTCTGCAAGAACCAGGACGCGCAAGACATGATCAAAGCCATGGATCGGATCGTCCGAGCGGTACCACTTTCGGGCCTGCTCAAGCGTGGGCATCCGCTCCATCCTTGGACCGGGCGATGACGACGGCCAGGGCTTGGTCCCCTGAATGGGAAAGGCTCACCGCCCATTCCTCAAGGCCCAACTGAAGAGCCTGCCGATGAGCCTCCCCATGCAGCCGCAACTGGGGCTGTCCCCCCATTCCGGAAATGATTTCTATCTCGCGCCAACCGACCCCGGCCGTCAGGCCTGTTCCCAGAGCTTTAGCGACGGCCTCCTTGGCCGCAAACCGTGCGGCCAACGACTGACTTCGACTCCCGCAGTTCTGCAATTCCTCCGCAGTGAAGACCCGCTCCAAGAAACGCGACCCCCAGCGGGCCAGTGCCTGCTCCAGTCGCGGAATCGCAACCAGATCGATGCCTACCCTAATCATGAGAGGAACGCCGAAGCGGCACGCCCGAGAAGCTAGGATTCATCAGCAGGGCCGGCAATTCCTATCGCCAGCCGATCCGGATGAAGGTAGCGGCGTGCACTCTCCAAGATCTCGTCGCGCGTTACACTACTGATGACCTGAGGGTAACGCTGATAGTGGTCCAGCCCGAGGTGGAAGAGTTCGAGGTTCATCAGGGCCGCTGCCATCCCGTCATTGGATTCAAGCTGAAGGGGCAACCGTCCGATGAGGCTGGCCTGGTTGTCGACCAGCTCGCTCTGAGTGACGCGGGACTGGACGAACCGCTCAATCTCTCGGCGGATGAGCTCAATGGCCCTCTGAAGGTTGCGAGGACTGATCCCGGCAACCACCATCCAGGGTCCCGGACCCAGTCCCCCGCTCAGCGTGCTGAAGGAGTAGTAGGCCAATCCTTCGGACTCACGGACCGCCTCTCCGATTCGACCGAACATGCCGAAGCGACCGAGAATGTTGTTTCCCAGCATGGCCGGAACGTAGTCGCCTGCGGTTCGGGCTGGCCCCGGGGCACCAATGACCAAATCGGCCTGGCTCTTCCCCGGAAGGAGCACCCGGTTCTGAACGATGCGCTCGAGCCGGGGCGCTGCGGAAAGGGCTGGGCGCGTCGGTTGGCCTGGGTTGGCCCAGCCCCCAAAGTACTTCTCAATGAGGGAAAGCGCTCGCGCGCTGTGCACGGCCCCGGCGATCGTGATGATCATGTCCCGCGGCCCGTAATAGCGCCGATGAAATCCCTCCAACTCATCTCGAGCAATTCCCCGAATCGTCTCCAGAGAGCCCTCATCATCGTGCGCGTAGGGATGCCCCGGATAGGCCAGGGAATTGAACGCGAGTTGGGCGCGCGCCCCCGTGTCTTCCTGGCGGATCGCCAGATCGGTCAGATACTCTCCCCGCAATCGCTCCACCTGATCCGGTGGAAAGGAAGGGACCTGCAAAGCCTCCGCCGCCAGTTCCGCAATGGTGGCGCAATCTTCCGCCAACGAACGCGCGTAGAAGGAGGTCGCGTGCATTCCGGAACCGAACGAAAGAGAGGCGCCCACCGATTCCAAGGTATCGTAGATCTGATGAAAACTACGCCTCTCCGTCCCACGCATGAGGCAGGCGGCGGTCAAGCTGGCCAGACCCGCCTTTTCCTCCGTTTCGTCCAGACCCCCTGCCCAGCAGGTGCCCTGGATGACCACCGAGGGACTCAGAAAATTCTCACGGATCAGGACCGTGATCCCGTTGGAGAGTCTTTGACGCACAACGGAATCGGGACCCGGAAGGCTGCGCGGATTGAGCTGAGGCAGGTTGGGTCCGGACCGTCCGCGCTGGGCCGCGGTCCTCTTGCGAAATCGGCGGGGCGAAGATTTGCGGGAGCTTGCGGGAGACATCCTGGTTTTCTGCAAGGTTTTGGTCTGAGTCAGATTCCCGTCGCGCCTTCGGTCGGAAGGTAGAACCCAACGGTGCGATTCCTCTTGGAGAGAAACTTGCGAGCCACCCTCAGTACATCCTCCCCTCGCACAGATTCTAGATTCTGCAGGTAGGTCTCGAACCAGCTGTAGTTGGCGAACATCTCCGCATATCCCATCCAAAAGGCCTGGTTGGTGACGGTTTCGCTTCCATAGGCGAAAATGGCCCGAGCCTGTTTCACGGCCCGCGTCAGCTCTTCCTCCTGGACGGACTCCTCGGCCAAGCGCCGCAGCTCTTGGTCCAGCGCGCTCAACACTTGTTCCGGTGTCCGCCCGTTGCGCACGGTCGCGGTGAGAGTATAGAGGTAGGGGTCCAAAGTGGCGGCCATCCCCCCACTCACTCCGGCGGCTAACTCCGTGTCGACCAGCGCCTGGTACAAACGGGATGTCTTGTTCGAGATGCCGGTCCCGAATAGGTTCAAGTTGCTCGGCCCGGCCAGAATGGAATCCAGGACGACCAGGGGAAAGAAATCGGCCTCGGACGCGCAGGGAACATGGTAGGCCACTTCGAGGTAGGAGGTCTCTCCGGGCCCCTCGACCACCACCCGGCGCTCCCCATGCTGGGGCGGCTCCGGCCGCGTCAACACGGCCGGCGGCGTTCCTGAGGGGACATTCCCGAACAATTCGCGTATCCGGTCCAGGACTGGATGCCACTGAAAATCTCCAGCCGCCGTGAGCACCGCGTTGTTGGGAACATAGAAGTGGTGATAGTGCTGAACCAGGTCCTCGCGGGTCATGGAGGCGAGGTCCGATACATCCCCGATGACCTCATGATGGTACGAATGCACCCGGAAGGCCGCGGCCTGGACCTCCTCTGAGAGACGGAAGGTCGGTTCGTTTTCATTTCCCTGCCGTTCCGAGATGATCACGGTTCGCTCCGAGGTCACCTCCCTTGGAGCGAATAGGCTGTTGACCATCCGATCGGACTCGATGCGCAGGGCCAAATCTAGACGATCCGCAGGCAGAGTCTCATAGTAGGCGGTCCAGTCCAACCAGGTCATGGCGTTCCACACCCCGCCTTCTCGAGAGATTGCCCGATCCACGCTGCCCGCCGGGTGGGTCGGTGTCCCCTTGAACTGCATGTGTTCCACCCAGTGCGAGACACCGGTCAGGCCGGGGCGCTCATTGCGCGATCCGACTCGGAACCAGAGCCATGCACTGATGATCGGCGCGGTGTGGATCTCCTTCAACAGGATCTGAAGGCCGTTGCGCAATCTGGCCCGATGGATGCGGCCGGAGGTCATGCCCCCCTCTCCAGCGCCGAGCCGACCGTGTCTTTGGGGGAACCCTCAAGCGGTCCGTTCGAGCCTCTGCCCAGGCCCCGATAATGAAATCCCAGGGCCCGCATCTCTGCGGGATCATACAGATTGCGGCCATCCACGAGAATCGGGCGACGCATGAGCTCTCGCAGTCGCCCGAAGTCCAGTTGCCGAAACTCGTTCCATTCGGTGCATACCAGCAGGGCGTCACAGTGCTCGGCCAGCTCGTAGGCGTCCGCAGCCATCTTCACGCCCGGCATGACCCGCGCCGCGTTTTCCATCGCCACCGGGTCGTAAGCCCGCACCAAGGCTCCTTTCGTTTGAAGCCGCGCGGCGATTCGGATCGAGGGAGCCTCGCGCATGTCATCCGTGTTCGGCTTGAAGGCCAGACCGAGGATTCCAAGGGTCTTGCCCCCCAAGTCCCCCAGCACTTCCTGCACCCGTTCCACCATCCGCTCGATTCGATCCTCGTTGATTTCCATCACTGCCCGCAGCAACTGGGGATGCCGACCTTGCACTTGGGCCATGTGGGCCAGAGCCTTGACGTCCTTGGGGAAACAGGATCCCCCGTATCCGATCCCGGCGTCCAGGAAGAACTTCCCAATGCGGGGGTCGTAGCCCATGCCCGCCGCCACTTCTTTGATGTCCGCCCCCAGCGCCTCACAGATGTTGGCAATCTCGTTAATGAAGGAGACCTTGGCCGCGAGGAAAGCATTCGAGGCGTACTTAATCATCTCCGCCGTGCGAAGGTCGGTGATCATGATTGGAGCCCGCAACGGCAGGTGCAGTTGCGCGACCTGGTGGGCCGCTTCTTGGTCCAGGGACCCGAGAATGGTGCGTGCCGGGTTGAGAAAGTCCTGGATGGCCGAGCCTTCTCGAAGGAATTCGGGGCAAGAGACGACCGCAAAACGGACTGGGCTCGGCTGATTGGCACGGATGACTTCTGCCACCCAGTCGCCGGTGCCGACCGGCACCGTCGACTTGTTGACTATGATCAAGTCGTGAGTCATGGCCCGCGCGATGGCCTGGGCAGCCGCCTGGACGTAGCGCAGATCGGCGTCCCCATCGGCTCCCTCTGGAGTGCCCACGGCAATAAAGACAAATTCCGCCTGACTCAGCCCCTCGGTGTAAGAAGTCGTGAAAGAAAGTCGACCCGCTCCGACGTTCCGGCGGACGAGCTCCTCCAGCCCCGGCTCATAGATGGGAAGGATCCCCAGTCTCAGCTTTTCGATGCGCTCCTCGTTGATGTCCAGCGCGACCACACGATTGCCGAGGTCGGCAAAGCCAGCAGCGGTAACAAGGCCCACGTAGCCCACCCCGACTACACAAATGCCATTCAAGCGCTCACCTTCTGGAGGCGATGTCAGAGAAAGATCGTGCAGAACGAGTGCCCGCGATGATACCACAAGAGAAAACGCAGCACGCGAGGGAGGGAAGAGCGAACCACGACTGCTGGCCACAGGCTCGCAAACCTTTCAGAATCAGCCTGAACCCTTTTTCCGGCAATGTGGATCGCTAAAGGTCACGCCGGCCCCGTGACCTCTGTCACTTGAGCACCTTCCGGATGCCTCTTACACTTCAAGTAGACATTTTTCATCCGCAAAAGCCAAGATAGGCGACGAAGAGTAGGTGCAATGGAAATCACACGTCAGGCCGATTACGCGATCCGTGCGATTCTCTACTTGGCCGAGCGCGAAGGCGACGGACGATCTCCAACCAACGTGATTGCCCGTGAAAAGCACATCCCGCCCTCTTTCTTGGCCAAGATCATCTCGCAGTTGTCCGTCGCTGGTCTGGTGCAGACCTCGCGCGGAGCGCGAGGGGGCGTTACGCTGGCCCGATCTGCCTCCGAAATCAGCCTGCTGGAGGTGATCGAGGCCATCGACGGGCCCATCCAGATCAATGAGTGTGCCCTCGATTCCGACGACTGCCCGTTCGGCAAGGATTGCGCTCTCAGCCCGCTTTGGTGCCAGCTTCAAGAAGAGCTCGTGGACAAATTGAGGGCCACCCGCTTTTCGCAGGTCCTGAAGCCTCTAGGCCGGGGGGCCGAGGCTGCCTGACGGAGCCCTCCCGGAACGAAGGCAAATTGCCAGAAAGAGAGCGCCGCCCTCACAGAAGGGGCGGCCTTTTTTGCAAATTTGCGGGGATTCGCATCCAGGCGCCTCTTCCGCTTCCTACCCTCATCCTTTGTGATACACTCAAATTGCGCTTCCCTCGTCGCATTCTTATCTGAGAGTTCATGGTGTCGTTGACCGTCACCGTTGGGTGCTAGCGCGACGCAACCCTTGAGGCCCAGGGAGGCACAGAATGAACACCGGAACGCCAATTCATCGGGAATGGGTCTACGCCTTGCAGGACGGAACCGTTGTGGTGGATTGGGGCGAGGGCACCTTGCAAGATATTGTGACCGGCGATTTCCTGCGAGAGGGCAAGTTCGGCCACGAATTGCAGGATCATGAACTCGAGAATCTGCGCAATTCGGGTTACATCGGCGACTTCGATTCACGCAACGTCTACCTGCGCCCGCTGCCGGAGATCAAGCGACCCACTCTCGACTGAAAGACACCTCGCCAGTCGCCTCAGACCTACCCCCGAGGCGGCAATGTGCGCGCCTCCGGGCTGTGGCGTAGGGCCCAAAGGTCGTCCCTCTTCAATTGCCTCCTGAGCCTCTCAGCTGCCACTCGGCTAGCACTGGAAAGGAGTATCGCATGGAGGTCTTCGAGGCTATTCACCGCAAGCGGGCCATCCGCGAGTTCAAATCCGTCCCCCTTCCCCGGGAGGCTGTTCGCACCATCCTGAACGCCGGAAGGCGGGCACAATCCTCGAAGAATTCTCAACCCTGGCAGTTTGTGGCCCTCCAGAATCGGGAAACGCTGCAGGCCCTGGCTCGACTCGGCCCCTTCGCAGGTCACCTAGCAGGAGCAGCCCTGGGTGTCGTCATTGCCACTTCCGATCCATCCGAACGTTGGTCGATTCCCTTTGATGCCGGCCAAGCCGCCGCCTATATGCAGCTGGCCGCCCTGGAGCTAGGTATTGGCTCTTGTCTCGCAAGCATCTACGACCCCGAGGCGGCTCGCGACCTGCTGGGCATTCCTCCGGCCTCTTTCCCCAATGTGGCGATCTCCTTTGGCTATCCTCAAGATGAGGCCGCATTCAAGGCCGGACCTCGACCTTCAGGACGGAATTCGTTTGACCAAGTTGTCCACTGGGATCGCTGGTAGGTGTCCCGGCCAGCCCAAGTCCTCGCTTCACAGGGAGAGTCTAATGACCAGAACCATTCGAGCCCCACGCGGAAGCAGAATCACGTGTAAGGGTTGGCTCCAGGAGGCAGCGCTGCGCCTGCTGATGAACAACCTGGATCCGGAGGTGGCCGAACGCCCGGAGGATCTGGTGGTGTACGGCGGACGCGGCCAGGCGGCTCGCAATTGGGACTGTTTCGATGCCATAGTGGCTTCGTTGCGAGAGCTCGCGGACGACGAGACGCTACTGGTTCAATCCGGAAAACCGATCGTCATCTTCAAGACCCATCCGGACGCCCCACGGGTGCTTCTGGCGAACTCCAACCTCGTGCCGCATTGGGCTACCCAGGATAAGTTCGACGAACTGGCCGCCCAGGGCCTCACCATGTTTGGGCAGATGACGGCTGGGTCGTGGATCTACATTGGCACTCAAGGCATCCTTCAGGGAACATACGAAACGTTTGCCGCGGCAGCCCGCAAGCGCGGCTGGCCATCGCTCCGCGGAAAGTTCGTCCTCAGCGCCGGGCTCGGAGGGATGGGGGGAGCCCAACCGCTGGCCGTCACGATGAATGAAGGCGTCGGGCTGATTGTGGAGGTGGATCCCGCGCGGGCGCGACGTCGGCTGCAATCCGGCTATGTCGACACCGTGGTGGAGGATCTGGAGGAAGCCATGACCCTGGTCGAGAAGGCCCAGGCACAAAAGATTCCCAAGTCGATCGGGCTGATCGCGAACGCGGCGGACGTTTTCGCGCAGCTCGCCGTGCGAGGAGTCACCCCCGATCTCGTTACGGACCAGACCCCAGCCCACGATGTGCTGTCCTACGTCCCGAACCACCTCACCCTGGACGAAGCGGCGGCCCTTCGCCAGCGCGCCCCGAAGGAATATGAGCAAAAGTCCCTGGCCGCCATGGCCGAGCAGGTAAGAGCCATGCTGCGCTTCCAACAACAGGGGTCCGAGGTGTTCGACTACGGAAACAACCTGCGGCAGCGGGCTTATGACGCGGGGGTGAGGGAGGCCTTTGAATTCCCAGGCTTCGTGCCAGCGTACATCCGTCCTCTCTTTTGCGAGGGCAAGGGTCCCTTTCGCTGGGTCGCATTGTCAGGAAACCCTGAGGACATCTACAAAACCGACCAAGCGATCCTCGAACTCTTCCCCCAGAATCAGGGTCTTCAGCGCTGGCTAAGGCTCGCCCGGGAAAAAGTCAAGTTCCAGGGACTTCCCGCCCGTATCTGCTGGCTTGGGTACGGAGAACGGGCAAGAGCCGGGCTGCGTTTTAACGAGATGGTGGCCAGCGGCGAGTTGGAGGCGCCGATCGTTATCGGTCGCGACCACCTTGATGCCGGTTCCGTGGCCTCGCCCAACCGTGAGACCGAGGGCATGCTGGATGGAAGTGACGCCATCTCCGACTGGCCCATTCTCAACGCACTGATCAATGCCGTCGGCGGAGCAACCTGGGTATCGTTCCACCACGGCGGGGGGGTGGGCATCGGCTATTCCCAGCACGCGGGGCAGGTGATTGTGGCAGATGGGACCCCGGAAGCCGCTCGCCGTCTCGAAAGAGTGCTGACAACAGACCCCGGGCTAGGGGTGGTGCGGCACGCCGATGCCGGCTATCCGGAAGCCATTTCAGCGGCCAAACGCAACGGCCTGCGCATGCCCATGTTGAAGTGAGGCCCCACGTCCCCTCTCCGGAATCTCTGGGCATCGGCTTCCGACGGGAGATGTGCCGCCTGCGGCGGGGCGCCCCGCGAGTTACCCTCCTGCAAGTGGAGCCACGGGGCCGACTTGCCACCGCAGGCGTATCTGCTGAGATCTGCTCTCCGGGCGCGCAGTCCACTCAGCTCACGACCCGAACGCCGAAGGTGGGCCCCTTTTGGCGGTGACTCTCCCCACGATTATGATCCCTTCCCGGGGCTTGGCCCCAGGCCGCCACAGGCAGAAGGGTCTGCGAACCGGTCCCCGGATGGTGGGCCCGGCTGGGGATCGGAGTTCCTTGGCGTGGATCCCAACTCGTCACGCCGCGAAATGCCGGCCAGCCCCCGGAATGGGTCGACCCTGATTGGCCATGGCCTCCCCCAGGGGCAGCATGGATGCGTTTTCAGATCACCGGGATCTCGGATCGCTGACACCGTGATCCGCAGCCGCTATCCCATGGTCTACACCCCTCCGTGCCCTTTCTGCTCAGAGGCTTGGGATGGACCCGGGCAAGATCTCTCCAGGCTTCGCCGCGCGATGCAGCCTGGGGATGGCCGGTCTGCTCTCCAGTGCGGTCGGGGAGCTCGGGGGCCGAAAGAGCGGAAGACCCGGCGCAAAGAGAGTGTCCTCCATAAACCGAACGGGCGGCGGCCGACCCAAAGATACGCGGCGGAGCCAGATCTTGGTCCTGGCTCCGCCGCAGACGGGCTCATGGTCGAAGACGGAATCTCAGGCTGCCGGTGGAGCACCACGGGCCGCTGCAGCCTGGGTGTAGGCTTGACCCCACAGGTGGCCATCCACGGCGAGCGCATAGGCATAGGTGACGAACACACCGATTACGCAAACGATCACTCCCAGGCCTCCGATAACGCCCGCGACAATTGTGCCCAGGAGAGTCAGAAGAAAGACGGAGGGGACACTTCGGACGAGGCCGAAGACTTCGCTGAAGCGGAAGGCGGTCCCGATCTGATCGCTGGCCGCGAAGCTACCGAATGCCGCGGGGAGAACCAAGGTCATGGCCAGCGAGTACAGGAACGTCACACAACCGAAGCAGACGCTTACGGCTCCCGTCATAGCGGAAAAGGCCGCGCTGCCATTGCTGGAGGAACTGATGGCACGCACACCAAAGGTGAGCACGTTCTGGCAGATGACCAGCAGGATGAGCGGGAGCGCATACACGAGGCCGATGACGAAACCCTGGATTCCCCGCACCACATGGCCGCCGAAATCACTCCAGTCGGGCAGAGGCACGGGATCCTTGCGGATCACTCGGCGGGTGATTTCCAACCCCCAGCCGAGGACGATAATCTGCCCCGCGATCGGAATGATGGACACCAGCGCCGCGATGCCCACCTTCTTGATCCATTCCTTGTCTTGAAACGGGTACGAAAAGGCTAGGCCGAATTGCATGATCTCCTCCTCCTTCTTTCTTTCGCGATGTGGCTAGCTCAGATTCGGTCCCCAGGCGAGAGGTTCCGGATGAAAGTCCCGGACCTGGCTTCGAATTGGGCGACATTATACGGGTTCCCCGGGCGCGGGCGCAACCGCCCCTCCCGGGGGAACAGAAGAGGATTGGCAGGCAATGAAGGTTGATACGCTCGTCCATTCCGCCAAGCAACTGCTGACCCTTACGCCGCGCGGCCAGCGCGGGAAGAGCCTGGGCGACCTGCAGGTCCTGGCGGACGCAGGTCTGGCCATCCGCGAGGGAAGGATCGTCGATGTGGGCCCGACGCGCGACCTGCTGCGTCAGCACACGGCAGACCATCAAATCGATGCCCAGGGTCTCGTGCTCATGCCGGGATTCGTTGACCCCCACACCCACGCGATGTGGATCGGCGATCGGACGGACGAGTTTCAGCGGAGAATCGCCGGCGAAAGCTACTCCGAGATCCTTGCGGCGGGCGGAGGAATTCTCTCGACGGTTCGCGAGACCCGGGAGGCCTCGACAGACCAGCTGGTCAAGGAGACGCTCCCAAGGCTCGAACAAATGCTGGCGCACGGGACAACGACCTGCGAGATCAAGACCGGGTACGGCCTGGAGATGGAAACCGAATTGCGAATGCTCGAAGCTATTGCGCGACTGCGAGGGCTCGTACCGATGACCTTGGTGGCCACGTTCCTGCCCGCTCATGCTCTTCCGGAAGAATTTGCCTCTCGACCGGAGGACTACGTTCGCGAAATGGTCGAGAAGCTCCTCCCCGAGGCCATGCGCCGATGGCGGAGCCTAGTCGGGGACCAAGAACCCCTCTTTGCCGATGTCTTCTGCGACAAGGGCGCCTTCGACCTGAATCAGGCGCGGAGGATCCTGGAAAGGGCCCGCGATCTTGGATACCTTCTTAAGATCCATGCGGATGAGTTCGAAACCCTGGGTGCGGTGAAGCTGGCGGTCGAGCTAGGGGCCGCCTCCGCCGACCACCTGGTGGCTACCCCCTCGGGGGATATCCAGGCGCTGGGGCTATCTTCCACTGTGGCCGTCAGCCTGCCCGGAACTTCTTTCGGACTGGGAGAGCGCTCCTTCACCCCTGCCGATCGGCTTCTGGAGGCCAATGCCCTTGTGGCGCTGGGCTCGGACTTGAATCCGGGCACGAGTCCATGCGAGAGCATGCAGATGATCCTCGCCATCGCCTGCCGGTACCTTCATCTGACCCCCGCCCAAGCGATCGCGGCTTCGACCATCAATGCGGCCGCCGCCCTGCGCCGAGAGGACCAGCTGGGCAGTCTCACGCCTGGGAAGCAAGCGGACTTGATAGCTTTCCAGGTTCCGTCCTACTTGCACCTTGGGTATCACTATGGGACAAACCTGGTGAAATGGGTCCTGCAACGAGGTCAACTGGCCTACTCTTCTTGAGCAGGCGGATTCCGGGGCGGGAGGCGTCCTCCCTCGTTACCCAAAAGCCGAGAGAGATCCTCGGCTCTTCGGGCTTCTTCGGCGGGCGGTTGCTCGCGGCCGTAACGAGCGGGGGTGTACAGGTCGGTCAGACCCGTGATTTCGTTTCGCTGGCCGGGGAATTCCTTCAGCAGGGCCTGCCGATACCGCAGGGGAGTCTCCTCGGGCTGTCGCGGGCGTCCATGCTCTGCCGCCCAGGACAACAGCCTCCGATAGGCAAGCCGAATCCGGATCCGGGTGTCTGAAGTCCACGCCAATTCCGAAAACGGGGGCGGGATGGCCTCTTTTGAGTGTGGCCATCGTCCCAGCAGCCGGCGGACTTGCCGGCGGAGAAGGTCGGCCGAGAAAACGCTCTCCCGTGTCTCCTCCTCTTCGGAAGATTGCGAAAACTGAACCCGCCGCCTCAGCAGAAACACCGCCAGCACGAGCGCAGCCAAAATGGAAATGGCCAGAAGGTATCCGCCGACCTCAAAGATGTTGACCATAACGGGATTGACAGGGGCCCGCGCCGCTCCTGGAACTGGAGCAGGAGCGGAGGGCATCGGCATAGAGGTCGGCAGGGCCAAAGGACCAAACAGGCGTCCGAGGTACTGGAAGAGGGGGAAGATCAGGAAGAATACGACCACCCCGAAGGCAACGATCACCCACGACAGTCCCGTGAAGACGGCGGCGAGCAAGACCAGCGCGAAGGTAATTACCTCGGCAAAGCCCTGCGTCCCAACCCAACCAGTCAGGGCAAACCCCGTGAGGACAAGGAGCGCCACAACCGCGCTCACAGTCTGAGTCCAGTATCGATCCAGTCCCAGGGAGGCCAACCCCTTGCCAGCTCCTGGGCGTACCCTGGCAAAGTTTGCCAGAGCCAGCCCAAGAGCCCCGCTGAGGAAAATGAGCAAAACTGGGACCAGCATCTCCTGGGATCGGACGACGGGGAAAGACAGCGTGAGAAGGAATAGGACCAACACCGTCCCGCTGCTGCGCGCAAGCGACTGGGCCACCCCTTCCTGGGCGATTTCCGCCGCTCCCACCCGGAAGCCCCAGCCCAAGACCAAGAGTGACCCAACAAGAACCAGGAGCAGGCTCGCGGCGGCCCGCCAGTCATGCTCCTGAAGCAAGGCACTCAGGAATGCCGGCGAGGAGGCTCCCGATCCAGCCGCACTGGCAACCACGACCATACCAGCGATGATCCAGATCGCAATTGTGCGCAGGGCGACCGGGGTCCCCTCCCGTTCGAGGCGAACCAGAAGGACTGCCACCGTTGCCACCCCGAGCATCATCGCCAGGGACGGCTCGGCGAAGGTCTGTTTCCCGCCGATCATGCGCGCTCCCCAAATCAGCCAAAGGTAGAGACTGCCGACCGGCTGCCATCCTGCGGCGAGGGCCAAGGCCAAAGGATCAAGCGATCTCGAGGGCTTCACGGCTCCGCCAATTGGGGGCGACGGTGTAGAAGGGAATCTCTTCTGGAACCCTGGGGGCCTTCCCCTCCTCCAAGAAGACCATCCCCAGCGGATGGCCCCGCCGGCGAAGGTTGAGCAGAGCCCCGAGAATGCTGTCGTTGACCAGGGCCGTGACGACCAGCAAGGTGGCGCCGTACGCCAGAGAGGGGCTCTCGGCTGCCAAGAGTCTTTCAAAGGGAACCGACAGGAAAGGTGTGGTCTCTGCCAGCGCTTCCAAGATGCGGCCCAATTGCGAGGGATGACGTGAGGCAGGCAGGCGGGTGAGATCCCGCGAGGCGCGCATGACGGCGTTCGTGTACAAGCCCACCGGATGACCCGACTGAAGGCCGGCTGCGGCCAGCGAGGCCGCTGTCACCAGAAGGGCCTCGAAGCGCTCCTGCACGGTGCCCGCAAAGTACGGCTCCAGGGTCTGGCCGTTGACCATGAGAATCAGTTGGGCCGAAGCGCTGGCGTCGTAGGACTTGGTTTGCAGGGCGCCTTTCCGAGCCGTGGCCTTCCAGTGCACATGGCGGAGGCTCTCGCCCACCCGGTACTCCCGCGCCCCCGCCAGCAGCAGCGGGTCCTCCAGAATTCTGCGAGCGCTGCGGTAATCTCCCAGGGGGCGAGCCACTCGGGTCGCGGGCACCTGCAGGGGAAGCACCTTGGGAAAAACAACCAGGTGCGCACGATCCTCGACCCTCTTAGACCGGCTGTGGAATCCAAAGAGATCACCGGAGTAGAGAACAGTCGGCCCAAGGTCGTAGGCTCCCCTTTCCTCCCCGCGAATGACGTACCGCCGACGGAGCCGCTCATACGCCCGCAACGTGAACCGCTGATCAAGAAGATGCCTGCTCCCCCCTGGCCCAGGGGTTACAGGGTGTCCGCGCACCGTCAACTCCGAGGGAAACTCCTCCTCCGCATCCAGCCAAACCAAAGGCAGCGGTTTGGCATTCTCGACCTCAATCCACAGATCGGTTTCTTCCCCGAACGGCAAATGAGTCGTCCCCAACTTTCGAACATAGCTCACCGCCTCAAGACAGTATCGCCCCCACAGCGCCGAAAGACCGGCCAGCAGGATCAGGAGAACTCCAAGTAGGAGCAGGGCTCGGTTCCCGAGCAGTCCCCCCAAGAGGATTAAGGCCAGAGGCAGAAACACTCGCGCCAGACTCGTCAAGCCTTCGCCTCTGACCAGCGTTCCTCCACGGGCACGGGCACCCGGGAAACGACATCACCCAGGATATCCTGAGCGCTTCGACCGCGAAGCCGGGCCTGGCTGGAGAGAATCAGCCGATGCGTGAGGACGGGAAGCACCAGCGTTTGCACGTCGTCGGGAACGACGAAGGCGCGGCCGCGCAGGGCGGCCAAGCATCGTGCGGTGTGGTGGAGGGCGATGGATCCCCGCGGACTCACCCCGAGGTCGAGCGAGTGCTCCTCGCGAGTCGCCTGCACCAAGGCAAGGAGGTAATCCTCGATCGAGGGGCTCACATACACCGACCGACAGCGGATCATGAGCTCGGAGACCTCTTCGACGGAAACGACAGGCGAAAGTCCCTCCAGCGGATCCGTAGCGGCCCGCTGGCGGAGAATGGTGCGCTCCTCCTCCCGATCCGGATAACCGAGCGAGAGGCGCATGAGGAACCGGTCGACTTGGGCCTCGGGCAGCGGGAACGTCCCTTCCATCTCGATCGGGTTCTGGGTGGCCAGAACCAGGAAAGGCTTCGGGAGGGGGTAGGTCACCCCGTCCACCGTGACCTGGCGCTCCTCCATCGCCTCGAGGAGAGCTGATTGGGTCCGGGGCCCGGCCCGATTGATCTCATCCGCTAGGACAATCTGGGCCATGATTGGCCCGGCGCGGAACTCAAATTCGGTCTTTTTTTGGTTGAAAACGTTGACCCCGGTAATGTCGGAGGGGAGGAGGTCCGGGGTGAATTGGATCCGCTGGAATCTGCAACCCAATGAGCGTGCCAGGGATTTCGCCAAGGTTGTCTTGCCGATTCCCGGAATATCCTCAATCAACACATGACCGGGGGTCAGCAGGGCAACGAGGAGAAGCTCAACCGCCGCCCCCTTGCCTACAATGACCTGGGCGATGCTTTCCCGTACGGAACGGGCCATCCGCTGAACCGGGGTCAGATTAACAATCGATTGGTTCGCGATTTCAGGATCCATTCTGGGCAGCTCTACGCGGCTTGGTACATCCCTGATTCATGCTAGCCGGCATTCACGAACGGGCCGGGGTAGACCCGGGGTCTTCTTTCCGCCTCCGGGACAAGCAGAAATTCTATCACCGCCAACAGGTCCCTTAGGGGTTCTCTCTCCTCCGGGTTCTTGCTCCCATCGACCCAAGCCAGGTCCTTAAGGATCGGGCCTGGAGGGAGCCGGTGCGAAGGTAGCCAACGGCTATAATCCAGGCTTGAGTGAGAGTGGGGATGCCGGGCTTGCGGACTGGTCCATGACACTTCAACTTCACCAGCTGACCGATCAAATTGAGCAGGCCAAGCTTCGCAGCGCGGATCGCGCGCGCGAAAAAGGGGCGCGGCTGCCTGGGGCTATCGACGCCCTCCATCGCGCAGCCCTCGACCAGGACCTATTGTCAAAGGCCGAGCGGTTTTCGCGGGCTCGATGGCGCGGAGCCATCCCGGCGCAAGAGAGCCTGGACTTGCATGCCGCCGCCGACTCCATGCCCCTCGAGGCCACCATCGTTGGCGTGGACGGATCGCAGATCTATCCAGATCTGCACGCTCCAGCCCTGTATTATGCCCTCAACCTTGGTTACTTCATTGGCCGACTTGGACGGCGAGAAACCGATTCGGGTTCTTCCGCCGAGCTCGTGGTGGACGAAGAGCGTGTCTGCCCCGGAGGTGAGATCCTTTCTGCCGCCGCTCTCAACGCGAAGCGCTCGGTGGGGGAACTCACCCTGCTGGCGACCTTATGCCTGGGCGAGCTGAGGCCGCACTCGGCCGCCTCCCCGCCGCCCGCTGTGCTGGGCCTGCTGGACGGCAGTCTGGCCCTAAATCTGCCGCGCGAAGGGATGCGCAGCGACGAGCGCTCCCAACTCGAAAGGCAATACTTAGCCTCCTTGGAAGGTCTCGGCGAGAAACAGGTCCCGGTGGCCGGGTATGTGTCCAGGCCTTGGGGATCTCCGGTGCTGGCCCTGCTTGGCCTGTGCCAGGCCGTGGCTTCCGACTTGGAGAAACGCCCGGGCGCGCCTCAGGGATCCCAGGCTCCACACGATCTCGCCAATCCCTTTCGACCGCTTGCGGACCGGGAAGTATTCGCCGAGTTCCTGCCTCCCGGGGAGCGCTCTGCCCTTTTCGAGCATTCCTCCGACGCCAACGAACCCTTTCGGCGCACCCCCCTGTCCCACATCCCGGGCACAACCCACAGCACACACTTCTTTTACCTGAACGTGGGCCGGGAGTCGGCCTCCATTGCACGGGTGGACATTCCCGCATGGGTGGCGAAGTCGCCGCGCCACCTGGGGCTGGTGCACACGCTTGTCCTGGACCAGTGCCGGGTGACACTCAGCGATCCGTACCCCTATGCGCTCATCCGGGCGGACGAAGAAGCGGTGGTACGCAGCGAGGAAAAGCGCCACTTGGAAGCGATGATCCAATCCGGCCTGATGGCCGAGGGCCTGGAGGCCGTGCCCTCCGAGAAGCTGGCCCAAAAAGGGAAGGCCCGGTATCGAACGGGATCGCGCTAGGTCCGCGACCGAGGCGCACGGGGCGCCCAAATGGCGTCTCCGGTGTAGTATAGGGAGAAAAGGGGACAAGAGGCATCGCCGCGCTGGAGCGGCCTCGGCGGGCGCGACCCTGGCGGAGTTGCAGCACACAGGAGGAAGTGACCATGGAGTTCTTCGGAAAGGTGGCACTGGTAACCGGCGGGTCGAGCGGCATTGGCCTGGCCACCGCCGACGAGCTGTCCCACAGGGGCGCTCATGTCTGGCTGGTGGCGCGGGGCGAAGAGCGACTTCGATCGGCCCTGGCTGAGGTCGAAGGCCACAAGCTCCGCGAGGGCCAACGCTTTGGCTTTTCCAAAGCCGACGTATCGGATGAGGGCCAGGTATCGGCCTTGGTCGAAACCGTGATTCACTCCATGGGCCTGCCTGACATTCTTATCAACTCGGCAGGAGAGGTGCAGCCCGGCTATGCTCAGGATCTGGCGGTTTCCGCCTTCCGCCAAATGATGGATATCGACTATTTCGGGACGGTTCACACGATCAAGGCAGTCCTGCCTGGGATGATCGCGCGTGGCTCAGGACAGATCGTGAATGTTTCATCCTTGGCCGGACTCATCGGCGGATTCGGGTACAGTGCCTATGCTCCAGCGAAAGCCGCGGTGTATATTCTCTCTGATGTGCTGCGGTCGGAGATGAAACCTCACGGAATCCGCATCACAGTTGTCTTCCCGCCCGACACGGATACCCCTCAGCTGGTGTATGACCGACAACACAGGCCCGTGGAGACGGAGTATGCCGCCGGCGCGGCTGGAATGGTCAGCGCGCAAGCCGTGGCCAAGGCCATCGTTCACGGCATTGAGCGCGGCCAGCACATGATCTTGCCTGGATTTCAAGGAAAGATGATCTTCTGGCTGAGCGGCGTGGGCCGGACAGTGCTTCAACAAACTGAGGACTCTCTGGTGGCCAGGGCCCAAAAGAAGATGCGCACGGCGGCCCAATGATTCGAGTCGCATGCTGGGGAGGTTTGTTCTGATGGACATTTTTGCGAAATGCAGCGGGTTCACGATTGCACGGGATGCCATGGCGGCGGGCATCTACCCCTACTTTATCCCCCTGACCGAAAACGAGGGAACGGAGGCGGTCTTCCAGGGCCACCGTCTAATCATGTGCGGTTCCAACAACTATCTCGGTCTCACCACGCACCCCAAGGTGCGCCAAGCCGCCATCGATGCCATTCACCGCTATGGCACGAGCTGTACTGGATCCCGGTTCCTTAACGGGACCTTGGAGATGCACGAACAGCTGGAGCGGGAGCTGGCCCAATGGGTGGGGAAAGAGGCTGGCCTGGTCTTCTCGACAGGAATGCAGACCAACCTCGGCACCATCAGTGCCGTGGTCGATCGTGGTGACGTCGTGATCCTGGACAAGGAGGATCATGCCAGCATCGTGGATGGGGCCCGCCTGGCGTGGGGAGAGACAAAGCGCTTCCGCCACAACGACATGGCGGATTTGGAGCGAATCCTGTCCGGCCTTCCCGACACGAAGGGACGCCTGGTGGTGGTCGACGGCCTGTTCAGCATGGGCGGCGACATTACCCCCCTGCCTCAGTTGACGGCGTTGTGCAAGAAGTATGGCGCCCGCTTGATGGTGGACGATGCCCACGCTCTGGGAGTTCTGGGCGGAGGGCGCGGCACCGCCGCGCACTTCGGGCTCACCTCTGAGGTGGACATTATCATGTCCACCTTCAGCAAGTCCTTTGCCTCCCTGGGGGGCTTCATTGCCGGGGCCGATCAGGTGATCCATTACATCAAGCATCACGCCCGTGCCCTGATGTTCAGCGCCAGCATTCCTCCGTCCAATGCAGCGGCCGCCCTGGCTGCACTCGAAATCATGCGCACGGAACCCGAACGGATTGAACGGATTAATCAGATCGGAGTCCGCATGCGCCGCGGCTACCATCAGATGGGCCTAAACACCGGGAACTCAGAAAGCCCCATCATCCCAATCCTGGTGGGTGACGAGGCACGCACCATCCAAATGTGGAAACTCCTGTTTGATGACGGCGTGTTCGTTAACCCGGTGATCGTTCCGGCCGTTCCCGAGGGGAGTCAGCTTCTGCGCACTAGCTACATGGCCACCCATACCGATGCCCAGCTCGACCAAGTGCTGGACACTTTTCAACGCGTGGCCAAACAAGTCGGCCTCATCTAGAAGCAGAGACCGTGCGCGCCTCGCTTTCCCCAACAGGCGTAAGCACGATTCGGCCCCAGACGCCGTGAGCGGGATAACCTCGATCCGAGAGAAGGCACCTGACCTTCGCCTCCAGGAATCAGGATGGGACTCTCGCTCGCGCCCGGGGCGAGCCTCTTTCGTTTGTTTCTTGTCTGCTGCGAGCCATGGCCAAGAGCTATTTGATTGATCTGGACGGGGTGATCGTTCGGGGAGAGGAACGAATTCCCGGCGCTCCCGAATTCGTGGCGCGCCTATTCCAGCGCGGCATCAAATTTCTCATCTTCACGAACAACGCCATGTACACGCCCTCGGACTTGCAGCATCTTCTCCAACGCCAGAGATTGGGCCTGCCGGCCCGGCCTCAAGAGTAAGGGCCCGATGAGGCTTCTGGGAGAGGCCCGGTGCTCTCTTCGGTCCTGGTGACGCAGCTCTTGGGGAACCTGCCGACCAGAACGGAAGAGAAAGGAGAGAAAACATGGGCACGGTTCCCGTTGCTGAGCGGGGATTGGTGGGTCGGGTCTTGCGATCGGATGTTGCGGGGTTCACGCTCGGCTGCCGGGTTCTCGGGGCCGAGATCCCCGAGTTTGGTGGGTTTGTCCGAGTCCAAGCACAGGCGGAGGTCACCGCCCCGTCGCCCAAAGTGCTTGGCACCATTGCGGATATTCGTTTCGAAGAGGACCTTTTTGTTCGCCAACTGGTCTCGGCAGACGTGCGAGAGGAGTACATTGAGGACCAGAGGCAAAAGCGGGTTCTGCCCATCGAGGTGCGAGTGATCCATGTCGGCTACTTGGACGCGCAGGGTAGGGGACATCATCGCCTGCCCTCCCAGCCGCCCCTGTCGCTTCAGGCGATTCAGCCCTGTGAACCCCCAGAGCTACGGGGGTTCCTGGCAGGCGGAGCGCGAGGGTGGCAGATGGGCTTTGTCCAACTCCTCCTGGACGCCCAAGTCCCGGATGAGGCCCTGGTCGCCTCCTTAGACCATGCCCTGGCCGCTCTAGACGAGCGAGACCAGACCGAATTCCGGCGGGAGGCCTTCCGTGAGTTGTCGCGCCTCCTGTCGCAGGATCTGCGCCGACTCGATTCGCTGCTGCGACGCTTCGCAAGGTGAGATCCCATGATGCCCAATGATCTGGATGCCTTTCTCGACCAGTCTCCATTGACCGCAGGCCGACGCCCCCTTGGCATGGTCATGGGAGGGTCCTTGTCCAAAGGCTTGGAGGTGAAGCTCGATGCCCACACCATGATTGAAAGCTTGGCTGTCGGGCGTTATGTAGTCGTCGAAGGGGAAACGGGTCAACGCTTTTTTGGCATGATCACCGATTTGGGCCTCGAGTCGTCTCGGCCGGACCTGGCCAACTACCTGCCCTCGCCGGAAGAGATCGACCTCAAGCAAGCATATCGAGGCACGGTGGCGTACGGGGTCATGCACGTCACCCCGATGCTCGTGCTCGGGCAGGGAGTCGGCAAGCCGAGGCCGCTCAAGACCATCCCGGATCACTTCGCTCCGGTCTACGAGGCCGAAGAGGCCGAGGTCAACCTGGTGTTCGGCTTGCAGGACCGCCAGCACTTTCCCGTGGGCTCCCCTTTGGAGATGGACCGAGTCCGAGTGAACTTGGATTTGGCCAAGCTGGTGGAGCGTTCCTCCGGGGTGTTCGGGAAGAGCGGCACCGGAAAATCTTTCATCACCCGCATTCTGCTCGCAGGCGTCATCCATTCGGGCTTGGCCTCCTGCCTGATTTTTGACATGCACAACGACTACGGCTGGAGCGTGCGCGATGAATCCGGGCGGGAGTTCAAGGGCCTGCGACAGCTCTTCAGCGATGGGCGGGTGAGTGTGATCACCCTGGATCCCGAGACCTCGCGTCACCGGGGTAGCAAGGTGGATGGGGAGCTTCGTCTCAGCACACAGCAGATTGAGCCCGAAGATGTCGAGTTGCTGGCCGGCTTGATGGATTTGACCGAAATACAGGTAGGCGCCCTTTACTACCTGCACCGCAAGCTCGGCCGAGACTGGATTGGCAAGCTGCTGGCCGAGGAGGAGGGCGAGGAGCTCAAAGAACTGACCGAGGGCGACCGACTGTACCCTGGAACACTGGGGGCGATTCGGCGCAAGTTTGAGTTCTTCAACCGATTGAAGTTCCTCCAGCCGGAGCCTTTGGCCGATGACCTGACCGAACAGATCTTCGCGCGACTGAACGCGGGCATCAGCGTGGTACTGGAATTCGGGACTTACGAGAGCATGCTCGAGGCCTACATTCTGGTGGCCAACTTCCTCACCCGCCGGATTCATCAGCGCTACGTTCTCCGCAAGAATCTCGCCGCCGGAGGGCAAGCGGAAGAACCCAAGCCCTTGGTCATCGTGATTGAGGAGGCCCACAAATTCCTTCATCCGCAGGTCGCCGGACACACCATTTTCGGGGTGATTGCTCGCGAGCTGCGCAAGTACAATGTGACCTTGCTCGTTGTGGACCAACGTCCGAGTGCGATTGAAGAGGAGGTCATGAGCCAGATCGGCACACGGGTGACCTGTCTCCTGGATAACGAGGCGGATATCCGTGCCGTCTTTTCCGGGATCTCCGGAGCGGCCGCGCTGCGCGAGGTCTTGGCCCGTTTGGATACGCGACAGCAGGCCCTAATCCTCGGACACGCGGTGCCTATGCCGGTAGTGATCCGCACACGGGAGTATGACGAAAGCCTCTACGCGGAAATCGCCGGACCGAAGCCGCTCCAGCTAGGGGAGGACAAAGTCCGGCGCGCCAAGCGCACACTCTATGGGGAATAGAGAGGCAGAGCTCCCCCGGGGGCCCGCCCGGCGTGCGCCGCGCGGCCATGGCCGGCCAGGCAACCTGACGTACAATCAGTTCCGGGGGCCAAGCCTCTCATCTCGTTTCGATCGCACGCCTGCCTGGGGAGAATCCGAATGTCCCGCATCCTGGTCGTTGACGACGAGCCAGACACCCTCAAGTTGATCTCCCTGACTCTGGAACGAGCCGGCTATGAAGTGATCGAGTGCTTTTCCGGCGAGGAGGCCCTGCGCAAGGTGCCGAAAGAGAACCCGGACCTGATCGTGCTGGACGTGATGCTTCCGGATCTCGACGGATTTGAGGTCGCTCGCCGTCTGCTTACGCAGCACACGCCTGCTCCCCCCATTCTCTTTTTCACCGCGCGGGGATCCGCCGAGGATCAGCAGACCGGCCGAGCTCTGGGTTGGGGCTACCTGGTCAAACCCGTTCGCCTGAGCACATTGCTCGACAACATCCGCCGGACTCTGGGAACTGCCACATGAGGGAGGAATGGCCGAAGACCGTCGCTGGGGCCGCGGGGCGTACCTTCCGGACACCGATTTGAGCTTTCTTCAGGCCGCTACGCGGGAGCTTGAGGACTATTTGCTTTCCCAGGAGATCTACTGGCACCTGCAATCCGAGCGCGGCCGAGTTCCACTGCCTCTCTTATCCATGGGGGGACTGGTTCTTGCCATGGCCAGGCTCGCTGCCCTAGAAGGATCCTTGCCCGATTCCGAGGTCGGGGCCTTTCAGAGATCCATCTCCCGCATCGCCGCTCTGCGTGCTCGCTGGGGGAGTGTGATCGCACGCAAGATTGTCGCAGAAGCGAGAAGTCATTTGAACCTGTGGCGTTCCTATCTGGAGGACCTGGCGGAATCCCCGAATTCCGTCCTCGACCGGTACCCCCAGGATATTCGTGAGCGCGTCCTGCTCACCTTGCTGGCCTCCCAGCCCGAATCTACCCTGCTCGACGCGGCCTATCGCCGGGCGGTCGCCGGACTCGACCAGGAGCTCCGTTTGCACTTCCGGGAGGGCGAGTTCCTCTGGGATTCCCGGTTGAAGTCGGCCTTTCCCCGGCCCGACTTCTGGTTTCTTTACGGGCAGCCCGCTGTCCCGTAGACAACGGAACCCGGGCCGGGCATTGGCTACTTGGCATAATCCACAGCACGGGTTTCACGGATCACGGTCACCTTGATCTGGCCCGGATACTGAAGACCTTCCTCAATCTTGCGGGCGATGTCGCCGGCCAAGCGTACAGCCGCGAGGTCGTCCAGTTCCTCGGGCTTTACGATGATCCGAACCTCACGGCCGGCTTGCAAAGCGTATGCTTCAACCACCCCCGAAAACGAGGTAGCCATTTCCTCCAGTGTGCGGATCCGCTTGACGTATTGCTCTAGATTCTCACGTCGGGCGCCCGGTCGAGCTCCCGAGATGGCATCCGCCGCCTCCACAATCACTGCTTCGACGCTTTCCTGATCAACCTCATGGTGGTGGGAGGAAATAATGTTGGTCACTCGGGGGTTGACTCCATAGCGGCGAACGAACTCCGCCCCGATCATGGCATGGGTTCCCTCTACATCATGATCCATCGCTTTGCCCAAGTCATGCAGGAGTCCCCCCGCTTTGGCCAGCGCCACATCGGCCCCCAGTTCCGCCGCAATGATCCCCGCAATGAGCGCCGTTTCAATAGCATGTTGGTGCTGATTCTGGCCGTAGGAAGTGCGGAACTTCAGGGTTCCGAGTTTCTTCAGGATCTCCGGATGCAACCCAGGAACGCCCGATTCGAAAGCCGCGCGTTCACCTTCCTCCAGGATGACCTGCTCGACCTCACTGCGCGAATCCTCAAGCACCTTTTCAATATGAGCGGGGTGGATTCTGCCGTCCAGGATCAGCTTCGCCAGGGCACGACGCGCGACCTCTCGCCGCACAGGATCAAAGGAGGAGATGGTGACCGCTTCGGGCGTGTCATCCACGATCACATCGACGCCCGCCGCCTGCTCAAAAGCGCGGATATTGCGACCGTTGCGGCCGATGATGCGGCCCTTCATCTCCTCACCGGGCAAGGGGACGACCGAAACCGCGACCTCGGCCACATGTTCGGAAGCAATTCTTTGGATCGCGTCTGAAATGATTTCGCGCGCCCGGCGATCGCCCTCGGCGCGGGCTTCTTCCTCGACCTGATGGATCGTTCGCGCCATGTCGGCCCGGGCCTCCTGCTCCACCTGTGCCAGCAACTGGGCCTTGGCTTCCTCCGTACTCATGTTGGCTACGCGCTGCAACTCGGCCAGCCGCTCCGCCTGCATCTTGTCCAGGTCATTGGCGCGTTTGTCCAGCGCGCTCTGGCGCTTGCTAAAGGCCTGCTCCCTTTGTTCTGCGCGCTCCTGCTTGTGGTCGACCTCCGCCCTCCGGCGTTGCAGCCGTTCCTCTTCATGCCCCAAATCAGTCCGCCGCCGAGCAATTTCCGCCTCCGCCTCATCACGCATGCGGATGGCCGCGTCGCGCGCTTGCAACTCGACTTGTTGGGCCCGCGCAGTGGCCTCCTCCAGCTCCTTGTTGAGCTGGGCCCGTCTTTTCTGTGACTCCACACCCAGGAGGTGCTGGCGATAGGCATAACCCACCCCCAGCCCAAGGGCGAGCCCCACGACCGCCAAGACAACGCCAATCAGGGTCGATACCATGGTCTTGCCTCACTTTCTCGATTTGTTGGGCCGAGGGCCCCACCTGTCGCCGCCAGCCGGCCTCAGGCGGTCCCTCCCTCGGACCCGGAATCCTTTGAGCGCAATTCCCCGTACAGTCCGTCGAGGACGGAATGGATGATCTCGAAAGAAAAGCCGCGCCTAGCCAGGTAACTTCCGAGCCGCCTTTCAAACTCGCGTTTTCCACAGTCCCGCCAACGGGCGGCTTTGCTGCGAGCCAGACGCATGGCCGCCTCTTCCTCATCGACCCCTGCAAGTGCCCGTGCCGCCAACTCGGGGGAAATCCCCTTAAGGCGTAGCTCCTGACCCAAGGCCCGTGCCGATCGGGGATGAAGCGCCAGGCGGTTTTCTACCCAGGACCTCGCAAAATCGGCATCATCCACCAAGCCTCGCTCGCCCAATCGGTTGAGCACCCGCTCGGCCACTGCGGCATCCACTTTCCTGCGGCGGAGATACTGCCGTATTTCCGTCCGGGAGCGGGCTCTCCTGGCAATCAATGCCAGGCATCCTTGCAGCACACTTTCTTCCTCATCCCGTGACCGCAGGCGCTCAAGATCTTCCGCGCCCAGCGTCTGGCCCCGGTGCAGCTCGGCGGCGATCAACGGGGCCAGCGTCAGAGAGCGGCCATCACTGAGTTCGACCTCGACCCGCCTGGAGCCCGTCCTGCGTCGAAGGCCTCGTATCACCGTCACCATGGCCAGATCAAAACGCAAGCAGCCGCCAACCCGCCAACGGGATGCGGCTGCCTCAAGAACCACTCACCGCCGACCACGAGCGATCGGCGCCATCGTCTCAGGTCATCGCACCGGTCTCAGGCCCCTTGTACCGACCCAGACCGGGCGCTGCGCAAACCATCCGGACTTATTCCTTGCCAGCATCCAGCCCGTGCGTCAGAACCCCCGCTTTTCTTCTCCGAATGGTTCAATCGACCTTCGAATCTGAGAGGGGCCGGGGTCATCCGCCCCCAGGGTTCTCTGCCTGCCGTGTCCCGCGCAACCCTTGTTCGCCCTGCGGTGCGCGCTTACGTCGCCTCTTCCTCTGCCTTGCCTTCATCGTCCGAGGAGGTCCCGAACTTCATTGCCTCCCGGTTCGAGAGGATCTGTTCCCGAATGGCCTGCTCAATTTGCGCAGTCAAGTCGGGGTGTTCTTTCAAGTATTGTTTGGCGTTCTCCCTGCCCTGTCCAATGCGGGTCTCACCGAAGGAAAAGAAGGCGCCTCGCTTGGCGATCAACGACATCTGGGTCCCAATGTCGATCAGGTCCCCCTCCCGGGAAATCCCCTCGTTGTACATGATGTCAAATTCCGCCTCGCGGAAGGGAGGAGCCACCTTGTTCTTGACCACCCGCACTCGCGTGCGGCTGCCCACAACCTCCGCTCCCACTTTAATCGACTGAATTCGCCGGACATCCAAACGCACGGAGGCGTAGAACTTGAGGGCCATTCCGCCCGTGGTAGTTTCTGGGTTGCCGAACATCACTCCAATCTTCTGCCTCAATTGATTGGTGAAGATCATGGCCGCGTTGGACTGTTTGATCGCCCCCGAAAGCTTGCGCAACGCCTGGCTCATGAGTCGAGCCTGCATGCCCATGGTGGCATCGCCCATGTCCCCTTCAATTTCCGCCCGCGGGACGAGCGCAGCCACCGAGTCGACCACCACGACGTCCACAGCACCCGAGCGAACCAAGGTCTCACCGATTTCGAGGGCCTGCTCTCCTGTGTCAGGTTGGGCGATGTAGAGATCATCGGTGTTCACTCCACACCGTGCCGCATAGACTGGGTCGAGGGCGTGCTCCATGTCAATGAAGGCGCACATGCCGCCGCGCTTCTGTGATTCGGCAACAATGTGCTGACAAAGAGTGGTCTTGCCGGAGGCCTCCGGACCGAAGATCTCCGTCACGCGACCGCGGGGAATACCCCCGACGCCCAACGCTAAATCAAGGGCCAACGACCCCGTCGGGATGACCTCAACCTGCAGATGGGCGGCCTCTCCAAGGCGCATCACGGCGCCGTCGCCAAATTGCTTGCGAATCTGATTAATTGCGACTTCCAGGGCTTTCTCTCGTCCGGACGACATCGCGGGCCCCCTCACAGGAAGCTGCGCTGAAGTCTACTTGATTCGCCAGCCAAAAGCAAGCTCGAGAGGCTTCTCTCGAGAGGCTTCTCCCGTGTCCGAAGCAAGTTTCCTAGATTCGATTCCCCTTTGCGCCGCTTTCTCCAGGGTTAGTGGACATGCGCCTGAGCTTTCCAACCAGGGTCCGGGGGCGCCACGTCCCCCGACTGGAGCCTCAACCTGCGCAAGGGAGTCAGGATCCGGGGCGTGCTTCGGACCGAAAACCACGCAGACGCAAGCTGTCGATCACAACGAAAACCGACCTGAAAGCCATGGCCTCTGCCGCCACCATCGGGTTCAGAATGTCGACGCTGCGCGCGATTGTGGCCACGTAATTGGCGCAGGTCATCCCCGGAATGGGGAGAATGATTCGCTCTGGTTCCCAACCCCACCCTCCCGCTAGGCCGGCCTATGTCCCCGCCGGCGCATAATTGATCTCCTTCAGCAGGGAGACAATCTTGCTCTCCGTCAGCGGTGCCTCGAAAGCCACACTCACCTTCTTGGTGGCCAAATCGGCCTCCACGCGGCGCACTCCCGGCAGCTGACCCAACTCGCTTTCGATGGTGTGCACACAGTGCAGGCACGAGATATTCGGGACCGTATACGTGACGCTCGCCATGTTCGCTTCTCCTTTTCCAGACTAGCCCCCCTCAAACCCTGGAGGGCACCTCAAACACGTCAGCGATCTCCCGCAAGACTCGCTCCCTATCGTCCAGGCGGTCCCCCCGCATCGCCGTCGCCACGCAAGAACGAAGGTGATTCTCAAGGACATGCGTGTTCATCTTCCCCAGGGAGGCCTGCACCGCCTGGATCTGGCGCATCACATCCACCCAAGACGCATCGCGCTCCACCATCTTGATGAGCCCCTCCAGAGGGCCCGCCGCGTTTCTCAATCGTCTGACCGATTCCTCGCGTTCCTGCATAGTCACCTCCAGGGAGCACCAGGGGGGATGGGTCGCAACATGGTACCCCTAGCCCCCCGCAACTTCCAAGATCCCTTCCGGGAAACAAAAAGACGGGCTACCCCGCCCGTCTCAAACGGATTGGAATGATTTTCTGCCCCCTCCTCTCTTGGCAAGGGGGCCTCCCCGTGCCTCCTGACCGAGGCCTCCACTGTTGTGGGTGAATTCAGTTTGAGCAGGCGCTGCAATTGCCGCCGGCGCAGCTGCCGCAGCCGGCGGCACCAGTGCCCGGCATGCTCCTGCCCGAACTCTGCGCGAAGAACACTGACAGTTTCCTCTGGGTGCGCTTGCCGCCGCAAGCCTCGCAGGTCACCAGAGCGTCCGCCTGCTCCATGGTGCGCAACGCATCAAACTCCAGCCCACAGTCTTCACATACGTACTCATAAACCGGCATCCGCGCCCTCCAGAAGCTGAACTCTCACCGCCTCTATTCTACCTCATCCAGCCGCCCCGAGCCGTACCCAGGGGCCGACCTTTGAGAGAGGTTCCCTCGCGCTGGCCGGGGAACCCTTCCTAGGTGCCGCCGGGTGAGGACTTGGCCTTGGGATGCCCCCGGGAGAGAACAGCTCGGGTCGGTCCCTATGTTCGTCCCGACCGGTCCTCCCCAGCACATGAGCCCGGAATTCTCCTCCCGGACTTACGTCCTCTTATCCGAAGGGCGCCGCCTCTTCGCCTCCACCCCGCCAGCCCCGCGCTTTCCATCGGCTTCCTCTCCCTGGAAAGGCCGGGCCTCCCGGGTCTTGCCTCAGTCCAAGGGGAGGTTGGGCAGACGGTCCCCTCTCAGCGACGACCGCCAGCAGGCCTTGGCCCCAACCCAGCAATCTCCTCGCAGGGTGGTCAGAGCCCCTTTCGCCTAGCGACCTGATGGTGATCGAAGTCACGAGCGATCACCGTATTGGGAAAAACCTCCTGCGCCTCGGCCAGAATCTCCCGGTCACGATACCTTCGCGAAATATGCGTGAGCAAGAGCTGGCGAACATTCGCCTCTTTGGCGAGGCAGGCGGCTTGGTGTGCAGTCAGGTGGGCAAACTGCGCCGCCATCTCTGCCTCCACCTCCAGATAGGTGGCCTCAATGACCAGGCTGTCGGCATTCTCACATACGCCGACCAGTTCCCGAGTGCTTCCACAATCTCCGACGTGTACTAGTTTGGCTCCCGGCGTGAGCTCTCCGAGGACCTCGCCCGGTTCGACCCATTGCCCGCCTTCCAGGCGGACCGGCTTTCCCTCCACCAGTTCACGGCGAATCGGTCCGGCGGGAATGCCCAAGGCCTCGGCGCGCTCGACCAGAAAGGGCCGGCGCGGCTTCTCCTCGAAGAGGAACCCAAAGGTTCCTCCGCCTCGGTGGATTACAGGAAAGGCGGACAGGGCAAAATAGTCGTCCTCCATGAGGAGCCCTTCGCGGATCTCCCGCAGGACGACCTGCAAGGGAGGATGCGCCCCGCGCAGGACCACGCCAAAGAGCAGGTCACGTATGCGGCCGAGAGCTGGCGCCCCGGCCCAGATCTCCAACCGATCTAGGGTCTCCCAACGAGAAAAGGTCGAGAGAAGCCCGGCCAATCCCAGTATGTGGTCCAGGTGGGCGTGGGTAATTAGGACCTTGTCCAGGCGCTTGAATCCCAGACCGGATTGCAGGATCTGGCGTTGCGTTCCTTCTCCGCAATCAATCAAGAAACGGTTTTCTCGAAAAAGAACCATTTGAGCAGGCAGCCCGCGCTGGATCGAAGGTGCGGAGGCCGAGGTGCCTAGGAAGACGACTTCAAACAATCCGGTACCCTACTCCTGCTGGCGGGGAATGCCTGATGGGAAGAGAATTTTACCCTAAAGGCAAAAGGGACCGCGAGACTCCTCCCGAACCGGCGGTGCGCCAACGCAGGCCCTAGCGTGGCATGATCCCTCAACCGGCATGCGTCAGGGACCTCTTGCCTGCCAACCTGAGCCCAAGAGAAATCTGCCTCTCCTGCCTCGTCCCTCCTCGAAGCACAGCGGGCTGCCGTTGTCCAGCGTCCTCCCCCAAAGAAGACGCAAAGCGCCTGACACACAAGGTCGGGCGCTTCTTCCCTCCATATTCAGGCCAAGACTTACGGCGTGGGAGTTGGAGCGGGAGAAGTCGGCGCAGGGGCTTGCTCGGCCGTGCAACTCGAGTTTGCCTCACTCATCGCTTTTTGCAAACCCGAGGCGTTCGGCTTGATCGAGGCCGCGAGCTGATATTCCTTGAGGGCACTACAGTAATTCCCTTTGCCCATCAGCTGGTCTCCGTACTTTTGAAGAGCCTGGGGGTAATCCTGCAACGTATCCCCATAGTTCGGAGCCATGCTATACGCCTCGGCGAAATCTGCGACCGATTGCTTCAAGTCCTGCTGAAGATATATGTTGGCTTCCTGGTACACACTAAGCAGGAGCTCTGCCCACTCCCGCCGCTGACTAGTTTTGTAGTCGAGAGGGCCGTACTGCTCCGCCTGATCAAGATCGTAGATTCCCTGCTCCAATTGGCCCTCGTTGATCAGCGCCACCCCCTCTCCGCCCAGGGCGACATACATCAGACCATTCACCCGGCTGGGTTGGTAATCAGGAACCGAAACCCGCAGAGTGAGCAGGGTCTCGACCATGCCCGCCCAGTCGGCATTTTGGAATTGTTGCTGGGCCTGGCTCATGAGTTGCTGAGCCCGGGGCAAGTCCAGGGTGGGCAACGGAACGGGGGTCTCGGTCGGCGTGGGCGTCGCCGTGGCACGGAGGCCCACAAGGGCCTGCTGGAGCATGGCCGAGGCCGCGGGGAAATTTGGATCGAGATTGAGCACGTACTGCAGCCGCTGCTGAGCAAAGGCATACCGACCGGCCCGCAGATCCTGAATGGCGAGGTCAAATTGCTCACGGGCTTGAGCCTCGAGCGCCGACTGTTGGGCTTGCGTCCTGGCCCGGGAGCCGGCGATGTATCCGCCCGCGACGGCCACAACCAACGCAACCAATAACACCGAAACGGCGGCGGTCACGATGCGGTTTCTGAGGCGGGAACGGCCGAGCGATTCGTCCGCGGCGACTGGAGTTGTATCGTTGCTGGGTTCGTCAGGCATAGGCGGCCATTATACTGCAGTTAATTACCTCGATCCTCGCCATGCCTCTTGACGTCCTCCGCCCTGGGCGTTACTATCCTGCCGAGAGTTGCCATGTATCTAGGTAGCAACAGATGGCGCATGACCAAGAAGCGCCGTCGGCCCGTGAATCTGTGGCTCATTGCATTTCTTGTGCTTCTGATCGGAGCAGGACTGTACTTTCAGCGCTTCATTGTCCCCACGATCCCGCCTCCGTTTCTGCCAACAGATACGCCGACGACCAGCGCAGCTTCCTTTGCCAAGGAAGCGGCTGACCTATACCAAGCCGGCAAACTGGCTGCTGCCGAGCAGGCCTACCGTCAGGCTATCCAAGCCGACCCCTCGAACGCCGATCTGCATATCTCCCTGGCGCGAGTCCTGGTATTTGACCGCCATTACTCGGACGCCTTGGAAAGTGCCCAGAACGCGTTGCTCCTGAACCCGCAGAATCCCATGGCCTGGGCGGTCTACGGTTGGGTCCTGGACTTTCTCCCCAATCGGACCTCAGACGCGGAAAATGCCGTCCGCAATGCCATTCAGCGGGATCCCAGTCTCGCCTACGCTCACGCCTATCTGGCGGAGATTCTCTCGGATGAGGGCGAGTGGCAGGAGGCCTCAAACGAAGCCCGGGAGGCATTAAGTCTGGCCCCCAATCTCATGGAATCTCACCGCGCGATGGGCTATGTGTACGAATTCACGGCGAACTACGCTCAGGCCATCCAGGAGTACAAGGCCGCCGTGGCGATCCAGCCAAATCTTGCCACTCTTTACATCTCTCTGGGGAACAACTATGTCGCGCTGGGTGACGTAACGGATGCCGTGGACAGCTACCTCCATGCGACGGCCCTGGATCCGTCCGACGCGGAACCCTACGCTCGCATTGCACGTGCCTACGCGGGTGTCGGCCAGTTTGGTAAGGCGGCCCAATACGCGGAGCAGGCGGTAACGTACAGCCCTCAAGACCCCCAAGTGCACGGACTCCTCGGGGTGATGGACTACCACAACGGAGATTTGCAAGACGCTCTTCCCGAGCTGAAGCTTGCGATTTCCGGAGGAGAAACCTCGGACGGCCAGCAGGTCCAAGGCGTGGCCCTCAGCGACGGGACGGTTGGGGAATACTACTGGACCTACGGCCTGGCCCTGGCAAAACTGGATCGTTGCCCAGAGGCCATTCCCATTTTCCGCCTGGTCCTGGCCGGGATTCCGGACGATTCGATCGGCGTGACCAACGCGACCCAGGGCTTAGTGATCTGCAACGTGATCCAAGCCACTCCCACCCCGACTTCCAGCCCAACAAAATGAACTTGCAAGGGAATCGGTTCAGTCCCGGAAAGGAAAAACCGGGCTTGGGGATCCGCCGCCTAGCGACCTACACGGCCTTGATCGTGGTCGCAGGGATCGTGTACCACCTCTTTCAGGTTGGGAAAATCCAGCCGTTCCTCTCCCCCACCCCAACGCCGACCCTGCCCGCTTCCTCCTACGTGGAGCAGGGGCAGGTTTTCTTCGAGGCCGGTCAGCTCGATGACGCGATCTCCGCCTACCAGAAGGCGGTCCAGCTGGATCCGAAGAATGCCGCCGTGCTGACCGAACTGGCCCGCATCCAGACGTATTCCAGTGATCTCCTCATCACGGATGCACAAGTGGCGGCGCGGCTTCAAGAGGCTCAGAACTCGATCAACCGCGCCATCCAACTGGACCCGAATGACAGTGAGGAGTACGCGATCGAAGCCCTCGTTCTCGATTGGAGCGCCGACCCCACTCTCGTCTCGGCCGATCAGGCCCAGGCAATGTTGTCCCAGGCCAACCAAGCGGCCGTGCACGCCCTCCAACTTCAGCCAAATAACCCCCTGGCCTTGGCGTTCCAGGCGGAGATTCTGGCCGACCAGTTGAACTGGTCACAGGCCTTGTCCATCGGCGCCGAGGCGGTCAGCCTGGCACCAGACTCAATGGATGTCCACCGGGCCTATGCCAAAGTCCTGGAGACCAGCGGCGATTATAACGACGCGATTCAGGAGTACCTCAAAGCCATCCAGATCAATCCCAACTTGGCCTTCCTGTATCTCAGCCTCGGCGTTAATTACCGATTCCGCCCGCATGCGACGGACGAGGATGAGGCGGCGGACAACGAACTGGCCTTGGAGGCCTATGCGACAGCCGCCCGTCTCAACCCTCTCAATCCGCTTCCCTTCCTTTCCATTGCGAGCACTTACGCCAACGAAGGAGAATTCTTCATCGCGGAGGTGAACGCCCAGAAAGCGCTTACGCTGGATCCGACCAATGCCGATATCTACGGAAGACTGGGAGTCATCTACTACCGGGCCCGCAACTACGAGGGATCGCTGCCCGTTCTCAAGTGCGCCGTTCTCGGCTGCGCTGCAGCCGAGAACTCCGAAGGGTCTCGCCTCACCGGGAAGAATCTAAGCATTGCGGCCCTGCCGCTCTCCCCCTCAACGATCAGCTACTTTTACACCTATGGATCCGCCTTGGCCTTCTACGGCGACTGCAGTCAGGCTGAAAAGGTCTTCACCCAGATCCGAGCCTCTCCCTGGGATGCCCAGGATGTGGAGGCGATCATCGAGCAGGGCGAGCAGATCTGCAGCAATCCCCCGACTGCAACTCCCATAATCATGGCCAACCCCCTTCTGGCTCCGACTCCCGGCGTTCCCGCTCCTCCAGCTGTGATGACAGTCGCGCCCGGAGGCTGATCCGGTGGGGTAGCCAGGCATCTTCTGGCCAACTTCGGCGGCCTCTGGAAGGCAGCCGATTCGAAATCGCTTGGCGCCCCCCCGAAGAGGCGGGTACCGGGCCTGCGAGGGCTGCTCCGGATGCGCAGACCCTCTCTGAGGAGGACGAGTCCAGCACAAGCCATTCCGCGACTCTCACCATCCCTCCGCCGCCAACACCCCCGGGAGGGAAACCCCTCCGCCACGCAGAGAATCTGGAGCGCCAGGCATTGCCTCAGCCGACGTTCACCGAAACAAAAACCATCGGCCGGCGCTTCGTCTCCGTATAGAAGAACTCCGAAAGTGCGCTCTCCACTCGATCTGCAAGGGCCCCGCTCCCGTTCCTGGCCACAATCTCCCGAATGCGCTGCTGTGCCCCCTCCAGGAGTTCGGCCGACTCCGGAAGATAAACAAACCCCCGCGACACGATTTCCGGCTCCCCGACCAACGCGCCATTCTGAGCCTGGACGCGCAGGTGGACAACCACAAAGCCGTCCCGACCCAGGGCCTCCCGTTCCCGCAACAGGCTGGGTCCCACATCCCCAACTCGGCTGCCGTCCACAAAGACATAGCCACCCGGGACTCGGTCCCCGATGGTCATGCGCTCATCATAGAACTCCACCTGGTATCCATTCTCGAGAACGGCAATGTTGTCCGGCCCGAGGCCCATCTCGCGGGCAATGGCGGCATGTTGCTTGAGATGACGGAGTTCGCCGTGAATCGGGATGAAGTGCTTCGGGCGAACCAAGTGGATAAGAAGCTTCATCTCTTCCGCACTCGCATGACCCGAGACGTGAACTGGCGCAATTGGATCATAGATTACGTTCGCGCCCTGTTGAAAGAGACGGTTCACGGTACGCTGCACCATTTCCTCATTACCAGGGATGGGGTGCGAAGAGAAAACCACCGTGTCATTGGCTTCGATGGCAAACTGGCGATTGCGCCCGCTCGCCAGCCGGCCCAGGATCGAGGAGGGCTCTCCTTGTGTCCCTGTAGTCATCAGCACTACTTGGGAACGCGGAAGACGTAATGCCTCCTCGATCGAAACCATCAAGCCCTCAGGGATCTCCAGATAACCCAACTTCTGGGCCATGCGTACGTTTTCAATCATGCTCGTCCCGACGATGGCCATGCGGCGGTGATGCCGAACGGCCGCGTTGGCAACCTGCTGGATGCGCGAGATGAGCGAGGCGAAGGTTCCTATCAGGATACGCCCCGAAGCATTGCGAAACACTTCGTCGAACGCCGGATCAATCACCGCCTCCGAAGGGGTCCAACCAGCGTGGTCGGCATTAGTACTGTCCGAAAGCAGGGCCAGAACGCCGCGTCCGGAAAACTCCGCCAGTTTGGCATAGTCCGTGGGTTTGCCATCCACCGGGGTGTGGTCAAACTTGAAATCCCCCGAGTGAACAATCAGGCCAGCGGGCGTCACGATTCCCAGCCCGACCCCATCGGGGATACTGTGACAGACGTGGAAGAATTCCACCCCAAACGGTCCGATGGTCACGCGCTCCCCAGCCCGCACGGTTTGGAGATTTGTTCGGCTCAGGAGCCCGGCCCGGCTGAGTTTCACCTCGAGCAGCCCGCGGGTCAGGGGGGTCGCGTAGATGCGAGCCCCGAATTCCTCAGCGACATGAGCGATGGCGCCGGTGTGGTCCTCATGCCCGTGGGTCACAATGATGCCGCGCACCTTGCTCTTGCGGTCCAGAATCGAACGGAAGTCCGGAATGATGTAGTCGATGCCGAGCATGTCGTTCTCCGGAAACATCAACCCGGCATCAATGATCAGGGCGTCGCTGGGGGTCTCGATCAGCATCATATTCTTCCCGATCTCGCCCAAGCCCCCCAGCGGGAGAATGCGAAGGTCTGCGTTCATGGATTGTGTCTGTCCGCCTTCAATTTATGAATCCGGGGGGTCAACCTCCCGGTACCCCTCTTTCCCCCGCCCGGCTTCGCATGGGACTTTTCCCGTTCACCAGCTTCCCCGCCCGCCGTGTGTGACCCAAGGAGGGAGAAAGACCGTCCGATGCGAAGTGATCGTGCGAGGCTCCCCAGAGCGGAAAGGCCCAGGTTCTCGCACGTCCAAGCCCCTGTCAACAATCCCGAAACTGGGGGAAAGATGCTGGCACCATACGACTAGGATCAACTGCGCCTTGGACAGGCTCCTTCGACCGTTTCCAGCTCTTCCCACTGGCCCGAAAGCCGGCCCAAGGTTACCTTGCGAATCAGTCTAACACCCCCCCCTCGCTCAAGTCAACGGAGGGCCCCGATGCGCTCAATCCGATCCTTGGCGGACTGGGCCATCGGCCCCTGGGGGTCCAAGGCGACCGCCTGCCGGTAGAATCCCACGGCCAAGCGCAGGTCATTGCGGCTTTCAGCCACCATTCCCAGATGGAGAAATGCGGGAACGTAGGTGGGATCCTGGTCAAGGGCCCTCCAGAAAAGCCTTTCCGCGGTGGGCAGATCTCCCATCAGGAACCAACCAAATCCCAACAAGTCGATGGCTTGCGGATCCTGCGGGGCGAGAATCGCTGCCTGCCGCGCTGCAGGGATCCCCGTTTCCATCACCTCCAGATCGCCCCCAAAATAGAACTCGGCTTGGGCGATCCAGACCTCTTCATCGCCCGGAAACAGCTTTACTCCCTCTGCATACCACTGCTCTGCCGCGGACAGGTTTCCGGCCGAATATTCCAACGCTCCCAACTGGCTGGCCATCAGGGCTTCTTTCGGACCCAGATCCCATGAGAGCGTGAGTTCCCGGCGTGCCTGGGGGATCTCTCCCTGACGCGCCAGAAACGAACCATACAAAAAGTGAGTCATTCCATCGTGGGGAGAAAGGGCTACCGCGCGTTGGTAGGCCCATTCCGCGGGTTGGCCCGACTGTTCCAGCGCGTATCCCAAATACGCAAAAGCCTCTCCGTAGAGCGGATTCTCTCTTACCGCCTCCTGCAAGGCGGTCCGAGCCAGGGCCCAGTCACCTCTTTGGAGAAGGAACTCTCCCACACGCGCATAAGCGTACACCGACCCACCCTGCTTCTCGGAATTCTGAATCGTGGTATCGAGCTGCGCCAGCTCGGCATTGGGCAACTTCCCGCCCGGCCCCAGTTCTCCCAGGAGCTCTTGGGCTTTCTGGGGGTTTAGAGCGGCGGCCACCTCGGCCAGTTGGCTTTCGGCCGAAAGATCCTGCGGATGGAGCGCCATCCAGGTTTGAAGCACCTGTTCCAGGTTCTGCCATTGCCCCTGGGCTTGATAAGCCGCACGCAACCTCTCCAGAGCCTGCTCGGATCGAGGGTTCAGCGCCAGGGCGGCTTCCCAGCGCTGGATTGCCCCCGGCGCGTCGCCGCTTCCGTTCAGCGCATCGCCCAGGTCAAGGAGGAGGGAGGCGCTCGGGCGCAGGAGGGACTGGGCCGTTGAGAGGTAGCACACTGCCTGGCGCCACTCGCGTCGTTCCAGGGCCTCCTGGCCGGCCCGCCATTGAAGCTGGCCGTCGGCCGGGAACCAAGCCGCCGCTAAGTCGGCCTCTGATCGCGCGCCCAAGCAGGGCAGAGTGGCAGGCAACCCCCCTTGCCCTGTGGCTCCATTCTGGACCAAGAGGAACAGGGCGGCGAGGGCCCCCAGAACGACGAAACGAGTCCCCTTAGGCATACGGACTGGAAATCGATCGCGAAAAGACGGCGGGCAGCGCGAGTCTCAAAGAGGGTAGGCGAACTAAAGCGCAGTCCATTCCGGGGGAGGAAGCTGGCCCAGAGTACCTCCAACCGTCTGGTTTAGAAGCTCGATCATATCGTCGGTCTTCCCCCGCTGGACAAGATCCGCCAGTTCCCGCAGCCGATCCTGCATCTCCGCCCCGGAAAGGGTGTGATTGTCCCGCAGCCGGAGAATATCCGGGTGCGAGGTGGGCTCCAGGACCGTGTTATCTTCCCAGAGCTGTTCCCCAAGCTTTTCGCCGGGACGGACCCCGGTGAAGACAATCTGAATATCTTTGCCGGGCTCTAGTCCTGACAGGCGAATCAAGTCTTCGGCCAGACTCACGATGCGAACGGGCTCGCCCATCTTGAGGATGAAAATCTCCCCGCCTTCCCCCAGGCTGGCCGCCTGAAGCACCAGGTGGACTGCCTCCGGGATGGTCATGAAGTACCGCTTCATGTCGGGGTGCGTAATCGTGATCGGACCACCGCGATTGATCTGGTGCCGGAAGATTGGGACCACCGACCCCCGGCTCCCCAGGACATTGCCAAACCTGACGGAGACGTAGGGACGACCGCTACGACCAGCGGCGTCTCGCACGATCATCTCGGCCAGCCGTTTGGTGGCCCCCATGATGCTGGCCGGGTGGATCGCCTTGTCGCTGGAGATCAGAACCAGGCGTTCCACATCGGCCTCCAGGGCAGCCTCGACGAGGTTGCGGGTCCCAAGGACATTATTGGAGAGTGCGTCCTCCGGGTTGGCCTCCATCAGGGGAACATGTTTGTGCGCCGCCGCGTGAAAGACCACCTGGGGTCGCTGCTTCTGAAAAACGGCCCGGACTCGCCCCAGATCCCGGATGTCCGCGATCACCGGATGGAGAGGCAGGCTGGGGAAAGCCTCCCCCAAGTCAAGCAACCCGTCGAAGATGCTGTTTTCGCCGTGGCCCAGGAGAACCACGTCGGAAGGCCCCCAGCGGGCGACCTGGCGGCAGAGTTCAAGTCCAATCGACCCTCCAGCCCCTGTAACGAGCACCCGCCGGCCTCCCAGGGCCAAGCCTACCGCCTGGTCGGACGTGGCCGCCGGCTCTCGCCGCAGGAGGTCGCCCACCTCAACGCCCCGCAAGCGGCTCGCACTGAAGCGCCCGCCGACGAGCTCATAGATCCCGGGCATCGTGCGGAAGGGCAGCCGAGCCAGCCGGCAAGCATCCGTCACGCGCCGAAACACCTCGCCCGGGGCGGACGGCATGGCAATCACGACTTCGTCCACAACCTCTTCGGCCGAAACGGCCGCCAGTTCCTGGATGGAACCGAGGACGGCAACACCGTGAATCCGTTGGTGAAGCTTGGCCGGATCGTCATCCAGAAAACCCACCGGCTGGAGATGAAGATCCGGGTTCCTAAGCATCTCGCGAACCACCAGGGAACCTGCATCCCCCGCCCCGACCACAAGAACCCGCCGCTCCAAAGCACTTCCGGGGATCCGCCGACGACCTTGCTCAAGTTCGCTCCCCAGCCTCACCGAAAGCCGGACACCACCCACAAGAAACAGAGTCACCAACCAGTCAATGATGGGAATAGACCGTGGGACGGTCTGCCACCCGAGCCACACGTCGATGTAGATCCAAACCCCCAAGATGACCGAGCTCAGCGTCACGGTGGTGAAGATCAGCACCATTTCATTGACGCTGGCGTAGGCCCAGTAGCGCCGGTACAAGCCCATGGCCCAAAAGACCAAGGGTTTGATCAGCAGCGCTTGCCCTGCCATCAACAAAGCGACGGGTAGATAGGCGCGGAAATTTGGCCCTAACTCAAGCCGCAAGGCAAAGGCCAGGAAGACCGAGGCCGTGATGAGCCCGAGGTCGAGCAGAAAGAAGTAACGGTTGCGGATGGCTAGGCGCGGAAGTTTCATCGACCGCTCCGGCTGGGGCCGAGGCCATACCAGGCCAACGTCGCTCCCAGGCCTTCCTCCAGTCCCACCTCGCTCTGAAACCCCAACAGTCTCTTGGCCAGGGCGGGGCTAGAACAGGAATGCAGGATATCTCCCTTCCGCGCCGGTCCAAACCGCGGAGATCCCGAGCCGCCGCAAAGAGTGCCCATTCGGCGATAGAGATCGATGACTCGGGTGGGGTGCCCAGTCCCGATGTTAAATGTCCTTCCCCCAATCCCGGGGACTTCGCAGGCCAGCAGGTTGGCCCTCACCACATCACCGACGTACACGAAATCGCGGGTCTGGGATCCGTCCCCATAGATGATTCCATGGTCCTGCGCCGTCAGGGCTCGGGCGAACCGTGCGATCACGCCCGAGTACTCCGAGGAAGGGTCCTGTCGCGGCCCGTAGACATTGAAGTATCTCAAGCAGATCACCTCCAAACCATAGGAAGAGGAGAACGCCTGGGCATACGCTTCCGCGGCCACTTTGGAGGCCGCGTACGGCGTGAGCGGCCGCGCCAGACTGTCTTCCCGGGCCGGATCCGGCCGATCCCCGTAGACGGCCGAAGAAGAGGCCAGAATGACCCGCTTCACGCCAGCCGCCTGGGCCTCGAGGAGCACGTTGAGAGTACCCATGAGATTGACCTTATGGGTTTCTTCCGGGCATTGGACCGATCGAGCGGTGGACACCAATGCAGCCTCATGAAGGACCCCATCGACGTCGGCCATCGCCTTCTGCAGGGCCCCTCGATCCCGGATGTCTTCTCGGTGCACCTCAATCCGATCCCGCACGGAACTCAGGTTCTCCTCCCGCCCCGCCGAGAAATTGTCATAGACCCGCACCTCATCCCCCCGCCTCACCAGAGTCTCGACGATGTGTGACCCAATGAAACCGGCCCCCCCTGTTACCAGGAACCTCGGCATTCCTACGTCTTCCTTTCACGCCGCAGAATACGGATGTCCGAGCTCAATTGACCCAGCCAGAATCCTGTCCCCCAGGACAGATGCATCGCGGCAAAGGCCAACGGCATGGTAAGGATCAGACTCGCGTCTTTTCGTCGAAAGGCCTGATGCAGAGCGGAACCAACGGCCAGGACCAAATAGAGCCCGACCTCTGCGAGGAATACCTCGGCCACCCAGTGGGATCCTAGACCTACCAGCCCAAGAACAAGCAAGGACAAGACCAGGACGGGAGCAGCGATCTGGCGCCAGCGCAAGGAGCCTGGGTGGTAGGAAAGCATCGTGGCCTTTTGAAAGCCGTACCGATAATACTGGCGACTCAGCGCCTGCAGGTTGCCGCGGGCAAAATAATGAGAACGGATTTCGGGGTTGAAATAGAGCTTCCCTCCGGAAGCGCGAAGGCGATAGTTGAAGTCGTAGTCCTCGTTGACGGCCACCCGCTCATCGAAGAGGCCCACGCGATCGAAAACCTCACGCCGGTAGGCTCCAAAGGGGACCGTATCCACCCAACCCGCGCTTCCTCCAATGCGATAGCGCGCATCCCCCGCACCGAACGGATGAGCCCCAGCTGCGGCGATGCCGCGAGCGACCGCGCCTGGTCCCCCCGCGTGGATCTCCCAAACGCCCCCGACACCGTCACTGCCGGTTTCAGCCAGTGTCTGAACGCACCGGGCGACATAGTCGGCGTCGGCCAGAGCATGACCATCCATTCGCAAGATAAACTTCCCTCGGGCCAGTCCGAGAGCGCAGTTCAGCCCGGCCGGCGCAGATCGCCCCGGATTGTCAACAAGGGTCACCTGGAGATCGGAACGATGGCGAACGAACCTCTCGACTTGATCTTGAGTTCCGTCGTCCGAGCGGCCATCGGCGACAATGACCTCGATCTGCTCGCGGGGGTAGGTTTGCTGGTAAAGGGCTTCGAGCACTTGATTGATGGTGCCCGCCTCGTTTCGACAAGGCACCAGAAGGGACACCTCCGGGACAATCGCAATTGCCCGCGCGCGGCCGGTGTCCCCATCGGACATTTTCACGGGAGGGGGATTCGAGACAGACGGATCAGTGATGTGTATTCCCCTTCGACTCGGGCGATGATCTCTCCCCAGCTCAAATGGGACGCTACCCAGCGGTAAGCCGCGGTACCCAACCGGGCTCGATCGCTGGTCGAGGCAAGTAATCTTACCACCTCGTCCGCGAACTCTCCTTCCTCATCCGCCAGGACAAGATGCTCCCCCGGGACAGCGCCCAGACCTTCTGCGCCCAGGCGCGTGCTGACCACGGCCTTCTTCATCGCGAAAGCCTCCGGGATCTTCAGCCTCATGCCTCCGCCGCTGCGCAAGGGCACCACGACAACCGCTGCCATCGCCAGATAGGGACGGACGTCTTCCACATATCCGGTGACTATCACCGAAGGTCCCTTCTCCTGCCAACGGTAGAACTCAGGGGGCGGTTGTTTGCCGACGAGGATGCACCTTGCCTCAGGGACAGATCTAACAATTCGGGGCCAAATAGCCCGATAAAACCAGCGAGCGGAATCCACATTCGGAGGCCAATCAAAAGCTCCTAGCAAGACCACCGCGCGCGGATCCTCGGCATCACGGAATCCTAAATAGCGACCTACATCCACCCCACCCGGCATCACGGCCACCCGTGCCCCAGGCACAAGCTGCCTCACACGTGCGCTGTCCTCTGGGGTGAAGGTCAGACAGAGATCGGCCTTCGCGCAAGCCGCGGTTTCGAACCTCATCATCCTCGCCGCTTGAAGGTTCACAAACCAGCGCAGCGGGCCACGAACCGTTCGAGCAAAGCGCTGGGCCAGCACCCATTCCATATTGTGCAGGTGCAGAACCGTGGGGAGACCGGCGTCGTGGGCTGTCGCAAGATAATGCGCCATGTGACTCCCCTCGAACTGCACCAGGTCGTACTGCGTCCTGTGCAGGGCGCCTTCCAAGGCGGTTGTCATCTCCCTCGATCGATACTTGCTCGCGGTATAGGGCAACGAAGAAAAGACCGATCCCAGGGCGGCTGAGAACCGCGTGCGCGTGTCGTGAGGTACCGCCTGGGCCCAGGTCAAGCCGGCCTCCTGGCGAAATTCTTGGGCCGCTGTCTCCTCTCCAAACCCTAGGTAGGACACCGCATGACCGCGAGAGGCCAAGTGCCTCAAGGGTTGGAAGATTCCGATGCGACCGCCGTCTGTGGGCGGGTAAGGTATTTTGGGACCTACGAAAAGGATGCGCATCGAGGACGGGCTCTTGTCCGCATTCTGGACCGGGGTCAAGTGGGCGCGACCCTTGCTTGACCCCCTCCCTTCCGGAGAATCAGCGCCCCCAACAGGACGGCCAGACAAGCGGCCGCAACCGCCAAACTTGGCACGGCTTGGATCTTAACGGCCGCCGCCACAAACAGCGGCGCCCAAAAGACCCACCCCCACTGTCTCCACTTCCACCCCGACGCGATTCCCTGCGCGCCAAGGAGGAGCAGGATCGGCATCACCATGTCCCGATGACGACTCTCGCGAGGAATCGTGAGGGCAAAAAGAAGAAAAAGCAGAAGGGCCAGAGCCACAACAGGAACGAACCTGCCCGGTGCCCGTCGCAGGCCCACGACAGCACCGATCAGCGAAAAGGGGAGCAAGAAGTACCACAGCCACATTCCGGGATAGGACACCGTGTAGGCATTGAACGGTAGAGTTCCAGGGATTGACCCAGGAAGAATCCAGGCGTAAGGAGCCAGGGCGCTGGAGACGATGGAGAGACCGGCAAATTTGGCAAAGGCTACAGGGTGAATGCTGGTCCACTTCAGAAGGTCAAGCACGGTTCCACTCGGAGGCAGCTCCTTCAAGTAGGAGGCGAGGAACGTACCACCGCCCAGGCTCGCCCACGAGATGGGGGTATGCGTCAGGCGGGGCACTACGCCAATCAAGCCGCCAAGGATCACCAAACCGATCAGAGCGACGGCCCATCTTCCCCGCCGAACCTGACTCAGGCGCGCCAGAACAACCAGAAGGGCCGCGAACCCCGCCAGAACCCACACGTAATCGCGAAGGTCTTTTAGGAACAGGCCGCACCCGGCGGCCAGCGCAAGCCACAGAATGGAAGACGGACTCAGCCGGTCCACGAAGACCAGGCGATAAAATGAAACAAGGAAGAAAAGCAGCATGAATAGGGTCAGGCCATCCTTGAGAATCATGAGGCTGAAGACCCAGAAACCCGAGTAAAGCGTCGCCATCCAACCCGTCAGCCAAGCGACGTCCCGCCCGACCAGAGGAACAGCCAGGCAGTAGGTAAGATAGACCGTGCCAGCCCCTAGCAGGCAGTTCAAAGCGACCATGGCGGCAGGCGAATGGCCCAGGAGGAAGTAAACGGCGCCTACGACATTGGAAAAAGGTTCCGCGGCCAGATAGGCCAGAGCTCCAAGTCCGGCCGCGCTCGCACTTCCGGAATGCCAAGCTTGCGCCAGGGCCCAGCCGATCCGATCGTAGGTAATGGAGTCATTCCAAAGGCCTTGGGGGCCCAGCCAGCCATTGAACAGGCCGGCAGCGACAATGCGGAGAAGCAGAGCGCTGCCCACGAAAAGCAGAACCCGGCGCCTGGGCCCAGGCCCCGCGTCCACCCAGACCCACGCCGTCAGGCCGCATGCTCCCAGCAGAAGAACGAGGAAGGGAGCCCCGAACTGCTCCCAAGGCAGGAGCGCGGTGGCCACGGCAAGAACCAGCCCCGAAGCAAACAAGAGCACAAGGTTTACAGGTCGCGACATTAGTCCTGGCGAAGATTGTGAGGTGCGAGTAACGACAAGTAAAGGCCACGAGTGGATTGGAGCATTTTTTCAACCGTATATTCTCGAGCGCGCTCCCTCGCCGCCCGGCCGAGCTCTCGCCGCAACGCCAGCGATCCCGCCACCGAACGCATGGCGCTCTCCAAAGCGAGGATGTTGCCCGGGGGAACCAGAATCCCCGACGCTCCATCCGCGATCAGGTCGCGGTTCCCACCCACATCGGTGGCAACACACGCCAGCCCGCAGGCCATGGCCTCCAGCAAAGTATACGACATGCTCTCGAAACGAGAGGGGAAGACGAACGCGTCCGACTCTTGCATGACCTCTCGCACCTCTTCGCGAGAAAGGGTGCCTGCAAAGTCCACCTTTCCCTTGAGTTGTTCTTGGCTCGCCATCCGCTCCAGTTCCTCCCGCAAGGATCCGCTGCCCACGATCCGCAGGCGGGTGCCGGGAAATTCTGCGGCTATCCTGGAGAACGCCTCCATCAGGGTAGGAAGATTCTTCTCCGGGGCAAGTCTTCCCACATAAAGAAACTGCACTCCCTCGGACAGGCGCCGCTCCCGCTCCGCCTGAAACCAATCTTCCTCCAATCCGTTTGGGATCAGAAAGGATTTCCCGGGAGGCGCTAACCCCAGGCGGCTGTAGAGATCACGTATGGTCGGTGAGACGAACACTATGCCATCACTCGCGAATCGGTTCAGTAGTCCCTCAACTCGCTGGTACGCCCAGATGGCCCCTCGGCTGCGGGCCAAAAAGAACGCCGGTGTATGAACGGTGTGGAGCGACATCCTCCCGGCCTTTTTGGCCGCTACTCTCCCCAGCAACCCGGCCCTGGCTTCGTGGGTATGAACAATGGCAACCCGGTTTCGTCGAAACACACCTTGCAGCTCCAGGATCGTCCCGAGGTCGAACTTGCTCGAGGGGCAGAGCGGTAGCACCTGCGCCCCGCGGTCTCTTGCCTGACTCGCAAAGGGTTCTTGGGCGTCTCCGATGGCGAGGAAATCGAAATCGGACGCCATCCCTTCCACGATCTGGAGCAGGTGAGTTTCTACTCCTCCTGCTCGGAGCGGGGAAAAGCAAATAAGGGCAATGCGAGGGTTATTCACTTCGCAGCTTCCGCAGTTCGGATCCCCCAGTCCAAGGCATCGGCTATTCGGTCGATCGTGAATCCCGAAGCGACATCTCGTGCGCGCAGGCCGCGTTCCTTCGCCTGGTGTGGATTCTCCAGAATCTCCATGATCATTGCGCCCAAGGAAGGTGGATCCTCAGCCGGGATCACAAATCCCGTCTCCCCATCTCGAATCAAGTCCCCGACCGCTCCGGCCCACTGAGTCGTCACGATGGGAAGAGAAGCGCTGGCGGCTTCATTCAACACCAGCCCCCAAGGTTCTGCCGTGCGCCAGCGTCGGGAGGGAAGCACAAAGACCGAAGCCAGCCCGTACAGGAGGTCCTTTTCCCTGCTGCTCTCGACGGTGTGCCCGGTGAAATGGACATGAGCCATCCTTCTTCGGCGGACCTGCTGCTGCAGGCGATGCAGCAGCGGTCCCTGTCCAGCCAGCACCAAGAAGGCCTTTCGGGATGGCTCCAGCCCGGCAAACGCCTCCAGCAATATATCGGGGCCCTTGAATTCCAAGAGCCGTCCCAGGAAGAGAATGACCTGCCGATCCTCGATCGACCACTCTCGACGGACCCGGTCAAGCTCGCCCCTGGAAGGTTGGGAGTACCGGTAATCGCTTGCATTTCCTGCGACACGTATTCGCTCCGCCGGGACGCCAAGCTGCTCCAGCCTCTGCTGGGTTCGGCTGCTATAGGCCAGGCAAGCCGCCGCCCCTTTGGCGATCCCTCCTTCCAGAGGCCGCATCGCCCACCGCCGCGGGTGGCGAACCGGGCACCACTCCCCTGTCCAGAGAACATACGGAAGCCTGGCGGATCGGGAGAAAAGATAGCCGATGTGACAAGAGAAAAAGCCGAGGTCAGGCAATAGGACCACATCGAAGGGGTCCCGCCGATGGACCTCCACGAGCTTCCCGAGAAGTCGGGGAGCGATGACAAAGTCTGACATTTCGGGAACACGAAAGCCCTTCACCCTCACGGATCCCTCCGGGAGCGATTCCGATCTCGCATCCGTGAAGAAAAAATTGACTCGATGGCGGCGCCCAATCAGGTCGAAGAGCGGCCGGCGGTACTCGGGAAGGGCGTCATGAATGAAGGCTACATGCAAGGAGGATCCTGTCCCTTTCCGAGCAGCTCATCGTAAAGAGCCTCGTAGCGATCCACCATCTTGATTGACGAGAAGCGCTGCTCCGTTTCCGTTCGTGCCGCGCGCCCCATGGCCTGCCTGTTTTCCTCCGGCAAGGTCAAGGCCTTCCTAAGGCAATCCGCCAGAGCTTCGGCGTTCCCGGTCGGGAAAAGAAACCCGGTTTTGCCCTCCACAACCAGGCCTTCGGCGTTCGCCGCCGAAGACACGATTACTGGCCTGCCGCATGCCATGGCTTCCAGTACCGTATTGGGGAACCCCTCATGTCTGGAAGGCAGGACCAGCCAGTCCAGGGCATGATAGACCCCGACGACGTCCGAGGTCACTCCTCTGGCCTCGCAATCGCTTTCGAGGCCCGCTTCCCGAATTTGCGCCTCCACCCGGTCCCGTGTCTCCCGGTAGGTCGTGCCCCCCACGAATAGCACGCCTGCCGTCGGGGGCCAGTCGCCCGTCTTTTGAACCATCGACAGAGCCCGCAATAGGGTCTCATGATCCTTGACGGGCGAATAGCGGGCCACCATTCCCACGAGAAAGTTCCACCGACCAAGCCCGATGGCTTCCCTGGCCTCGACCTTTGACCCGTCAGGCCGGAAGCGTTCCAGGTCGACCCCATTGGGGATCACCCGTAGTCGCGAGTCGGGAATCCCAAGAAGCCCACGCGCCTCTTCGGCCACCGTGAATGAATTTGAGACGATCACAGAGCTGGCACGCCAGAGCATCCTCTCCGTGCGTTGCCAGGCCGGTGACCAGAACCCGTCGATTCGAGTGCGCAGAGAGGTCACCACTCGAGGGTGGCCTGCGAGCCGACCAGCCAAACGGAGATACAGGTCGGCCGGACGGAGGAAGGACTGAACGATATCGGGCTGCTCACTGCGAATGAGACTCCTCAGGCGGCCGAGAGCTATCAGGTTGCCGAGTTTCCCCAGAGGTTTGGCCAAGCTTACCTGTCGGCAATCCGAAAGGGGAATCTCGACCGGGACAAGGTCAGGACCATAGATGGTCACAAGAAGCGGTTGAAACCTAGACCGATCCAGGCCCCGGACCAGCAGCGCCACCTGCTGCTCTGTCCCCCCTGCTGCCAGTGTGGGCACAAGGTACAGGAGCTTGGCGGGCCGTGCCGAACTGGGAATTTGGGCTGTCATGGGCCAGAACGCTGAAAGAGCGAATCAACGAACGCTGGGGGGTGAAGACTTCCGCTACACGCCGTGGACCAGCAAGATGTGCAGAAACTGTCGCAGCCAGCCATAGGAATCCAACAGCCAGTTGACGCGCAAAGGGGTGAGCAGGTAAGCCCCCGCTAACAGGAGCACCGCTGCTGCGATGCCAGCCCGAGCCCACACGCTCGGCGCCCCGCGATCTCCCTCATCTTCTTTGATAGACCACCAAGTAGCCACTGGCAAAAGCCTCCCGGAAAAACGGGTCGGCGTGCATCCAGGTATCCTCTTTCGATCCCGCGCTCGTCACCACCAGGCTCACCTTCTGCTGGTCCAAGCCTTGCTGCCACTGCTCTGCGTTCGGCTTAACCTGATGCACGATGCGGTTGCGGAGATCCACGCCGTACAACGGGTAGATATGAACTCGCCGGCCGTAGGCAATAACCGCGGGCTGAGTCTTCGTTTGGGCATCGATCCAGGCATAGACCGCGGTGGGATCCGCCAAGCTCCCTGCGGTGCGCGTGTAGTCGCTGTCATAAGCGATGTAATTCCGAAGCTGGACCGGCGATATCTGAGCCGGCGGAAGGGTTGTGATCACCACCCAACCGCAAAGGAGTACAGCTATGGCCAGCACAACCCCCCGAGTCCAGCCTTGCAGGTAATCGACCAGGAACCCCGCGCCCAGAGCACAAGGCAAAATGGCCGCCAGAACGTAGCGGACCCGAAAGTTGGCCGGCGTCACTATGAAAAACAATACTAGTAGGCCGATCAAAAGGAGCGGCCAGCCCCGCCGCCGACGGAGAGAGGTCACCCCCCAGACCACGAGCCCCGGCACCCCGATCACCACCCAAAGCGGTCCATCCCCGGCATTGTTCCAATCGTAGGGCGTGAACAGACGTTCCAGCCAGATCAGGTGGATATGCTCCACCCAGGACTTGTTGACCAGGAAGTCCGGGTCCCCGGATTCCAGATGGGAAAGGTCTTTGCTTCCCGGGAGAATCACATGCCCGGCGAAAGTGATCTCATTCGGCGCAATGGGATTCCCACCAATCAGCCAATCTCGAAAGTAGGGGTAGGAACCCCAAAGCATTACCCCCGCCAGGAATATTCCCCCTACCAGCCATAAATCCCTCGGTCGGAGCCCACCGGCCGAGGGTTCCTTCCACAAGCGGACAACGAGCACTATTAGCAGAATGCCGGCCAGAAGGAGGCCAGTGTATTTGGTCCCGACGACAATCCCGCCCGCCGCTCCAGCCAGCAGCGAGATCTCCAGCCGCCCGGTCCGGCCATCCAATGAGGGATGGGCCAGGATCAGATAGGTACCGGCGATGAAGATTGCCGCCATCCAGGCATCGTTGTATGAAGTGGTTTGCTCCAAGAACACGGAAGGCGCGAATGCGACTACAGCCGCCGCCAACAGACTCGCTTTTGTCGAGAAACCGAAGCGCCGTCCGAGACCATAGGTCGCCAGGATCCCCGCCAGCACCATAGGAACGAAGGCCAGCTCGACCGCCTTGTCCAGCCCAACGAAAATGAAGTTCCACAACTGCGTGAGTTCGGAGTCAAACGGGTAGTAGCGGATCCATACCGACAAGCTGTCCAAAGGCCGAATGGCGCCCATCTGGGCGAAGCTCGCCATAATCGGCAAGTGATAGGAGATTCCGTCTAGATCGTAGGGAGGTAGGAACCAAGCATAGACGACCCCGCGGACAAGGAGAATCCCGTAAAGGATGATCAGCCCGATCCCCCATCCAGGCAGCCGAATGGTCCGCCACGATTGCCATGTCTCAGAGAGCGCATGACGAACACGCGACTTCGCCGGCCAGACCCCAAGACCCAGGATCACCGCGGAGGTGGCTAAGCAGGTTACGGCCAGCGGGACGGTGCGGAGAAGGCCGGCCCAGCCCAGAATCAACATCCACCCCAAGACCTGTGCCGTGCTCGCTACCTGGGCGGCAACCACGGCATACAGCGCCTGGCGGTGACGAGCTAAAAACCAAAGGAACCAGACACTCCAGATTGCTGCGGAGAGGATGAATAACCAAGCTAGCCCGGCCCAGGTCCGCAGGTCGGTGCCCAGAAAGCCGCCATGAAAAAGCGCGTGCCAGAATGCTTTGAGAAGAGCGGCGAAATCCATGACGTTCTTGTCAGTCAGATGCGCCTGAGCGATCGTTCCATCGCCTAGTGGATCGAACTCCCTTCCGGCCAGGCCTCAGCCGAGGCCTAGTCAGCCAGACCGCCGAGGTCCCCTTCCTTTTCCCTCAGCCGTTGAGGCAGGCTCTCGCGACCACAGGGAACGAACCGCGAAACGGACGTCCCGCCGTTCCCTGTCCCGGGCAACGCCTCCGTCTGCCTACTAACGATACCACTATCGACCGGCGCCCAGACACCGCCTCTGTAGAAGAGGCCTGCGCGTCTCCTGCCAGTCTGGCCTGAGCCCGGTCCAGGGTGCGCTTCCAGTTGGCGCGGCCTCGACAGGCGCCGTGGCGATTCCCCTCGAAGCGCTAGAAAGAAAGCACACTCCCCCTTCCTGAACTCGCCTCTGCTCACCGCCCATTCGGCTGGCCTGGGACTCAACGAGAACCAACACCGCCAGAGAGGCTGTCGAAAGCTCTCAGGGTGAACCGCTTAGCTTGAACCCTCCCGCGATCTGGCCTGGCGTGAGCAATTCCAGGCCTGGGTGGAAATTGTCCGTGCAGGGGAGGGGAATGTCCCAACAACCGATCAGCGGGCTTACCACGTTTACCCTGTCTCCCGAGGCCAACGTTACGGACTGGTAGCTCGGGACCCGGATCGTTTGCGTGGGCACCAGAAGGTCCCTCAATCGGCCGGGCGGCTGATACGAAGTAAATGGGGACACCCATATGAAGAACAGGAGGCACAAGCCGATGGTCACACCCTTATAGGCAGGGTTCGCCAGATCGAACAACGCGACCGACGCGAGCAGCAAGACGGTCGCCAAAAGGATCCAGAATGAGGCCCCCGCAAACCGCGGATCGGGAGCTGCAAAAAACCAGGCCAACAAACTCACTAGGGGGACGATGAGAAGGACCGCCACAGGGCCGGACCTTTCCCGCCAATGGCTCCGCCGTAGCGCCAAAGCTAAGAACAGAAGGATACAGGCCGAGATTTCCAAGGGCTTGACCACAGAGTTCGGAAGACTCTTGATCCACGGACCGATCCACTTCCGACTCGGGGTTGCCTCGGAAGCCGGGACGCCTGGATTTCTGGCCCGCAGTTGGATCCAGCTGAGTTCCCCCTGGGCCAAAGGGGCGGGCACCCTCCATTCAACGGGAAGCCCTCCGAAAGTGCTCGGGAAGACCGGGTATCCGCTCAAGAGGATACCGCGGGCAATCCAAGGGACCATGATCAGCAGAACAACTCCAGCCCCTCGAGAAATCAGGGATCCCCATATTCTTTTCGCCGCTGCCCGATTCTCTCTCCAGTAGACGCCCAGAGCGACCAAGAGGGCCCCAACGGCGAATCCGGTGAAGCTCAATTTGCAAACGATCCCCACAGCGGCCATCACCAGCATTTGCAGGAGGGCAGGCTCCGGAGGCTCTTCCCTCTCCTTTCTGTCGCAAAGGAAGTCGATCAGCATGCCAAACAGGGCCACGCCGACAAAGAACAGACCGGGATCCGCCGAGAGGCTCCGGAATCGTTCGTCGGTGATCTGAATGAGGACAGGGCCGAGCATGAGCGAAAAGAACAAATCGCTGAGACGGACTTTTCCCTGGCTCCGCAGCAGATGCCAGAGCCCCCACAGACATTGTCCTACAAGGACTACCTCCAGGAGGCCATTGGCCAGTTGGTATGAATTCCGTGCAAAAGGACCGACGTCGAGCAGGGCCTCGTAGAGGAAAAACGACTGGTTGAAGGCCAGGCGCGGAAAGAGATTCCCCAGCCCCTTCACCAGAGGAAACGCTTTGGCCCAGGCTACGGAGGCCAGCTGGTAGTCGCCACTGGCACCGTCGGTGAGAGGCCCAGAGGCTTCCAGGGCAGACAGCCCAGCGAGGAGCACCCAGACAACCCCCAGTCCGAGGTATTCCGGGGCCTTCTCGCCGCCGATTCGATCCGTCTCGCGCAGCGCCAAGGTGACGCCGACCAAGCCGCATGCAATCACAAAGGCGAGCGCCCAGCCATTGATGGGCAGCCAAAGATTCCAGAGTTGAAGAAGTCCAACAGTTGCCCCCCAACCAACCCAGAAGTTGGCGAACCAACCGGAAAGGTTCCGGGTTCGAGCTCCGAGAAGGCGCCCGACCAGGGCACCTACTCCGGTAAAACACAGGAACGCGACGATCCAGACGCTGACGATAAGAGCCATCCAAACTCCTTCAGCCAGCGCGCGGCGGGCTTGGCACGGAAGGGCACTCCCTCCAGGCGGCGATCCCGCGCTGGCCAGGTTTCCAGAAGGCCATCGGTTGGCCCCTCTTTCGGCGACCTCCCCAGAAGACCATCTAGCTTTGTCGCCGCGCGGCCGAAGGGTCGGTCACCGGCAAAGCCCTTCCGAAGAAGGGCTCGCGAGATTCGATCCCAAGATGAGGGCCGGTGCCCGGACTAGCTTTTGTCACATCTCTGGCGGACCGATGGGGTGACGAGATAGAGATGCACATAATTATCTTGGTAGACCAAGGTGCCCGAGGAGGGTTCGGCCGCTCCACGGGCCACGTAGTACAGGGTTGAGGCACGCGCCCTGACATAGGGAGACCTCACCGCCTCACATAGGAGGGTCCCCTTTCCAAGCTGGCCCTGCCAATCGGCCAGTCCCTTAAGGCTCATGTCCGTGCTTGGATCAAGGCTTGTCCGAATGGCGTCCGCCGGCAGGTAGCGCATTCTCTCCAGATGCAGAAACTCAAGATCTTGCTGCTCGCCACTGAGCCCGGATTCGATGAACACGGCATCAGGGGCCGTATGCTCGTTGGCCCAATGAATGTAGGCCAACTCTTCCGGCCAGCGAACCGCTTGTGCGACCAGCAACCCCCGAACCCGGACATCCGCCTTCGCATCGAAGGCGGCCCCTAGGGCCGGAGCCGAAAGCGACCCAATTTCCTCCAAGGGCCAGACGAGTTGCACCAGGATCAGGGCCAGCCCAAAATAGAGAGAAAAGGCCTTTCGCCTCAATCGAAGCGCTTTCCATTCGAATCTGTCGACCACAGTGGCCGCCGCCAGGATCATGCAAACCTGCGCAGGGATGACCCCTCGCATTACCAGGTCGTCTAAGTTGTCCGAGGACCGAAAGACGAGGATGAGAAGTAAGCACACCAGCGGGAAAACCGCGAGGAATCGTTCCCATGCGCTTCTTCCGAATCTTCTCCGTGCCAAGAAGGCCAAATAGAGCACAAAAGCCGAGCCCATTTCTATCAAAAGAACCCACGAAAGCACCACGGGGGCGCCAAGCAGCGTCAGGAGGTGATCAAGCAGCTGAGCCTTCGCAGTTTGGATGCCAAGGTAGGCCTCAAGCAACGGCACCCTGAAGTTGGCGAACTGCAGACCGGCCGCACTTGTTCGCTCAAGGAGGATTTGCTTCCAGGATCCGACGAGGAACACCCCGAAGGCCAGGATCGCAAATGGGGCACCCCTGCGGGCCAACCTCCAACCCCGGCAAAGGAGAAACCAGAGGCCGAGTGCCAGCGCCATGGCCAGAAACACCCACGCGCTGGTGCCAAAGGCAAAGCCAAAAACGAGACCCAGGCAAGCGGAGCGAATAAGATTCGGCCCTCTCACATTTCGCCACAAGAGCAGGCAGACCAAGAAGACCATGGCTCCGGCCACATGTTGAGGAACCCACATGAACCAAGTGATGGGGCTGGAGATCTGAAACCCGTTTGCGATCCAGGGTACTTTTGTCTGCCACCACTCCAGGTCGCCCAGATTTTTCCCCAAAGCCGCGAAGCCGTCCAGGCCGCCCATTATGGTAATGAGCAGAATACCCGCAATCCGCGCACGGACAGTCCGCAAGCTTAGGCGCAGGACCAGGTAGAAGACGGCGAGGAACGCGGCCGTCTGCACCACCGTCGCCACCGACACAGCTTGTGCCAGGGACACATGGAGCAGAGGTTGGTTGCTGAGAAGCGCAGGGTAAATCACCGACCAGTAGTAATACGTAAGCTTCAGATCGGGCAGGAAATAGTGGCTGGGGGGTAATCCGCTTCGAGCAACGGAAACAGCACGCGCCAGCTGCCAGGAGGCATCCCCGGGGCCGACTGTGGTGGCTAGGTCGCCCCCGACCAAGGCGTCCAGCCGCGGCAAACAAGTTACCACAGCAAACAGGGCGCAGAAGCCCAACGCCAGCAACCACTCCAGTCTTGAGCCCGGAAAGCTATCCTGGTTGCGCGGGACGACTCTTATCAACGCGAGGCGGTGCTTCGTGCGCAGGACCCAACTGCAAGCGGCGAGCGCCAGACCAACCGCCAGCACCTGCCACAAGGCCGGAACGAATGGCGCAAAGTTCGAAATGGCGACAAGGAAGAACGGAACGACGATCAGGGAGGTGGGCAACGCGAACAGCAGGCGTCCCCATCGCCCGACCCCCTCGAGCTCAACGCAGGAGAGAAGCGCGTAGCCCGGCCAGAGGTAGGCGACGACCGTGATCAGGGCGAAGG
>Ga0187865_1000386_pt1 | contig 61930 bp, 65 predicted proteins | sample June2016WEW_11_1_2_FD_132989 | JGI IMG/M metagenome (GOLD analysis project Ga0187865, IMG submission 132989) | Peatland microbial communities from SPRUCE experiment site at the Marcell Experimental Forest, Minnesota, USA - June2016WEW_11_100 | ecosystem: Environmental > Terrestrial > Soil >... | reverse complement strand
GCACGCCATGGGGCTGAAGGAGGACTACACCGACTACAGCTACCAGGACGTCGCAAATGTCGTCCTGAAAAAGGGGATCAGGCGCTCTTCCCTGAAATGTACCTTGAGGCTTGGAGGAGAACCGCTCTCGCTGGACAACCTGCCCAACTCCGATGCTCAGAAAGCCTATGGCATCATCAGGGAGAACCTCAGCAGGAATAAGACGCCCTCCACCGCAGCCGCTTCAGGGGAAGCTCAGCATTTGGCGTAGGCGCCCGAACCTGGTTGTTGCCTAGCTAGGATTCCGGGCTGATTCCGTTTAGGGGATTCCACCCACCTCGTTTTTGCATTAGAGGGCCCCGTGAGATCCGAACCCAGATTCCGATTATGGCTGGTTTGGGCGCACTGCTCGACGGTTCCACGGTAACCACGCGGGAGTGAGTATCGCCTCAGACCACGCCTAAACTCGAAAGAATCCCTATGCCCCAGCAGCAGTGTTGGCGCTCCGCAGTTTGGGCACTGCTTGCTGGTTATCACGACGACGAACTGGAGCGCGTAAGGGAAGGGCATCGCACTTTAGGTTCAACTCCCCGGCTTCTTGGGGTTCAAATCCCCGATTTGGGATTCGTCTCATCAAACGGCGTGCCCCGGGGGGGATTTGAACCCCCGTCGCTACCTCGAGAGGGTAACATGCTTGACCGGGCTACACCACCGGGGCGTTGACACCCGGCGTTCGAAATGCCGAATTAAGCTTTGACGATGCGAGCAAAGGATTTCCCCTCTGGAGACCCTCCGACCTGACAGCCACCTGGGACCGGACTACTGCCAGGCGCTTAGGTACTCTGTTTCAGGACAGACTTCGCGGCAAGCTTGATGTCTGAAGGCTTCACAGTCTTCCGGCCAGCGTGGGCGGCCAATTCCACTGCGACCTTCGAGATCTGCAGACCCACAGCCTCCAGTTCCGACCTCAGTTCTATCGCCGCGTCGTCTCCCACCCTTTCAGCGCCGGCCTTCTTTATGACCCTGTAGACAGCCGCAAGGCCGAACTCCGAACTGGACATGGTTTAGCCAAAAGTAAGGGACCTTTAAGAACCTTTGGGCGATTAGAAGGATTTTCCGGCGTTTCTTGGTGTTTTGAGTTAGGAAAGGGCACTTGCCAACCACTACGTTCAGGTTTATGTCAGGAGCAGGAGGAGTGGTCTGAAATACCACCAGAGAGAGGGCTAGGCGTGCGTTTCATCGATTCGCACCTCCACCTGTGCGAGTACGGGTGCCACCTCCCGAGCCTGAACCTGGCCCGCGTCTCGGGAACCATGCTTCTCTCGTCAGCCATCGATCGGGCGAGCTCCATGGCAACGCTCGAGATAGCCAGAAGCGAGCACGGGCTGGTGAAGGCGTTCCTCGGAGTCCACCCCTCAGAGGCCGAGGCAGGAGACGACCTCGGATGGTTCGAAGGAGCTCTTCACGAAGCGACTGGCGCGGGCGAGCTCGGGCTGGATCCGAAGTACTCGGAGGTATCTCCGAAAAGCCCGCAGATGACCGCCTTTGTGAGGCAGCTTGAAGCGGTCGAGAAGGCGGGGAAACCGGTCCAAGTTCACTCGCGAGGGGCGGAGAAAGAATGCCTTGAGGTGCTCTCGACCTACGACGTGAAACCCGTCCTACTGCACTGGTTCCAGGGGGAGGCCGAGCAGAAAGAGGCCAACGACAGGGGATACTTCGTCTCCTTCGGGCCGGCCTTCCTGCACTCCAAGAGGCTCCAGAGAATGGCGTCCAGCGTCGACCCCGCGCTCGTTCTCACCGAATCGGATGGGCCAGTCACCTTCGCGCCTCTAGGCGGAGCGGGGGGGCCTTCTCTAATTCCAACCGTGGTCTTCGCGCTCGCAGAACTCTGGAGGCAGACCTTCCAAGACGCGGAGGAACGCCTCCTGCGGAACGGCCTCAGCTACCTGGACGTCAGCGGGAAGACTTAATCACCCCACCTGTCGAGGGAGCTACAAGTTTGGACAGGACCAGAAGGCTTTCCGAGATAATTCTGGAGAAGCACCCTGAGGCTTTCAGCGCAGACTACGAGAAGAACAAGGTTGCCCTCAAGGAACTGGCACTGATTCCTTCAAAGCAACTCAGAAACCACATCGCCGGGTACATCGCGAAATCGCTGAAGGAAGAGAAGGTCGAAGAAGCGCCTGAAGAAGTCAAGGCCGGGTAGACAATGGTCCTGGAAAGGAAGGGGGTCAAGGTGGACGTTAGGCCGGTCTCCTCTCTGATGCCGCACGAGGAAACCATTCCCGCCCACGTCGAGAGGATCGCATCGCAGATCGAACGAGAAGGAATTCAGAGAGACCCGATAATCTTCGACGCGGAAACCCAGACGGTCCTAGACGGGATGCACAGGCTGGCTGCTTTTGCCAGGCTCGGATTGGAATACGTGGTTTGCTGTCCGGTGGACTACAGCTCGAAGATGTTGGACCTGAACAGATGGGCAAGGGTGTACACCCCGCATGATAGCAAGGAAATGAACAAGGCACTTTTCGATGCCGGAATCTCGAAGAGGAACACCCTGCTCGAAGCGTTCACGGCCCTCAACGAGCGCAGAGGCGGGCTCGCGGCAATCAGCTCTCGCGACGTCCTCATGCCTGCGGCTCCCACGGACCTGGACGGGGCCTTTGCGATGATGAGGGCCCTGGACGAAATCGCACTGAAGTCGGGCTGGAAGGAGGAGTTCGTTCCTGAAGAAGACGTCGACGTCGCCATCCAGGAAGAGAGAAGAGTCGTGGTCCTAGTCCAGAGGCTCGGGAAGGACGACGTAGTCAAGGCGGCGAGGAACAAGAAGCTCTTCCCGCACAAGACATCGATGCATGCGGTGGACCCCAGACCCGTAGCGGTCGATGTACCTATCGAGAAGCTCAAGTCGAAGGCGGGCGCCCAGCTCGCAGAACAGCTCCGGCTCCCGGAAGGAAAAATGCTTCCCCCTGGCAGCGTCTACCAGGGCAGAAGGTATAAGGAAAGACTTCTCCTCTTGAACTGCAGTTGATTACCGTCAGGTGCCTAGGCCACATAGAGACGAGCGTCGGGGAGAAGGAAGTCCAGCTGGCGGAGGAGGCGCTCGATGCCGAAGAGATAATTGCGCGGCTGAGGACGCTCTCGGCCGAAGCGGACCCGGGATTCACGAAGTACAACACCCTGGTGATGGTGGAGGACGGCGAGGCGTTCGTGCCCGCGTCTGCGGGAAGGGTCGTGAAGAGCGGCCAGAAGGTCGTCCTGATACCGTTCTCGCACGGGGGGTGAAGCCATGGAAGCTCAAGTTGTCTCCATAGTCATCAGGGGGGGTGTGGACCCCGGCTCAGTCAGGAAGACAGTCGCAGCCAAGCTCCCTGGATCGATCGTGCAGACGGTCCGGGCAGACGCAGCCACAAACGGGTTCTTCGTCGAGATGATAGCGGCACAGACTCTCAGCGCGAACGGGACACAGAACCTGCTGGCCAAGAAACCGGAGGTCGACCTGCTCCTGCGCTTGGCGGGCACGACCCAAATCTCCAGGGCCATCGAACAGATGGGCGTTAAGAAGGGAGAGCCGTTCCTCTTGGTGATAGCGGGTCCCGCGAGGGGACTCGACGACCTGGGCGCGAAAGAGTTAGGCGGATCTGAGCTCGAGAGGCGGGAGCTGTCTTCCGACGAGCTGAACAGAATAGAGCAGGCCGCGCTCCTGAACGGCCCGAAGGCCTAGGTCGCCCGTTTCAGCTTCGTGATGCTGAGGATCTCGTTCGGGGCGAGGACGGAGACGCCGGTGTACTCGCCGAAGATCTGGATGAGCACGATCTTGTCCGGCGAGCCAAGGCTCACCTTCCTGTCGATCGCGTCGGCAATCGCGTCGATGAGCTGTTTGTCAGAATAGGGCGAGTCCCTCGTTTCGATCGTGATCCTGAAGCTTTCCGCGAGTCCTATATTCGGCGCCAGCTCGGTGACGGCGTTCACTATCTCTTCGATCTTGGTGTCGACGACTCTGCCCACAGGTATGACCCGCATGATGAACCTCACCTTGAACGGCTCGGAGCGGACGAACTCGCTGATGAACGAAAGCAGAGCCTTCGGGTTCTCCACATCGACCTCGAGGACGCCGTCGTAGGCCGACCTCTCGATGGTCACCTTTCTGATGCCCGAGAGCAACGCCACCTCCTTGAACTCAGCGGATGCCCGCGCTTCAAGGCCCTTGGCAGACGTCACGATCAGGTTCATCGTTCTCGCGTCTCGTCCGTCACCCCGACCTGACCCATCCTTAAAACTTGGATACCGTCGTCCACTACCCGAACGACCGTCGACTCAAGACCCTCGAGCCTCCCTCCGTCGAGTATCAGGTCCACGCGGTCGCCGAGCTGGTTGGCGGCCTCCGCGGCCGTCCGGGCAGAAGGCAGTCCCGAAAGGTTCGCGCTCGTCCCCGTGAGCCAGCCTCCGCAAGTCTCGATCAGAGTCACACAGAGGGGCAGGGCGGGCACCCGAACCCCCAGAGTTCCGGTCCCCTGATGGAGCAGGAAAGGGAGGCTCCGCTTCAGGGGAGCAACGATGGTCAAGGCACCTGGCCAGAACCGCCCCGCAAGTTCGAGGGCCTTATGGTTCATCTCGACCAGCTCCATCGCGGCGCCCTTCGAGGAGCAGAGGATGGGGATGGGCCTTTGGTCCCGCATCTTGGCCTCCGCGAGCCTCCGAACGGCGTCCTCATTGGTGGGGTCGCAGCCCAGCCCATAGACAGTATCTGTGGGATAGACAATCAATCCTCCGTGAACGACCACAGATCGCGCACCGTCTATCGAGCTTCTCTCAAAGCGGACGATGGTCCGGTCCAATTCTCGCGTGCCCGATTCACAGAGAGGTTTAATAGACTTGGGCGTCTTTTCTGGGTCGGAGCGGGATTCGAGCTCTTCCGGCGGTAGGATTGGCACCAGAGTGGACTCGCGACCTCCCCTTCAGACCATGTTTTCCATGAATAGCATTCCGTAGAACCTCCGACCAATCTTCAGCTCCTTCTCCATCCTCCCCGTGACGACAAACCCCGCTCTTTTGTACAGCTTGACAGCGACGCGCTGCTCAGGATTCACATATAGCCTCACCTTGACAATTCCCTTATTCTTTCGGATCAGCAACAGCGCGTGCTCCAGCAGTCTTGTGCCAACACCTTCACCCCGATGATTGGCGCTGACGTAGAAACCGTAGATCTCGGCAATGTGCTTGGTCTTGAGCCCCTCATCGAAGACGTAGACAATCATTCCGACAGGTCTGTCATCCGACAGGGCGAACAAGACATTCTGAATCCTTCTTCTCCATTCGTCTTCTGGGAGCCGTTCCGCTTCCTCGAATGAGCTGCCGTACGCCGATGGGTCGCGCTTCAGAGCTTCCAATCGCAGGTCTCTGTAGTCTCTCCATCGGTCAGCTGGGAGTCTTCTTATCTCAACCAAGTGAGGAAAGGGGTTGTCGCGTTTGAGCTAATTAATCTGCGCATTCCGTATCTACTCCAATGCCAGTCGAGCGATCAGATCATCCATGCTACGCCAACGCGCGCGAGCGCGCGCAGCGAAGTCAGAGACAGAGAGAAGGTCATGCGCGGAGTCAAGAACGTAGATTCACCAATCTTCAAGGGCTACCAGATTTACCACAACTACATCCGACCGCATCAGGGACTTGGAGGAGACACGCCAGCCGACCGAGTTGGAATCAAGGTCGGGGGCCAGAACAAGTGGCTGACGATTATCCAGAACGCGAGTCATGTTCAGAGGGAGACAGACTCTGGGGTAGAATCATGAGCATTCAAAATGGGCCGAAGAGAGAGAAGACCCAGTGTGCCACTATCAGCGCAAGCGCCACTACAACGGCTACTATCACCCAGAAGACCACGAGTCTTCGATTCATCTCTCTACCACTGTGTTTCGCGTTAGATAACCATGTCCAGTCGGTTAACAGCGAGAAAGTCGGGGGAAAATCCAGATGGCCGGTGAAGTTAGCAGAACCCACTTGGGAAACTCTTAATAGACTAATTGAAATCGCGCTGGCCGTCAAAAATGTCCGAAGAGGACCAGGAGTTGGAAGAAGACTTCGACGAGGACTCGGACGAGGACGGATGGGAAGAGGACTCGGACGAAGACGGATTCTAAGAAGACTCCCGACCCGGGACTCTGAGCGAGAAACCAGACCACACTTTAAGACCTGACTCCTGCCGACTTGGCGGCGTCGGCTTGACGATAATCCTCAACCTGAAGAACTATCCCGAGGTGCTCGGAGAGGGCTCGCTGAGGATCGCCGAAGCCGCGCAGCGAGCATCGTCGAAGACGGGTGCCCAGATCATCGTCGCCCCCCCGGGTGCGATGGTAGCGCTTGTCGCGTCCAGAGTGACGATCCCTGTCTTCAGCCAGACGGTCGGGAGCGAAACGGGCGATAAGACCACGGGAGCCTTCCTCCCTGAGGCGGTAAGGGCCGCAGGAGCAGAGGGGACGCTTCTCAACCACAGCGAGTCCCTCCGGCCTCTCAGCGAGCTGAAACGGCTAGTGCCTCGTCTCAGAGGGCTTTCGCTCGCGGTCTGTCTCTGCGCTGGCACGACCCCGCAGGCGGTCACCCTCGCGAGGCTGGAGTCAGACTACCTTGCTGTCGAGCCCCCAGAGCTGATAGGCTCGGGCGTGGCCGTATCAAAGGCGAAGCCCGAGCTTGTGAGCCGAACCGTTTCAAAGGCGAGGGAGACCGGATACAGCGGCAAGGTTCTGTGCGGGGCCGGAATCATCAGCGGGGAAGACGTGAGGAGGGCAGTCGAGCTGGGAGCGGACGGAGTTCTTGTTTCAAGCAGCGTCGTCAAGGCGAGGGACTGGCAATCAAAAATCGAGGAGCTCGCCCATTTCCTGAAGTGAGAAGGCTCGCGACGGCTGACGACTGAGGAAGCAACGCACTCGCAGGCTACAAGGGTCATTGCAACGATGCAAGAGACCGATGCGAGGGGCACGGCGTCACAGCGGTGTGAGCCGCGACGAAGTCAACTCCATACTCGAAGCCAGGAGCCGGTGTGGTTGAAGCCGGAATGGTCGAAGAAGCGATTGGGACGGTCGGGGGCTTCCCCTAGTTCGCTAGCCCGACGCAGAAACGAGCCGTTCGAGCTCGTGCAGGAGGGGCGCGCTGCCGAGGTAGGCAGGCGACGTCTCAGGGAGGCTCTTTGGCTCGATGTTCAGGATGTCCCTCCTTCCGTCGGTCGCGTAGCCTCCCGCCTGCTCGTTGATGTAGGCGATGGGGGCGGTCTCGTAAAGCACACGTAGCTTCCCCTGCGGCTTCCCGACCTGCTCCGGATACGCGAAGATACCTCCCCTCGACAGGACCTGGTTGTAGTCTCCCACGAAGGTCCCGCAGTAGCGCATCCTCATGCCCTTGGCCTCGAAGGAGTCGACGAAGTCGCGGACTGCGGGAATCCAGTCCTTCCTGGACCCTCCGATGCCATAGACCTCCGGCTTTGCCGGCACCTTAAGCTCGACACCAAGCAGCTCGAATGACATCTCGGTTCCCTTCTTCACCGCCACGAACCTGTGGACGCCCTTGCCGAAGGACAGAGTGATGGTGACTGTGTTGCCGTAGGTGACGTAGAGCGCCCCGGCGATGTTCCTCCCGGAGCAGGGCAGGCGCTTTGAATAGAACCCGAAGATGCTCCCAAGCGGGTTGTTCGTCTCGACGTTCGAGCTACCGTCGAGCGGATCCATGGCGACGCTGAGCTGCCCCCTTCCCTCGATGGACTCGGCCATCTCTTCGGACGCTACCTCCCCTACGAGGTTCGTCCCCGTCAGCGCCTCGACGAAGACATCGTTCGAGAAGACGTCAATCGCCTTCTGACGTTCCCCCGAAGGGTTGACTTCAGCGAGGAGGCCCGACTTGAAGGGTATGTTCTCCCAGACGGTCATGCTGGCCTTTGCGATCGCAGCCGTGATCAGGGCAAGGTCCTCGGGCGCGTTGAGCCTCAGGAACTCCTCCAGATTCATCTCTCGAATCCCCTGCGCTTCTCGTCTAATTTAGGCGTGCTGGTCTTCGGCTGACTAGAGATGAAGCGGCGACCCCTTCGAGCCCCCGGCCTGACCGCCTGGTTGTCGGGAGGCGCGGGTACGATGGGAAGGTGCTCTCCGGAGGCGAGATAGCCGAGGGCGTGAGTGATGGAACGGAGGCCGGGCTCGTTCTCGAAGGGATGCTCATCGCATGCGGAATCATGGAGCCAGAGGATTGGGCGGCGAAGCTCCTGGAACTCGCCAACCTGCCGGTCCTTGCAGAAGTGGGGTTCCGTCGCCAGACCAGCCTGGTTGGTTGCAGTTCCACGTTCTTCACTCGTTCTCTGATATGAGAATCCTCGAAATCCGTAAATAGGTTCCGAAAAAGGCGCCAACTCATGAGTCAGGCTAAGCCAAACCCATTCGAGAATTCACTCGAGCAGCTGCGGATCGCTGCAGAGTACTTAAAGCTCGACGAAGGCATTCACCAAATTCTATCCCATCCGAAGCGAGAACTGACAGTGTCGCTCCCGGTGAGGATGGACAACGGGAAGGTCAAGGTCTTCACAGGGTACAGAGTTCAGTACAACGATGCAAGAGGACCCTTCAAGGGAGGAATCAGGTACCACCCGGGCGTGACGCTGGACGAGGTAAGGGCCCTGGCGGCCTGGATGACCTGGAAGACCAGCGTCGTCAACATCCCCTACGGTGGAGCGAAGGGAGGCATCATCTGCGACCCGAAGAGCTTGTCCCTGGGAGAAAATGAGCGCATGACGCGCCGCTACGCGGCAGCCATTAGCCCAATTATCGGCCCCTACAAGGACATCCCCGCCCCTGACGTGTACACGAACGGCCAGACCATGGCATGGATCATGGACACCTTCAGCACCATCCAGGGTTACGCGTCACCTGGAGTCATCACAGGAAAACCAATCGCCCTGGGAGGCTCACTCGGAAGGGACAAGGCAACCGGAAGGGGATCAGTGTTCTGCACCGTCGAGGCGGCCAAGGTGAAGAAGATGGACCTGAAGAAGGCGACTTTTGCGGTCGAAGGCTACGGTAACGCCGGCTCCTTCTACTCGCAAATCCTTCAGACCTACGGGCCGAAGCTGATGGCAGCGAGCGACTCCAAGGGAGCGATCATGAGCAAGAACGGCATGGACGCCGACAAGCTCATCGCCCACAAGGAGAAGACCGGTTCCGTGGTTGGTTTCCCCGGTAGCCAGCCGATATCGGGCAAGGAGCTCCTCCAGATGGACGTAGACATCCTCAGCCCTTCAGCACTCGAAAACACCATCCTCCCAGACATCGCAAAGGGCATCAAGGCGAAGATCATCGCCGAGTGCGCCAACGGCCCAACAACCCCAGCTGCCGACAAGATCCTCGACGCGAACGGGGTCTTCCTGATCCCGGACATCCTCGCCAACGCTGGCGGCGTCATCGTCAGCTACCTCGAGTGGGTCCAGAACTTGGAGAGACTCGCGTGGACCGAGACGGAGGTCAACTCGATGCTCGAAAAGAAGATCACGGGCGCATTCAAGGACGTCCACGAAGCGAGCCTGAAGCACAACACTTCGATGAGGACGGGTGCCATGATTGTCGCCGTGGGCAGAGTCGCCGACGCAGTCAAGAGTCTCGGCATCTTCCCATAGACAACCTCTGAGCATTCAGGGCGCCTCCGGTATCGGACCGGCGGCGCTCTCATTCCTGTTTTCCTTTCTTTTGCGAAACTGCGAGACACTATTCTGCAACAGAGTCGAAATACCGTTAAATATGGTTGAGAGAAATTCGGAACAATGACCCGGGATAGGATGGCCCCGTTCCTGAGGAATGGCAAGAGCATGCTTCTGGCGTACGACCAGGGCCTGGAGCACGGACCGTCCAAGGACTTCGATGACCGGAATATCGACCCCGCATTCATAATGGAGACAGCTGCGAAGGGGGAGTTCAACGGTGTGGTGTTTCAGAAGGGCGTGGCCGAAAGGTACTATGACGGCAAGGTGCCTCTGATCGTCAAGGTCAACGGAAAGACGAGCCTCCCACAGGGAGAACCGGTTTCGAGGCAGGTGTGCTCTGTGGGGCACGCGGTTTCGCTGGGTGCGAAGGCCGTCGGTTACACAATCTATCTGGGGTCCAGCCACGAAGCGGAAATGCTGTCCGAGTTCGGCCGGATACAAGAGGAGGCGCACAGGCGCGGTGTCGCTGCCATAGCGTGGATCTATCCGAGGGGGGGCGGAGTCCAGAACGATGCTTCGAAGGAGATCGTAGCCTACGCGGCCAGGACGGGTCTCGAGCTGGGCGCGGACGCAGTGAAGATCAAGTACACAGGCGATAGCGCCTCATTCTCCTGGGCGGTCAAGTCAGCGGCTGGGACAAAGGTGTTCATGTCTGGCGGTCCGAAGGCCCCGACAGACGAGGCATTCCTTCAGCAAGTGAAGGGCGTGATGGATGCTGGCGCGACCGGTATTGCAGTGGGAAGAAATGTCTGGCAACACAAGGACCCTCCCAAGATGGCGAAGAGCCTGAGGAAGATCATCTTCGAGGGTCGGTCAGTCCAAGAAGCGCTGTCGATCTAACCGCCAGACTGTCACCGTCGTGGGCACCTCTGAGGACTAGCAACCGTGGACAGGGCCGACTCCAAACCAGAGGGCCAACGATGAACATGGATTCCTTGCAACCTTCGAAGGGGCGCGCACGGATTGAAACTGCCTGGCTAGGATTCCACCCTGTTCTGTTTCTTCGTCTTACCCCGCAAGCTCAAGGAAGGATGGCTGCAGAGCTGCTAAAGCTAAATCACCTTTGAGACATTCCGAGGATTGCGGAATGCCGGGTTCAGAACCGACCAAAATGCGCCTCTGGTGGGAAGCTCTTCGCTATCATTTTATTCCCCCGAGCATCTTTCCTGCAACCCTGGGCGCCGTGGTGGCCCTGAGTGCGAACCATGCGTTCTACCCGTTCTACTTCCTTCTCGTCCTGATCGGGGTGGTGATCAATCATATGGCGCTGAACATGGCCGACGACTACTTCGACTACGGACACTCGGTGGATAGGTCGAGGCCTAATGAAAAGAATCCCTACTCAGGCGGCAGCGGCACTCTAGGCCAGGGACTAATTCATCCATCAGCGATGCTCAGAGCCTGCGTCATCTGCTTCTCCGCAACAGTCGCAATTGGACTGTACTTGACGGTTGCCAGAGGCTTACCTGTGCTGGTTTTCGGTTTGGTCGGCGTTTCTTGTTCTGTCTTCTACGCTGCACCGCCGATAAGCTTCTCCCATCATGGTTTAGGTGAACTTGGCCAGCTCTTGAACTTCGGTACAACCATAGGTTTAGGATCCTACTTTGTCCAGACCCAAGAATTGAGTTTACAGGCATTCGCTGCCACCTTGCCGCTGGGAATAATGCTCTTCTCAATGATAATCATAAACGAAATCCCAGACTACCAAGAGGACCGACTGGCAGGAAAACTCACGCTCGTAGCAAAGTACGGAAAGGGGGCCGGCGTTCGCATGTACTTTGTAAGCTGGGCTTGCACCTACATGGTCATAACTCTGGGGGTGCTGTCCAGAGTGCTGCCACTGACAGCACTGCTCGCGTTCGCGTCGTTGCCTCTCGCCCTGAGATCGATGCAAACCTTGCGAAAGAACTACGAAGATTCCGTCAGACTGGCGCCCGCAAACCTGGACATGATAAAGGCCCACAGCGTGACAAGTTTGGGCCTGATCGCCGCGTATTCGATTCAAGGAGTAGCTAGCCATGCAAACATCGCGCAGCTGCTTATGCTCCTGCTGCTTTTGGCAATCTTCTATACTCCCGCCGTGCTCGCACTTAGGAAGTCGCGAGAATCTCAAATTCCGGGGACCCCAAATGGTTAAGGCTGTGACCTAACCCGAATCGGGTACATCTGTCGAGATGAGGCTCTCTTCAATCTTATCGTTCATAGCCCGGCTAGGGGCTGCACCCATATGGGTTCGAATCCTTTTCCCGAAATCGGGCCCCGCACTTCTAATTCGAGGCGGTCGCCCGGACTTCCGACAACAATGTGGTCGGAGATTCCTTAACAGGCAAGACCTTTGGGGACTACACGCAATTCAAGCAAATGCCGATATTACCAATTACGTTCTTTGATTGTGGCAGCAGCGGCATTGGAGGAATTAGTGGCATCACGAACAGCGGTGGCTGCATAGATAGCAGCGGCGATAGCATGTCTGGCAACATGCGCAGTCGCCATCGCTTGACCTGTGACACGGGCAGCAGAACGAGCCGCATCACCCTCTTCGACTTCACGCGCAGCCGCATGGGCCGCGAGTGCAGTCGTACGGACATCGGCCATCTTGAATACGCCCGTTTGCGCCCACGCGCATGTCGCTTCGATAGCTTCTCGAGGACGCTTGTCTTCTGGAGACCTTTCTTCAAAATGTGGCAATACGCGTTCAGCACAGTCAGCCCCCCAGATTGCTAGTTTTCTATGGTCAGTTCTGCTCGTAAGCCTTGCAATCCGTTGTCCATCCTCGTAACTGCCATTTTTGGTTTTTTCATATCATTACACTCCCAATTGAATTGCCCCTTCTATTATCATCAGCCGTCTGCGCGCGGCCGTACTGGGCTGAGAAGGGCACGGAGTCTCTTAGCGAGCCAACTCAAACAATGAGCTCATTCAACAGCTTGGCCGCACCTGACTTGGCCCATCGGTATGCAATGACACAAACAACGCATCCGAACGCAAGGCCTAGGCCCACTGCGATGCCATACGACAGTCCAAGCCCTTCAAGGTAGCCTGACATGAACGGCCAGAGGACCAGCGGGAACGCAGTGACTAATGCCAGGAGTACTCCCAGCAGCATTGCCAGAATCATCGCGCCAGGCTGAACGAACCGTGGTCTCGGCCTCTCTTGCAAGTCAGGGAATCTTGTTGCAACCCCAAGCCCAATGAAGACGCATTCCCCCACGATCACTATTGAGACCAGCAGCGAAGCCGCGAAACCAGTGACGGATGTTGACGCGAGAACCGATGAAACAACAAGCATGGCGAGTATTGTCACCATACCGAACAAAGATGCAACAAGCAGCTTGGCCCTAAGAAATACTCGGGGGGAGATCGGGAAGGCATAGATGTTGAGGATTGCTTTGCCTTCCTGTCCCACACTCGTCGTAGCGACGAGGATCGTCATGATTCCTCCTATGAGCCAGAAGGGATAGACCGTTGCCCCTCCGGGGCCCGAGTTGGACCCAGGAGTGGTGAGTTGCTGGACTACGATTAGTGCGACAAAGACGACCGGAATGGCGATGTACGGGAGCAGTTCTCTCCTTCTCGTGAACCCCTTCAAGTCCTTCCTGACTATGGCGGCTTCCACGGCGGACAGACCCAAAGATTGCAGAAAGCCAGCGCGAGGGTAGTATTCCGATTCCGTCACCTCGATGGTGACAGGAAGGGGGGACCAGTACTTGGCCCTGACCCTGACCGCGGCAAGGAGCACGAAGAGAGCGAAGAGCACCGTCAGCGCAGAGAAAGCGGCTGACTGGAGCGGCTGTCCTGCGATGAGGTAACTGACCGCTACGGAAGACCAGAAGAATGGGACGAGAAGCGCTGAGCTCACGACGCCGGAAAACGTGCCCACTACGTTGGACAAGATCACCGGATTGAACCCGAGTTCTACTGCCATGATAACGAGCACGGTCACAACAACCCGAATCACGACGGTGCCCCTCCCCGCCTTTCCATAGACGGCCGAGGTTACGCGGTTCAGGGCGGCTCTCATGATTTCAACCAGCGCGCCCGTTGCGAAGAGCACGACGAAGCTCAGTACCGCCGAGACCGCCCACGCGGGCAAAAGAGAGGCTCTCACCGCGAGAGGGAAAGTGACACCTAGCCCAAGTGCGACGATGAAAGAGTACATGAAGCTGACAGACAGGGTCGACGCCGAGACATAGTCCGTTTGCGACACAGGAAGCCAATTGACCACGTCGCTTGACGCAAACTTTGAAGAGACGCTCAGTTCGAAGAGGACCGCCGCGATGAATATGATCGGCGGTATGAGAGCCGGCAGTGAGGTCAAGGCCTGAAGCGTTATTGTGTTCAAGAGGCTGATCGTCTCCTCCGACATGACGCCCATCAGCCCTAGGACGCCGTAGACCAAGCCAGCTGCTACTACAAACACGATTGCGTCGATGAGAAGGATTACCTTCGGACTGTTGAAGAAGCGCATGCCGAGGGAACTCGAGCGTCCAGACCTCAGCTGGGATTTGACAAGGACGCCCGCAATCTTGTAGATACGCTTCGGGTTCACTTACTGAGCTCCTCTACTATGTCCCTCAGGTCTGAGGTTCCGGTGATCTTGAGGAACACCTCTTCCAGGGAGGACCCTGGGAGCCCAGCCTGCCTGCGAAGCTCGGGAACCGTCCCCTCTGCGAGAATCCTGCCCTGATACATGATGGCGACCCTGTCGCAGATGGCCTCAGCGATTTCCAAGACGTGCGTGCTGAACAGGACGCAAAAGCCCTCCTTCGCAAGACTGCGAAGGAGGTCCTTCACAATCCTGGCCGACCTAGGGTCGAGTCCGTTCAGTGCCTCGTCCAATATCAGTAGCCGTGGATGGTGCATGAGGGCAGCCGTTATCGCGATCTTCTGCTTCATGCCTTGAGAGTAGCCGCTGATCATCTGGTTTTCGTGGCCTACCATCTCCAGGGCGTTGAGGAACTGGGTGATTCTCTCCTTCCTGACGTCCAAGGTCATGCTGTACATGTCGGCCACAAAATCGAGATACTCGATACCGCTCAGGAACTCGTAGAGCTGTGCTGTCTCAGGAACATAACCCACCAACCGTTTGGTTTCGACCGCCTCACTGGCGACATCCTTGCCGAAGACGCGTATTGCGCCAGAATCTGGCTTGATCACACCGAGAATCAGTTTCATCGCAGTACTCTTCCCCGATCCGTTCGGACCGAGGAGACCTAGAATCTCGCCTTTCCGCAGCCTCAGGCTTATCCCGTCAACTGCACGTGTTGCACCGAATGACTTCGAAACGGTCTCAACTTCGAGCGCGATCGATTCGTCTACTCTTTCAGTGCCTAGCAAGCCGCGTCTTTCTGACCGTTGTCTGCAGAGGTTAAAGCGTTTTGACTGTGCTCCCAGGCGTAACCAGGCGTAAGGATGAAATGGATTGGGGGATTCGGACCTTACAACCAGTACCGTAAACAGCAGGGTTTTCGCTAATCTAGACAAACAAAGGTCGTTCTGCGCTTTTCCTGGCGGGCTGGTCACATCAATCTAGCCGCCGCAATCTGGGAATCGCGTTCAAGTCTTAAATGCCGCAGAATCTCAACGGAAGCTGATGTCCGAGAGCAGATTCTGCAGCAAGTGCGGCGCAGAGCTGCAGCCTGGTACCGCCTTCTGCCCGAAGTGCGGCGCTCCTGTCGGACAGGCCTCAGGCCCCACCGGGGCCCCAGTAAGCGGCATCGACGCGCTAATCAAAGATCCCGGCGTGCAGAGCTACTGGATCAGACGCTTCTTCGCCCTCGTCATCGACGTCATCGTCATCATCATCATTCTCGCAGTAATCGCCGTGTTCGCTGTGATACCTGCCTTCGTGCTATCTGGAACGGCTGGGGTGGTCTCCTTCTTCGTGGGGGTCTTCTCGATTGCAGCGGGGGTCATCGTCTTCTTCTACTTCGTCGTGGCCGAGGTGACCAGGGGAGCGACCTTTGGCAAGCATCTCCTTCACCTGAAGGTCATCGGGCCCAATGGGGGGAACCCCAACTTGATCGAGTCTCTCGTGAGGAACGTCAGCAAGATCTACTGGCTCCTGCTCCTCCTTGACGTCATCGTAGGCCTGGCCACCTCGAAGCAATACACTCAGAAGTTTAGCGACAAGATAGTCGGCACTTCGGTAGTGGGCTGGGCGTTAGGAACGCCATCAGAAGTAATCGGCGTAGTAGCAAACGAACCGGGAGTCTCGCGCAGCCTCGATTTCAGCAAGCCCGGGCAATCCGAGAATGTCAGAAGCAACGGCGGTGGGTTTCCACCTCACAGTCGTGCTGCAGTCAGGAGCGTCTGACGCTGTTTCAAAGGAAAGACAGAGAGCGGACCCGGTGGGGCCCGCACCCAAACAGGTCAGGAAAACGGATTCTACTGTGCGATCGACTCCGGCTGCGTCCTCAACTTGTGCGAGGGAAGGAAGGCTAGACGACCAAGCCGCCAAGCGGCCTTATTCCGTCAACGATCTATTCGTTCCGCGCAGACGGCGGACGAGTTCCTTCATTAGGCTCACTCCGATGTCGGGATCGGACCGCACAAGGCCCAAGAACGCCCAGGCAACCAGTACATAGCAGGTCGTTGGTGTGATCGCCACGACATCCGCGGATCTAGGCTGGTCGTCGATTAGGGTCATTTCACCAAAGAAGTCGCCCTTCTTGAGACCAGAGATCTTCTTGCCCTTACGCCGCACCTCCACGCTCCCGTCGGCTATCAGGTAGAACCCTACGCCTGTCTCGCCCTCCTTTACGATTGTCTCTCCTGGTTGGAAGGAGCGCTCCACGCATCGCTTGGCGATTGATTTCAGTTCCTTCTCCCTCAAACCTTTGAACAAAGAAACAGACCGGAGCATGTCAACCGTCGGTCCTTGAGACTTCTCCGGCAATTATGGAGTTTTCCAAGCGGGTGAGATTTAAACTCACTGCGCCGGCCGTCACGATTTCATTCGTGAGCGCGGACAGTTGGTCATGGTGGCAGATCAGTCCAGGCCCGGTGGGACTCGCCACCAAACAGGTCCGGAAAGTGGATTCTGGTCCGTCCCTAACCATGCCTAGGATTGTCCCGACCCAATTGGCAAACATGGTATTAGGGGCTTCAATTACTAGCTCTGACGCTAGATAGGGATATATCAGAGCGACCTGCAGAATCACGTCAGAATGTGCAAGAGTTGCATTTGGTCCACTTTGGACTTGGTTCCTTGTACGTGCAAGTGTGAAACTGCAAGCACCCTCCCCGAAGAAAAGGGCTCGAGAAAGTGCCATGATTGCGGTCACAAGCTGAAACTGGCCTAACTAAGTGCATCCTGTTAACGAGTTCTCGCCCAAACGGCAAGGCTTTGGCCAACTTGGATTCTAGCTCGTCGTCTTGGGTCCCTCAAATTCTCGTCCTGGGGCAACCCAACCTCAAATAGCGGGCCTGCCAATCGGTGGCGATGTCATGCCGCTGATTCTCCTGTGTGAAACGAATCACACGAGTTGAGTCAGTGACGGAGAAGTGGGATCCTCCAGGTGTTGTAATGCGTAAACCCCAGTGTGAGGTTTCACGCCAAACATCAGAACTGTGCCATCCCTGACGAACAATTTTGCGTAACTGGAACTCATCGAGAGGATGCGCGAGCGGATAGGCGAATCCTTTGGCAGGAAGAGAATGTGTGCGTCGTGCGACTGCGCGAGAGTGATTATCTCTTGAGACGTAACCTCAAGTAGTGAATCCAGGTCCGAGGCGAATAGATTCTCCAGTGCACTGACGGACTTTACGAGTAACACAGACCGATCCTTCGATTTCTCCCGCAGCCTTGTCGTCTCTCTAGTAACTAGTTCATGGATTTCATTGGGCGTAGCACTTTTCGGCAAGCTCGTTGTCTGAAGGTCGCTGGTCCTCACCACGTTGAGAATGCGGAGCCTGTCAGCTACAGCACTTTCGCCAAGCACCCTTGTCAGGATTGAGTTCGTTCGCTCATCGTTCGCGCCTGGCAATGGGAGAAGGATCGCACTCCTTCCCATCGATAGAAAGTTGATGATAGGAGGCAGCTCGATTGTTCTGAGCGCGGAGTAAGGAACGTTCTCATCATATTCGATGGCGAGAGTGCTCCCAGGAATCATGCCGCCAAACAGTCTATCCAGAGCGCCACTCCCAAAGGAATAGGATCCATCGATGTCAGGCCTTTGTGCAAATTTGCCTATCTTCGAGTAATCAGGAATGGCATAGGGTCCGAAAAACGTGAATTTTCCTTCTAGAAGTGTAAAGAGATACTTATGCTGAGGTATCTTTGTCCCACGCAGTTTGTGTATGATGAATTCTCGAACCGCACGGTCTTGTTCCTCAACCCTAAGCAACTCGAGGATCCCATCGACGAGGTAGTCTATGGTCGTGGCGCCGGGTTCCTCGCTGACGAAGATGAGCTGGGCGCCGGAATTGTTTGCGAGGGCCATTAGAGTCTTCTCGGCTCGTAACCTTTCTTTCTGGTCTAATTCCTTCGCGAGACCATCCCAACTATCAAACACAATGGTTCTGACTTTCTTGGGTTCTGTAAGTTGCATGACAAAATCCAGGACTGATGTCGCGTCCTCGAGCCTAATATCCAAGAAATCTTGATTGTCCAGGGTCTCCTTCATGGCCGGTATGTGCTCTTCAAGGAGTTCTTTTGGAACTCTTGAAGATATGTACGCGCCTTTCCCTTTGCCTGCTGCCTTGAGAATCTCAAGGGCGACTATTGTCTTGCCAGTGCCTGCGAGCCCCTTGATGAGCAAGGTTCTGACGGGACGCTGCGTGAATTGTTTCAAACCAAGTACCGTAGCAATCCGTGTCTCTGCCAGATCTTCGGCTCCAGAACCAGCCGTACTCCTTCGGCGATTCACCTGAGTAAGAGGTCTCAACCCGGGGCTTCTTCTAGTCGTCATGCTTTCACACTTCTCTGTATCTTGAGCATAGTCGCGCTGAAATTGAAGGGACCTTCTATGCTCAGGAGTTCTAGCGCCCACTTGAGCCTCCTTACAAGGTCCTTGACTATCGCCCTCTCCAGCGACAGTGTTGCCTTCTCGCCGAAAAGTGCAAGTAGCTTCCTATGGAATTCAGCCGGGTCAGGAAGACTACTAGTCATCTTCATGTGAGATAAGACCGCCGCAGCCCCACTTTCACCTAGAACCTTGTCCAACCCGCCGTGTACCGCATTGGCAAACGTGGTTGGGAAGTCTTCCGTCTCTGAAGTCGCTGACATTGAATTCAAGGACCAGCCTTGCACTCAGTGGTTAATGAGCGGACGATGGGCTTGGAAGCACCAGCCTCGGAAACACGAACCGAATTCGTTCTGTTAAGTCTCATTTGATTCTAGCCTCTAGAGGTTTAGTACGGCCCTGACGGCGAAGTAGAGCACGGAAAAAGGGAACAACAGAACTATTTTAGTATTCTGATAGCGTCAGGATATTGGATTGTGCGCATGCTGCAGTCTTGACACATAGACTTCACTCTACGCGTGACACCATGCACCACCCTGAAGGACTCGAGGATCGGAGATGTGACCTCGATTCCCTGCATCCGCATGATTGGCTTCGTGAGAACAGGGAGCTTGGCACGAGGGCGGCATAAACAAACCCAGCCAATGTGACATGTGTCGCAGCTAATCATCCTTTGACCTCGCAGACTTGGGAGGTCCCTTTCCTCTCCCAACCGACCTCAATACGGCAGCAAAGAGCACTGATCTGAACGCCTTATCAAAGAGCAATCCTGGGATAAGCGCAACAATAACATTCATCGCGATTGTGACTCCTTTGCGGAACTTCCTTGTTGCTACGAAGAAAGCAAAATCGCCGTTTGTCCTCCCCCTTGACTTGAAGTAGAGATAACCGGCGATGAGCTCGGCGAGGGTATCCCTGTCTAGGCTTAGGAGAATAGAATCAGCCAGCCTTAGGAAGGAAGGGGAGGAGGAGAGCCTTTGAATCTCCGCCTCATCAGAACTACTCAGGTTTGACCACCTTGGGAATTTCGAAGGGGCCGACGGATGAATGGAGATGTGAAAACCTGACATATAGTTTCAGTTTTGGTCAGCCTTCATGTGCTAGGCACCTTGACAGCCTGACAGTTTCTTCTGGAACTCGAGTCGTTTGATCTGTCGCCGAACCCGAACACTCCGTGCGGCTGGCGAACTCACTTGGACGCTTTTGATTGTATCGTCGCCCTAAGCGAGATGTCGATGGTGAGTCCATCGCCGTGTTTCTCCACCGAGAACTTGTATGCATCAACGGTAGCATCAAGCTTGTCCAGATACTCTCTAATCTGGTGTTCGTATGACGATATTCTGTCTCTCACGTCATCCAAAGACACGTGACCTCCTTTCTTTTCATTTCTTGACATGAATACTATCTCATTTATAGGATATATAAATTCGTGCGCGTCTCAATCATAGAAATCGGGCCTCTTCGTGGGAGGCCACAGTTGATTCAGTCTTGCCCAGTGACCGGTCAGTGGTGCTGAGAATCCCTGCACGGCCGGAGAGACTCATCACGCGAATCTCTTAGGTCAACCAAGTTCAAATCATGGCCTACAGTGCATTCGAATCATTCTAGATATCGACCACGGCCGCGTTGATACCATTGGATCATCGGGAGCGATGGCCTGTTGAACCGCCAACTGCTCAGAAGCGCCGTCTCTCTGTGCATACATTTATCTCAGGCTTCTCGCTCGTGGGCTTATTCTTCGGAGACGAGAAGACGACCAGTGAGTATCAGCTCCCAAAGTCGGTGATGAAATGGGTCGCGCTAGGGCTGCTCCTCACCTCCGCCGTTGTCATCGCAATCTCGATACTCTCGGGCGTGAAGTTTTCAGACATTACCAAGCTCGGCTACCTGACGTTCGCTCTTGCCGCTGGAGTGTCGGCATCTAGGCTGCTGGTCCAGATAGTGAGGTTCCGGGTGATTACCCTCGGTCTTTCGGGGGACCCCAAACCCAATCTTAGCGGGTTGGCGCTCACCAGAGTCGCAAGCGAGTTCGTTTCTCTCTCGACACCTGCGACGAGCATGGGCGTCTTCATACGCACCGCCTGGCTGAAAGGAAAGGGAATAGATGGAGGAAAGGCTCTCTCGATTGGCTACTTTGAGGTGCTGATCGAAATCTATGTCGGTGCCGGTCTCGCTCTCATCGCCGCGGTCTACGCCCTGACGAGAGGAGCCGTGGCGATCGGGTTAACAATAATCCTAGTTGCAACGATTCTGATCGTCGGGTACACCGTCGTTTTCATAATCCCGGCCCTAAAAGGCATTAAGGTCCCTCATTTTGTCTTCACCTTTTCACGCTATCTAGTAGGGGGACCAAGAGCAGAGGACCTCTATCTCCGTGCCGTCGTCGGAGCCCTGAATTTTTCACTTTCAGCCCGCGCGATCGTGAGCAGGAGCGCCCTGCCTGTCGTGGTCAAGGCTGTCGGCCTGACCATCATCGAGGACTTCTTGGCCGGTGCGGCTCTCTGGATCGTCTTGAACGCCTCAGGCCTGAAGATTGACCTAGTCTCTTCTACCCTGACAGCCTACGGCGTGGTCGCCATCGCCCAGATCCCGGTGACGATCGGCGGGGCCGGGATCACCGAACTCACGATGAAGTCCTACCTCACCACTGTGTACGGATTCTCCTCATGGGCGCCCATAGTACTGTGGCGAATCGCCACGTACCAGGTCCTTCTGGCGACAACCGGCCTAGTCTTCATTCTCTTCGTCCGTAAGGCCACCAAAGGTTCCAACAAGACATCACAGAAGGCGGGTTCGGACGCAATCGCGAGCAAGGCTCCGGGATTGACTGCGGCCGGAGTTGAGAAGGAGATCGTGAAGCTGGAGAGGCGCTATGGTGTCGTGAATACATTCAGGTTCGCGATCGCGGGTGCGGTGGGTTTTGGTGTCACCGAGGTCGTTCTGATCATCGGCCTCCTCAGCTTCTACGGAAAGCTGAGTCTTCCGCACGCGAGTTTCACCTCGCTCGCGCTCCTCGGGCTCGATGTTCTCTCGCTCGTGATTGGCGTCTCGGTTTCCTTCCTAATCAACGAGCGAATTACTGTTCACGTGCCGAAAACTGCGAAGGACGAAAAGGCGAACAGGTTCAAAAGACTTCTGAAGTTTCAGGCCGTGAGCGGGGTCGGGAATACAGGCATCATAGTGGTCCAGCTCGTCCTATTGGCGACTCTCGAGGTCTCGCCGCTCTTGGGTACAATCATAGGAGCGGTGGTCACCTATCCGATCGTGTACTTCATCTCGATCAGGTACGTCTGGAAAGCACACCGGACTAGATGACCGGTCTCCCTGGGTCCCTTCCGTTCCGAACCCTTGATCTGAGTCTCGACGCATGTAGAACGTTGCGTTGCACCCGTTGGTCTACACTCGGCATAGAAACGCGCGCGCAACTTGCGTTCTCAACCAAGTCTTCCTACGGCGAGGCGTTCGGCCATAATCGTTACTCCGCTTGGTATCAACCAATGGGTAATTATAATAAAGAATGCATCACGACGGAGCCTCGGATAAATGCAAAATGCCTCTCGCCACGACTGACAGACTGCGTTTCATCGAGTTTCTTGGACTCATAGCGGGGCTATTAATCGCGTTTGTATCTACCAATAGTATCTATTTCCCTTTTGGTCTACCCAGTGAGTCAGTGCTCGTTCTGCTGCTAATAATCTTCATTGCGTATTCGCTCTTTGTCTATGTCGAAATACTGTCGAGGGAAAAATCGAGTACCAAGTTCATACTCATGGCGGCTATTTACTTCTCGATTATTCTATCTCTGTTGTTCAGTGGGACTATTCTAAAGGCCCTTTCGATAGAAACCAGCACATCACCAGCAATCGGTGCTCTTCTGTTCACGGTATTGGTGCTCCTCTACAATCTCACTATTCTAATCCCAATCCAGAAAATCATGAGAGACGAACCAACAGAAAAGCCGAGGAATTCCCCTTCAGTGATTGGCTAGGACGATTCTACCAAGACTTCCTGCTCCTCGCTACGATTCTCGCTAGTTTGTGCTTCTTCCTGATCTGGTAGTCATTCTCTGGACAGCTTGTTCGTCACTATCTCAGATGATCATCATACAATTACAGGCTCTTTCTTAGGATCTGTTGGAAGAGGTTTCGAAGAGCGAATCTTCAACAAAACGAATGCGATGAGAATAACTAGGGCGCCGCCTGCAGCGATGTAGGGAATCTCGCTAAGACCAGAAAGTGCAACTTGCGGATTCATCATTCCCCCAAGGACTACTGCGAAGATCATGATTCCAACCGAGAAATAGAACAAAACCCTGTAGATCTCATCCGGCTTGAACTTCTTCAGCAGCTGTTTTCTGTCAAGCTCGCCTCCGACGAAGTTGATGACAACCCCGCCGGCGCCAATGGCGAATGGAATTGCGAATTGGGTGCTCATCTGATGTTCCGATAGGTCGATGAACTGGTGAAGACCAAGAGCTGAAGAAAAGAGCAGGAGCAGAGTGATGGCGGCAGATCCAAGGAGGATTCCCTGGTCAAACAACCCTCCGGAAAGTGCGGGTCCATAGGTTCTTCTCCACGGAAGTGTTTGCTCGCCTGGTTTCAAGTCCTTCGTAGTCTTTTTCGTCAGTACGGGGAGCTCGTTCTGAAGGAGGTAGATTTTGTGCTTTGAATCAAGCTCGATTCTATTGCCATTGTAATCATAAACGGCTCTGTTCAGCAGCCTGGTGAACGGGTACAACCACTCGACTCCTCTGTCCCTGGCCGTGGTGAGGGCGTCAAGAACTGTGTGGAGGAATGCTCCGAGGCCCAGGAACGGGTTGACCAAGCAAACCAGTCCGAGAAAGAGGAAGCTATGGCATAATGCCCTGTGCACTTGTCGGCGAGTAAAGGACTCCTTGCTAAAGAACCCGTACTCTCTGTCCAGGTCAGGAATCGCAGAGCCAATTCCAATTAGAAGGATTACTTCCGGTTTGCCGAAGAAAACCGCCCCGACAGCTATTCCGAATACGACGTGTGTTGGAAAATTCGTGTCGGCACACCTAGCTTCAAGTGATTCGCTTACTTCCTATAAAAACGGAAGCCGTCAAGAGAACGCACAGCCACGCTCAGAAGGACAAACGGAAGACTGGTCCTATGCTAGCCGTCGTTTCAGTATCTCTGCTTCTTGACCTGGATCCTCTCTGAAACTAGTAGGCCACTCCGTGCAAGTGCCTCTCGTCTCCGCAGGGAATCGATGGCCCTGAGGCAATCATTCTTGGTTTCGGATTCGTGAGGTCGCCCCTTGTCCTGGAGACGGTAAGGTCCTGTAAGCGTGTTCCTGATTCCCCGGGTCTCCTAGGTCTGAGAAGGAGCATATCTCGGGTACGGCGAACCCAAGAGAGAATTGATAGCAATTTCCCTGTCGCTCATCCAAGAACCACCAGCACAATTCCCAAGACAGTTCTCAACATCCTGCCTATCTGCCAGTAATGATTGTCCTTCACGCCCCTGCCAAAGAGACGCCAGTAGATCATGTTGGCCCCGCCCTCAGTTGCGAAAAACACGCCGATGGATTTGAAGAGTATCAAGCTGGCAAGCTCCAATCGGCGTTCCTGTTCACTTCGAAGCACCAGCCCTGCCCCTTGTCGTCTATCGCTACGATGTCCGGGAGAATCACCAAGAGCCCGGACCCGTCCTCCATGCTCGGGGCTAGCGTGATTGCTTTCAGTGACGCGGTCAGAGACCTGTTCTGGCGCAGGATTCCTCCGAACTCCGCCTCGGTCTGGCCATAGTTCACTCGCATGACGTCGCCCGCGGTTAGCACACCCTCTATTTCAGGTTGGGTCGCCGTCCGCGAGAACTCTGAGTTACGATGCGTGCATCCATCCGCGCCGGGTGTCGGGAAGGAATACACCGATGTGACTATCGTCTCCAACCGCATCAAATACCTCTCTGATGAGGAATTGAAGCAACTTGCCAACGTTTATGAAGCAAAGGTTAGATTAGAGAAACCTAAGGAAGTCGAAGATATGATTGGGAAGTTGAGTTTCGACAAATGACCAAGAAGAAGTCTGACAATTACGATTTGGAAATCCTCGAAGCTCGGTTTGAGTTGGCCGACCTTCTTTGGGAAGGCGCGGTGGAACCAACCCGCGAAGAAGAGCCTTACCCAGTCCAAACGTCTGAGTCTTAGAAGCCACAGGCCATCAACCGAGCCTTAACACCGACAAGGTCCTGAGGCATGACCTATGGTCGAGATGTGCCCAGAGTGCGGAAGCATCAAGGTCTCGCTACCCCGTACGACCAAGGAAGGACGAATGACCACAGTCTACTACCGATGCGACGAATGCGGGCATGAGTGGCAAGAGAAGAGATACCGTTAGCCATTAAACGGTTTTGGACAGCCCGAAGGACCCCCTAAACCAAACGGAGATTAGACAGAACCTCTGTTTGAATTACTTAAGTAACGTATCAGCATACGATTGGTGAGGTAAGACGGGACGCAAGTCCTCCGAACTCGAAGATTTTACGCCATTCTAATGGCTGTCCTCCTAGTCTCTGTGACATCAATCGCAGTGGTCTATGCCACCTATCCGCTACCCACAGCGCACAAATATGTCTACCACATCAATTTCCTTTGTGGATACCTATCAGGAACTGTGGATGCGAATCCAGGAACCTATTCGACACTGGTCAATGTCCTCGATCCTAGTTACCAGAAGACGAGTGCAACCGTCACTCTCGAAGTCAGAGACATGTCAGGAAGTCCAGGGCTATTCTCGACTTCTGAAGAGGTAGTCTATGACTCCCCTTGGGCCATAGGCTGCCTTCAGATCGAAAATCTGAGCCCCCTTTCCGGGCTCCCTGACGTGGGCTTCCTCACCATATACAGTAGCATCAAACTGGATGTCGTTGCTCAATACACAGTCGCGACGGCGACAACAACTTCCATAAGCACAATCTCCATCCCGGCAGAGACATTCACACCATAGGACAGCCTTCCCCTCTTTTTTCAACTCGGTGTTAGTCGGTCATCTGTGAGCCGACGCTTGGCAGGAGCCGAAACTTGACAGAGAAGATTTAGGGGGTCAGGAGCCGAGTTCTTGACAGAACCCGTAAGAAGCACGTCAGGAGCTGATGCGTCCCATCTCCCTGAAGTTTTCGGGGCCAGCTGTCAGGAATCATATTGCGCCAAACTCAGATTGTGCTGAATACCGGCGCGACGCTGACCGGTAGAGCGCTGGCACAGACCCAGGTCACATTGGACGCCAACACTGTCACAGCTCGTTAAGAAACTGCTTGTGGCTCGACCTCCCTCTTAGGCCAATGTAAGTTCGCTACCGCGGCCATAATTCGTCTTGCGACGAGATTACGGCCAAGAACTTGACGGAACCTTTACCAGCAAATCATAAATAACATTCCCCTGCACGAGCAACCATGTCAAGCTCGAATAGGTCTGGGGTGGACTTGTTCTGGACCGTGGCCATAATTCTAGTGGTTCTCTGGCTATTCGGATTCATCACCGGATTCGGCGGAGCGTTAATCCATCTACTGATAGTCATCGCAGTCATCGTGGTACTGTACAGACTCTTCACAGGGAGAAATGTAGTTACAGGCAAATGACCACACCCCAGAAACCGTCTTTTGTCGGATCATGTCAGGTTACCTGGGGCAGACTCTGAATGTCCTTCTCTGAGCGTGCGCAATCAACACTAAACCAGAAGTGCGCTTTCTGCGAAGAGGGATTACACGAGAAGTGCATTAGAATGAAGTCAGATCTATGCTGCTGCGGTGCCGAATCGAGCCTTCAGGTGACTCCTTCTTCCTCAGTTGAGCATCCTAGGGATGATAAGCAGGAAGAGGAAAGGACAAGACAAGAAGAAGCAAAGACAAAGCAGGAAGAGGAAAGGACAAGACAAGAAGAAGCAAAGACAAAGCAGGAAGAGGAAAGGACAAAACAAGAAGAGGCGAAGGCAAAGCAGGAAGAGGAAAGGACAAAACAAGTTGTACAAGAGGGGAAGATGAGCGTGCCTGTAAGGCTCAGCAGGAGTGATTCTGAAGAGATAGATCGAATGACAGGCATCAGCGTCGCGAAAAAGACAAATGGCCCGAAACGTAAAAGGGAGAGGAGGAGTTGAAGTTCGACGTCGATTCCAACTTGCCCGATCACCTTCAGGACGGAATTGCCGATTTCGACTGAGTTGTTCTTCTGATTTCCAAGTGAGCCCCTTTCAGCCGCCTCGGACCGCGCCTCGGCGGGTCGTAGTTGCGTCCAAGAACAAGTAGATGGAATTCCTCAAGAACGTCATTGAGACGGCGTGAGGTTCAGTCAAGCCTGCGGACAGGACTCAGGATTCTGCGGCTGTGAGCGCCGGGACACTCAATACCAGCCCTATTCGCAAGGCACAAGCGACATGATATTTCCTATGATGACCGTTAGCACTGTGCTTGGCAATGAAGGGGTATTCGCTTATCATCTTCTGGCAGGCATCACACAACGTTGGCAGATGACTCGAGCGACCACTCTTGATCCTGACAAGTGTTACTGAAAGGCTTCTGAACAACAAGCGGAGATCGGCCGCCGTCTCGTGTCTGGTTTCGTGACGTCTTGACACGGCCAACCCAGAAGGCTAATTCGAAGCCATCATTATGCTCATCGCCTAATCGGAGTGATTTGGCACATCATGAGGGAGTCATCAATACTGATGTGAAGCAACGATTCCGAATAACCGGCCAACTGTCAAGAAACGGACATTCGCCTTAGAGACAGGATAGCCCTCAGTCGCTCCATGGGTTCACAGGTGGAGGAATAGTATGAGCACGACGGAAAGAGAACGCAAGTTGCGGTAGTATCTCCGGGTGACGCAACTTGCGTCCAGCAGCTGCTAGGTCTTCATGATCCTTCGACCTGCTTTTCGCTTCCTGACTGGACCCTTCCCACCTGGCGTCTCGGCTGCGCGCCTCTTGGCCGCTTCCATCCTTCCACCTCTGCTCTTCTTTGCCATTTTTGAATTCACCTCCTTAGTCTTTTTTCTTCAGAAGCAATGTCTTACTTGCCCGTGACTACGTTTCTTCCTGTGAGAAGCCTATACACTATCACGATGACAGCTATGACCAGCAACAGATGGATCAACTCTCCGCCAGTCCCGCTGATGAATCCGAACAGCCAGAGAACTACGAGAATTATGGCTACCGTCCAGAATAGGTCCATTCCATAATCCTTCCCGGCTCATATTCGGGTCCAGCGATTATTTAATCCCTTTCTTGCTGAAGGAGCCTAGGACTCGGAGAACTCCGTCGAGCTTGTCAGCCGCGTGTCTGAGCCGCCGGGCCCGTCCCGGATTGTTCATCCCTATGCGGTGCGATAATCCTTATAAAATGAACAGACGAATCCGATGGTAGAGGCCTTGAGCAGCCCAGTCCTTCCCAGCCTTGGCAGCCTGACTTTGACGGACCTGCTTGTGACCATCATCGGCTTGGTCATTCTATGGATAGTCATCTCAATACCCGCGTGGTTGGCGGGCAAGGCAATCACCGGGGGGAAGTCTACCTTTGGCGACGCGATGGTCGCCACCCTGGTTGGCCCGATAGTCTACTTTGTGATCTTGATCGCGGTGGATTTCTTTCTAGGAACGGTGATTGGCTCAGGGGCATTCGTCATCGCCTTGATCCTGGCTTTCGTAGCCTGGATATGGGTCTACAAATCAAGCTTCGGAACGAGCTGGTTGGGCGGCCTCGGGATAGCCATACTCGCGGTAATCATCTTTGCCGTCATGAGCGTGATTCTCGGAGCCCTCTTCGGCATAGTGGTTCCCGCATCGTTCTTCCCTCACATCTAGGTAACTGCGACAAGCACTCTACAGACAACAACACCAAACCGCTCCGAAGGCAGAAGCTTCCACCTCAACTCATCAAGGGTAGAGGAAGGATTGCACCGGGTCCGCTACCAATTAGGTGTGTTTCTTGGTCTGGGTCGCGAGCAGCGCGCTGCGTCCGAGCAGTTTCTTGTTCAGGATGAAGATTATCACCTGGTCGCCCACGTCCACACCGACCGTTCCGCCAATCGGCTGGACTACGAACTTCCCGCCACCCGTGAGTCTTGCTACCGTCGCTTCGACGACCGCGACACCGGTCTTGGACTTGAATACCGTCGCCCTCTCCCTGCCCGCTCCGGCCCTCGAAACGCCTCTGCCCTTGTCAGTGGTTCGCTCCCGCTCGACCTCTCTTTCCTTATCTGATGACAAATTAGCTCAGCGGCTGCTATACAAACACATCTTATATAAACTGCAAGAGAAGATGGGGAATGCGTTTCGGTTCATGCATGAACATAGCAATACACCCAGAGAAGGCGGCCGAAGAAAAAATGAGCCGGCATGAACGAAGACAAGCGCGCCGAGTGGTTTGGCGCCGTTCTCTCCCTCCTCTATGAGTTCAACTGGACCATGAGCGAGACGGAGATATTGCGGCGCTCGATGAAGTTCTCGAACGTCGAAGATCTGCGTTCGCTATTAGCTGATCTCAAGAAAGCAGAACTAATCTCGGATCCTGTTCCCGGGAATTGGAAATTGACGAAGAAGGGGAAAGAGCTGGTCAGGAAGTCGCTCGGGTAGATCTACTGGACGCAGTTGAAGAGGTGGCTCCTGGCATCGCGTCGCTTCGTCTCCTCGACCACTGTCTGTCTCATGTTGCTGCTCAGCATCTCGACAGATTTGTGTTCCGTCCGAAAGACATAGCGCGCGCCCTACTGTTTCCTACCACCTTCGGGGCTTCGCATTTTGGGCGTTTTATCAGGCGTGAGCTCGCAGGTCACAATCTGCCCGAAGCGTGGGAAGCCCAGCTGGGCCCCCTATGTCATGCAAGTCGAGGGGAAGTACGGCCAGGTCTACAGATACCAAGTCTACCGGCATCCTGACGGTCGACGAGTAGAAGCCCCGAATCGCCGCGGCCGCCAGGGAGCGCTTGGCCTCAGAATCCCCGCGCTGGACGATGAGATACGCGTTGATGTAGTCGCCGAGCGGGTCGGTGTGTTTTCTCTTAGTCACTACGTCCGTGGGGCGTGATTCGAATACCGACCGGAGGTTGTCCTGAATCAATTCGTCCGGGGTCATGGCGATGCCCTTCCCGCGCAGCCAGCGGAAATACATGCATAGTTCGCCGGCGTACGCGCGGCGGGTCCTGACATTCCCGTGATTTCGCAGGAACGTTTCGACGCTCTTAGACGACCCCAGCTCCTCAAGGAACAGGCGGAGACCGTTCTCTGCCTTTCTGTCGGCTGTCATTCGGTTCTTAATAGACGGAATTTGTTTATCCACGGCCGCTAGCTTGTTTTCGGGCCACCCGCGGCCACGAGTAGCGAACTAGCCAGCTCATCGGCCGCCTGGTCGCGGTTCTCGACCGTGACGGTTATCGTCTCCTTCGCCTTCTCCCGAAGCTCTGCGAGCAGGTCGTCCTCCAGCCTTTCGTGGACGACCGCGAGGATCGGCTTCCCGGAGTCCAAGCAGGCCCTGACCCCCTTCCTGAACTCCGGGCTGACAAGCTCCATCGGCCCCACTTCGTCGATCACGATCACCTCGGAAGACACCGCGGCCTTCAACAGACCGGCGACCCCTACCGCCGAGAGGTCAGCGAGGTTGACACGGTACCGGCCCACCCTAGGACCGAGGCTGGCAGAGATGGAGGCGAGCTCTCCTCGGGTCCCGTCGGTAAGGTTGAGCACTTCGAAGCCGACCCTGGCCCCCTCGACCTTCCTCTCCGTCGTAGAGCAGCCCCCCACGATCAACCCGGCGCTCTTCAGCCTCAGGATGACCCTCGACACTATGGTCGACTTCCCCACTCCGGGCGGGCCGGTCAGGAGCCAGATGCCGCTCATGGGTGTCGCCGTCGGACTCGGTGGTAGAAGAACCTGTGCACCCCGTGGGCGCGATCCTGACCCGATTCACTTAACAGCGCAGAGTCCGAGGTCGTGAACTGGTTGAACCTCGTCCGGACGAGTGAAGGGAAGACTGTTCTGCTAGTCCCAAGGGAGAGCTTCTCGCCCGTCCCTCCGACCGTCCCAGTCTTCTACAACCCTGCGGCTTCCATCAACCGCTCCGTCTCGGTCGCAATCGTCGACGCGACCGGGGGGCACACTTTCTGCGACGCCCTGGCCGGAATCGGCGCACGGGGTCTGAGAGTGGCCGCGGAGGTGCGGAGGAATCCGAGCGTGACCCTGGTCGACATAAACAGGGAATCGGTCAGGCTGGCCCGGAGGAACGCCGGGCTCAACGGAGTCCGGGCGCGGTGCGAGTTCATCCCCGGCGAAGCGAACTCGTACCTCTACTCGAGGTATGGAAAGGGCGAGAAGGTCGACTACGTCGACGTCGACCCGTTCGGGACTCCAGTGCCGTACCTTCAGGCGGCCCTTCGCGCCACGAGGCACGGAGGGATAGCGTCGTTCACGGCCACCGACACCGCGGTCCTGTGCGGGGTGCACATCGGAGTGGCCCAAAGGCGTTACGGGGGGACGCCCGTCAACAACCACTTCCACCACGAGACCGGGATCAGACTCCTGCTCAACGCCGTGAGGAGGGAGGCGGCGTCGCTCGACCTCGGGGTCAGGCCCGTCGTGGTCCACAGCACCAGGCACTACATCAGGGTCTTCGTCAGGGTCGAGGTCGGCCCGTCAAAGGCAGAAGCGGCTCGGGGGAGCGAAGGATACGTGCTCTGGTGCAGGTCGTGCGGCCGTCTCACAGAAGGGCTGGTGCCGGAAGGCTCATGCGAGGAATGCGGGGCCCGCCTGAAGGTCGCGGGGCCGCTCTGGCTGGGGGAGCTGACCGAGACGAAGACCCTCCGCGACGCTGTAGCAGCTTCGGAGAGGCTCGAGCTTCCCGAGGCGACGAGGGTCCTGTCCTCTCTCCTGGGCGTGGACGAATTCCCGCCCTGGAGCTTCAGCATAGAGGGCATTTGTTCGGCTCTGCGCATCGCCTCTGTCTCGGACTCGACGGTCGCGGAGCGGCTGAGGAGCCAGGGGTACACGACCATCAGGCAGCCCCTCGAGAAGACAGGGCTGAAGACGGACGCCCAGTACTCTGCGGTCGCGGAAGCGATTCGCGAAGCGGCGGCCCAGGGCAGGAAGCAGAGAGGCAAGAGCTCTTTAGGGTGAGGCAGCTTCTTCCGCGGTGGGGACGCGCTGGCCGGGCCTCCATCCCTCGCAGTAGTAGTAGAGCTCGGAGCTGACGCTCCTGCTGGCCAGCGGTTTGATGGTGTGCACCACTCTGAAGCACTTCCGAAACTCGTCGCGGACTTCCTGGGAGCGCTCTCCTTCGAAGAGCTTGAAGAACCCCAGCCCATCCCGCCTAAGGACTGAATTCAAGAGGTCGAGGACTCTCAGGGTGAGGTCCACCTGCCTGCCTTGATCGAGTTCCCAGACCCCGGACACGGACGGAGCCAAGTCCGAAAGGGCGACATCGGCCATCCCCCCCAGGGATTCCAGGAGCTTCCGCTCGACCCTGGGATCGTGCACGTCCATCTCGATGGTCTTCAGGTTCTTCCCCCTGACCCTGATCGCGTGCAGGTCGACCCCGACCACGGCGCCGTCATCGCCAACCAATCGAGAAGCGACCTGCATCCACCCTCCCGGAGCGGCCCCGAAGTCGACGACCCTGTCGCCCGGCCTGATGAAGTGATACTTCTCGGTTGCCTGAATCAGCTTGAATGCGGCCCGGCTCCTGTATCCCTCCTCCTTGGCGAGCCTCCGGTAGAGGTCACGCCTGGCTTCTTGGAGCCTCATATGGTCCCAACGCCGGAGGGCGTTATCCCGCAGGAACCGCCGTCGGCACGACCAGACCCCCGGCGGCGCACATCTCTCCCACGACCCACGGGCCAATCAGCTGACAGACCTGCGGGCTGATTTGGCCGTCGACCGTGCACTTCGACTCGAACAGGCAGACTATACAAGGCGTCTTCTCGATCGAGGTCATGTCGGTCGGGAACCTCAACGGTGTCAGCTTGTAGGTCCAGCGTCCATCCTCCAAGACCTTGACCCGGCCTATCAGGCCCCGCCTCTCCAGCCTTATCGCGAGCCTGGAACCGTCCCGGCTCGTCAACCCGAGTTCCTTCCAGATTTCGCTCTGCAGGACGCCGTCCCTTCCCCTCTCGACCACCAGCTTGTAGACCCTCGAGGTCAGGTCGACCAGCTCCTCCTCCGTCCTCTCGATCGGGCGCGGGGGCTCCTCCAGCTTTTTTGCCTTCGGCTCCTTCCTAGGCTGGCTCGCGGGCTTTGCCGGAACCTGCTTCTGCTTCGCCTTCGGCTTCGGTTTTGCGTTGGTCATCTTGACGGCTCGAACTCCTGTCTAATCACGTAGTTGTCCAGTATCTCCCTGCAGCGGTTCCTCACGGTCACTTCTGTGACCTCGGCGAACTCCGCCACTTCTCTCTGGGGTAGGTGCTCCCCTACGAGGACGGAGGAGACGTAGACGTAGGCGGCCGCGAGCCCCGCCGGGGCCTTCCCGCTCGAGATCTTCGAGTCGATGGTCTGTCGCGAAAGGGACAGGGCCATCAGCTCCACCTTGGGGTTGATCTTCGCCATGTTGATCAGCTTCGAAATGTACTTGTCGACCGACTGCGGAGGGACGTACTCCTTCTCCACCTCCTTCAGGACGAGCCTGAAGTACCTCGCCACGCTGCCCTTGTCCATCCCGGCGGCGCGGGCCACCTCCTTCAGGGTCCTCGAAACACCGCACTTCCGGCACGCCAGGTAGACGGTCGCTGCCGTCATCCCGAGTATCGACTTGCTCTTGGCTACCTTCATCCTCGCCGAGGTCCGGTAGATCTGGGCCGCCGTCTCCGCCACGTTGTCCGGCAGGCTGAGGGTCTGGCAGAGTTCGCTGATTCTCGAAAGCACAATCGAGAGCCCCCTCTCCTCGCTGCTGTTCGTTCTGGAGCGGCTCTGCCACTTGCGCATCTTCTCGACAGTGGCCCGCATCGCGGGGTCGAGCATCTTGCCGTGAGAATCGCGCCCAGTCCTGCCGATCTCGGTCGAAAGCCCCATGTCGTGGAGCGAGAGCGTCGTAGGCGACCCGACGCGGACCCGCTTGTTCTTATCCTGGAGATCCATCGCCTTCCATTCAGGGCCGGCGTCCGCGGGTGCGTAGGTCACGTACCCGCAGTTGGAGCAGACCTTTTCCCCCTTCTCGGAGTCCCCGATCAGCCTGTCCCCGCAGACGGGGCAGGACGTAGTGTAAGCGTCGTCGTCTCCCCTCGCGTTCCAGAGCGTCAGTCCATTCACCCTTCCACATAGGCCGCGTCGCTGGCCTTCCCGATTCTGCTGCTCGTGACCGCAACGGAGGCGTAGGGAGCCCTGACAGGTCCGATGAGCTCGACCACCCTGCCTAGCCTCCTTCCCCTGTCGTCAAGGATGGGGGCGCCGGGCCTGACCTCTCTCGTGAGACGGACGATTAGCCGGCCACTCTTGGCTTGGTGTAGCAAGACGCCGACTTGTAACAACAAATGCGGTTGATGGCATTCCGGTCTTTAAACATTCGGGCTGGTCACTTCTTCTTCTGAAACGGCTGGCCGGGACCTTGTCTCCTCTGGGCAATCCCTCGAACTACCGAGAGCTCCTTCGCGACCTTCATCATGAGCGCGTGCTTCGGCTTCACCTTCGTCACCGAGACGTAGCCCGATTGTCTCGAGGGAGCCGATGGATACCGCGCGACCTGCGCGACTGGTTGAACGTTGAGCCTCCTGCAGGCCTCCGAGAGCTCCTCGATCGTGGGAGCCCGCGTGGCCGAATCAAGCGGGACCCGCCTCCCCTCCCTCCTCTTGAGCTCGGAGTTGAAGTAGTCCAGCCAGATTACGTACTTCTCGTATTCCTTCATTTACTTCGACTTCGTCAGGACCGCATTAACGACCCCGTCGTCGGTCGGGCGCGAGGTGACGACCGCCTCTCCGGCCTCGGTCTCGATGACCGCGCCTCTCGTGATAACGCCCCTTCGTTCGTAGTCTCTGTTGGCCGGGCTCTTCTTCACCCGTAGAATCTTGGACTTCGTCGCTTTGCCTTTGGCGTCCGAGACGTTCGCTACGTCGCAGAAGACAATCCCCATGGACACGCTTCCGCCCCTCATCCTCGAAGGCCTACTTTCTGTCTCTCCGACGAGCGGCTCGATGGCGTAGCCGTCGCGCTCGTACGCCCTCCTTCCTCTGGACGGACGGGATCTTCCCCCCGTCGCCTTCCGCTTGGTGAGGTTCTCCAGTGAGCGATTCATTCGATTGAGCCTTGTTGGAGGAAAGCCCTTCGCTGCCGGGTGTTAAGCGTTTTTGTCAGCGGTTCTGTCGACTTCGACGTTAGTTGCCAAACAGACGGTGCTAGCAACGAGAGGGCCAGCAACGAGACCAGAGTCAATGGCAGCATCTTGGACTTCAACGTGACCCCAACCTCCGGCGTGCCAACCCGTAGACAAGCAGGAAGGACGCAACCATCAGCACGAGCAAGTTGTTCAAGAGGTCAATCCTACTCGCAGACAAGGCGACGAACCCTTCGTTCGATAAGTCGAGCCCCTCGCCGCTGGAGCTCGCCGCCGTTACCGTGTTCGGCCTGACCCTTCCGCTGCTTGCTCTTTGCAGCCTTAGGCAGCCCGCGACTTCAAGAGTTGCGCATGGGAAGCCTTGGCCTGCGCAAGGTCACTGGAGCGTAAGACTCCGCCCTTCGAGCTGCCTCTTCATTAGGGCAACCTCGCGGCTGAGCCCGAAGTACTCTGAGAAGCGTCCGGTCGTCCTGTAGACCCTGCTCCGGCCCTGTTTCTCGCTCACCACGAAGCCTACCTCCTCGAGCTCCTTGAGGTGCTGGTAGGCTGCCGAGCTCCTCCGGAGGACCAACTCGCCCGCCGACAGTGGCTGGAAGTAGGCGATGAAGGAGAGGGTCCTGAGGGCGGCCCTAGAGAGGAGCGGGCGCGTCGCGAACCTCCGCGCGACCTGGGTATACTGAGCCCTGAGCTGCATCGCGAACCTGGGGCCGGGATACTCTACGACTTCTACGGCCTGCATGGCGGAGTTGACCGCCCGGGCGATCTCGCGAGCGACCGCCACGGCCTTCCTCTCGGAGGTGGTCCCGGCCACCTTGGCGATCTCGCCGGCGTCGAGAGGCCTCCCGGAGGCGTAGAGGGCGGCCTCCACCTTCGCGAGGGCCTCCTTTGCAGGGGGTTCTTTCTGCGTCTCACTCAAGCTGACCCACCGAGACCACCAGCGCGTCCTGGTCAGACTCGTCCTGCTCGACGACCACCTCCCCGCTGTTGGCCGCAAAGAGGATCAGGATGAAGACGCGGGCGGCGCCGATGGGGTCGAGGCCCCGTACCAGCTCGGAGAGCATCACCTTCCCTGTCGCCCTGAGCCGCTCGATCAGTATCTTGCGGTACTCCGACAGGACGACCTGAAGCGAGATGACGTATTCCTCCAGGTTGGGCGCCGGGAGCTCCGCGACCGATATCAGGCTCTGCTCGGACCCGCCCCGCTCGTCGACGATTATGTCCTTGAGAATCCTGGAGAGCTCGTCGAAGAGCTCATCGACGTTGGTGGAGTAGACCTCGTACCTGAAGGGCATGACTATGATCTGGGGCGGCTCGGAGCCGTCCACGAGCCTCCTCTGCGCCCTGAGCCGCTCGAAGAGGAAGAGCGTCTCGACCTTCAGCCTGTATATCGTCGCCGACGACAGCGCGGCGGTCCCCGCCGCCCTCATGTCGATGGTGTCGGACTGCGTGATCGCCTGCAGGAAGAGGTCCAGAAGCTGCGAGATGTCTATCTCCCAGGGGCTCCTGCGCTTGGCCAGCGAGGGGTCGATGAGGACGTTCAGCGGCGGCTTCGAGAGGAAGGCGGGGTCAGACACGCTGGGGCACCTCGGCCGGCTTGTAGTGAACCACTCTGGAGACCCCGCCCGTCGAGTACACTCCGTAGGTGATGTTGCTCTCGGCCACGAATACGTCCCTCAGGGTTATCGCTATGATTTGAGCCCCCGAGGACCGGTCCTTGAAGAACCGGGCGAGGCTGCTGGAGTTGACCGCGTCGAGCGCGGCGTCGATCTCGTCGAAGAGATAGAACGGGTGCGACTGGACGGCCTGCATCGCCAGGATCATGGACACGCCGGTGACCGCCCTCTGGCCTCCGCTGTGCTGCGATGACTCGCGGAGCCCGTTCCCGAAGTCGGCCCTCAGGATCAGGCCCCCGCTGAAGATGTCTTCTGGGTTCTCGAGCTCCAGCATCGCGCGCCCTCCGGCCAGCCTTTCGAAGATCTCGCTGAAGCCCGAGCTGACCTTGTCGAAGGCGGTCATGAAGACCTTCCTCTTCTCCGACTCGACGCTCTCTATGAAGGTGATGATGGAGTTCCTTTCCTTTTCGAGCTCGTTGTGCCGGACGGAGAGGCTCTTGTAGTTGACGTACATTTCGGTGTACTGCCTGTCGGCGCTCCTGTTGACCGAGCTGACGACCTGTTGGTACTCGGCCTCGAGCTCCGCGAGCAGCGAATCGGCTGATTCGAAGGGCTCCAGCACCTCGCTGTAGCCGAGCATTCTGAGGCTTCCCAGCGCCTCCTCGACCTTCTCCTGGGTGGACGACGCCTGGCTGGACAGCGCGAACAGGTCCTTCTGGTTTCCGACCACCGAGCGCCCGATGGCGTCCCTCTCCTCCTTCAGACGCCTGACCTTGCCGTCGAACTCGTCTAGGAGGGGCTGGCTTCTCCTCGAGGACTCGAGGACCTTCTGGACCTTCTCCTCCATGACGCGCTTCTGCTCGGAGGCCTCCTTGATCTTCCTCGGCGCCTCCCTGGCGAACTGCTTGTTGGATTGGAGGTCCTCCATGGCATTGGCCAGGTCCTGCTCGTTGTTCTCCAGAGCTGGGAGGAGGACGTTCTCTAGGTTGGCCCTCTCCCTGGAAAGAAGGAGGTTCAGGTCGGAGACCCTGTTCCTGATAGAATCGATTTCGCCTGAGAGCGACCTGCTCGCGACGTCGACCTCGGCCAGCATTGCCTCTAGGCCGAGGGCCTGCGTCTCCGAGACCACGTTCTGCAGCGACGCGATGCCCCTCTGCAATGACCCCTTCCTGTCCGCGTTGAGCTTCAGCTTCGACTCCAACCTCTCGACGACGCCCGCCTGCCTCTGGTACTCGGCACTCATGTTCCTGAAGATGCTCTTGTACCTGTTCGCCATCCTGGTGATGGTCGTCGCCTCGGCCTTCAGGCTGGTGGCTGAGACGATCTTCCTAACGCGCTCCTTCATCAGCGAACGCGAATCCGATTCCAGCGAATCGAGCTCAGACCTCCGCCTGTCGATCGCTCCCTTCAGGGCGCCGACCGCGTCTTCGACCTCGCTCATCCCCTCGATGTTCTCGAGGCCCTCCATCAGGTTGACTAGGACCTCTTGGTAACCGTACATGAACGCGCGACCTCCCTGCTCGAAGACTTCGCCGTTCAGAGTGACGGCCCTGACGCCCTCCGAGGCCATCGTGTAGGCGAAGGCCTCAGTGTCCACCAGGACGGAGTCCCCCGCGAGGAAGTTGACGAGGCCCACGAACTCGGGTTCGCACTTGATCATGCTCGAGAGCGGGCCCATCACGCCCGCGGACCTCCCCACGTCCACTGCCTTCGAGCCCTCCACCTCGCTCAGCGGGATAACGGAGAAGGCCTTCGCTTTCAGCGACTTCGCGGCCCTGATCAACTGCGTCATCGACCGGAGGTCCTGCACTATGAAGGCCCCCATCCACTTGCCGATCACGGCATTGACCGCCTTCGAGTACGACTGCTGGTACTTCACGAGCTGCCCGAGGCGCCCCACGTACCCGGGTAGCCCCCCACCGTCGCAGAACTCCTGCAACCTAAGCTGCCCACTCCGCTCCCCGGAGAGGCTTTCGGACATGTGCTTGAACGCGTCCTCTCTGGACATCTCGGCCGCCGCCTTCTCAAGAATCTTCGACGCCCCCTCGATGGACGAGACGAGCTTATCCCTGGTCTTCTCGGTGCCCGAGAGGTCGTCGTCGATCCGGTTCAACTCCTTCGTAGAGGAGTCGTAAAGCTCGAAGAGCCTCTTCGTGTTGGCCTCCAACTTGCCGAGGACGTCCGAGTAGCCGTCGACTCTCAGCTTGAGTTCGTCGAGCCTCTTCCTCTCTGCGCCGAGGTTGGCGCTCGCCGCGTTAATCGCGAGGTCAACCTGGCCCGTCTTCTGGCCGAGGTCGGCGAGCTTCGCCTGGACTCGCCCGGTCTGTCTGCTCTTCCTCTCGATGGTCGACCGGAGCTCCTCGCCCGCCCGGAAGAACTCCTTGAGCCTCCCCGTCAGCTCCGCGTGGCGAGCGTCCAGCTTGGCCACGTCCGATGTGAGCTGCTTGACGTTGGACTCAGCCGCGCTGACTTCCCTCCTCTTGGTCGAGACGATCGTCTTGAGCTGCGGAACGCTCTCGCCTTCGAGGACCGACACGTTGTCCTCGGCCGACTTCAGGTCGGCCTCGAGCGTCTCCAGCTCGTTCTTCAGCTCTGCCAGCTGGTACTGGAGCTCGACGGTGCCAGCTCCTCCTCCCTGGATCACGTCCACGATGAAGCGCGTCTTCTCGCTCTCGACCTGGCCGATGCGGTTCTCGAAGTCGGCCATCCTGGCGTTCAGGTCCCCTATCCTACCTGTCAGCTCTTGCTCCTGGGCTCGGAGCGAGGAGAGCCGCTCCCTGAGCTCGTGGATCCTTCTCGATGTCCTGACGGCAGTCAGCCAGCTGATCTGTCCCTCGAGGAGGTTCGACCTGACGAGGTCGTTCCTCTGTGAGTCGAGCGAGTCCAGCATATTGCGCATCTCGCCGATCCGGGCCATCGCCACCTCCAGCCTCTGGTCTGCATGGCCCAGCTGCCTTTGGGCCTCCGCCTTTCGCTCGTCGAATTTCGATATGCCGACGACGCTCTCGATGACCTTCCTCTTCTCCTCCGGCGTCAAGTCGGCCATCTTCGTCGCCGCGCCTTGGGCGACGATGTTGAATCCCCCGGGAGAGAGGCCGGCCAGGTCGATGATCTCGGTCATCGCCGAGCGCGTCGTCTTTCGTCCGTTGATGTAATAGACGCTGTCGCCGTCGTCGCCTAGGTCCCTGGTTATCGTAACGAGATCCGAATCGACGGGGATCGCCCGGTCCGTGTTATCGAACTGGACCGTCACCCTGCATGATGTTAGCTTTCCGGAGCCGGGGACGTCCTCGCTCCTCGGGTCGTAGATCAGGCCGGAGAGCCTGCCGTTGGCCGCCCTCAGCGACTTCGGAGAGTTCTCTCCGATCGCGAATGTTATCGCGTCTGCGATGTTCGACTTGCCGCTTCCGTTTGGTCCGGTGATGACAGTGAACCCTTTTTCGAAGTTGACCACAGCTGTCCGGGGGCCAGAGGACTTGAACCCTCGCATCTCTAGCCTACGGATGTACGTCACCGCGCGGATTGCCCCGTCTGGAAGTCACGCTAGTGAAGCAATATAAGCACTCTCTTTGCATTGGCAAGAAGATGACGATTTACGGGGAAAGGCGCAAGAAGGTCCTTTCGCTTGCCAAAGGGAAGCAGGTTGCGGTCATGACGGGCGCCAACCTGTTCTACCTGACTGATTTCTGGGGAGGAGGGGCTGCGATAGTCCGTCCTGACAAGACGGTGGTCATTACGACCCCCCTCGAGGTCGACAGGGCTTCCGAGCTGGGCCAGGAGGTCGAGGTCGTGGTCGCCAAGGGATGGAAGCTCGTGCACGCCGCCCTCATGAAGCGCCTCGGGACGGGGCCGGTGGTGGTCGACGACGACTCCGCGTTCAAAGGGTCCAAGCGCTTCACGAAGCGCGCCGACCTGTTCCTGGAGGCGAGGCGGGTCAAGGACGAGGTGGAGTTGGCGAGGATAGAGAGGGCGTCGAAGGGGCTCGACAGGATCTACGAGGCACTGACTAAGGAGTTGAGGGCGGGTAGGACGGAGTGGGAGGTGGCGGCCGAGGTGATGAAGGTCGCAACTGCAAACGAGCTGACTCCCTCGGGCTCTGATTCCGCCCTGAGCCCGACGATAGTGGCGTCGGGGCCCAACGGAGCTCTTCCGCACTCGGAGCTGACGGCGAGGAGGATCAAGGAGGGTGACTTCGTGGTCGCGGACATATTCTTCAGGTATCGGGGGTACAACTCGGACGAAACCCGAACATTCGCGGTGGGGAGCGCCACCGCCGAAATGAAGAGGCACTACGCGACAGTCCTCGAGGCGCAGGAGAGCGCCTTGGACATCATCAGGGAGGGGACCGTCTGCGAGGACGTCCACATGGCGGCGGTCAAGGTCCTCAGGAAGGCCGGGGTGGAGAAGTACCTGAACCACAGCGTCGGGCACGGGGTCGGGATCGACATCCATGAGATGCCGCCGATTGGAAAGGGGAGCAAGTCGAGGCTGCTGGCGAACGACGTCGTGACCGACGAACCCGGCATATACTTCCCGGGGAGGTACGGAATCAGGATTGAAGACACGGTGAAGACGGGCAGAAAACCGGTCCTCCTTACGAAGTTCACGAAGGAACTGCTGACAGTCGGCTAGAGGCTTCCGCTAGGTCTCAGGACCCGAGCGCGCTGCCTCCCGATTTCGAAGACTTCGACAAGTGGTTTCGGGGACGAACCCCTTAGCGTCGCGGCGACTGCCTTAGCCCTTGCCGCAGTCGTGAGGGCGTGGACGGCGTACCCGATCATGTTCTGGCTCGCATGGGACGCGCCCGACGCCTTCGCCAGCCTGACAAGGTCCCTCACTTCAGGGGTCATCAGCCCGAGCCCCTCCGAGAAGCGCTCTCCCTCGGACGCCAAGGTCTCGAGGTTCGGTGATGCCGCCACGCGTCGGCGCGCCTTGTCTCCAAGCTCGTTGATTCTCCGGACCGTGTCCGGCCTGGAGATCGCGTCGCTCTTCTTGTATGGAGCAAGCGAGGCAGTGACAATCCTGGTCCCGATGGGATACTCCACGTTGAGGAACCTGGAAATCCCGGGGGCTCCCGCGCGAGTTATGAGTCCTGCCCCCGTCCCGTCGTAGGTGACCGAGACCGTGCCGAGGCCGGTCTTCTCGACGATGTCGGCGACGTGGGCATAGTAGGCAAGCTCGTGTTTTGCCAGTCTCAGTCCCATCGCCGCCGCAGTCGCGTAGACCCCCGATATCGCAGCCGCGGCGCTCGCGCCGAACCCGCACCCCACAGGGACGCCCATCGACTGCCTCAGGACCAGGCGGCCCCTCGGTCGACCCGGCCCCGAGAGCAGGAGCTCCACAGCTTTCCTGGTCGTCCTCGCGTGGTACCTCGGGTCTCCGTCCACTATGACCTCGACCGGGTGCTCTCCGCCGGCCTCCCTGAACATCGCCCTCGTCGTTACGCCCTTGGAGAGGATGTAGCCCCCGCCCGTGGCTCCCATTCTTCTGAAGTCGCCGTCTGCGTGCTGCTCGTAGCGGACGCTGAAGAAGTTGGTAATGGCTGCTGGAGCAAATGCTGTGGCAGCTCTATGCCCCAGACTGGCTCGCCCTCAGCTTGCTTCCTGCGATGACGCCGGTTATCGGGGCGAAGATCAAGACTATTGCGGCCGCGAGTTCGAAGTAGAGGGGACCGAACCCCGGTTCCGGGTTGGGGAGGGCAAACAAGAAGAATGCCGCACCAATCACCACGAAGGCGGCCGCGAACGCAAGGGCAATTGCTGTCTGCTTCGTGGTGACGGAACCAATCCAACGAGGCTCGTAGGAGAGGATCGCGGTCCTGCCGTAGAGGGGCTGGACCGCGCGAATCAAGATGGGAACGCCGACCAGTATCGCGGGTATCGAGGTCGTATTCCAGAAGACCACGAAGCCGAGGACCAGCGAATTCGGAAGGCCGAGGAAGAGCACGACGACGACCGCGGCGATGAGATTCCCCAAGGTGACAAAAGAAATCGTGGATGCGACGAAGCCTGCCCACGAGCGGTACCTCTTCGCGAACCACCCGAAGAGCAGGATGCCGAAGAAGTTCGCAGGGACCCCGGCCAAGAGGCTCAGAACTGGCGTCGTCGAGCCAAGCGGCACAAGGAAGATCACATCCCCGAGGAAGGTACCGATGCCGGCCCCGATAGCAGCAGGGAAGGTGTCGGCAACTATCGCAAAGAAGGCAGGAAGGAAGATTCCGATCAGAAGCTCGCCGACATGCCAGGGCGTCTGGATGGGCGCGGTAATCGCCTTCCCTAGGACGTACGTGACTGCGGTGATGACGATTACGGCGATCTTGGTTCCGACACTGGTCCGCCTCTGCTCCACGGATGAAGCCAGCTGGACGGCTCTGGTCGAGACACCAAGAGGACCCTTTGCCCCCGCGGCATTCAACGCGAGACAACGCGTGGAAAAGAGTATATCAATATGGTCTATGGTTTCTCTATAGAAGTCTAGACTTTTCGTGGTCTCCCGGTCCGTCTATCGCCGCCGTCGCGCGCGGCTCGTGCCTGTGCCGAGAGAAGAGAGTCGCTCACTTGAAGTACACCAACCACAACAGGTGCCCCTGCGCGTACTGAGTGATGGCCCTCATCACATCTGGTTTGGCGCGCGCGCACCGGCAGACTTCTTGATGCCTGGCAAACTTGCTCCTCAGGGCGAGGACGCTCCCTCTCAAGGAGTGACTCCCATTGCAGAACCCATGTGCCACTGGTGCAGATGTTCACAGGCCTAGGTTCTGCCTGGGACACCCCATTGAAACGCGTCAATGGAACGCGTTGACAGAGGCCAGTAGTCGCCCAGTTCCCCTTATCATTTCACTTCGTGAAGCGTGGTAACAATCTATAAGAACTCAAATTTCGCCCGGCAGCATGCGATGGGCCTGGGAAGATACATCGCCCGGAAGACCGTGTATACTATCCTGCTATTGTTTGTGATTGTGGCTTTCAACTTTGTGCTGTTTCAGATTCTTCCTTTTGTGACGGCATGCCCCAACCAGACCATATCCGAGTGCGCCTCGAGACTCTACGCCCCTGAACAGCCACCCAGAGGCGTTCAAAATGTGACCGAGTGGTACCAAGTGATCAGGGCCAGAATCATCCTCGCATACGGCTTCGACAAACCCATTGGTGTGAGGTTTCTTGACTACTACAAGAACATGTTCACATTCAACTTCGGCTATAATCTGGGCGACATTCTGGGAGGGACCGTATTGGGCACAATCGAGGCGAGGACGCCGTTTACCCTCCTTCTTCTCGGAAGCTCCACGGTAGCAGCATTCGTAATCGGGATTGGTCTTGGCGTCGTTGCCTCGGCGAAGAGAGGCAAGGTGCTGGACGTTTCGTCCCTGGCTGTCCTACTCTTTCTCAACTCTCTGCCCGTCTTCTTTCTCGGAGGAATGCTCGAAATCATCCAGCTCGGGACGACGGGCACGTTCTATAAACCCTGGGGAGCGGCCATCCTCGGCGTCCATGGAACCTGGCCCATCTACGAGGCCACGCTTCGGGCACTCTTCCTCCCGTTCCTGACCCTCACACTGGTTGGCATAGGAGGTGTGTTCTTGACGCAGCGGGCGGTCATGATCGACACATTAGCCGAAGACTACATCATAATGGCCCGTGCGAAGGGAGTTCCGGAAAGGACAGTTCTCTACAAGCACGCTCTGCGCAACGCGATTCTCCCCATAGTCACGGCATTCGCCCTTTCCATCGGATTCATACTGTCGGGGGCCATAATCACGGAGACCGTCTTCCAATGGAACGGACTGGGGTACGCAATCTACCTGTCAGTTGTAGCGAACGATTTCCCGTTTGCCCAGGCTATGTTCTTCATCATATCGGTCATGGTACTCATCGCCATATTCTGCGCGGAGGTCGCTTACGGGTTTCTGGACCCAAGAGTGAGCAGGACTTAGGTGGTCCAGTTGGAGATTAGGAGAGCGTCTCCGTTCAGCGGAGTGATAAGAAGCGCCAGGCTGTATCTGAAGTCAAAGATTGGAGTAATCGGATTGGCCATCATCATCTTCTTCGTGCTCCTCGCGGTCTTCGCTCCGCAGCTAGACTCGAACGACCCCGTCTTCGGTACCAATGTGGCAGCCCCGTGGTCAATTCCGGCTTGGGCAACAGTCTTTCCTCAGTACCAAGGCATAGCGGTCACGTCCTACACGGTCTCGCCAATCAACTTCGGGAGTCAGGGACTCGGCGGGTGGACCTTCACTGGGCCATCCGCGGGAAGCGCCCTCCACTCTATCTCACCCGTCGTGCCGAATAAAGGAGGGTTTCTCCCCCGCAACCCTACAGGCAGCTTGATGGTCAACGCATCCATCTCATCATCAGCGCCAACCACCACGAACCCGTACCTTCCCGGGGGGCGGGTATTCTTTTCGCTGACCCAGACATTCCATTGGACGTCCAAGCCGCCGAGCGGTGTCAACGTCAACGCCACCGTCCAAGCCGTCAAGATGAACAATGTGTCAGTCATCTATCTCAACTACATCTTTTCGACCCCGACACGGAACTACTCACTATCAACTGCCTCGAGCCTTCTGATTGGGCCGATGGTAACAATCACCCCAAGTGAATTGGGCACCTGGAAGCAAGATTACATCCAATCCGGCATCCTTGCCTCATCCGGAATCAAAGACTTCTCCGGTGTTTCGTATCCTTCGAGACTCATCTTCAACCAGACAGGAACCTACAGGTTCATAGTGGAAGTCCAGGGCGTTCCCTCAGGCAGCAACCCTTCGATTTCTGTCCGAATCGCTTCGGCCAGCGTGAAGGTTCTTGGAGGTGCATACGGCGTTTTAGGAACTGACAATGAAGGAAGAGACGTCTTCTCCCAGTTCGTGTGGGGTGCTCGAATCTCCCTTTTGATCGGAATACTTTCAGGGGTAGGGGCGGTAGGTCTAGGCACGCTTGCAGGGATAGCGGCAGGTTATCTGGGAGGTTTCTGGGACGAGGTCATAGGCAGGATAACTGACTTCGTCCTTGTGCTTCCGTTTCTGCCGCTTCTGATAATCCTGACGTTCATCATGAGTCAGAATTCTTTTCTCGCAAAATCAATCTACACTTGGGTCATCGTCATCTTTGCGATTCTCTCTTGGCCGACCATTGCAAAGATCGTAAGAAGCCAAGTGCTCTCCGTCAAGGAAAGGTCGTACGTCGAAGCCTCTCGGGCGCTTGGGGCTGACACAGGCCACGTGCTGAGGAAGCACATACTACCAAACGTTACTGGGCTTGTGTATTCGCAGGTAGCCCTCAATGTGTCTGGGTTCATTCTACTGGAAGCCGCCCTTGACTTTCTCACGGTCTCGCTTTACTCTCCTGGTGTGACAAGCTGGGGGATCATGTTGACACAGGCGCTCCCTGACGCGACTGGGAACTCAGCTGCAAGCTACGTTTGGTGGTGGTTCCTCCCGCCGGGCATAGCAATCGCACTGCTTTCTCTGGCCTTTGTGCTCGTAGGATTCGCCCTGGATTCCATATTCAACCCGAGGTTGCGGGCGAGGTGACTCCACCCGTTCTCAAGGTCGAGGGGCTTCGAATGTACTTCAACACGAAGGATGGAGACGTGAAAGCGGTCGACGGAGTGGGTTTCGAGATTGCCGAGCGCGAGATACTGGGCATCGTGGGAGAGAGCGGGTGCGGGAAGTCGAGCCTTGCCAGCACCATCCTCAAGCTCCTTCCTCACAATGCGAAACTGGTCGAAGGCAAGATCCTGCTGGAAGGGAAAGACCTTGTCCCCCTAAGCGATGCGGAGATGAGGAGCAAGATCAGATGGACCAAGATTTCGCTCGTCCCGCAGGGTGCCATGAACGCGCTCAACCCAGTTTTCAGAGTTGGAGACCAAATCTCAGAGGCCATAACTCTGCACACCGATACCTCAAGGTCGGCGGCGAAGGTGAGGACCGGCCAGTTGCTCAAGCTCGTCGGTGTGGACCCATCTAGGGCTAGTCACTACCCCCACGAGTTCAGCGGGGGCATGAAGCAGAGGGCCATGATTGCAATGTCTCTTGCCCTCAACCCGCGTCTGCTGATTGCCGACGAGCCCACGACAGCACTCGACGTAATTGTCCAGGCCGGAATAATCAGGCTCCTGATGAGCATTAGGGATGAGTTCGGCACGGCCATCATTCTCATCAGTCACGACCTGGCACTCGTAGCACAAATGAGCGACAAGACTGCGATAATGTACGCAGGAGAGTTTGTGGAGTACGGTTCGAGCTCAGATGTCTACGGGACGCCACTTCACCCGTACACTATAGGTCTGGTAGGGGCGTTCGCGGACATCAGGAAGCCCAAGGAACCTCTGACATCGATTCCCGGGTCGCCTCCAAACCTGATAACTCCGCCGGAGGGGTGCAGATTCAACCCCAGGTGCCCCTATGCTGCCGACCTCTGTAGGAGCAAGGAGCCCCCCATTGAGGAAGCCTCTCCGGGCCACCTTGTGGCCTGCCACTTCTGGAAGGACATCAAAGCAGAAAAAAAGAGCCAGGAGGAGAGGGAAACTGATAGACAAGAAGAGAGAGGAACAGGAGACGCAAGGAGAGGAGTCGGTCAGTGAGCGAACTCGACAAGGCGACAAGGGAGGCTACCAGCAAAGTGGAGACGTGGCTTCTGTTCGCCTGGATGTTGGCTGCTCTCGCCATGCTTGCTACTGCAGCGACTCTCATCTACTTTGAGTTCGGGCTGGCACTAATCGCATTAGGTTCTGCGAAGATATCGCTTGGGACAGTGGGAGCCTTGTTTTTCGTTCCCACCGTAGTTGATGGCCTCTTGCTCAGACGCGCTGGTCGGATGAGGGCCGCAGCACTGCGAGAGGATACTGTCGGCCTTAGGAGGCTTGATTCCACTTGGTGGTCACTTGCAACTATCGCAGTTTCGGTCGCGGTTCCCATAGTAGTGTTTGTTCCCGGCTCGCCGGAGTACGTCAAGCTTGATTTCGTTGGAAGAGTGTTCACTGCGCTTCCAGCCCTAGGTGCAATTCCAGGAATCATGCTGATTCTCCTCCGTGGTCCAATTGGAGAGCTGAAGCCCCCTCAACTCCCGCCCTCAGACGCCATACTTGAAGTCGTGCACCTGAAGAAGTACTTTGGCGTCAGGCGGAGCTTGTCCGAGGCATTTAGAAGGTCTGCGGGGGGGATGGTCCACGCCGTGGACGACGTCAGTTTCAAGATTGGGAAGGCAGAGATATTCGGACTTGCGGGAGAAAGCGGTTCTGGGAAGACGACCGTCCTGAGGACCGCGTTGATGCTCACCGAACCCACGTCTGGAGCCGTCATATTCAAGGGCCAGGATATCACGAGGATGGACAGGAGTGAATTCAAGAAGCAACGGACGAAGATCCAAGTGGTCTTCCAAGACCCCTACGAATCGGTCAACCCCAGGATGCCGGTGTTCGACATCGTCGCCGAGGGCCTGATGGTGAACAACCTGGTGTCGTCCAGGGCGGAAGCCATGGAGAAGGTGACGAAGGCCCTCAGGGAAGTCCAGATCACGCCCCCCGAAGACTACCTCTTGAGATATCCGCACGAATTGTCCGGAGGCCAGAGACAGAGGGTGGCGATAGCGAGGGCCCTCGTCCTCGACCCGGAGTTGATACTAGCCGACGAGCCTGTGTCGATGCTGGACGTCTCGATACGTGCCGAAATCATAAACATACTCTTGGGAATCCGGGAGAAGAGAGGGATTTCTGTCCTGATGGTGACACATGACCTGGCCCTCTCCAAGGACATGGTCGACAGGATTGCGATTATGTACGTGGGGCAAATTGTCGAGTCCGGTCCCCCCGAAGAAGTAGTGGCATCGCCCTATCATCCGTACACCCATGCGCTCACAGCCGCCGTGCCAGTCCCCGACCCCCAGGCACCCAAGATCAAGGTCTTGGCCAAGGGAGAGATACCGACGAACATCTCCCCTCCCTCGGGGTGCAGGTTCCACCCGAGGTGCCCGTTCGTTCAGCCAATCTGTGCAGAAAAGGAACCCGCTCTGCAGGAGGTGAGCCCAGGCCGCCAGGTCGCATGCCACTTCTGGAAGGAGGCACATGAAGCATTCTTGAAGGGCCTAGACGAGCCGGTGGGCAGTGGTGCTGCGAGCTAGCATAGCGGCCATCGCCCTCCTCGTTCTGCTCGTATCTCCAGGATTCGCGGCGACAAGAGTGGTGGGGTACTCCGCGGGCGACTCCTTGGTATACGCCTACGACATCAATACAGTCATAGCAACCGAAGTGGGGGGCCAGTGGGTCAACGTCACCACCACCGTTGCGAATCAATTCACCTTGGATGTTCTTTCAGTCGACACATCGGCGCCAGTAGGTGAAATCGGATTTAGGGAGACCCTAACGATTTTCAACGCCACGACTCTAGGAAATCCGGGAGTAGCGAAGAACACCACTGCGATCTTCGACCCCTACGACAACGATAGTTATCTTGCCTTGGCTGGATTTTACCCATTCACCTACTCCAACCTTGCGACAGGTAGCGCGACAGACCTCGAAGTCGACGTTCCGCTTGCCGGAGGCCCCGGCCTCAACTCTTCAGGTACGGTCCCAGCGAGCGTCAACACCACGGTAACCAGGAGCCCCGGCGTCATCCTAGTCAAGTGTGTCGTCAAGTCCGATCCCAAGGAGACCCCATGGCACATGGGGTGGCGTTACAACGCGACGACGGGTCTGCTTATCAACGGCACCATAGAGGCCGCATTCTTCCAGACGCCCAGGGTCCTCACCTACAGGCTCCTGGGGCAGAGCCACTCAACACCCCTCGACCTTTCCTTCGCTCCCTACGTCGCCATTGCCGCAGCCGTGCTCCTCGTCGTCTACGCAGCTGTCAAAGGAAAATCGCGGCAGGAGAAGAAGGCTGAAAGAATGAGGCGAAGGTTCAGACCATAGCTGACCAACGTCAGCGGTGACAGCAAGATGTACGTGGCGGGCGCAAGAAGGCGAGTAAGACCGGGGGTGAAGAGCCTCATACTTTCAAGCGCAGTCTGTCCAGCAGCGTTGTACTTGGCATCTGGGCTGCCATTCGACGGCTTCTACGAACCCCTCTCAGCAACACTGCTGGTATCCATTGCTGTCTCCTGGTACAGGGTCAGGGGCCTCAGGCGTAGCCTGCCCGAACCGTACGGCAGGGGAGGGGTTACAACGGTCGACCCCGATAGTGCGACGAGGTCAGGGCTGCTTATCACACTAGGCGGAGCTGTCCTGATGGTAGGGCTCATGGGAAGCGTTTTCTTCCTTCCCCCAGTGGCCTTCTTTGCAGTCGTGTTTGGCCTTACTGCGGGCCTCCCTTTGTCGGTGATAGTTTTCTTCGTGCAGGTTTCAAGGTTGGAGAGAATCAGCCAGGGACGAATCTACTCGGTCATCGAGGAGACCGAAGTGGATGAAGAGACCGTGCTTCGCAAGACCTGCGAAATCGTCCCGCGTATCCGCAGAATGGGAACTGATCCCCTGAGTAGGCAAAACGTGGGCGATTCGAGATCCCGGTCAGAGTTCGGCTCTTGACGCCGGAGCGCAGTATGGCTAGAGCTCGATGTTGTGGGCCCCCGAGGATCCCTCTCCTCCTCGGCCCGGCGCACGGTCATCCCCACTTCCGTCCGGTATGCAATTCCATCTTCGGGGAGGTCCAAGGCCCACCAGAATCTCCTTTCGTCAGCAGTAAAGAGTCCCGGATGGGCCAATGTAGAATTGAGACGGTCCTTGGTCGTCAATGAATGATGAGGCGGATGGGCCTTTGCCCGACCAAAGGTTCCCCGGGGAAGACCGTCCCCATGGGTCTGCCCTCCTGGGGGAGTGGGGGCGTAGATTCCGACAACCCCGAAACCCTCTGCGTTTCAACGGATCGTGGCAGTTACGGCGTTCCGAAGGACTCCCAAATTCGCTTCTCATGCCTGGACGCGAGGGCTCCGAGGCCCTTCCAAGGTTCATCGTGGAGTTTGCCCCGGAGATGGTTGAAGAGGGCCGAGTAGGTCTCTCTCAGTCGATTCTCAGGTTCGGGCGACCCGATCAAGGGTTTGACCTCGATCGCTGATTCTACCCTTATCGGACTTCGAAAAGGGTATCCGAACTGCTCCCTGGCAAGGTTCTCCACGGTGACTATGAAATGGCAGGGCCGCCTCACCTCAAACTCGGTCAGGCTACGCCCCTGGTTCTTGATGAATGAGAAGCCCAGGTCTTCCAGACTTTGTTGTACGCATCCGGCAAGTTTTCGGTCTTCCATCCTTACGAGGACGCGCATGTGCGCGACCGTGGAGTCGAAGTATAACAGAGTTGCCCCCAGGACTGGCAGTGAATACAAGAAGCCTGAATCCTTGCTTTTGAATGCCGAAAAACGGGATCAGCAATTGGGTCCACTTCCGACCCAATTGCTTGTTTGTTTCCTATTGTCTAGAAGTGGAAGGAGAAGACCTGGTACCAGGTTCTGGCCTGGCCGAAGAACGAATACGTTGTCTGGAGGACTACCTTGTAGGAGCCCGAAGGCAACGTGTAGCAGGATGCAGATGGGGTCAAGCAAGATGCTCCGTTGAGCTTTGCGAGGCCGGTTGGAACCGTTGAAGAGTACGTAGCAGTGAGAGTATTCTTCGAGAGTGACAGACTCCTGACGAGTACTCCTGCTGCATTGTATACCTTCACTTTGTTGGCTCCAGCCGCTGCCCAACTGATGTGGCTCATCGTGCCCTTCAGTATGCATGTGCCTGCTGATCCACCGGTTAGGGAACCAGTCGCACAAACGAGTGGGCTGGTGTTGGGGTTGAAGATGGGTACAGAAAGTTGTGCGTTCAGGACGTAATTAGAACCTGATTGGGTGAAGTTGTTGTTGAACAGAGCCATTGCCTGCCAATTGGGGTTGAAGTAGAATGGGTTCGCATTGAGCTGACCCGTTCCGCTTAGACTGTTCCAGCTGGCGATGTAGAACGGCCCCGAGCCTATCTCAAGGTTGTTCAGGTAGTATATCCACTTCGTGCATCCGGTAAGCGGACATGGTGGCGTCTTGGGAGCGCCTTGTACTGAGAAGGTTGTGGCAGCCTGCGAGTATGGTTTGCTTGTATCCACGGTTCCCAACGCGACTGTCGAGACGTGGTCTGGGTTGAAGTACATCCATAGGTGGTACGGTAGTACGTACGGAACGGTGTTGCCGAGGTTCCAGAATGACGCGGTGCCCAGGTACAGGCCGACCGCGGTGCTGTTTATGTATTGTGCAGCGATTAGTCCGTTCGCTCCGCCGAGAACACCGCTCGCGGGAGAGCCGGTGTCAGGGTAGTTCGGAGAAGCTGCGACGTTGAAGAAGTCCAAGGAGAACACAATGTCCTTCGGTGTTACTTTGACTCCGTCAAGGAAGTAGATGTTTGTCTTTAGGTTGTAGATGACCTCTTGACCGTTTGTGATTGTAGCACCTAGCCCAACTCCATGCTGTAGCGGGCCAGGACTGCTAAATGCATGACCTTGGCACTTGAGGATGATTGCTCCACATGGCTCCTGGAAGTAGTACCACTTGGCTCCATGGCCAAGGGAGGTAACACCAGGTAGGTTGATCACGTTGTAGCTGTGGGTCATGTAACCCATGAAGGCGTTCACGTTGTTCATCTGAGATGGAGGTGTAGCAAGTGGCGTATCGAAAACGTTCTCGAAGACGTCCGCCTGCCATGCCCAGTTGCCGTTGTAGATCGGGTTCATACCGCTTTGGTCTGAGACCTGTTCCAGTGCGAGGTTGACGGATCCTCCCAGAGTGCCTCCATTAACGGCGCCCAGCGTACATGTGGCCGAGCCACACGCATGGACGTTCATCAAGGTCCAGTATAGACCTCCGAGCTCGTTCGCGCCAGTTGATGGGATTGCTCCGAAGTTGGTCCATCCATTGGCGTTGTCGGCATAGAGGGTGTTCTCGTAGTAACCTAGCACAGTTGGGATTTGTAGGGCGTACGCGATCAGGAAGTTCTGGCTCCAGGTGTTTGCCGTAGCTGCGTCTGGGGCGTACAGAACCTTGTTCACGGTGTAGTCAAGGTTGTTCACCGTCGTATGAGTTGTGGCAGCTGCGTAGCCGGCCACAGCATCGGCGGGTGTTACAAACGTGGAGTTGTCGTAGATGTTCCCCGTATTCGTGGTCGTTCCAGCGAACTGGGAGTCGTAGGATTCTAGAAGGCCGTTGAGAATTGGTGTCGAGCTTACGAATCCATAGGTGTACATGTCACAATGGTCCGCGGCGATGTTCGTGGCGTTCAAGTTCGGGTTGCTGTTGTACCCCGTGCCTGCGTTATAGACACCTGGAGCGTTTACTTCCAGGGCATTCGGGTTGAAACAGGCTGCCCCAACGGTTGAGCTCGTGAGCGATACACCGTGGATTGTGAATCCTATGGTAAGGGCGTAGGAGATTATGGCTAGTGCCCATGGGGTTCTGTAGTGCGTAGTCCTGTAGTACAGGTTAGGAGAGAAAGGCGCACTGGCGGCACATCCTGTGCCGGCCAAGCCAGTGCAGGTCCATGATGAGGACCCGGAATACACCCCGTTGCATGGGTTCACACCATTCATACATTGCAGTCCTGGCACTTGTTCGAGTTCCAGACCTGCCTTCGTTATGTTGTACGAATAGTGGGATGCCATCACGGTGGGGTTGCAGGCGAGTGAGTATGCTGCGCACGCGAGTGGGTCAGCAGTGGCCGTTCCCTCAACGCCTTGGAGAATTGTTGCCTGGATGTCAGCATACCACTGCAAGAACTGAATCGCCCTTCTGAAGTTGACGCTGTCACCAGGCCACTTCAAGTAGTTGAAGGCGATCCCGAACCAGGAGTACGCTAGCGTGGAGTTCTCGATGACATGTGGATTAGCGGCCATTGAGGTGTATGCCCCGATGGAGAACGACCATTCAGCGGCCTGAATGGATCCTCCAGTGAGCGCACCTTCCATTGATGCCTCAGTCGAGTACACGCTGATTAGGACAGAACTGACCAGTGGGCCAGAGGTAGCGACTTGATGATCTTGTGCGAAAGTTCCATTGGTTGCGAAAGCTACTGTAGACGAAGATAAGACGAGTAGGAAAGCTGTTGCAAATACTAAGTATTTGCTTATCATTTTCGAACTTGTTGGCATCGCCGCCCTTTTATACGTTGCTACCATGAAAGCAGGCTGAAAAACGAGGTCTTGGCGCGAACCCTTCTCTGGCCCGACTCCTACGCCCTGGTTCTAACGCCGCGAGAGCGCTCGAAGAGCGCGGAAGACCCGAGGAAACTCCTCGATAGAGATACCATCATTGAGGAATGTGGATGACCCCATGCGCATCGTCCACAGAGAGAAGGTGAGAGACGGGCGCCTCCGTCCATCCCCGCAGATGGCGACTGACCAAGGGCGAAGGACTGGGTCGTAGCATAGGAAATCACCGCGAATCCGTGTTCGTCGGCCTCGCACAGAAAGGTTAATGATTTCATATATTCAGGGCGAGCGAATTGGGATTGAAGAATTCGTCTGGATCCGGGAGGCCAACCGCGATTCCAGCACCCGGAGGGTACAAGAATTCGACAGACCGCCTTGACAGCCCTGCAGGGAGAGGACGAAACAGGCCATTTGGATTGGCATTCTTTGCGCTATTCTGGGTCATGACGGGAGTCTTCAACATCGTCATTTCCCTTGTAATGTCCGGACCGCTGGACAGCAACCGCTTCAGCCTAGGGGTAAGCAGCTGGACGACCAGTCTGGTGTTGCAGGACACCACCCTAAGAATGCTCCTGCAAGCCTTCTCGATTCTCCAACTGTTCGCAACATACGGTCTCCTGAAGGGAAGTTCGTGGTCTTACTGGGGTGGATTGTCACTCCCGGTCCTCGATCTTGCAATCTGTGCATCCCTCTTTTCAATCTACTACTCTGCTCCTGCCTACCTGGGACTCCGGACGCCTCTTCTGGATGCAAGCCTTGGGGTGGACATAGCATTTGCAGGCGTGGCGTGGGTCTACCTCAGGCGATCTCTCGTCAAAGAGTACCTCACTAGGTGGGCGTAGAGCGAAGTCGCGCCCCGGTCCGTCCCCCCTTCAGTTACTCCATTCCGACGCAGTGGCGTCTCATGAAACCGCGAACAAGCAGTCCCCCTGGCACACCACTGCGAATCAGCCCCTCATCCCCATCCACGATGCTGCCCCTGTCACGAGTCGGGTCTCTTGTCCAGCTCCATTGTCGTCGCGACTGAACGACCCTCAGCACGTAGCATACGCGCGCGAACAATAACGCCAACCTTCTGTCAAACGATCTGCACGACCCATAGCCCTTCATGAGAGTACTCTGGTCGGGCCGTCGCCCCGCGCGGCATCAGGGACTTTGAAGGGATGCTGCTGCCTGAGACGTCACCGTAGCTGTGTCGTCTTGCAGCATCCGTACCGTTATTAGGTGGGGCGGTAGCTCTGCCCGCGTCGATTGCAGAGAAGGTCACTCGCCTCCCTGGCAGTAACGTTCTTGGTCATAGGCGCGGCCATCTCCTACGGTTGGGTCACAGTCACTCAAAGGAATACGAGTGTCACGACCCAGCAAGTCGAACCCAAACTGTTGTATCTCGAGGTCGTGGGTGAACTGTACTCCGCTGTCGAAATCACCGATCTGTTGGTGATTCCGACCCTGGGATACAGCCATTTCGTGAACAATTCGATAACTTACCTAGGGGTCGAGTTCCAGACTGTCTGCCCTTCTTCAGTCATCGGGTGCCCAGGCTCCACCATCACGACCGCGACCAACCCAGCAGACAACGGGGTGTTCATCAAAGTCTCGATCACGTTCGTTGGCGGGCCGGAGGAGACGCTGACCGAATCGATTGGGGGGTTGGGTTATGCGCCGGTCGTCTCGAGCCACGTACACCCCAGTGCAGGGATCCTCGTTGAATACATAGCGAAAATTCACAGCTACCGCGCCTTCCTGCTCGTCACCCCCTACAGCATTCCTAGCTGAAGGAATCCAAGTGCCGACCTGGAATTCCGGTGTCACGCGGGCCCGCTTGGCTCAGCGGAGGGCTACTTCAAACCCATCCCTCAAGTGCTGGTCTATTCTACGAGAAGCGCCAAGGATAAGGTAGTGGGTTCCCCGTTCCGCCTGAGCGCGCGCGTCTGGGTCGACCTCCCAAGCAACTCCCTGTCCGCCTCCGTCAGACGGGACCCTGGCTCTGCCCGCGGGAGACCCCAACCGGCTGAGGCCCTCCCATCCTAAAGTGGACCACCAGCACCAGCAGGTAGAACCCGAGGAAGAGGGCATAGCCAATCCAGTTGTGAAGTCCCAAAATCGCGGCCGGTCCGCCCGAATACGCGGTCCAGACCAGGATCCCGATTCTGGCTGAGTTCAGGAGTACGAGGACGACCGTTCCGACCAAGGTCAGTTTGAGCGTGGATCCCAGACCCCTTCTCAGGTCGAAGTACATCAGGCCAAGAGGCCGAGGAAGGTCGTCACCGACAGCACGCTGGAGCATCCGGGAGCCACCGTCCCAGTTACGGACCCCCCGACCTGGAGACCAGTTCAAATTGCGCACCCTGCCAGGTCACCGGGACTCCACGGAGGCTTACTAGACCGGCAGATAGGTATGCCGCAAGGCCGGCCAAGGGTTCCCCGATGTAGTATTGGGTTACTGCCGGGGCGGCAACCCCCGCAGCGCAAAGCCCTGCATACGGGAACAGGATCCTTATGGTCGTGGGGATCAGGAGGAGAGAGGTTCCGTAGAAGACCAGAACGAGACTGACGGCCGACAGCTCGAGCGAACCAGCCGAATACCGGCCAAACAAGAGAGGGGAGAGTGCAAGACCCAGCCCGAGCATCCGCGTCGGGAAGCGGGTCGCGAGTCTCTCTTCATTGTTAAGAAGCGAATGAAGGTCGTTCCAGCGAAGAAGGAAGAGAACGCCGAGCAGGGCCGCAAATGGGAATGCGTGGAAGTCGGTGCCGAAGGTGTCGTTCAGGCTGCCATCGAGAAGTGAGATGAAGGTGGCGACCTGGACAGAGGAGAGTGCGAAGGTCGTTGCCACTGCGAGGCCTAGCCAGGAAAGGAATCTGACGACGCCTCCGTCAGGGCGCCTCGAGGTCTACGGCCGACGGGGAGTGATTCGCCGGGCGAAGGCATACGCCACGACGACGATGCCCGTGACGACAGCGACGAGGCCCAGCTGAGCTGGGAATTCAGGGATTCCCGACGAGCCCTTGCTCGAGGAGGTCGTGGTAGTGCTGGAAGTCGTGCTGGAGGTCGAGGTCGACGTCGAGCTTGAGAACACCGAGAGGGTGTTGTCGCCGTTGTTGACCACATAGATCGCCCCTGTGGTGGGGTTGACCGCGACCGCGACTGGGTTGCTGCCCACCGTGAGGTTCCTCGACACACTGTGAGCCGAGCCTGGGATGACGCAGACGTCGCCGTCGTCGTAGTTAGCGACGTAGACCGTCCCCGTGGTGGCGTTGATTGCAATCGCGTCCGGGGTACTGCCCACTGAGATGTTGAACAGCGCTTTGTTGGTCGTGCCTGAGATGACCGTGACGTTGTTGTCACCGCTGTTGGCCACGTAGACCGCCCCCGTGGTGGGGTTGACCGCGACCGCGTCTGGGAGATTGCCCACCGAGATGTTGGCGATGATCTTGTTGGTCGAGCCAGAGATGACAGAGACGTTGTTGTCGGCGTTGTCGGCCACGTAGATCGTCCCATTAGTGGGGTTGACCGCGATCGCATCGGGATTATCGCCCACCGTGATGTTGCGCAACGCCGTGACGCCTGAGATGACCGTGACGTTGTTGTCGGCGTTGTCAACCACATAGACCATTCCAGTGCTAGGGTTGATCGCAATCGCGTCTGGGGAGTTGCCCACCGAGATGTTGAGCAACACTTTGTTGGTCGTGCCTGAGATGACCGTGACGTTGTTGTCGCCACTATTCACTACGTACACGTTACCCGACGACGGGTCCACGGCAATTGCACTGGGACCGTTGCCCACCAGTACAGTGGCGAGGACCGTGTTGGTCGAGCCAGAGAGAATCGAGACGTTGTTGTCGTTGGAATTCGCCACGTAGACCTTTCCTGTTTGGGGGTTCACGGCGACTGCAACCGGAAAACTACCGACGCCCACGGTGGTGACTGTGGCCCTAGCGGCAGGAACCACGAGGAGAGAGAACCCAATCATGATCGCAAGGATCGATATCACCGCGAGCTTGCCCATCAATCCGTCGGCCGTCTTGGTGGCGGAGGGAAACAGCATCGATTTTGGCTCGATGGATACGGATATAAAAGTATTGGAACCCAGGGCTCGGTTCTGTTTCGTTTCCGCGGGGGGATTCAATTCGATTCTTCGCCTTGGGGGGAGGAGCTCTGTCCCGCCCTTGGTGGTGCGTGGTCTGCTTGACGAGAGGCCCAACACGATAAGAGAGATGACGAGAATGACGGCCCCCATTACGATGATTGGAACAGCATCGAACGGCAGGGGGCAAGGAACGGGCTCGCGCCCACCACCATTGGGGAGACAATCCAAACAGGAACAGAATGGAATCATGAGCGTGATGTCGAGGACCACAAATCCCATGCCAACTACCATTAGAAGGACGGAAACGACCACTATTCGAGAAGTCAAATGGACACCTCTTCCTTGGCGTGGAGTGCGCTCTTTCGGTGAGGGCAACCAAAGGGCACTCGTTACCATTCATGGAGACGTCTTCACGCGCCCGAGCCGAAGCTCACGAAGGACTGCTCGTGGCGATCCCGCCATGTGACCTCTGAGCGTCGCCTTCGCTGTCGTGGCGCAGACCGTGCTTGGATGCAATCTTGGAGCTGAGGTGGAGGCAGGCCCGGAGGCCGGTCGGTTCCAACTTGGCCTTCGCTCAACGATTTTCCCGAAGGAAAAAGGATAAGTACTCTGACCGTGCCCTTAGCAGGGTCTTGAAGTATCTTCAAGAGTCGAGAAAAAATATCTTCGCCGCATCCCTACTAGGAGCAGTCCTAGTCATAGTGCCCATCGTATCGATGGTAGCGCCCGTCGCATTCGCTGCCTGCGGTGGCCCGTTCCCCACACCCGGTCCTTGCACCTGGTCCGGCCCCAAGTTCGTCCTGACCACCAGTGGCCAAGGCAAGCAAGTCAACGCAATCAACAACGCCAACAACACCCTGTTCTATCTGAACTCTAGCAGCATCGGCTACTTCAACGGGACGTCCTACTACAACATCATGGGTTCAGGTGGAAACGACACCTTCTTCCTTACCGCGGGCAATGACAGCACCGTGTTCGTTGCCACTGGATCCGCTTTACTCAACAACTCCTTCGATATCAATAGCACAGGTGGAGGCAACAGTACCTTCAGCTTGATAAGCGGAGGAAACGTCACCTTCCCGTCCACCTTCAGCATCGTCCAGGGCAACCTGGTGACCAACACATACAACGCCACCCAGTACTTCATGATTACAAGTGGCGCTGGCACCATTGTGAACGAGAACAGCACTGCACCAGTCGGCAACAGCTACTACTCCCTCAATCTGGGAACCAACAGTAGCGTAAACCTGGGCTCTGACTTCCAAGGGAACGACACAGAATTCAACGTAGTCTTCTAGCGTTGTCCCATGGGGCAACGCTCCCCTCCCTTTTTCGGAAACCGTTAAAAGAATCACAAAGCCACTCCTCCTGATTGCTTTTCAATCTAAGACGGTCTAGGTCCCTAGTGGGAGTCATCGTGATGTGTGCGCTCTTGGGCGCGACCCTGTTCGTGCCTGCAACGACCGCGGCGGGGGTGACAATCAAACTGGGTGTCGCCCTGAAGGGCGAGGAGATTGATCACCTCAACCTCGTCACGTCGTTTCCAAGGACAGTGTCTCTCGCCGTCAACAACAGTGCGCCCGGAGCGACCTTCTTCTGGCAGTTCGGTGACGGTTCCAACAGCACGAGTCCGGCTCCTACCCACACCTTCGTCACAAGTTGCGTCTACGACGTCCAGGTGCAGGAGAGAATAAGCAACGGAAGCGTCGCCCGAGGAGAATTGGTGTTTGGCGCCTTTGATACGACCGGACAGTCGGGGAGAACCCTCGCAGTCTGCCCTCCGCAGGGCACTGAGGGACTCATCCCGGTCGAACTGGCCGGAAGCTACTTCACCGCGAGACAGAGTATCAACGTCACGATGAACGGCACGAGCATAGCGGTGGTGACGGCGGACAGCGGAGGGGACTGGATCCTCAACGTCACGGGATTCCTGACGCCCGAACCCAACGGCACGCAGTACGCCTTCGCAACTACCCCTCCCAGCCTTACGAGCGTCTTCACCACACTGGAAGGGATCAGGGCCAGGCCCGTCTCCGGGGCTCCTGGGGACTCCGTCACCGTCGAGGGCAGGTCGTACCTGTCAAATTCACCAACTCTGGTCTACCTGGGAAACGTGAACCTCGGCACTGCGTATACTGACGGCAATGGCTCGTTTGTGACCACTTTCGGGATTCCCTCCACCTACCCGTTGATCCTCCCGGGGACCTACCAGTACACAACCACCCCGCCGATACTCGGAAGCCATGCCAGTTTCGCGAGTGCGGGCGCGCTGACAACTGTGTTCACCTGGTGGTGGGTGTGGCTGCTGCTGATCGCGCTTGTCCTTGTAGTTGCCTACCTCGTGCGACGGAGGATGAAGCACCGAGCGGTGTTACCGACCCTGGAACCAGAGCCTTTCGACGGGCCTACCGCCAGCTTCGGAGGTGCTGTCGGACGGCGCCACCGTGGGTGCGAGGCGTGGCAATTCCTAAATATCGACAGACCAGGCAAGGTAGACAGTGGATGAGGACGCCTAGAGGAGTCTCGCGAAGGGGCGTGACCGCGAAAGTCGTAGCGATAGTCCTGATTGTGCTCCTGGAGTTCTCTGCTGCGGTCTATGTCTACATGAATTCCGTCTCAGGAGAGAGCCAGAACCCGTTCGTCGCTGCGCCGACGAAGACCGCGACCACCTCGACCAGCACGGTCACGACGCAAAAGCCCGCGGACCACATCTCGGTGAGTCCTGCAGTGATAAACAACGGCACGCTAATGATGACCGTGAAGAACTCGGGACCTTCCACGACACAGCTCCTGACCGTCACGGACGTGTGCACCCCAGGATTCAAGGCCTGCTATGATTACAACAAGCTGGCTGGGAGCTACTACACAACGACGTTCGTCCTTCCCGCCGCGAAGACTTTCGTGGCAAACCTGACAGGGGTCTGCACCATGGCGTTGCCGAAGTGCAAGGCCTATCTCCCGATCGCAAACGCGACCTACTTCCTCACAATCAAATTTGACTTTGCCGACGGGTCGTCGGTCACTGTCCCAGTTTCCGCAAAGGCCAACAACACCTGGTCCCCCCACAACACCGCGGTCACCGGTGTCTGGCCTTCGATGACCGTCGTTCCGGCGAACTTCACCGTAAGGCTTAACGTTACCCTGGCCGTGAACCAATCCACGCCCTGGGGTTCGTTCAACACGCTGCTCGAAGGATCCTCGGCCACTTCGAAGGGATACACGTTGCCCATACTCAGCAACCAAACGGGGTGTGAGAACGCCGATGTCATGGGCACAGAGAACTTCTCCGGCGACGGCCACCGTGGCGGTCCGCTGGTCAACTACACGGGCGACTGCACAGTGCCCCTGATGATCCTCTTGAACGCCACCACGGTCATGACCGGAATCACCCCCGGAGCCTATTACGCTCTCGTAGTCCGCGACGTCACGGACATCGACCAACCACCCGGCTATCCCAACTTCGACGGCCCCAGCCACACGTTCGCCTGGTGGTCGAGCTACGCCCTCTGGATTCAGGGCAACGTCAGTCCCACCACATAGGAAGTATTCTCTAGGAAGTATTCTCAGGCGGGGGATGGACGCGGAAACCGAAGCCTACGGACCCGGTGAACAACTCAGGCCACCGCGCGGCGCACCACCGAGCGTACGAAAGAGTGAAGCGGCGGGGTAGTGACGGTCTCGAACACGGGTCACGATCCCTCAGGGCGAGAGTCTAGTCCGCCAAGGCCACCGATTTGCTCGAAACGAGCCGTCCATCCGGACATCAGGACTCGGAGAGTGGGGGCGCACTGGTCACGGAAGAGTGCTGCATTCAGCTGACAGCGACGGAGACCGCATTCGAAAGGACAGAATTGGGTACGGTTGAACTGTCAGTGACTTCGAGCTCGAACCCCCAGGTCCCCACCGTGCTGAGAATGCCCGTCGACACAGTGGGAAGAGAGGAAGTCGTACACGTGAATGAGCTGCCCAAGTTGCTGTAGCTGGTCGCTCCAGGCGCCTTCTCGAGCCATTGGCAGGTGTACGTGGAAGTCCCGCCACTGAACGAAGTCGTGGTGCTGAGCGTGGAACTCCCACCGCTGCTTATCGAGGTGGGGGACACGCTGATGACCGGAGCCGTCAATGCCAGGTTGACAGTG
>Ga0187865_1000385_pt1 | contig 62001 bp, 67 predicted proteins | sample June2016WEW_11_1_2_FD_132989 | JGI IMG/M metagenome (GOLD analysis project Ga0187865, IMG submission 132989) | Peatland microbial communities from SPRUCE experiment site at the Marcell Experimental Forest, Minnesota, USA - June2016WEW_11_100 | ecosystem: Environmental > Terrestrial > Soil >... | reverse complement strand
GCTCTCGGTGGCGGCGGCGTACGGCGTGCTCGTCTGGATCTTCCAGGACGGCCACCTGCAGGGGCTGCTCGGCTTCCACTCGAACGGCGCGGTCGTGACGTGGCTGCCCCTGTTCCTGTTCACTGTGCTGTTCGGGCTCTCGATGGACTATCACGTGTTCATCGTCAGCCGGATCAAGGAGCTCGTGGACCGCGGTGAGCCGAACGCCGACGCGGTCGCGCACGGGATCCGGCGGACGGCGAGCACCGTGACCTCGGCCGCCGCGGTGATGGTCGCGGTGTTCGCGATCTTCGCTTCGCTGCGGACGCTGGACATCAAGCAGCTCGGCGTCGGCCTCGCGGTCGCGGTGCTGCTCGACGCGACAGTCATCCGCGGCGTGCTGCTGCCCGCGACGATGAAGCTGCTCGGCGACTGGAACTGGTACCTGCCGCGCTCGCTCGCCTGGCTGCCGCGGCTCACGCCCGAGCCAGGCGTGGCGCCGCCGACCGCCGAGCCGGCGCCCGCGCTCGACTGACGACCTGCGTGGAGCCCGGTGAGTCCTCCCGGCTCGCCGGGCTCCGCCAGCGGGCATATCCTGAGTGCATGAACCTGAAGGTGATCGTCTGCGTCGTCGCAGGTCACCGCTGGAACGAGGCCCAGGACGAATACGAGCCGTTCCCCGTCCTCCGCTGCCGGCGCTGCGGGCGGGAGCGGGAGCTCGCGCCGGGCACGATGGGTCCGGAAGGCTGGCTGGAGCGCGAAGGCCGCGCGGCGCGCGCCGACCGGTTCATGGACGCCGGCCGGCAGCCGCCTCCCTGAGGCGCCGCTGCCACAAGCCGGAGGTGGGACTCGAACCCACGGCCGCGTGATTACAAATCACGTGCTCTACCAGCTGAGCTACTCCGGCGAGTCGCCCCGCAGCGTAGCGAGGCTCCCGGGCTGACGCCGAAGGCCGCAACCTGGTTGAAACGGGTCTTCTGTTCTTTGTGTGGGCGGGCGGTGCTGGTTGACCGGTTTGGGTGACTGGGTGGTGAGGTGGTGACGCGCATTCGGCCTTCGTAGGCTCGCGGTGTCGATTCCAGCGAGTTACGGGGAGGCAGAGATGCGCGTCACTACGGCATTCAATCGTCTGTTGCAGGTTCCGGGCGCGAGCGTTGCCGCGGTCAGTTTTGAGCGTGGCGGGGTAGTGGTCGGCTTGCGTCGTCGGGCGCGGCGGCTTGTCTGTCCGTGTTGCGGCTGTGTTGGTCGCGCTGGCTATGATCGGCGCTGGCGCCGCTGGCGTCATCTCGATCTGGGCGGGGTGCGCTGCTACTTGGAATACGAGCTGCGCCGTTTCGGCTGTCCCGGCTGTAAGCGGGTCGTCAGCGAGGCGGTGCCCTGGGCGCGTCCGGCGGCGCGCTTCACGCGGGCCTTCGAGGACCTGGTCGCCTGGCTTGCTCAGCAGACGGCGTTCAGCGTGGTCTGTCGCCTGCTGCGGATCACCTGGCGGAGCGTGGCGCGGATCGTCACTCGCGTCGTGCGCGATCTCCGCGCCGGGGCGAGGCCCGATGGTCTGGAGCGGATCGGCGTCGACGACGTCAGCTACCGACGCGGCTACCGCTTCCTGACCGTGGTCGCCGACCATGACAGCGGCAGAGTTGTCTGGGCCGGCGAAGGGCACAGCCAGCAGACGCTCGAAGCCTTCTTCGACCGCCTCGGCGAGGAAGAGACGGCAAAGATCCGCGCCGTCTCGGTCGACATGTGGGTCCCCTACCGCAACGCGCTCGCCGCCCGTGCGCCGCAGGCGCGCGTCTGCTTCGACCCCTTCCACGTCGTCCAACGCGCCAACAAAGCGGTCGAGACGGTACGCAAACAGGAATGGCAGCAGCTGCGCCGCTCGGGCGGCCAGGCCCGCTGGCTCAAACAGACCCGCTGGGCAGTGCTCAAACGACCCGAACGGCTCAGCGACCGCCAGGCCGAAACGCTCGCCTTCCTGCAACGCGAGAACGCGCGCCTCTACCGCGCCTACCTGCTCAAGGAACAACTGCGCGCCATCTACCAGGCCGCGCCCGCCGACGCCGAACGGCTCCTCGACGCCTGGATCCGCTGGGCCGGCCGCTCCCAGCTTCGCCCCTTCCAAACGCTCGCCCGCACCCTCCGCCAAAACAAAGACGGCGTCCTGGCCGCGATCGAGCTCGGCCTCACCAACAGCCGACCCGAAGCGCTCAACTCCAAAATCCGTCTGATCAGCCACCGCAGCCACGGCTTCCACAGCGCCGACCCACTAATCGCACTCATCTACCTCTGCTGCGGACCAATCACGATCCAGCTACCCACATAAAAGGCAGAAGCACCGTTGAAACCAGGTCGCACGCTCTTGGCGCTACTGAAGGACTTCGCGCCCCTTCTGGTGCGTGAGGATCTTGCGCTTCACGCGCTGGAGCGCGTTGTCGATCGTCTTCGTGTCGCAGCCGAGGCGCTCGGCCATCTCCTCGTAGGACGAGCCTTCGAGGTAGAGGCGCAGCGCGTCCGCCTCGAGCGACGAGAGGCCGGTGCCGAGGCAGAAGACGAGGCTCTGCAGCTCCTCGGTCGAGATCACCATCACCGACGGCTCGTGGACGCCCGGGCCGGGCAGCGCGTCGCCGAGCGTGCACTCGCCCTCCGACTCCTGGCCGGCCGGGGTGTGGCTGAACGAGACATACGTGTTCAGGGGCGTGTGCTTGAAGCGGGTCGCGGTCTTGATCGCCGTGATGATCTGGCGGGTGACGCAGAGCTCCGCGAAGCTGCGGAACGAGGTCTCCTTGTCGGCGCGGAAGTCGCGGACCGCCTTGTAGAGCCCGATCAGGCCCTCCTGGATCAGGTCGTCGCCGTCGCCGCCGGCGAGGAAGTACGAGCTCGCCTTCAGGCGGACGAAGCCCGTGTAGCGGCGGATGAGCGCGTCGAGCGCGACGCTGTCGCCGTTCCGGGCCTTGAGCACGAGCTGGAGATCCTCAAGCTCTCGTTGAGCCTTCTGCGGCGAATAGGCTGGCGCAGCACGAGCGGCCACGAGCCCCCCTCGATCTGTGACGGGCGATCCCGGCGTCGGCTCCCTCCGCTCCGCCGCCGAACTCTCACCCTGAAGTTGAGGAAGAAGATAGCAAGGGGTCCAAGATCTTACAACCCCCTTTGCGGTGGACCCAACATGATACGAACGTATGTTCGGGCGTCAACCGCCGCGCCGCAACCGCTCGAGCTCGGCGAGCGTGGCCGGGTCGAGCTTGTCGCGGAGGTCGCCACGCGGCCCTTCGGCGTGGCCGGGGCGGGTGAGCTCGCCGAGGAACGTCCGCGAGGACAGCTTCCGCACCTCGACGCCCGAGGTGCCCCGCACCGCCGCGTCCGAGGAGACGACCGCCACCTGCTCCCCGCGCCGGTATTCGGCGGCCAGCCGCTCGATCAGGGTGTCTGCGTCCTCGGCCCAGCGGACCTCGAGCGGCCCGTGCCGCTCATCGGGGCCGTGCCCGTCGAAGACGAGCACGCCGCGCGCCCCCTTCGTGGCAACCCAGCTCGCGAGCAGGTCTCGCAGCTCCTCCGGCGAGCCGAAGCCTCCCGCGTGCAGGAGGTTGAAGCCGTCGAAGAGGTAGAGGGTCGGCTCAGCCACCGCGCTGCCGCCGCGCCTCGTAGAGGAGCACCGCCGCGGCGACGCTCACGTTCAGCGACTCGATCCGGCCGAGCTGCGGGATCGAGACCGCCAGGTCGCACGTCCGCCGGACGAGCGGCCGCAGGCCCTTGCCCTCGGCGCCGAAGACGAAGGCGAGGCCGCCCGAGAGGTCGGCCTCCCACATCGGCGTCCCCGACTCGCCCGCGGCCGCAGCGATCCAGAGGTCGCCGCGCTTGATCTCCGCGAGATAACGGGCGAGGTTCGTCACCACCGCGACCGGCAGGTGCTCGACCGCACCCGCGGAGGAGCGGCAGACGGCCGGCGTCACGCGCGCCGAGCCGTGCGCCGGCACGATCACGCCCGTCGCGCCCGCGCCTTCGGCGCTACGGCAGACCGCGCCGAGGTTGCGCGGGTCGCTGACCTGGTCGAGGCAGGCGAGCAGCGGGCGCTCGGAGGCGGCCAGTTCGTAGGCATCGGCGTAGCGGTACGGCTCGCACCAGGCAAGCACGCCCTGGTGGTCGCGGGTGCCGACCTCCTCGCTGATCTCCCGGTCGAGCTTGACCTGCACGCGCGGCCGCTCCGTCTCGCGCAGCCACGGCTCCGACGTGACCGCGCGCTCGGTGGCCCACAGCTCGAGCACCTCGCGCCGGCCCCGCAGCGCCTCGCGCACCGGGCGGCGGCCGTAGACGTGCTCGCGGGTCACTTCGGAAACAGGCGGTATCCCGCCCAGATGTCTCTGACTTCCCAGCCGCGAGCTGCGATCTCAGCTCGGAGCCTGTCGGCCTCAGCAAACTCCTTGGCCTCCCGCGCTCGCTGGCGCTCCTCGGCGAGAGCCACAACCTCCGCTGGGGCGGCAGCAACCTCGGACAGGCTCGTCAGCCCGAAGACCTCCAGGCACGGATAGACAAGATCGCGTCGCCCCTCGTTCGTCCACACGTGCATCAGCGCGAGCGCTTCCGCTGTGTTGAAGTCGTCATCGAGCGCAGCGTCGAAAGCCGCCGGTGTCACGCCGGGAAGCCGCTCGAAGTCTTCCTCTGTGAGGAAGTTCCGGAAGCGATCTACCTGCGCCTTCGCTTGGGCGAGCGTTTCGTCCGTGAAGTCGATCGGCTTGCGCCAGTGGCCGGTCATGAAGAACAGCAGCACGACCTCTCTCCCCCACGTGTCGAGCACGTTGCGGAGCGAGACGTCGTTGCCGAGCGACTTCGACATCTTCTCGCCGCCGAACTCGAGCATCCCGTTGTGCGTCCAGATGCGGGCGAACTCGTGCCCGACGGCGCGCGACTGGGCGAGCTCGTTCTCATGGTGTGGGAAGACGAGGTCGAGCCCACCGCCGTGGATCTCGAACACCGGCCCGAACGCTTCCTCGGCCATCGCCGAACACTCGATGTGCCAGCCGGGCCGGCCGCGGCCCCAGGGCGAGTCCCACCACGTGTCCTCGCCCGGCTTGTTCGCCTTCCAGAGCGCGAAGTCGCGCGGATCCTCCTTGAGCGGGTTCGGCTCCTGCTCCTCGACCTGGTCGGGCCGCTGGCCGGAGAGCTGCCCATACTCAGGATCGCTTGCAACGCGGAAGTAGACGTCGCCCTCGACCGCGTACGCCGACCCGCGGTCGACGAGCTGCTCGACGAAGTGGACGATCGCCGGCATGCTCTCGGTCGCCTTCGGCAGCACGTCCGGCATGCCAAGGCCGAGGTCGCCTGTGTCCTCGAGATACCACTCGGTCGCGCGCACCGCGAGCTCCGCGCTCTTACCCGGCGCGGCGTCGTAGATCCTGTCATTCACGTCCGTGATGTTGTGGACGAACGTGACCTTGTAGCCACGCAGCTGCAGCCACGCGCGCAGCCACATGCCGAGCACGAACGGCCGCGCGTTGCCGATGTGAGCCCGCCGGTAGACGGTCGGGCCGCAGAAGTACATCCGGATCGGCCCGGGCGGCGGCGGCAGCTCCTCGACCTGCCGCGTGAGCGTGTTGTAGAGACGCACGGTTCTAGCCTAGAACGCGGCGGAGGAGCTCGTCCCGCGGGAGCGCGTCGATCACGGCGGCGAGCTCCGGGCCGCGCTCGCTCCCGGTCAGCGCCAGCCGCAGCGCCTTCAGGTCGCCGCCGACCGCCTTCAGCTCCCGCACGGCCGCGTGCCCGTCGAGCCCGCGCTCGACGAGCTCGCGGAAGCGCCCGAGCGTCTCCGGCGCGTCGACGGGAACCGAAAGTGGCTCCAGAACCTGTGCGGCGTACGCCCTTGCCTCGGCGAGGTCGCGCGCCCCGCGCAGCACGGGCACGACCGACACGGGCACGCCGATGCGCGCGGCGAGCTCCTCGTCGGAGAGTGCGGCCAGCGCCTCGACCGAGAGCCGGCGCAGCCGGCGGAGGTCGAAGTGCACGTCGTGACGCGGCAGATCGAGCTCCTCGAGGTACGCGCGCACCGCCTCGGCCGGGATGCCGGCGTCGCGCAGGTCGGCGAGCGAGGAGGCGCCGTGCCGCTTGGACAGCTTGCCGCCGTCCTCGCCGAGCAGCAGCCCGTGGTGAACGTACTCCGGCGGCTCGCCGCCGAGCGCGCGGATCAGCGCCGACTGCAGCTCCGCGTTCGCTCGATGGTCGGAGCCGCGGATCACGTGCGTGATCTCGAAGTCAAGGTCGTCGACCGCGGTCGCGAGCTGGTACGTCGGCGTCCCGTCCGAGCGGAGCAGCGTCGTCTGCCCGAAGCGAAGCGCGCCGTCTGCGTCCGGCTCGCCGATCAGGTGCGCCGCCTCGCGATGGCGAACGAAGCGGCCGCTCTGGTGGACCGGCCCCTCGTCCCAGCCGACGCCGAGCCAGTCGAGGTCGGCGACCACCGCCTCCGTCCCGCCTTCGACGGTCCGCGCCGGATCGGTGTCGTCGATCCGGAGCAGCATCATCCCCCCGTGCTCGTCGGCGAAGCGCCGGTTGGCGACGGCGCTCAGCGCGTTGCCGAGGTGGAGCGACCCTGTGGGGCTCGGCGCGAAGCGGACACGGACCATGGGCCGAGTCTAAGAGGTCGAATCAGAATGATGCTCGTCGGCTGGTCGCGCTGGGCGAGTGCGAGGCAAGGACGCAGGGAGCGCCCGTAGCTGAAGCTACGGGCGCGACCGAGGACGCCACATCGCGCCGCCCAGCGCGGCCAGACGGCACAGACGTCATTCTGATTCGGCCTCTTAAGAATACTCGAGCTCGGCACCGGCGGGTGCCTCGCTCCGGCGGCGGGTGGCAAGCGCGGAGCCGAGGAGGACGAGCACGAAGCCGGCGCCCATGCCGGCCGTGAAGCTCTCGCCGAGGGCGGCGACGCCGAGCACGGCCGCGACGGCGGGGTTCACGTATGTGATCACGGTGGCGCGCACCGGCCCGACCTCGGCGATGAGCGCGAAGAAGAGCAGAAACGCGAGGGCGGTGCAGACGAGCGACAGCACAGCGACGGACGCGAGCACGCCGGCACGCGGCACGAAGTGCGGTAGCTGGAATGCGGCGACGGGCGCGTACGCAACCGCGCAGAGCGCGAGCGAGACGGCGATCACGCCGACCGCGGGCAGGTCGCTCAGATAGCGGGAGAGGATGGCCGGCCCGACCGCGTACCCGACGACGACCACTGCGACCTCCGCAAGCGCCGCGAAGCTCGTCGCGTGGACGTCCAGCCCGACGATGGCCGCTACGCCTCCCAGGCCGAGCAGCAGCCCGGCGATGCCGATGCCGGAGATCCGGTCCCGGTTCCCGAGCCCGAAGCTGATCACGGCGCCCACGAGCGGCACCGCGGCGATCAAGAGGCCGGTCAGCGAGCTCGAAAGCCGTTCCTCCGCGCTCGCGAGCAGCAGCCACGGGATGCCGATCTCCACGACCGCGAACGCGAGCACGGGCAGCCAGCGCGGCAGGAGCGCGCGCAGGCCGCCCCGGGTGACGGCGACGGGCAGGAGGACGAGGGCCGCGAGGCCCGTGCGCGCGAAGACGAGCGTGGCCGGCGTGAGCTCGCGCACGGCGACGCGGATGAAGAAATACGGCACACCCCAGATCACGCACATTGCGGCGAAGAGAACGAGGCCGCGGCGCGTCACGGCCGAAGCTGTATCAGAGGCGGCCGGGGCTACGCAGCGCGCTGCGCGCGGTCGTCGCGCAGGACGCGCCAGAGCTCGAGCAGCCGCTTGCGGTCCGCCTCGGCGAGCGTCTGCCCGAGCTTCCGCTCGTGTAGCGAGAACTCGTCCTCGACCATCTCCGGCGTGAACGTCTCGTCCCAGGCGTAGCCGCGCACCCAGTGCTCGCACGCGCGGACGACGTCCGCCTTGGCCTTCTTCGTAGGCGTGGCGGCGCGGCGCGCCAGCTCCTCCAGGAGCCGCCCGGCCTCCGCGCGCAACTCCTGCACCGTCCATTCCTCGAGCGGCTTCGCCATGGTTCGAGGGTACGGCGGGCACCGGATGTACGCTCGACCCGATGCCGTCCCGCGCCGTCGTCTTCGACTTCAACGGCACCCTCTCCGACGACGAGCCGATCCTGTGCTCCATCTACGGCGAGTTGTTCGCCGAGCTCGGCCGGCCGATGAGCGAGCGTGACTACTACGAGAAGCTCGCGGGCCACACGGAGGAGGAGATCTTCCGCCGCTGGACCGGCCGAGATGACCCGGAGCTGATCGCCGACCGCATCGAGCGCTACCGCGCCCGCGTGTTCGACGGCTCGACCGTCGACGCGGAGGTGCGCGCCTCCGTTCGCTACGCAGCGGCCCGCGGCCCGGTCGGGATCGTGTCTTCCGCTGTGCGCGAGGAGATCGAGCCGGTGGTCGCAGCCGCAGGCCTCGCCGGCGTGTTCCGGGTGATCGTGAGCGCGGAGGACGTCACGCACGGCAAGCCGGACCCCGAGGCCTACGAACGCGCCGCGCGCCTGCTCGGCGTTCCGGCGGCGGAGACGCTCGCCTTCGAGGACAGCGAAGCCGGCGTCGCGGCCGCGAAGGCGACCGGGATGCGTGTGGTCGCGCTCACGCGGACGCTCGGCGCCGCGCGGCTCGCCGCAGCGGACGAGCTCATCGACCGGATCGAGCTCGCGACGATGGAGAAGCTGCTCGCGTGATCGTCATCGCGCACAGAGGCGCGTCCTGGGAGCGGCCGGAGAACACACTGCCGGCGTTCGAGCGCGCGATCGAGCTGGGGGCCGACTTCGTCGAGCTCGACGTTCACGCCGACACGGCGGGCAGGCTCGTTGTGACTCACGACCCGCCGAGGCGCGGCGCCGTCTACCCGACGCTCGAGGAGGCGCTCGAGCTGTGCCGGGCGAGGATCGGCGTCATGGTCGAGCTCAAGACGCCGCGGCGCTACCGGCGCCACGACGTCGTCGCGCGCACGGTGCGCCTGCTCGCCGACGGTGACGTCCTCGTCTGCTTTCAGCGGCCGCCGCTCGAGGAGGCGCGCGCGCTCCGTCGCGGCCTGCGCACCGTCCAGCACGTCGGCTTCGGCGTCTCGATCCGCGGCGCTCGCGGCGCGTGGGCAGCCGGCTTCGCCGACCGCCGGGTCACCGCGCGCGGGCTCGCGCTGGCACGCGGCTTCGGCCTCGAGACGCTCGTCTACACCGTCAACGAGCCGGCGCGCATGCGCGAACTGGCGGCGCTCGGCGCCGGCGGCATCTTCACCGACCGGCCGGACCTGGCTCTTCGGGAATCTCGGGCAGCGGCTCGTCCGTGAGCTCGAGCAGGCGCGCGCCCTGGGCCGGGAGCGTCGCCGTCACGCGCGTCCCGACGGGGAGCGTCGCCGCCTTCGCCGTCGGCACGTCCGCAATCAGGTCGGCAGCCCCTCCGACGATCTTCAGCCGCGTCACCGGCCCCAGGAACGTCTGCGTGATCACCTCGCCCACGAGCGTGTTCGGGCCGCCGTCGCCGTTCGCCGGTGAGAGCTCGACCGTCTCCGGGCGCACGAGCACGAGCACGCGGTCGCCGCGCTGCCGGTCGCGCGCTGCGTTCACCGTGAGCGTCACGCCCCTGTGCTCGACCGCGCCGCTGCCGCCGTCGACGACGGTCGCCTCGAGGCGGTTCATCGTGCCGATGAACTCCGCGACGAACGGCGTTGCCGGGGCGCTGTACATCTCGGCCGGCGAGCCCATCTGCTCGATGCGCCCGCTGTACATCACGGCTACGTGGTCGGAGATGGAGAGCGCCTCCTCCTGGTCGTGCGTCACGTAGAGCGTCGTGATCCCGAGCTCGAGCTGGATGCGCCGGATCTCCTCGCGGAGCTGCAAGCGCACCTTCGCGTCGAGCGCCGAGAGCGGCTCGTCGAGCAGCAGCACCCGCGGCTCGATCGCGAGCGCGCGCGCGAGCGCGACGCGCTGTTGCATGCCGCCCGAAAGCTGGTGCGGGTAGCGGTCGCCGGCGTGGCCCAGGCCGATGAGCTCTAGCAGCTCGCCCACGCGCTTGTGCCGGTCGGCCCGGTGCCCGCCGCGGACCCTCAGCCCGAACTCGACGTTCTGCGTCGCGGTCATGTTGGGGAAGAGCGAGTACGCCTGGAAGACCATGCCCATGTCGCGTTTGCTCGGGGAGGTGTTCGTCACGTCCTTGCCGTCGACGACGATCGAGCCCGCGTCGGGGCGGTCGAAGCCCGCCACGAGCCGCAGCGCGGTCGTCTTGCCGCAGCCCGACGGGCCGAGCAGCGAGAGGAACTCGCCTTGCTCGAGCTGGACGTCGACGCCGTCCAGCGCCTTGACGTCGCCGAAGTGGCGGTGGAGCCCTTGGAGCTCGAGATATGCCATCAGCGCCCTCCCGCGAGCAGCGTGGGACGAGCGCCGCGCCCGCGCCCAACGAACAGGAGCCCGAGCATCGCAGCCCAGGTTATGCCGAAGCTCAAGAGGGTCAACGCCGCGGGCCGGTACGCCTGCGTCTCGTTGACGTACTGGAGGAAGATCGGGAACGTGTGGAACTGGGCGAGGTTCGCAATCGTGAACTCGCCCATGACGATCGCGAGCGCGAGGAACGAGCCGGCGAGCGCGGCGACGCGGATGTTCGGCAGGATCACCTTGAACAGCGTCGTCAGCCAGCTCGCCCCGAGGCTTTGCGACGCCTCCGTCAACGTGTGCACGTCGATCGCGCGGAAGCCCGCGTCGAGCGAGAAGAACATGTACGGGAACGCGAGGATCACGTACGCGGCGACGAGGAAACCCCACGGCTGATCGTAGAACCACGTCGGCGATCCCCGGTAGAAGTCGAGCAGCCCGACCACCATCACGATCGGCGGCACGACGAACGGGATCAGCGCCAGGAACGCGATCACCGGCCGCAGTCGCGGCACCTTCAGATGCACGAGGTAGATCGTCGGCACGAACAGGACGAGGCTGATCACGATCGTCTCGAGCGCGAGCAGGAACGAGAGCTTGATCGTGTGCCAGAAGTCACCGTTGTGGATGACCCAGCCGTACGCGGATAGCGTGCAGCACTTCCCGGTCTGGATGCTCTTCAGGCTGAAGAGCAGCGTGGCAAGCAGCGGAATGAAGAAGTACGCGCCGCCGAGGAGCAGCCAGACGAACGCCGACGGGGCCATGAACCGCCGCGGCTTCACCTCGCCCACCTCGCCGCCCGCCGCTGGAGCGGGATGTAGATCAGCATCATCACAGCGAGCACGACGAACATCCCGAGCGCGAGCGCCTGCGCGAAGTGCGGGTTCGAGAGGACGTTGCCCGTGTAGTACGCGCCGATCACGAGCGGGACGAGCGGCACGACGCCGGAGGTGAGGCCGTACGCCGTCGCATACGCCGCGAACGCGTTGCCGAAGAGCAGGATGACGGCACCGAGGATCGACGGCATCAGCACGGGCAGCCCGACGTAGCGCCAGAACTGGTACGGGCTCGCGCCGAGGTTCGACGCCGCCTCACGCCACTCGCGCTTGAGCCCGTCGATCGCGGGCGCAATCACGAGAATCATCAGCGGCAGCTGGAAATATATGTAGACGATCTCGACGCCGGTCTTCCCGAACAGCGTGAAGCCGTGCGCGTAGAGATCGATGTGGAGCTGATTCTTCAGGATCTGCGTGACGACGCCGATCGTTCCGAGCGTTGCGATGAACGCGAACGCAAGCGGGATCCCGCCGAAGTTCGCCGCGACGCCCGAGAAGGTCGTCAGGATCGAGCGGATCCACCGCGGCGTCCCCTCGCGGATTGCTGCGTAGGCGATCGCGAGCCCGACCGCGCCGCCGATCAGCGCGGTGACGAGACTCACCTCGATGCTCGTCCGGTACGCGTGGATGTACGGCTCGTGGAACAGCAGCCGGATGTTGCTCAGCGTCCAGCCGCGGTGCACGCCCTTGAACGCGCCGACCATCACCTCTCCGGCCGGCAGGAACAGGAAGAGGAGCGTGTAGGCGAAGAACGGCAGCGTGCCGACCCACGCGAGCGAGAGGCGCCTCCGGCCGGACGCAAGGTCCGGCCGGAGCGCCTCAGATGCCACCTGCGTTGCCGTGATTACGCTCCGACCTTCGACGGCCAGGAGCTGGCGATGAGCGCCTTCGCCGCGGTCTGCTGGCCCGAGCTCGCGAACTTCACCTTCGCGTAGATGCTCGCGGCCGGCAGAGCCGACAGCAGCGACGCGGGGATCACCTTCCGGGCCGCGAGATCCTGGAACCGCGCCGGATGCGAGTAGCCCTTGAGCCAGAGCAGCTGGCCCTGGTCCGAGTAGAGGAACTCCTCCCACAGCCGGGCCGACCACGGATGCGGCGCGGTCGCGTTGATCGCCTGGCAGTAGTAGGCGCCGTAGACGCCGTCAGACGGGATCACGACCTTCCAGTTCGCCGCCGGGTACTCCTTCACGTACCCAAGGTTCAGGTAGTCCCAGTCGATCGAGATCGGCGTCTGGCCGGACGCCACTGTCGATGGCGTCGACTGCACCGGGATGAAGTTGCCCGAGCTCTTCAGCTGCGCGAAGAAGTCGACGCCCGGCTGAACGTTGTTCAACGAGCCGCCGTTCGCGAGCGCCGCGGAGAAGACGCCCGCCACGGCCGACCCCGACGTGAGCGGGCTGCCGTTCAGCGCGACCTTGCTCTTGTAGGCCGGGTTGAGCAGGTCCTTCCACGTCTTCGGACCGGGGCTGACGAGGTTGGAGTTGTAGCCGATCGAGATCGCACCCCAGTAGTCGCCGGTCCAGTAGCCGCGCGTGTCCTTCATCGCGCGCGGGATGGTGCTGAACTCGGTCACGAAGTACCTCGTGAACAGACCCTGGGCCGTTCCGGCGATCGCGAACGCCGGGCCGTCGTCGACCGCATCGGGCGCGCGCGAGTCGCCCTTGAGCGACTGCACGGCCTGGTTCTCCTCGGCGGAGCTGCCGTCCGGGTTGGAGTTCGTGATGGAGATGCCGTACTTCTTCTGGAAGGTGGACATGATCTGGCCGTAGTTCGCCCAGTCGGGCGGCAGGGCGATCGTGTTGAGATGCTTTTCCTTCTTCGCCTGCGCAACGAGCTCGCTCATCGAGATCGAGCTTCCCTTCAGCGGCGGCGAGACGCGAATGCCGCGCTCCCTCGCCCAGGCGATGCCCGGGCTCGAGAGGACGGTGAGCCCGGCCGCAGCGGCCACGCTTCGCTTCAGCATCTGCGAGCGGCTCATCCCCTCTTCGTCGAGCTTCCGCCAGAACTCGAGCTCTTGCGCTTCGTAGTCCTCCATCACCCCTCCCAGTCGGGTGCAGATTGTGAACGAGTGGTAGCGAAGCACGTCCAGGCCCGCCGATCAATGGGTCTTGCGATCCTGTTACCAGTCCTTCACCAGATCTCTTTACCGCTAGGCTCGGGCCATGACCCCGTTCGAGGGCGACGGCCTGTGGCTTCGCTGCGCCCTGCACGCCCATACGACGAATTCCGACGGCGAGCTGGCCCCCGACCTGCTCGCCCGCCACTACGAATGGGCCGGCTACGACGTCCTGGCGATCACCGACCACTGGGTCCGGACGAACGAGCGTTCGACCCGGAAGCTCCTCGTCATCCCCTCGACCGAACTGAACGCCCACTGCGGCGGGCCCGAGCACGACGCCCACGTGCTCGCCCTCGGCGTGCAGGCCGACCCGGTGATTCCCGAGAACGAGTTCGCGCCCCTCCAGGAGGTCGTGGACTGGATCGGCGCGAACGGGGGCGTCCCCTACATCGCGCACACGTACTGGAGCGGGCTGCGCACCGAGCAGTGGGAGGCGTGCGAGGGGCTCGTCGGGATCGAGGTCTGGAACTCCGGCTGCGAGCTCGAGCTAGGCCGGGGGGACTCATCGCAGCAGTGGGACGAGGCGCTCGAGCGCGGGCACCGGCTGCTCGGGCTCGCCACCGACGACTCGCATCATCCGGGCTACGACAGCGGCTTCGCCTGGACGATGGTACGCGTCGCGGAGCGCAGCCTGGACGCCGTGCTCGACGCCCTGCGCAGCGGCGCCTTCTACGGCTCCACGGGTCCCGAGATCGCCGCCGTCGAGGTGACGGACGACGCAGTCACCGTCCGCTGCAGTCCCGCCCAGGCCGTGACCCTCTACACGGGCCGGATGCGCGGCGCGCGCGCGAACGCCGGACGCCTCGGCTATCCACACAACTCCGAGATCCTCGAACGCGACGCCGGCGGGCTGATCACCGCCTGCCGGCTGGAACGCCCCTGGGAGGCGCGCTACGGCCGCCTCGAGGTCGCCGACCCGTCCGGCCGCCGCGCCTGGACGAATCCGCTGTGGATCGCGTAGGCGCGCTCGAGCAGCTTGCCTCGCGGCGCTTCGACCTGCTCGTGATCGGCGGCGGGATCATCGGCGCCGGCATCGCCGAGGCGGCCTCGACGCACGGGCTGTCGGTCGCACTCGTCGACAAGGGCGACTTCGGCAGCGCCACGTCGAGCGCCTCCTCGAAGCTGATCCACGGCGGCCTGCGCTACCTCCGCCTCGGTGACGTCGGGCTCGTGCGGGAGGCGCACCACGAGCGGCGCCTGCTGATGGACGTCGTCGCGCCGCATCTCGTTCGCCGGCTGCCGTTTCTCTTCCCGCTCTACGACAGCGGGCCCTTCCGGCCGTGGTTCGTGCAGACCGGGATCGTGCTCTACTCGACGATCGCGCGCGCGCGCCTGAACGGGCCGATCGCGGTCGAGCGCGCGCGGCGGATGGTGCCGCAGCTGCGCGCCGAGGGGCTGCGCAAGTGCGCGCTCTACGCCGATGCGTGGACGAACGACGGGAGGCTCACACTCGCAAACGTCCGCGGCGCGGCCGACGCCGGCGCGGTCGTCGTCAACTATGCGGAGGTTGTCGCGCTGCGCGGGCGCGAGGGAGCCGAGGTGCAGGCCGACGGCCGCACGATCGCCGTGCGGGCCGACCGGGTCGTGAACGCGTGCGGTCCGTGGGTCGACCGGATGCGACAGCTCGAGGATCCGGCGGCGCGTCGCTCGGTGCGTCTGAGCAAGGGCGTGCACGTGCTCGTCGAGGGCGGCGCCGACTGGGACGCGGCGCTGACGATCTCCCACGACAAGGTGCGGGTCTCGTTCGCCGTTCCCTGGGAGGGGATGCTGCTGCTCGGCACGACGGACACGTTGCACGACGGCGAGCCGGAGACCGCGCGCGTGACCGACGGCGACGTCGAGCAGGTGCTCGCGGAAGCCTCGGTCGCGGTCGAGGACATCGGCCCGGTGCGCGCGTCGTTCTGGGGCCTGCGCGTCCTTCCCGGCGGCGACGGGACGACCGCGAGCGCGCGGCGCGAGACCGTCTTCTCGACCGGCCCCGCTGGCATGGTCAGCGTCGCCGGCGGGAAGTTGACGACGTACAGGCGGATCGCCCTCGACGCGCTCGACCATCTCGGCGTGCGAGGCCTGTCGCCGCGCCCGCGGCCGCTCCCCGGCGCGACGGGGCTCGAGCGCATCGCCTGGCCGGACGAGCTCGACCGCGTGACGCGCAACCATCTCCTCCACCTGTACGGCTCGCTCGCGGTGGACGTGCTCGCACCCGCGGCCGCCGATCCGTCGCTGCTCGAACCGCTCGTGCCGGGCAGGCCCGACCTGCGCGCGCAGGACCTCTACGCGCGGACGCACGAGTGGGCCCTAACGGACGAGGACGTCATCCGCCGGCGCACGACGGCCTGGCTCGCTCCCGCCGAGGCGCGCGTTTCTTAGCCTTTGCGATCAGGTTGGAGCGTCTTCCCGAACGAGTTGAGGTAGGACTGCTGCTTCGGATCGGTGAAGAAGCCGTGCGCGGCGGTTTCGCACCAGGTGTAGAGGTTCGCGGCGTGGCTGCTCGAGAACGTGCAGCCGGTAGGTCGCCCGCGCGTATTTCTCGTCGCTGATATCGGGGAGCTCCGAGCGGGGCGGCAGATCGCGCCGTTTCACATCGGCGAAGGTCAGCTCGCTCTTGCCGAGTTCACGCGCGAGCAGCGAGCTGCTCGCTCATCCACTCCTTGAAGTAGCGACCCGGCGCCATCCCGCGCCGCCGGAAGTTCGTCCAGGCGGCATCGCGCGCGCACCCGACATCCCACATTGCAACGACGTCGTCGATGCGATCGAACCGGTGCACGAACCTGTCCACAGCGTTTCGCCTTGCCGAGGTCGAGCCGAATCGGCTTCGCCCCGTGTTGGGCAGGGTTGTCGATCACCGCCCACACGATCACCCCGTCTCGCGGCAGCCGCTTGAGCGTCTTGTTGGGCGGGTCGGCGGTCGCGTCGTCGCGGTAGCGCACGTTTCTGGCGATCCAGGCCGACGACTCCAGCACCGTTTTGACATACGCCGAATGGGTGCCGCTCATCCCGGTCTGCCACCCAAGCAGCGGACGAAACGAAAGCGGATGAGCCCAGGGAGCGAGCGCGAGCGCAGCGAGGAACGCGACCATGCTCTTCTTGTACGCCCTGGCGGTTCCACGCGGTCCCTCAGCAGCGCGGTCGGGGCAGCGACGCGCTGGCCCACGTGAACTGCTCGGTTTCGTGGAACGCCAGCCGGTGCACGTCATTTCCGTCGGGGCGCATCACGAACAGACGGCCGCTGCCGTTTGCCGGGGAGAGGTACGCGATCCCCGCGTCGCCCGGCAACCAGACCGGGTTCCATGCGTCGGGGCTCGTCAGCGTCCGAACGCGGGTGCCGTCTGAGCGCATCACCTCGATCCACGAGCGGGGCCAGGCCTGCACCTCGAAAGCGATCCGCGTGCCGTCGTGCGACCACGCGGGCATTTCATCCGAGTCGCGGGCGTCGGCGTGCAAGAGCCGTGCTCCGCTTCCGTCTGCCCTCATCAGCCAGATTTGGCCGCGACCTCGGTGGTAGTGGACGAAGGCGATCGTCCTCCCGTTCGGAGACCAGGCTGGCGAGGCGTCGTAGTCTGCGCCGGTTGCGCTGGCGACCCGGGTGAGCCCGGTTCCGTCGGGATGCACCTTCCAGATCGCACCCTTGCCGCTTGTTTCGAAGACGATCCACTTCCCGTCCGGCGACCAGGATGGGCTTCCGGCGATCGACCGGGTCAGCCTGTGCACCGCGTAGCCGTTCGCCCCCACGACATAGAGCGCGTAGTCGCCGTCCCCGAGCCCGTAGTAGCCGCGGAAGGCGACCATCGTCCCATCGAGCGAGAACGCGGCGTCCCACTGCGGCCATGGGTGCGCAACCCCAAGCAGGTTGCGGTTCCCGCTCCCGTCGGGCCGGACAAGGCAGAGCGCGTCGTTCCCGCACTTGTAGGCGATCTCCCCCTTCGACGCCCACACTGGCACCGGCGCTGACGACGCGGGCACCGCAGCAGAAGCGAACACGAGCGTTAGCAGCAAGACCAGTACGGGGCGCATCTAGCAGCTCGTCCTGCTCGGCCAGCGCGGGAAGCTGATCGCGCCGACCGCGCGCTGGGCGGCGTTGAACCCAAACCAGAGCACGATCTGACGACCCACTACAGCCTGTACGTCCGCCGGCAGCCGACGGGTCCCGGCCGACGGCTCAGCAGCGAGAGACGCCGATCGGCACAGTCGCCCGGTGCATGGTCGACTCGCCGACCGCCTGAACCTCGATCGTGACGCAACCCGGCTTGCGCAGCAGAAAGCCGCCCGCGTACTGCGTGTTCAATGGCAGCTTCGTGTGCGTGTCCCTGCACAGCGGAAGCCGCACGGTGTTGGGCACATCGGCCAGCGTGTAGTGCCAGGCCGCGAGCCGTTGCAGCCACTTACGGCTGTAAAGCAGCGCGACGTTGTCTCCGGCGCCGACGAGTATGATCGTCACGCTGCGGCGCGCCCGCGCAAGGATCGTGAGCGGCGACTTCACCGTGTAGAAGGGGAACGCCTTCGTCGGCTTGTCCATGCCGCGCTGCGTGGTGAGGTGGGCCAGCGAGTTGAAGACGGCCGCCCCGCGCGTGACCGCTTGCACCGGCTTCGGCGGCGCGTTCGCAGGAGTGGTGTAGATCGCATCAGCGCACGACTCGACCGAAGGACGACCGCCCGACGTCGCAGCGGGCTGAGGCCCAGCAACCGCCACCACCGCGACGAACAGCGCGCTCACGACAACCGCCACCTTCATCTCTACACGCCTACGACGGCTGACCCCCTGCGAGTCCAACGCTCTACCTCTTCCAAGCCGTAAGCCGCCCAGCCGGTCGCTCGAGTGCAATCACGGTGTCTCCGCACGTTCTGGAGCGGCCGCCTACCGTCTGAACGTCTCATGCGCCACCATGCGTCCCGTCTTGTCGAACCCTCGGACTTCGGCGACTCCAGCGGATGGGTCGCGGCTGGTGTATGGAAGCTGGAGCAGCACGTAGCCGTGGTTCGGTGTGACCGTGAGCGTCTGCCCGCGGCGGAGGCTGATCGTGATCCGGACGATGCCGGAGCCGGTGCGGCCGAGGATGAAGCTGTCCTTGTCGCCTGTTCCTGTTGAGAGCGCGAGCGTGTTGGGGCCGAGGGATTGGTCGCAGCCGAAGGTCGCTACTCCGGCGGACTCGCGGAAGCCGACGCAGGTGCCGCCGCTTGTTGAGCGGACGGTGTAGACGGCGCCCGCGCTGTTGGTCAGGACCTGGCGCCAGCGCGCACCGGGTGCGGGCGCGGGTCCTGCTGGGGCGGCGTATGCGCCCTTGAAGGTCTTGATGCCGATGCTGCGGCCGTCCTGGTCGTAGGCGACAAGGCGGAGCGGGTAATCGGCAAGCGTTCCGAGCGCGAGGTAGGTGTTGTCGTGCAGCGGTACCGGTTCGGTGTTGCCGGTGGCGGAGAAGAGGGTCATGCGGGTGACCTGGTCGCTGGCGACCCCGCTGATCGTCACGATCTGCCCACCGGGTTGTTCGGTGACCCACCAGGCGAAGGGTGCGGTTGAGAAGAGGCGTCCGGCGGGCCAGCAGCCGCCGCCGCTGTAGCGGCCGCCGACGAGCTCGGCGCAGACCTGCTGCTTGTTGCGGAGCCGTCCGCCGAAGTAGGCGTGCCCGGCCGGGCGGATGCTGACCACGACACGCTCAGGAGCTGACGGGTCGGGAGTAAGCATGCGCGCGAAGATCACGTCGGGCTTCACGGCGACGATGTCGTGGAGGTTGGCCGGGACCGCCTGGCCGCGCGGCTGGCGGCGGGCAAACCAGCCGATGGCGCCGCCCTTGACCTGCCGCTGCACAGTGGCCGGGCCGGTCGGGCTGGGCATGCTGACCGGTGCCGCCCGGAGGTTGTACGGCGTCGGCTGCTGGGCGAAGGGCACGGACGCGTGCGCCTTTCCGGCGAACGCGGTGATGCGGGTGGTGGCGTTGAACGGGGAAAGGCCCGGCGAGACCGCGAGGAAGGCGTCGCCGGAGACGATCGTCCGAGTCGGCGCGGGAGTCTGGTGTGCGACCTCGATCCGGTTGACGCCGTCGGCGACGACGCCGAAGCTGACCGCGACGCGGCTTGCAGGCAGCGACAGCGGCCCCTGGCTGACGATCCTGCCGCTGTTGCCGAGCGTGAGGTCGCTGGCGAGAACGAGCGCCGGGGAACGTCGAGTACGCAGCTCATTGAGAGGCGCGCAGGCCAGCTCGGTTCCCGAAGGAGTGCCGGTGACGACCAGGCGAAGGCAGAGCGAGCCCGCACCGCGGAACCCGTACAGCGTGTAGTGGACCTTGCCGACGCTCGTCGTGATCAGCTCTCGCAGCTGCGTCGAGCGCGGGAAGCCTTGCCAGCTGCGGATCGAGCGGTCAAACGCGGCCTGCGCCTGCGATGACGCTGGTTTCCCCGGCTCACCGGTCAGCCAGGTGGAAAAGCCGCCGAAGACGGCGGCGAGCGCGACCGCGACAATGGCCGTCGCAACTGCAACCGCGACACCGAGAACGAACAGCCTCCGAGTCCTCGTCGGCTTAGCAGCGCTACTTGTCTTCGCGCGGGCCAGCACGTCGCCCCAGTTGGGCTCCCGCGCCGGGACCGCTGCGACCCGCTCCAGCTCGGCGATGATCACGGGTTCGACGTCAAGCATCAACCTGCACCTCCTCTAATGCGCGACGGATCGACCGATGCGCCGACGCAAGCGTCGCGCTGACCGTTCCGACCTCGACATCCAACGCGGCAGCGATCGAGCGGTAGTCGAGATCGGCGTAGTAGCGCAAGAAGACCACCAGCCGCTGCCGCTCCGGTAGCCCAGCCACGAAAGGCGCCAGCTCAGCGACAGCGACCGGCGCAGCCAGCTCGTCGCTCACAACAGCGCCCAGCTCGACCAGCGGACGCCGCGCCGCCTTCCGCGCCGCGTTCACGACCGCCCGCCACACCCACGCCTCAAGCGACCCGTCGCCGCGGAAGCTGCGACGGCTCCGGATCACATCCGCGAACCCATCCTGAACCGCCTCCGCGGCCCGCTCCGAGTCGCCCGTGATCGCCCGCGCCACATCGAAGAAGTGACGATGACGCGACCGGTAGAGGCGCTCCAAGTCGACAAGCACACGGTCACGGACAAGGCCCATCTACTTCAGATTGATCTCAAACCCGCCTCGTTTGTTGAGTGCTCGGCGATCTTCCGGGGTCAGAGGTAGCCGATCAGGGGCATGCGGTCTCGCCCGCGCCGATCGGGACCGGTTTCGAGCAGGGGTAGGCGCCGACCTGCTTGGGGTCGAACGTCTGTCTGGCGAGCTGCTTTCCAGCCGTCGAGTACGCCACAGCCATGATGAGGCGGTGCCCGCGTGGCCAGTGGCTCGTCGGGAGCGTGTAGAGGACGAACCCTTCGACCGGGCGGAGCACGACCTGCGTGCGGTCCTGGAAGCGGAGCTCGACGCGGCCGACGCTGGGCTTCACCTGGGCCGAGAACACGGTGAAGTCCGTCCCGTGGCTGAGCCCGCCAGCCATCGGTACCGTCTGGTATCGGGGCGGCGCGCAGCCTGTCCCTATCGGCCCGTAGCCCTCTCGGAGCCAGAAGCAGTTGCCGCCGGTGCGTGATGGGGCGATTGCGATCGACGCATTTCCGCTGCGAAGGATGACGTGTTTCTTCGAGAGATCGGCCACCTTGCGCGGGTCAAACCAGGCTGGCTTCGGGCGGAAGATCCACGCGACGCGCGCGAGTTCCTTGCCGTGCTCATCGAGTGCGACAACAGCCACGGGGCCACCTTGCCGCTGTTGCGCGCGCGTGATGTCGTAGAAGAAGAAGCCTGCGTCGATCGGCGGGCTCACCCAGAGGAGCGGCACGCTCACCGTAGGCGCGTGCTTGAAGCGGACTTCGAGGTTGGCGATGTGCTTGTCGTAGACGTAGCCCGCGAGCACGGTCGAGCCGTACCGTCCCAGACCGATCGCGCCGCCGTTGTGGTCGCCCGGCTCGCTACGGGTGGGCGGCTTGCGAGCTGCGCAGCCTCCGCTGTAGCCGAACGTGAAGCAGAAGCCACCCTTCCGCGTCGGCGCCACCCAGAGCGGGAACGCCATGCCATTGTGCCGGTGGTAGGTCGTGACGAGGCGTGTCTGGCCTGCGATGACGCGCGGGCTCATCCCGCGCGGCGCTCCAACGTTCAACAGGTCGAACTGGTGAATCACCTGCTTCGGCGCGGGCTTCGAGGAGAAGAAGTCGAGCACCGGCGGCACGATCCCAAGAGCAGGCGCCACAAGAAACACGATCGCAGCCACAGCGAGCAGGACAAGAGCGAGCGACTTGCGGTAGCCGAGCGACCACCGGCCGCGGACGCGCGGCACAACGCCGCGCCGGTCGAGCCCGGCACGGCGGACGACGTCCTGCCAGTCGGCGCGACCGCCGTCCGGCAGCGGCAGCAACACCTCAAGCTCGGAAACGATCAGCGGCTCGACGTCGATCATCGCTCAACCTCCTCCAGAGAACGCCGCAGCGCCCGATGCGCCGCACTCAACGTCGCCGATACCGTCCCCACCTCGACATCCAGAGCGGACGCGATCGCCCGGTAGTCGAGATCGGCGTAGTACCGCAGATACACAGCCAGCCGCTGCCGCTCCGGCAGCGCCGCAACCCACGCACGCACACCGACCTCGTCAACGTGACCGTTGCGACTCGCCAGTTCCTCGACCGAGTCCGACACCTCGCGGCGAGCCATCCGGGCACGGCGAGCCCTGAGCGCAGCGTTGAACACCACCCGCCACACCCACCCCTCTAGCGGCCCCTCGCCCCGAAACGAGCGACGCTCCTTCAACGCCACGGCGAAGCCCTCCTGAACGGCATCGTGCGCCGCCGCCTCATCGCCGACAATCGCCGTCGCCACTCGCAGAAACTGGCGGTAGCGCGCCCGATACAGCGACTCGATCTCAACAACGATCGACTTCCCTCGCGCCATCACACCAAACGATGCTCCCAGAGCCGCGCTTTGTTTAGTCCGTGCCGCGATCGGTCGCCCCGCCGCAAGGTGGCGCTACCCATCGTGCCCGCTCAGGTACAGCTCGCGGTCACCGAGCCGTCACGGTGACGGGTGACCGTCAGGGTGACGCTGGTGACGCCGACGCCGCTGTAGCCGGTTTGCGAGTGCGCTCCCACTTCGATCGGTACGCCGTCCTCCAGGCGCCTCCCACGCGTCTGGCAAACGACGAGATCACCCGGCCGCAGAACGCCCGCAGGGATCGTCCGCTGCTCGCCGCCGATCAGCTCCTGCGAACGACGCGGGACTAGATGCGCGGCGAGCGAGCGGTTGATGCCGAGCTGTCCGATCATGGCCATCTGCGGCGTCCAGCAGGTTGCGGTGTGGCTGCGAAATGCGCGGCCGCGAAGACGACCCGCGATCGTGATGTCCCACCACGAGTTTGGACCACCGTGACAGATGAACGGCTTCGGGTTCATCACGAGGCTCGGTGTGTCGTGCAACGCGTCGCACGCACGCGCGGGCGATGGCAGATCGCCGCCCGCGGGTTCACAGGCGAGGTGGAAGACGGCGCGGCCGACGTTCGGGTTGACCGCGAGAATCGTCACGCGCGTCTCCGGAACAGCGCCTCGCCGCGCTGCCGCCGAGTCACTGCCACCGCAGCCAGCGAGCAACACGGTGATCAGGAGCAGAAAGATCACGAAGCTGACGCGCACGAAACCCACATACGTCACCGCACCACGCTTCATCGCGTTCTCGCAGGATTCCGGACTGGCGGTCAAACCCCCGACGGCCGCTGCCAAACGGTCAGCCAGGTCCCGAGTGTCGGATTTGTCCCGAAGGTCAGGTAGATGGAGCTATTGCGGGGAGCGAACTCGCCAACGCATGCCGCGTGGCTCTTGCAGGCGGAAGTACGGATCAGCTTGAAGATGCCTCCGTACCGGGCGCGTATCGCCGCCTGAAGGGCGACGGGGCGACGCCCGAGCAGGTCACCGACCTTCACGTCGGAAACGGGGCCGCGCTGAAAGACGATCGAATACGCGCGCTCGACCTGACCGCTGCGGTGGAAGAGCACCTCGATCGAGAAGTCGGTTGGACTGCCCCAACCGATCCGGTAGCGCGAGTGCGGGCCGAGGCGGAAGTCGGGGCGGCCGAGCCCGGCGGTCACCCCCGCCAGCGTGCGTCCGAGGACACGATGGCCGTCGAGAAGACCGCTCGCGAGATCGACCGTGTGCGACGTCGCCGCGCGCGCTCCGGCCGCGGAAACGGCAAGAGCCACCAGGGACAAGAGGAGAAGCAAGCGCTTCATCGCAAACCCCCTTCGATCCAATCTCCACTCGGAGCGTACGACGCGGATGTGTTGACCATGTAACGCTGCTGAGCTCGGTCGAACGGTGCGCGGCGGGCATGCGGCCGCGGCGTGGCGGCTAGATGAAGAATCTGCTGTTACCCGTAGGCGTTTGCGCGGATGTCGAGGTATGGCCGCGAGGGCCGGTACGGGTCGAGGCCGATGCTGATCCCGCTCGGCGCACTTCGCTCCTTGAGGACGGCTGTGCAGCCGAAGCCAGGGTTGCTGCCGTAGCTGATGAAGACGCGGAGCGTCGTGCCGTAGGTGCGCTTGATCGCTTGCTCAAGCGCGGCGGGCTGCATGCGCAGCACGTGGCCAAGTTTCGCATCGACGAGCGAGGGTGACTGGTAGCTGAGCGAGTTCGCGAAGATCCGGTCGCCCTTCTTGGAGAAGCCGATCGAAAGGCCGAGCGTCGAGGGGAGCGCGCCGCCGTAGCGGAACTCCGGGATCGCAACGCCGTTGGTGATCTGGGCGTTGCCGCGAATGACGGTGGGCTTCCCGAGTGCGGCCTCGACCTGCTGCGGGGTCATGCCGAGGATGTGCTGCCCGTTCACGGTGAGGGTCGCGAGGTTGATCTTCTCCCACGGCTCGGGCGCCGGTAGCTGGGAGACCGGTTTCGTGAAAGTCGGTTTCGGACAGGACTTGATGACGCTGTTCCCCGGAACTTCGACGATGCCCGCGACGCGGTTGCGTGCGTCGTAGCCGACGAGCCGTCCCGGCAGCTCCGTCGCCGAGACCGCGACGGCGAAGACGTTGTCGCGAAGCGCCGCCTGAACGACCCGGCCGCTCGCGAGAAACGCCGTCACATGGGTGATCCCGTCGGCGACGAAGCCGTTGAAGTGCTCGATCGGCGAGTTGAACCAGCTTCCGAGGTTGATCGGCCCGAACTGGAACCAGGGGCCGCAACCGCCGCCCCAGGTCGTCGGTGCGAGCGGGGTGAAGTAGTAGTCGCAGAGTGCGCCTTTCGCACCGACGGCGATCCCGATCCGCACCGGGTCGTCGGGGTCTGGCTGGATGACGCGCCCGAACGCAGGGTTGCTGAAGCGGATGTTTGGAAGCGGCTTGCCGCGCGGCTCGTGTTTCTTGAGCCACGAGATCGTCGGATGGGCGATCGGTGCTGTGACCTTGCTCGGGCCCGGGATCGCACTCTGGGTGGGCGGCGCGAAGTAGGAAGGGCCAGCCGGACGCGCACCGCCCGGGAGAACGCCGCCGCCGTTGGTGACATAGGGGACGTTCTCGAATTTCCCGTTTCGGAGCAGCGCCTCGACGGCGACCACCGGGTTCGGAAGCGGATGGTTCTGCACGCTCCCGGCGCGAGCTCCGCGGAGCGACAAGAAAACGTTGTTCAAGACCGGAACCGTGTCTCTGCCTCGCAGCCGCTTCACCACCACGGCGCGCACGTTGTCGGCCGCGAAGCCATAGACGCCGTTGATGTTCTTCGCGGGCTTCCCGACGCTAAACCACACATCACCGGTGACCAGCGCCGGAACACCGGTCAGCTCCTCAGCGCGGAGACATTCGTTGCGGCCGATCGCGTTCGGATGGTCTGCGCGCACAAGCCGCAGGCAGTAGGCATCCCCGTTGCGGAACCCGAGCAGGCTAAACGTCGTGCCGCTCACTCTGCGCGAGAGGAGCAGGCGTAGCTTCGTACCCGCAGGAAACGACGCGTACGCGGCCCGGTTTCGCGTCTCGAACCCCTGCTGCAACCCGGGAGGAGCCGGGATGCCCGGCGCACCCGAAACCCAGGCGCTGAAACGGCCCGCGATGCCAGTCGCAAACGCAGCCGCGACAAGCACACCTGCCGCGACGATGAGCGCAAGCGCGAACACAAGCCGCTGGTGACGACGCATCCAAGGCTCGGACCGCGCCCGCCCGACGACCTCCCGCCAATCCGAGTCGTCAACTGGGTAGGCCAGCGCCGCGAAGCGCGGCGCGAGCAGATCGTCCTGGAGCTCCATCATGGCTGCACCCCTTCCTCGATCAGCCGCTGCGCGAGCGCAGCACGCGCCTGGGCGAGCGTCGCGGCAACCGTGCCCTCGTCGATCTCGCAAACCTCGGCGATCGTGGCGTATGGCAGATCGGCGAAGTAGCGCAGGAACACGACCAGCCTCCGCCGCGGCGGAAGCTCCCTCAACGCCTCCGCCAACACCGGATCACTTTCCGGCTCCACGAGATCGACCTCAACCTCGTCCAGCGGAAGCTCGGCCTGGCCGCGGCGCTGTTCGAGCGCGGCCCGCAGCACGATTCGCCACACCCAGCCCTCCAGCGAACCATCCCCGCGGAATTGCGCCCGCGCCCGGTACGCGCGAGCAAACCCCTCCTGCACCGCATCACGAGCACCGTCGTAGCCGCCGCTCACCGTCGCCACCGCGTTCCGGAACCCGACATACCGCTCCCGATACAGCCGCTCGATCGCCCGACCGCGCTCGTCCATCACCAGATAGAGGCTAGGACGGCTCGGTTCCTTTAGCGACACGGGCTATTTGCGCCCCGATCTCTCCCACTGGGAATCCGCACCCCGCCGCGCGAGCGAAGAGGGCCGCCGGGCGGGTGCTGACGAGGCGAGCTACATTCACAGCCGTGATTGACCCGCCGCCCCAACCCGAGAACGATGGGACGCGCTACCTCGGCACCGGCCTGATCCGCAGCGGAGACCAGACGATGCTCGTGCGCGGGCTTGCCCGAGGACTTGGCTGGCTCGTGATCGCGCTAGTTCGTGGCCTGCGCTATCTGTACGACGCCGCCCGCCACCTGCGCACAAGAAACCGTTAGCGGTACCCCCTAAACGGAATCCGGGCGTTCCCGGTCGTACTCAGTGATGGTGCAAGAGCCCCATGACGCGCTGAGGGTCGAGGCGCTGGAAGAGATCTACCGCGGCCACTACGGGCGGTTCCTGCGCGTCGCGCTCGCGATCGTTGGCGAGCGCGAGACGGCACAGGAGGTGGTTCAGGAAGCGTTCGCGAAGGCGATCCGCTCGCGTTTCGACTTCCGCCGCGAGGGCTCTCCGGAGGCGTGGATGTGGGCGATCGTCGTCAATCTCGCGCGGAACACCCGTGCGTCGAGAGACGCCACAACCACGCGGGATCGCCTCGACGGAGGTCTCGGTCACTAACGGGCAGGCAAGCGAGTGGCCGGAGCTGCGCGCGGCGATCGCTGCTCTGCCAGAGCGGCAACGCCTCGCGGTCTTCCTTCGTCAGAGACCCGGACGCCGCTCCCAACGTGGATCCAGTCGAGCTCCCCAGCGGACGCGCCTGGACAGGCACTTGTTCGCACGGCTGTTCGCACGGGCCGAAAACGGCTCTTTCGGCGGCCGGGCGGCCGGTTAGGCTGCTCGGCGTGCAGGAGCTGCTTCTGGCTTGGTTCAGCCAAAACTCGCGCCCTCTCCCCTGGCGGGAGACGCGCGACCCGTACGCGATCCTCGTCTCCGAGGTGATGGCGCAGCAGACGCAGATCGACCGCGTCGTGCCGCGCTGGCACACCTGGCTCGAGCGCTGGCCGACCGTCGATGCGCTCGCCGCCGCCTCGCCCGCGGATGTGATTCGCGAGTGGCAGGGGCTCGGTTACAACCGGCGCGCGCTCAACCTGCACCGCGCGGCGCAGCAGGTGGCGGCGCACGGGTGGCCCGACGACCTGACCGAGCTGCCCGGCGTCGGCCGCTACACCGCTGACGCCGTCGCCTGCTTCGCGTTCGGGCGCGACGTTCTCCCTGCGGATGTCAACGTGCGGCGCGTCATGGAGCGCACCGGGTACCGGTTCGGCGCCGGCGCGGCGCAGGCGCTGATGGACCTCGGCGCCGCCGTCTGCCTCGCGCGCGTGCCGCGCTGCGGCGATTGCCCGCTCGCCGAGGGTTGTCCGTCACGCGGTCGCCGCTTCGAGGCGCTGCGCAAGCAGGGGCCGTTCGAGGGCTCCTTCCGGCAGCGGCGGGCGGCGACGCTGCGGCTCGTCGCGGCGGCGACGAGGTCGCTCACCGAGCTCGACGCCGAGGCGGTCGCCTCGCTGGCCCGCGACGGGCTCGTGTGCGTCGAGGCCGGGACCGTCGCCCTGCCGTCCTAGTACCATCCGGGCCGGGATGCTCGCCTCGATCGCGACGCTGCTGATCCCGCTGTGGATCCTGCTCGGGCTGGTGCTTCTGCTCGGCGTGGTTGCGCTGCTCGGGCGGATCCGGAACGGGCGCTACCTGCGCCCCCTCGTTGCGCTGATCTCGAAGGTGCCCCTCTTCAAGCGCTGGCTGCAGAAGGCCTCGACCGCTGCGCTCGAGCGCTCCAACCCCGAGCTCGCAAGCGCGATGAAGAAGATGCAGCGCTCGGGCGCGCTGCGCGATCCGATGCGCGCGCAGGCGGCGATGTCGCAGCTCAGCGCACAGGAGCGGCGCGCGCTGATCGAAGCACAGGAAGAGCAGGGCCTCGCGCCCGAGGCGACGAACCGCCAGATGCGGCGCCGCCTCGAGAAGGCGCGCAAGGACGCGCAGCGCCGCGGCCGCTGACGACTACTCCGCGACGATGGGGTGCCGCATCCAGACGTTCGGCTCGACGTACGTGCCGCGGCCGTCCTCGAAATGCACCGGCACGAGCGCGCCCGGGACGATGTAGTCGCCGTCCTCCGGGTACTGGAGGTCGGTCCACCCTTCCCACTCGTCGCGTGAGCCGGTGATCGTGAGCGAGCGCGGCGCCGGCTCGAGCAGCTCCGCGCCGAGCCGCTCATGCGTCCGCATCCACGGGTCGTACATGTAGCCGTCCTCGCGCCGCCACCTGACGTAGCGCTCGATCGGGATCAGCGGGTAGTGCTCCTTCCGCGTCGGCCGCACCGGCGCGATCACGCAGTCGAAGCTGTGCGCGGCGGCCAGACCGACCATGCGCCCGAGCACGACGCCGCCCAGCCCCTGGCCGCGGTGGGCGGGCACGACGCCGGCGACGATCGCGCACAGCGTCGTCGGCTCGCCCGCCGCGCCGTTGCTCATCGCCCAGTCGATGCCGCGCGGCTGCGGGACGCCGTCCCAGCGCACCGGCAGCGTGCAGGCATAGCCGATCGTCTCGCGCGCGTCGGTGTCGACGAGCCAGAGCTGGAAGTCGGGGTAGACCTCGTAGAGCCGCTCCCAGAACGTCTCGACCACCGGGTCGTGGCGCATGAACTCGGGCCACATGCTCGGCAGGGCCTCGCGCAGCTCGGGATGCTCGGCGTGCGTGACGATGGCCAGGTTCATCGGCGCAGCAGCGCGACGGCCTGCGCCGCGAGGCCTTCGCGGCGGCCCGTGAAGCCGAGCCCGTCCGTCGTCGTGGCGCGGACGGCGACGCGCTCCGGCTCGACCCCGAGCGCACCGGCGAGCCGGGCACGCATCGCGTCGCGGTGCGGCGCCAGGCGCGGCTCCTCGCCGATCAGGACGACATCCGCGTTGACGAGTTCCCAGCCGGCCTCGCGCACACGCCGCCAGGCCTCGCCGAGCAGCCCGATCGAGTCGGCGCCGGCGAGCGCCGCGTCACCCGAGGGGAAGAGCGCGCCGATGTCCTCCATCCCCGCGGCGCCGAGCAGCGCGTCGGCGAGCGCGTGCGCGAGCACGTCGCCGTCCGAGTGCCCGGCGAGCCCGCGCGGATGGTCGATCCGGACGCCGCCGAGCACGAGCGGGACGCCGTCCGCGAACGCGTGCGCATCGACGCCGGTGCCGACGCGGTACTCGCTCACGACAGCACCCCCGGCAGCTCGTCCAGCGAGGAGATCCGGATAGCGCGCTCGGGCGCTTCCTGCAGATACCCCCACGGCCCGCGGCGCACGTGCACCGGGTCGGACGTGAACGGAGCGGGTTGCGGCTCGACGCCGAGCCGGTCGAAGGCGCTCCGGTGGGACTCGCCGCACACGATCGCCGCGCCGACGAGCGCCATGAGCGTGAAGCGCGACACGCCGCAGGCGTCGGCGGCCCGCTCCCAGCTGCGTGTTTCGTCGACGAGCGTCTCGCCGACGTCGAACACGACCGCGTTCACAGCCACGACACGATCTTCGCGAGGTCGTCGGCCGTCGTCACCTTCAGCAGCCGGGGGTCGCCGGGGACGACCTTCACGCGGCCGCCACGCGCCTCGACGAGGCCGGCGCAGTCGGTGGCGTCGCCGCCGCCGGCGACGGCGCGGCGGAGGACGTCCGCGGAGAACGCCTGCGGCGTCTGCACGGCCCAGAGGTCGTCGCGGGCGACGGTCTCCTCGACCGCGCCGTCGGGGCCAACGCGCTTCAGCGTGTCTGAGACGGCCAAGCCCGGCACGGCGCCGTCCCAGCCCTCCGAGAGCGGCGCCAGCACGCGCTCGATCACTTCGGGCGGCAGCAGCGGCCGCGCCGCGTCGTGGACGAGCACGACCACCGCGTCCCCCGGCACCTCGGCGAGCCCCGCGCGGACGGAGTCGGCCCGCGTCTCGCCCCCGGGCACGCAGGCGCTCACCTTGTCGCAGCCGAGCTCCTCGGCGAGCAGGATCGCCGGCTCCTCCCAGCCGGGCGGCGCGACGAGCACGATCGCGTCCACCCACTCGGAGTCGTCGAGCCGGCGCAGGGGCTCCGCGAGCAGCGGCTCGTCGCCGAGCTTCGCGAACGCCTTCGGCTGGTCCAGCCCGAGCCGTTCCCCGCGGCCTGCCGCCACGAGGATCGCCCACACGGACACGGCGGACGCCGGCCGGCCCGGCTAGACGGCCGCGGCGACGGCCTTCTTCTTGGCGGCCGTCGTCCGCTTCTTGCCGTTGCCGACGCCGGCGAGGACGCCGTCGAGCCATTCGGCGCACTCGTCCTCGTCCATCCCCTTGGCGTACATCAGCTCGGAGGCGAGGATCTTCTTCGCCTTCACGAACATCTGCTTCTCGCCGGTGGAGAGGCCCTTCTCGTGGTCGCGGAGCGAGAGGTTCCGGACGACCTCGGCCAGCTCGAGGATGTCGCCCGTCTTCATCTTGTCGCGGTTGTGCTTGAAGCGGCGATTCCAGTTCTTCGGCATCTCGGTCGAGACGCCGGTCAGCGCCTTGAGGACGACGCCGACCTCCTTCTCCCCGATGACCCTGCGGAGGCCGACCGCCTCGGCGTTCTCGGACGGAACTTGCACGGTCATGTCGTTGTGCAGGATCTTGATCGTCAGGTACTCGCGCTTCTGCCCCAGGACCTCGCGCGTCTCCTTCTTGACGACCGTCCCGGCCCCGTGGTGCGGATACACCACCTTGTCGCCGACCTTGTACAAGCCCGACCCTCCCTTTCGGTCACGCTGTTCCGCCAAAAGAGCCGGCGCTCGGAGGCGGCCGGCCCAAGGAAAACCATTCTACCAAAACCGCCTGGAAAAGCCAAATTTCCGACGGTTTACGACTTCAAAACCCTAACGCTACTCCCGCCAGACGCGTGAAAGGCCTTCGGCTGGAGCGTGTTCGCTCCAGCCGAAGGCCGAATCCACGCGGACGGGGACGGCGCAGCCGCCACCGCCCGCGCCGCGAGCCCATCCGCCCCGCGCCACAAGAGGGCGCCGGCTGAGCCGGCGCCCGCTCTGCGGAGCACAACAATCACCCGCGCGAAGAGCGCAGCTCTTCGCGCGGCTCAAAGCTGGAGATAGCGGTCGACGAGGTTGTGCTCCTGGAGCCGGCGCAGGCCCTCGCGGATCTCCCTGGCGCGCACGGCGCCGACGCCCTCGACCGCCTCCAGGTCGCGCTGGGAGGCCCGGACGACCGTTTCGAGGCTGCCGAAGTCATCCACCACCCGCCGGATCACCGGCTCGGGCAGGCGCGGGATGTGCGAGAGGACGCGGTAGCCGCGGGCCGTGACCGAGTGGTCGAGCGGGTTGACGCCGCGCTCGAAGCCGAGCAGCTCGCCCAGCCGGTCGAACTCGAGCAGGTGCTGGTAGCTGAGCACCCGCAGCCCCTCGAGCGCGACGGTCGCCTCCGCTCCGGAGCCGCCGAGGTGGTAGTCGCGCACGATCGCGGCGCGCTCGTCCGGCACGTTGCCGACGAGCTCGTCCAGCTGGAGCCAGATCAGCCGGCCCTCGCTGCCGAGCTCGACGCAGTCGCGCTGGATCCGCTCCGCCATCCGCGAGGTCATCTCCGCGCGCTGGAGCACGACGAGCACGTCGTCGAGCACGACGGCGTTCTGGAACTCGAGCGCCGTCAGCCGCGTCAGCACCTGCTCGAGGCGCAGCCGGTACGTCTCGAGCGTGCCGAGCGCCTGGTTCGTCTTCGCGAGCACGACGGCGACCGGGTCGAGCTGGTAGCGCGACTGGCCGACGAAGACAGTGACGGTCTCGCGCTGCTGCGAGACCGAGACGACGAGCGCACCCGTCTGCTTCGCGACGCGCTCGGCAGTGCGGTGGCGCGTGCCCGTCTGGTCCGACGGGATCGTCGGGTCGGGCATCAGCTGCACGTTCGCCCAAGCGAGCCGCTTGATCGCGGAGTCGACGATGATCGCGCCGTCCATCTTCGACAGCTCGTACAGGAGCTGCGGGCGGAACGGCGCGTCGAGGCGGATGCCGCCGGAGTAGAGGAACGCGAGCTCGTGCGGATCGCCGATCACGATCAGCGCACCCTCGTGCGAGCGGATGACGTCGTCGACGGCCTGGCGGAGCGCCGTCCCGGGGGCGACCGTCGCGATCGCCTCGAGCAGCGCCGGCTCACGGCGCGGGTCGTCCTCCGACGGCGTGCGCGTGAAGCCGAGCTCGCCGGGCGGGCGTGTTTCCTCTTTGGGATCGCCGGGCATCGCCCAGAGTGTGCCAGCTACGGCGCGGCGGGCTCCTCCGCGGCGACCTCGAGCGCTGCCCGGAGCGCCTGGCGCAGCGTCTCCACCTCGGTGACCCGGAGGCCCGAGCGCTTCGGTGTCCCGGGCGGCGCCACGACCTCGCGCAGCCCCAGCTTTCCGCACTCCTCGAGCCGGCGTGCGGCCTGGGCGGCGGGGCGCAGGCGGCCGGTGAGGCCGATCTCCCCGAACGCGGCCGTGCCGGCGCGAACCGGCCGCCGGCGCGCGGCCGAGGCGATCGCGAGCGCGACTGCGAGGTCGGCGCCCGGCTCGTCGATGCGAACGCCGCCGGCGACGTTGACGAAGACGTCTGCCTGCCCGAGCGCGATGCCGGCATGCCGGGCGAGCACCGCGACGATCATCGCGAGGCGCCTCGGGTCGACCCCGGTCGCGACACGGCGCGGCATGGCGAGATCGGTCTGTGCGACGAGCGCCTGCACCTCGAGCAGGATCGGGCGGGTGCCCTCGAGCGCGCAAGCCACGGCCGCGCCCGACTCCCCGTCCACCGTGCGCCCGAACACCTCGGACGGATCGGGGACGCCGACGAGACCGGCGCCGGTCATCTCGAAGACGCCAAGCTCGTTCGTCGAGCCGAAGCGGTTCTTCGTCGCGCGCAGCACGCGGTGCGCGTGGTAGCGGTCACCCTCGAACTGGAGCACGCAGTCGACGAGGTGCTCGAGCACCCGCGGGCCGGCGACGGAGCCGTCCTTCGTCACGTGGCCGACGAGGATCGTCGCGACCCCGGCCTCTTTGGCGACTCGGAGCAGCCTCCCGGCCGCCTCGCGCACCTGCGCGACCGAGCCCGGCGCCGAGCCGAGGTCGGAGGAGTACAGCGTCTGCACCGAGTCGATCACGCAGACGTCGGGCCGCTCGCTCTCCAGCGTCTCGCAGACGACGTCCAGCTCGGTCTCGGCGAGGATCTCCACGTTCGCCGCTCCGCCGAGGCGCTCGGCGCGGAGCTTCACCTGCGCCACCGACTCCTCGCCGGTGATCAGCAGCGCCCGGCGCGTGCCGCTCATCGCCTGGAGCGCGCTGAGCAGGAGCGTCGACTTCCCCACGCCCGGCTCGCCGCCGACGAGCACGAGCGAAGCGGGAACGAGGCCGCCGCCGAGAACGCGATCGAGCTCGGCCACGCCGGTGGGGATCCGCTCTGCCGCGTCGGCCGCAACGTCGACGAGCCGCAGCAGGGGCTTCGGCGGCGCCTTCGCCCGGGCGACCTGCCCGACCACCTCCTCGACGAGCGTCCCGAACGAGGAGCAGCCCGGGCACTTCCCGAACCACCGCCCGGCCGAGTAGCCGCAATCGGTGCACGCGTACTGGACGGCAGGCTTGGCCACGGGAGCCAGCCTACGCGCGAGGCCGGATGCCGATGGTGACGGCTTCCCGGCGCCTTCCCGGAACGAAAAAGCGGCTCCGCCGCAAGGAGCCGCTTCATCGTACTGGGGGGAACTGCACCCGAGCCCCCGCCGCATCGGGGCTCGGAGGGGATGTGCCGTCTGATTGCGATCGTGCACCGCGCGGGTCGCTTGATTCGTCCCCTTTCGGGTGGTTCATCGCGGCGCTTCACCGTTCCGACGGAAGCGCCTCCACCTCGTGGCAGGCGCGAGGGCGCTGGGAGAGCCGCCCTCGCGCCCCTGCCGCGGAAAGCCCCCGGCCGCCGGGGGGGAAACCCGCAGCGAAGTTCCGCGTCTCGGCTAATGTCCGTTCCGGCGCACCCCCGCACGATGACGGACATCCTTAGTCAGCAACCACACGGAGGAAACGGGATCATGAAGAGGATTCTCGAGTTCGGCGGAGTCGCTGCCGGGATCGTGCTCGTAGCGTTCGGGATCGCGGCAATCCTGCTCGGATTCAGCGGCAAGAGCACCGTCAACTCCAGCCTCAAGGAGCAGCAGATCGTCGGCACGCCCGACATGACGCCGGCCGGCATCAAGGCCGAGGCGCAGCAGGCGCACCTTCCCGCCACGATCAAGCTCCCGACCTGCAGCGTCGCCGGCAAGGCCGTGACGAACGGCGCGACCGCCCGCTGCTTCGCGGACTACATGCAGATCCATGCGTACGAGTCCACCGGTGGCGTCCCCTACGCGCAGATGCCGGAGTACGCAACGGCCAACGGCAAGGGCACGAACGACGCATCGAAGGCGCTGATGTCTAACGGCCAGCCGGTCGCCAACGCGGCACGGAACGTCTGGGTCACCGAGACCGCGCTGTCGACCGCGCTGAACGTCTCGTACATGGCGTCACAGCTCGGCAACTTCGGCATCGTGGTCGGGATCGCGCTGCTGCTCACCGGCTTCGGCTTCATCATCCTCGCGCTCGGAGGCGCGCTCCGCGCCGGCGGCTGGTTCTTCGAGCGGAAGGCGGTCAAGGACGCGGCGAAAGCCGCGGCCCCGCCCGGCGCGTAAACCTCTCCGAACCCACCTCCCAGAGGGGCGGCCTCACGGCCGCCCCTCTTCGCGGTCATGGCGGACGGCTGCGAGTCCGCCGCGTGCAAGCGCTGCGGCGAGCCAGGCGAACAGCAGCCAGTTCAGCACCTCCTCGGGCGGGAACGAGAGCTTTACGTACCACGTCTGCAGCCCGAACGGCAGCGGCGGCTGCGCCGAGCTCAGCCACAGTGTCACGAGCAGTGTCGCAAGGGCGGCCGCCGGCCACGGCGCCGGCGCGCCGCCCCGGCGCACCCAGGTGCAGAGCTGCGGCACGCAGAGCAGTAGGAAGGCGAGGCGGTAGTCGAAGTTGTTGCCGAACACGTACGTGCCGGCGTACACGCCGGCCCCGGCCCAGAATGCGTCGAGGCGCAGCCCGTCTTCCCCGACCGGCGTCGAGCGCCGGAGGCGGAGCAGCACGAGCACGAGCGCGAGCACTAGGCCCATCGCGATCACCGTGAGCCGGACGTAGCGGACTTCCGCCGCGCTCTGCGCCCAGCTCACGCCCGCGAGCCGCATCGCCTCCACCACGACGCCTGCGCCGTACGAATTGACGACGAGACGCGGAATGACGTGACGAAGCGTCCGGATGTCGTTCAGCGTCGCGCCCACGTAGACACCAAGGACGACGACCGACGCAACCGCCGCCGGCCAGCGGCGGCGCAGCCGCACGAGCGGAGCGAGCGCGAAGGCGGGGAACAGCTTGAGCACCGCAGCGAGCGCGATCGGCACGGCGCCGGCCCACGCGAAGCGCCCGACGAGCAGGACCCCGAGCACGACGAGCGCGAACATCAGCAGGTCCACGTTGCCGCGCTCGACGCCGAGCATCGTGGCGGGCGCGAGCAGCGCGACGCCGTAGATCGCGCCCTCGCCGAGCGTCAGCGGGCCGGCGACGGCGAACGCCGCGACGAAGAACACGACGCCGATCGCGACTCCGAGCGGAACCGTGTCGCTCTCGCCGAGCCCGAAGACGCCCAACCGCGTCCATACCCGGGGATAGTTCGCGGGACGGTGGAACGGGTCGCAGGGGTTGCGCGGGAACGCCTCGATCCCCTTGCGCTCGCAGTCCCAACTCGACGTGACCGAGCGCAGGTCGGCGAACGACTTGGCGCCCGGCTCGACGCCGACGTGCGCCCAGGGGGTCGTGCCGGTGATGCCCCGAAACGAGAGCAGCACCGCGAAGAAAACGAGGACCGCCGCGCCCGCGAGCAGCCGTCCGTCGAGATCGCGAAGGCGTCGCATCCGCGCGAGGCTACAGCCTCGGCGCCCGGGAGGCCGGCCCTCGTGAGCGATGCGTGAGCGGCCTCCGCCAGCCTCCGCGGAGCGATGAAGGACGTGACCAGAGCTGTCGTCAGGGCCGCACTCACGGCCGCGAACCTGGCAGCAGCCGTCACGGACGCGGTGGGCCTCGGCGGGCGCGGCAGCGCGGCGCCGCTCCTTCCGCGCGAGAGCGCCGGCGTCTTCGCGGAGCGGATGCTGCGCGAGGAGGTCCACGGGCAGTGGGCGCGACAATGGGCCGAGCTGCATCCGGGGCATCAGCGGTTGATCGCGCGGGCGGAGTACGTCGCGTGCTCCGGCGGGCTCGGGACCGACATCGGCGACGAGGTGTTCACGATCGGCAGGGTCTGGACGGAGCCGCTGCACGTGGCCGGCAGCCTCTTCCTGCGCACCATATCCAGGTGGACTCTCAGCTACTCCAGAGCACGACGACACCGCGGCCGAGGTCGCGATGAACCTGAACGTGTTCTCGAACGTGCCGCCGTTCAGTCATCCCGACGTCAAGGTCGCGTTCGACAACTTCCGCGTGAACGCCGGCACGTTCTCGTGTCCGTCGTGGTGGAACGACAGCTCGGCCGACTGGCAGCCGTTGTCGAGGCACGGCGACCACCGCGACGGCGACCAGAACGGCGACGACGGCAGCGACGACTAAGCCGAGCGTGATGGAGCGGCCGCCTCCCGGCGGCCGCTCCATCACGCTATTCCGTGGGCTCCTCGTCGGCGCCGGAGGCGACAGGCTCCTCCGGCGGCACGGTCACCTTCTCAGGCGTCACCTCGCCGGGGATGAAGGTGATGTCGACCTCGTCGCCCGGCTCCCCGTCCTCGTTCGCCTTGCGGCCGACGAGGATGGTCGAGCCCGCCTCGATCTGACGTCCGAGCACGTAGTCGGCGAGCGGGTCCTCGATGAAGCGCTGGATTGCGCGGCGCAGCGGCCGCGCGCCCATCGCCGGGTCGTAGCCCTTGTCGACGAGCAGTTCCTTCGCCTCCTCGGTGAGCTCGATCGTCACCTGGTGCACCGCCATCTGCTCGCGCAGGCGCTTGAGCACGAGGTCGATGATCGTCTTGATCTCTTCCTTGTCGAGCTTGTGGAAGACGATGATCTCGTCGATGCGGTTGAGCAGCTCGGGGCGGAACACCTTCTTCAGCTCACCCATCACGCGCGACTTCATCTCCTCGTAGGAGAGCCCGCCCTCGTCACCGACAGTGAAGCCGAAGCCCTGGTTCTTCGAAATCGAGCCGGCGCCGATGTTCGAGGTCATGATCACGATCGTGTTCCGGAAGTCGACGCGGCGCCCCTGGGCGTCCGTCAGCTTCCCCTCCTCCAGGATCTGGAGCAGGATGTTGAACACGTCCGGGTGCGCCTTCTCGATCTCGTCCATGAGGACGACCGAGTACGGCTTGCGGCGCACGGCTTCGGTGAGCTGGCCGCCTTCGTCGTAGCCGATGTAACCCGGCGGCGAGCCGACGAGCCGGGACACGGAGTGCTTCTCCATGTACTCCGACATGTCGACCTGGATCAGCGCGTCCTCGTCGCCGAACAGGAACTCGGCGAGCGTGCGCGCGAGCTCCGTCTTGCCGACGCCGGACGGCCCGAGGAAGATGAACGAGCCGGTCGGGCGCTTCGGGTCCTTGATGCCGGCTCGAGCGCGCCTGATGGACTTGGAGACGGCGACGATCGCCTCCTCCTGGCCGATCACGCGCTTGTGCAGCTCCTCCTCCATGCGGATGAGCTTCTGCGACTCGGCCTCCGTCAGCTTGAAGACCGGGATGCCCGTCCACATCGAGACGATGTCGGCGATCTCATCCTCACCGACCTCGGGCTGCTCCTCGCCGTTCTCGGTGGTGCGCCACTGCTCTTCGAGCTCGCGCTTCTTCTGCGTGAGCTTCCGCTCCTTGTCGCGGAGCGAGGCGGCCTTCTCGAACTCCTGGTTCTCGATCGACGCCTCCTTCTCCTTGCGGACGCGCTCGATCTCCTCCTCCAGCTCGCGGTAGCGCGGGGGCGCGCTCATCGAGCGGATGCGCATGCGCGAGGCGGCCTCGTCGATCAGGTCGATCGCCTTGTCGGGCAGGTGCCGGTCCTGGATGTAGCGGTCGGCGAGCTCGGACGCGGCGCGCAGCGCCTCATCGGTGATCTTGACGCGGTGATGCGCCTCGTAGCGGTCGCGCAGGCCGCGCAGGATCTGCACGGTGTCGTCGACCGACGGCTCCTCGACGCGCACCTGCTGGAAGCGCCGCTCGAGGGCCGCGTCGCGCTCGAGGTACTTGCGGTAGTCGTCGAGCGTCGTCGCGCCGATCGTCTGCAACTCGCCGCGCGCGAGCGCGGGCTTCAGGATGGAGGCGGCGTCGATCGCTCCCTCGGCGGCGCCCGCGCCGACGAGGTTATGCAGCTCGTCGATGAAGAGGATGATGTCGCCCCGCTGCATGATCTCCTTCATCACCTTCTTCAGGCGCTCCTCGAACTCGCCGCGGTACTTCGAGCCCGCGACGAGCGCGGCGAGGTCGAGCGTGTAGATCTGCTTGCCCTTCAGCAGCTCGGGCACCTGGTTCGTGGCGATGCGCGCAGCGAGACCCTCGACGACGGCCGTCTTGCCCACGCCGGGCTCGCCGATCAGCACGGGGTTGTTCTTCGTGCGGCGTGACAGGATCTGCATCAGCCGCTCGATCTCGGTCTGGCGGCCGACGACCGGGTCGAGCTTGCCGTCCGACGACTGCTTCGTCAGGTTGCGGCCGAACTGGTCGAGCAGCTTCGAGCTTTTCGACTTCTCGCCCGCGGGGCCGGCGGCGCCGGCGCCCTGCCGGCGGCCGGGACCGGAGAGCATGTGGATGATCTCGTTGCGGATCTTCTCGGCGTCGGCGTCGAAGTCGAGCAGGATGCGCGCGGCGACGCCCTCGTTCTCGCGCACGAGTCCGAGCAGGATGTGCTCGGTGCCGATGTAGTTGTGGCCGAGAGAGAGCGCTTCGCGCAGCGCGAGCTCGAGCACCTTCTTCGCGCGCGGAGTGAACGGGATCTGACCGGTCGTGACCTCGTCGCCCTGTCCGACGATGCGCGCGACCTGCGCGCGCACCTCCTCTACCGTGATGTCGAGCGACTCGAGGACGCGGGCTGCAAGACCCTCCTCCTCGCGGAGGAGCCCGAGCAGGATGTGCTCGGTGCCGATGTAGTTGTGCTTGAGGGCGCGCGCCTCGTCCTGCGCGAGAACGACCACCTGACGAGCCCGCTCCGTGAAGCGCTCGAACACGTTCCCTCGACCCCCCTTTCAATAGTCACCGCGAGTCGATCGGGGTTGACCGCTCACCGGTCGAAGGTACGCCCATCGTAGCCGACACTTCCGCCGCCACGAAGCGCCCGAACCGCTCCCTAATGTGCGGTTATCGGCACGCGAGCCTCCATTTGGAGGGGGTTTTGGCGCCGGGCGGTCAGGCCACGAGGTCGGAGAAAGTGTCCTGGATCAGCCAGTCGAATCCCGCCGGGACGGTGCCGTCAGGCGCCGCGTACTCGCGCAGGAAGTAGAGATAGGAGAGCCACTCGACGACCCGCTCCGGGAACTCCTCGCCGCGCTCTTCGACGAGCCGTTCCAGGGCGAAGAGGTTCCAGCGGCCGTCGACGGTCGACGGCGGCTGCTCCACCACCTCGCCGTCGCCCACGGGGGCCAGATCCGGCACGGCCGCGAGCGGCCGTGCGGCGGGCACGCTCGCCAGCTCCTCGGCGCGGGCGGCGAGCTCGGCGGCCCACTCCTCCAGCTCGGCGGCGCGCCGCTCGTGCGCCTCCTCCTGCTCCGCCGCCGCGCGCTCCTGGGCGGCAACGGCCGCCGCGCGGCGCGCGAGCTCCTGCTCGCGCCGGGTGACCGCTGCGACACGAGCCTGGAGCTCTTCCTCGCGCCGCTCGAGCTCCGCGGCCGGCTGCTCGGAGGCGACGGGGACGGCGGCGGAAGGCCCCTGGGCGAGCGCCTCCTCGCGCGCGTCGAGCGCGTCGGCGCGGGCGGCGAGCGCCCGCTCCTGCGCGGCCAGCTCGGACTCCCGGGCCGCCAGCGCCGCCTCCCGGCCGGACAGCCGCTCCTGCTCCGCGAGGAGAGCGTCGATCCGCGCGTCGGCGCGCTGTTCGAGGCGCTTCACCAGGCGCTCGGACACCGGCCGGTCATAGGACGCGCCCAGGCCGGCGCCCCGGCCGCGCCCGAGCAGGATCAGCAGCGCGGCGAGGATGCCCGCGGCGAGCCCCGCGCCGGCGCCGTAGGCGATCAAGCGTGGCAGCTTCGGCCAGAAGGCCGCCGACGGCGCGGACGCCTGCGCCGAGACGCGGATCGTCGGGTCGGGCTGGCCCTCGAAGCCGCGCAGCGTCGTGAGCCGCTGCTGCAGCACGACGCCGGCCGCGGTCGAGCGAGTGGCCGGAGGCAGCGCCTGCAGCTGCTGCACGTCGTGGTTGATCGCCGTCGCGAGCTGGCTCTGGAAGGTCGCCGTGCGTTGCGAGACGAGCGTCGCGGCAAAGGCGTTCGCAAGCTGCGCCGCGCCCGTCGCCGAGGTGTCCTGCGCGCGGACGGCGACGACGTCGCTGCCGTCGACCACGCGCGCTCGCATCGCGGCGAGGAGCGAGTCGCGCGGGCGGGAGAGGCCGAGCTGCGAGCGCACCGCGTCGGCAATCTGGGGCGAGGAGAGCATCGCCGCCGCGCTCGCCGCCGCCGTGCGCTTGCCGCCGGAGTCGCGCAGCACGTCGACCCCGGTGAACGTCGTGTCGGTGGCGGGCACCGGCGAGACGAGCAGCTGGGCGGTGGCCCTGTAGCGCTTCGGCGCGGTCAGGCCGTAGCCGGCGGCCGCGGCGGCGCCGGCCGCCGTGAGGGTGACGACCATCAGCAAGGGGACGGCGGAGCGCGGAACGAAGCCTCGCACCCCGTCATTATCGACTAGGGGGTCGGATTGCTTCACTCGCCCGGGACGGCCCCAGACGCTGACAGCTTTCTAACACCAACTGGATACGATCGCCCGAGCATGAGCGACGCGACCCTGCCACGCAGCGCCCTCGTCACCGGCGGAGCCGGGTTCATCGGCTCGCACCTCTCCGAGTTGCTGCTCGGCGAGGGTTGGGAGGTCTTCGTGCTCGACGACCTCTCGACCGGCTCGGAGCGGAACGTCGCCCACCTCCGCGACCGCCGGGACTTCCACCTGATCGTCGACTCCGTGCTCAAGTCGTCGGTGGTGAACGAGCTCGTGCACCGCTGCGACGTCGTCTTCCATCTCGCCGCGGCGGTCGGCGTCCGCCTGATCGTCGAGGAGCCGGTGCACACACTCGTGACGAACATCCAGGGGACCGAGAACGTGCTCGACCACTGCAACCGCTTCGGCAAGCGCGTGCTCGTCGCGTCCACCTCCGAGGTGTACGGCGACCGGCAGGAGCCGGAGGCGCTTGCCGAGGAGAGCAAGCGCATGTACGGGCCGACAACCGCCCGCCGCTGGGCGTACGCGGAGTCGAAGGCTCTGGACGAGTTCCTCGCGCTCGCCTACCACCAGGAGCGCGGCCTCGACTGCGTGATCGTGCGCCTGTTCAACACGGTCGGGCCGCGCCAGAGCGGTCAGTACGGGATGGTGATCCCGCGCTTCGTCTCGGCGGCGCTCGCGGGCCGGCCGCTCGAGATCCACGGCGACGGCACGCAGACTCGCTGCTTCTGCCACGTGGAGGACACGATTCGCGCGCTCGCCGGTCTGATGGACGCGCGCGAGACCTCGGGTGAGATCTTCAACGTCGGCTCCACCGAGCGGATCACGATCGGCGACCTCGCGCAGAAGGTGCTCGCGCTCACGGGATCGAGCTCGGAGATCGCGTACGTCCCCTACGACGAGGTCTACGGGCAGGGGATCGAGGACATGCTCCACCGGCAGCCGTTGATCGACAAGGTCTCCGCCGCGATCGGCTGGCGGCCGACGCGCAGCCTCGACGAGATCCTGCGCGACGTGCTCGCGCATACGCGCTCGGGAGAAACGGCTTTGCCGTTTCTCCCGGAGAGCTAGTGCCCCGCGCCAGGCGGCGGTCTACAGCCGGCGACCAGGTCGCGAACTGGTCGCGACCTGGTCGCAGTCGTTAACCCTCGCTCGAAGCCCGCACAAGGGCCGGAGGCCAACGCCGCAGGCGTTAGCCGGAGGCCGATCCCACACGGGCGGGGATGCCAAGGGCACCACCGCCCGCGCCACCCGACCGACCGCCCCTCGCCAGAACAAAGGATGCCGGCTCCGCCGGCGTCCGCTCCGCGAAGCCGAAACCAACCCGTTCGCAGAGCGTCAGCTCTGCGAACGGAGCGAGGGGAAGAGGATCACGTCGCGAATGGCGTCCTTGCCGAGGAGGACCATCGCGAGCCGATCGACGCCGATGCCGATGCCGCCGGTCGGCGGCATCCCATACGAGAGCGCCTCGACGTAGTCCGGGTCTCCGGGCTCCGCCTCAGCGGCCCCCGCTTCGCGGTCCGCCTGCTGCGAGGCGAATCGCTGCTCTTGTTCCTCGCTGTCGTTGAGCTCGCTGAAAGCGTTCGCGAACTCCATCCCGCCGACGACGCATTCGAACCGCTCGACGAGCGTTTCGTCGCCGTCGGTCGTGCGCGCAAACGGGGACAGCTCGATCGGCCAGTCGTAGACGATCGTCGGCTGGATCAGCTGGGGCTCCACGAAGTGCGCGTACGCGTGGTCGACCAACTGCGACCACGACTGGTCCTTGCCGATGTCGACGCCGGCGTCGAGGAGCTTCGCGCGCAGCTCGTCGGGGTCGCGCGTCCAGACGCCGCGCGCTGCGAGCGCGTCGGGGAAGCGGACCCGCCGCCACGGCTTGGCGAGATCGACCTCGTACCCTCTGAACGTGATCCTGGTCCCGCCGATCGTCGCCTGTGCGACGCGCTCGACGAGCGTCTCGCACCGCTCCCACGTGTCCTTGTAGTCGGCGTACGCCTCGTACCATTCGACCTGCGTGAACTCGGGCGAGTGCTTGTACGAGATGCTCTCGTTCCGGAAGTCCTTCGAGAGCTCGTAGACCTTCTCGAGACCGCCGACGATCAGCCGCTTCAGATAGAGCTCGTCCGCAATCCGCAGGTAGAGATCCTGGTCGAGCAGGTTCGAGTGCGTCACGAAGGGCTCGGCGAAGCCGCCGCCGTAGCGCGGCTGAAGGATCGGCGTCTCGACCTCCACGAAGCCCTCGCCGTCGAGATACGCGCGGATCTCCGTCACCATCCGCGCCCTGAGCGTCGCCTCGCGCCGCGACTCCTCGTTCATCAGCAGGTCGAGGTACCGCCGCCGGTAGCGCGCCTCGACGTCGGTCAGGCCGTGAAACGTGTCGGGCAGCGGCGTGCGGATCCGCGCCAGCAGCTCGAGCGAGTCCACCAGGAGCGACGGCTCGCCCCGACGCGACTTCGCCGGCGAACCGGTCACGCCGACGATGTCGCCGAGGTGCACGTCGAGCTCGCCGGTGCGCTCGACCGGGCAGAGGAGCTGGATACGGCCGGAGCGGTCGACGAGGTCGAGGAAGACGAGCTTGCCGAGGTCGCGGCGCGCCAGCACGCGTCCGGCAAGGCGCCGCGTCGCCGCCGCTGTCTCGTCGTTCGCGAGCGGCTCCGCCTCCGCGCGGACGGCGGCGATCTCGTCGCGGTCTGGGAAGCGCTTCGGCGCGGCCATGGAGGGCGAGTCTAGTGCCGCCGGCGCAGACGCAGCCTGCCGGCCCGCTGTGCGCGCGGGCGCGCCGGCGGCGGCGAGCCCGCGACGAGGGCGGCCGGCACGTCGTGCGTGAGCCAGTGCGCGAGCTCCGCGTCGCCGACGGTCTCCGCGGCCGAGGTCATGCCGACCGCGCGAATCGCAGGCGCGTGCGCGTCGCTCGCGATCAGGTGGGCGAGCTCCTCGTCGAGCAGCGTCCGAGCGCACGCCGCGGACTGCCGGCCGAGGCGGCCGTCGAGCGACCCCGCGGTGAGCTGGACGAGCACGCCGGCGTCGACGAGCTCCTTGAGGCGTCCGGGGCTCTGCTGCACGTCGCCGTTCCGCTCCGGGTGCGCGAGCACGACCTGGAAGCCGCGCACGCCGAGGCGGAAGACGAGCTCGCGCAGCTCGGGCGGCCAGCCGTAGTACGGGAACTCGAGCAGCAGAACGCCGGGATTGCCGCCGAGGCCGAACCGGCGCAGCGTCTCGCCGTCCAGCGAGCGCGCGAACCCACGGTCGAGCTCGCCGCCGGTCAGCACCTCGACGGCGATGCCGGCGTCGCGTGCCGCCGCGTTGAGCTCGGCGACGCCGCGCTCCATCGCCTCCGCCGTCGTCGGGTAGTCGTCGCGCACGTGCGGGGTTGCGGCGATGCGCGCGATGCCGTCCTCGGCGGCGGCGCGCAGGATTTCGAGGCTTCCCGCGAGCGTCTCCGGCCCGTCGTCCACGCCCGGCAGGACGTGCGAATGGAGGTCGATCACCCCCAGATCGCCCAGCCGACGAGGATCCCGGCGCCGAGCGCGAGCGCGAACAGAAGCCAGCCGGCGGCGAGCATCGCCGGCGGCGAGAGGAACCAGCGGCGCTTCCAGCTCGTGACTCGGCGCGGAAGGCTCTCCGCTGCAGGCCACGTCCCGATGACGGGCCCGCCCACGAAGGGACGGCGCGGGCCGGACAGCATGCGGATGATCTCGTTGCGGATCTTCTCGGCGTCGAAGTCGAGCAGGATGCGCGCGGCGACGCCCTCTTCGCGCAGCAGGCCGAGCAACAGGTGCTCGGTGCCGATGTAGTCGTGGCTCAGCGCGCGCGCCTCGTCCTGCGCGAGGACGACCACCTGGCGAGCCCGTTCGGTGAAGCGCTCGAACACCAGCCCCGAGCTTAGAGCTCGAACCAGGATGATGCTCGTCGGCTGGTCGCGCTGGGCGAGTGCGAGGCAAGGACGCAGGGAGCGCTCGTAGCTGTAGCTACGGGCGCGACCGAGGACGCCGCATCGCGCCGCCCAGCGCGGCCAGACGGCACAGACGTCATTCTGGTTCGAGCTCTCAGCCCCGAGGCGACCGCGCTAGGCGGCCTTGATATCCATGATCTTGAATTTCAACGAGCCGCGCGGCGCCGAGACAACGACGATCTCGCCCTTCTTGCGGCCCATGATCGCCTTGCCGACCGGCGACTCGTTCGACAGCTTGTTCTCGGCGGGGTTCGCCTCCGCGGAGCCGACGATGTGGTACTCGACGGTCTTGTTGGCGCCCATGTCGCGCAGGCGCACTTTCGTCCCGATCGACACTTCGCCGGACTTGATCTCCTTCTTCGTGACGACCCGCGCGTTCTTCAGCCGCTCCTCGAGCACGGCGATGCGCGCCTCGAGGTGGGCCTGCTCGTTCTTGGCCGCGTCGTACTCGGCGTTCTCGGCGATGTCGCCGAATTCCCGCGCGACGCGGATACGCTCCGCGATCTCGCGGCGGCGCTCGATCGAGAGGTGCTCGATCTCGTCCTTGAGCTTTTCGAAGCCCTCGGGCGTGAGAATGACTTCCTTCAAACCGGTCCTCCTGTGGACCTCTGCACGAAAACGGCCGGCAGCTGGCCGCCGTTGGCGGGGGCGGATGGTACCTCCGCGCCGGGACCCTCGTCAACAAGCCGGGGCTACGATGTTCTGCCCATGCACGGAGACCTGAGGGAATCCTGGTGGATCCGCGAGGTGGAGGTGCCGACGCGGGTCGTGCTCGCCCCCATGGCGGGGGTCAGCGTCCAGGCCTTTCGCCGCCAGGGACGGCGCTTCGGGGCGGGCCTGGTCTGCTCGGAGATGGTTTCCTGCGCCGGGATCGAGCACCGGAACGAGCGCACGCTGGGCTACCTGCGGGTGGGCGGAGACGAGCACCCGCTGGCGATCCAGATCTTCGGCTCCGACCCCGGGGCCATGGCCGAGGCGGCCCGCATGGTGGCGGCTGCCGGCGCCGACGTCGTCGACATGAACTTCGGCTGCCCGGTGCGGAAGGTCACGAAGACGGGGGCCGGGGCCTACCTGCTGGACGATCCGGCGCTCGCTTGCCGGATCACCGAGGCGGTCGCCTCGGCCGTACCGGTGCCGGTGACGGTGAAGATGCGGCGCGGCGTCGAGGGCGGCTCGCGCGCCTGCCTCGAGCTCGGGCCGCGGCTCGTCGAGGCCGGGGCGGCCGCGCTGACGCTGCACCCGCGCTCGGCGACGCAGATGTACACCGGGTACGCGGATCACTCGCTGACCGCCGAGCTCGTCTCGCTCGTCGACGTGCCGGTGATCGCGTCCGGCGACGTCACCTCGCACGCGAAGGCGCAGTCGGTGCTCGCCGCGACCGGCGCCGCTGCGGTGATGGTCGGACGGGGCGCGCAGGGCAACCCGTGGGCGCTACGCGAGATCGTCTTCGGCGAAGGGGCGCAACCATCGCGCGAGGAGGTCGCGGCGGAGCTGATCCACTTCGTGCGCGAGACCGTGCGCGAGCTGGGCGAGCGGCGCGCCTCCGGCTTCCTGAAGAAGTTCTACGGCTGGTACCTCGGCTACGGGCGCTTCCCGCGGCCGTTCAAGCAGGAGCTCGTGCAGCTGTCATCCACCGACGAGGTCGTGACGCGCCTGCTGGCAGCCGCCCCCGGCGCCGCCGAGCTCGTCGAGCAGATCCCCCTCGCCGCCGACGAGATTCTCCTCGTCGGCCTGCCGATCAGCATCTACGGCGGCGGCTGAACATCCGCAACCAGGTTGCCGGAGACAACCTGGTTGCAGCCGTCAGCGATTCCGCTCCCACACGATCCGCAAGCCCTCCAGCGTGAGGAAGGGGTCGATCTTCGAGATCGTGCGGCAGTGCGGCGCGATCAGGTCGGCCAGACCGCCGGTGCCGATCGCGGTCGCGTCGACGCCGAGCTCGCCGCGGATCGCGCCGACGATACCGTCGACCTGGCCCGCGAAGCCGTAGATCAACCCCGACTGGAGCGCCGTCGCCGTGGTCTTGCCGATCACCTGCGGCGGCTCGACGTAGTCGACCTTCACGAGACGGGCGGCGCGCGCGAACAGCGCGTCCATCGAGATCTCGACACCGGGCGCGAGCACGCCGCCGACATACGCGCCCTCCGGTGAGACCACGTCGAAGTTGGTCGACGTGCCGAAGTCGACGACGATCGCTGGCGCCCCGTAGCGCTCCTTCGCGGCGACGGCGTTCGCGATCCTGTCCGGCCCGACCTCCCGCGGCGCCTCGTACTGGATCTCGATGCCTGTCTTGATCCCCGGGCCGACCACGAGCAGCGGCACCTTCGCCCAGCGCTCCGCGAGGTGCTCGTATTCCGGGATGAGCCTCGGCACCGTCGAGGACAAGCAGATCCCGTCGAGTGCCTTCACGTCCAGGAAACCGCCGAGCAGGGCACCGAGCTCGTCGCCGGTCCGCTGCGCCTCGGTGGCGATGCGCCAGCGCTCTCCGAGCTCGTCTCCGTCGTACAACCCGAAGATCGTCTGCGTGTTGCCGACGTCGACCGCGAGCAGCATCGCGGCGCGAGCCTAGAACTCTTCGTCGCGAGGCGACGCCTCGCCGATGCGCTCCGCGAGCGCCTCAGGCGTCAGCGCCGGCTCGTCGCCCTCGCCGCGCAGCTCCTCGATCGTCACGTCGCCGGAGGTGAAGATCTCCGTGCGCGGGATCATGCGCGTCGGGCGGTTCTTGTCCCACACCCAGACGTCCTCGAGCTTCAGATGGAAGAACGGGTACGTCTGTTGGGGCACGTACGTGCGCTCGAGCTTGGTGCAGAGATACGTCGCGTCCTGCGTGAGCACGCAGTAGCGAAAGAGGCCGAAGACGGCCTGGTACTCCCGCTTCAGCTGGAGCTCGAGTTCTGCCTCGTACTCGTCGAGATCGTCGAGGTGGGACATCGCGGTCAGTGTAGCCGGGCCAGGAGGGCCTCGACCCGCCCCCGCCCGGGCACTTCGAGGCCCGGCGCCAGCTCGCCGAGCGGTCCCAGGACGAACCCACGCTCGTGCAGCCGCGGGTGCGGGACGCGCAGGCCCGGCTCGTCGATCTCAGCCTCTCCGTAGAGCAGCAGGTCGAGGTCGAGCGTCCGCGGGCCCTGGGGCGGGACGTCCTCGCGGCGGCGGCCGAAGCGGCGCTCGACCTCGAGGAGCAGGTCGAGCAGATCGCGGGCGGAGAGCTCCGTCTCGAGCGCGGCGACGCCGTTCAGGAAGCGCGGCTGGGCCGTGTAGCCCACCGGCTCGGTGTCGATCAGCCTCGAGACCGCGACGACCTCGACCACCGGGTGAGCGGCGAGCTCGCCGAGGGCCGCGAGCAGCGTCTGCTCGCGGTCGCCGAGGTTCGAGCCCAGGCCGACGTAGGCGCGCGGCACCCGGCGAGCGTATCGCTACCCTCCCCGGGCCGGTGCGCCGCCCGCTTCTCATCGCTCTCGTTGCAGCGCTGTGCGCCTGTGGCACTGCTGCCGCCGCGACGGGACGGCTCGCCGACGATCCGCTCCAGAGCCAGGAGTGGTGGCTGCACGACATCGGCGCCGATCAGGCGACGCCGCCTGGGCCCGGCGTGCCGCTCACCATCGTCGACAGCGGGCTGGACATCAACCACCCCGACTTCGTGGGCCGCCCGAACACGACGCTGCTCAACGCCCAGACCGTCGACGGGCCGCAGGAGTGGCACGGCACCACGGTCACGTCGCTCGCGGCGGCGCCGGCGAACGGCGTCGGGATCGTCGGCGTCTATCCGCAGGCGGCGCTCCAGATCTGGGACGCCAGCCCGACGGCCGGCGGCGTCTCGACCTTAGCCGCGGTCGCCGGGATCGAGACGGCGGCGCAGCACTGCCCCGGCGTGATCAACCTCAGCTTCGGCAGCACGCAGCCGAATCCCCAGCTCCAGCAGGCGGTGCTGGACGCCTACCACAACGGCTGTCTCGTCGTCGCGTCGGCCGGCAACGACGGCGCGAGCGGCCACCCGGAGCTTCCCGCCGCATACCCGCACGTCCTCACGGTCGGCGCGACCGATCAGAGCGACAAGGTCGCCGACTTCTCCAGTCAGGGCCCGTGGCTCGATCTTGTCGCACCGGGCGTCGAGCTGACGGGAGCCGTGCCACTCTCGCACGACCCCAGCGGCTACTCGCCGATCGACGGCACGAGCTTCTCCGCGCCGCTGGTCGCCGCCGCCGCGGCCTGGATCTGGACGGTACGGCCGACGCTCGACGTGACGCAGATCTTCGAGCTCATGCGGCGCAGCGCACGCGACCTCGGGCCGCCCGGCTTCGACTCGGCCTCAGGTTGGGGGCTGCTGAACATTCCGAACGCGCTGGCCGCTCCCGTACCGGCGCGCGATCCGGAGGAGCCGAACGACGACGTCGACGAGGTGAAGCCGGGCGGCCTGTTCGCCGCCGGACAGCCGACGCTGACGACCGCGGCCAGGCCGTCGAACCGCATCGCCGGCACGCTCGACGCGACCGAGGACCCGAGCGACCTCTACCGCATCTGGGTGCCCGCGCAGCGTGTCGTGCGCGTGGCGGTCAGCTCGGACGGCAATGCCGCGGCCCGGATCTGGGGCCCGCTGACGGCCAGCGTCAACGAGAACCTCGCGGCGCGGCGGCGCGACCTCAAGGGGACGCTCGTCCGCGGCGGCAGCAAGGGATTCTCCGCCTACGTCGAGGTGCTCCCCACCGGCCGGAGCGGCGAGGCGCAGTACGTGCTCAGCGTGAAGTCTTCGACACGCTGACGCGGGCCGTGCCCTCGAGGCCGCCGGGCCGCACGGCCGGTTTCGTCGCGCGAACGACGGCGCGCTCCGCGCCGAAGCGGCCGAGCAGCTCGTCCGCCACCGCGGTGACGAGCGCCTCGAGCAGGTTGTAGGCGTGCGCGTCGGAGACCTCCTGCACCGCGCGGGCGACTGCGCTGTAGTCGACGGCGTCCTCGAGCCGGTCGGAGACGCCGCGCTCGCCGACCTCGAGCTCGACGTCGAACAGGAAGTCCTGGCCGTGCTCGCGCTCGTGCGAGTGGACGCCGTGGCGCCCGAAGACGCGCAGCCCACGGAGCTCGACGACGATCACAGGCCTGTCGCGACCGCGCGCGCGACGGCGAGCGCCTCGACGTGCTCGCGGACGTCGTGCACGCGCAGGATCGTCGCCCCGCGCTCGTAGGCGGCGACCGCCGCCGCAACGCTCGCGGACAGCGGTCCGGTCCCTGCGCCGGCGTCGCCGAGCACCTTGCCGAGCGAGCTCTTGCGCGAGAACCCGATCAGCACCGGCCGACCGAGCGCGAGCAGCACGTCGAGGCGGCGCACGAGCTCGAAGTTGTGCGCAGCCGTCTTGCCGAACCCGATCCCGGGATCGAGGCAGATGCGCTCCTCGGCGACACCCTGCGCGACGGCGAACTCCATGCGCTCCTCGAGGAACGCGGCGACCTCGGACGCGACGTCGTCGTAGCGAGGGTTCACCTGCATCGTCCGCGGCTCGCCCTGCATGTGCATGAGGCAGACGTAGGCGTCCGCGGACGCCGCGACCGCGGCCAGCCCGGGGTCGGCGCGGAACGCGGTCACGTCGTTGACCAGCTCGGCGCCGAGCTCGAGCGCGCGGCGCGCGACCTCCGCCTTCGCGGTGTCGATCGAGACGGGCACCTCGCCGCCGAGCCGCTCGAGAACGGGCACGACGCGACGCAGCTCCTCGTCGACGGTCACGCCCTCGGAGCCGGGCCGCGTCGACTCGCCGCCGACGTCGACCACCGCCGCCCCCTCTGCGAGCATCCGCCGCGCGGCCGCGGCGGCCGCGTCGGGGTCGTAGTGCACCCCGCCGTCGAAGAACGAGTCGGGCGTGACGTTGACGACCCCCATCACAGAAGGCCGCGGGAACCGCTCCTCAATAGAGATCACGCGGAAGGTTTACACCTTCGCCAGAAGCGACCGCCAAGGGCCGGAGCTAACGCAGCCGCAGGCGCGTTAGCGAAGGCCGGACCCACGCGCCCGGGGACGCGAAGCGCCACCGGGCGCGCCGAGCCCCCGATCGCCCCGCGCCCCAAAAGGACGGCGGCTGAGCCGCCGTCCACTCTGCGGAGCACAAACAGGACCCGGCGAAAAGCGCAGCTTTTCGCCGGACTAGCTTTTCGCCGGATCCGGCGGGGGCTGCATGGTCGCGCCCGGAAGCGGGAGCGGGCGCAGGCGCGGCTGGCGCTCGCGGCGCGGCTCTTCGGCCGGCTGCGGCGCTTCGAGGGCGGGCTTCTCCTCCGGGAACACGGACGACTCTTCCTCACCGGCGAGCAGGCGCTCGAACTGCTCGGCGTCGATCGTCTCGCGCTCGATCAGGATCTGCGAGATCCGGTGCAGCTCCTCCATGTGCTCGCGCAGGACGGTGAGCGCGAGCTCGTGCGCCTCCTCGATCACCCGCCGGATCTCGTCGTCGATCTCGCGCGCGATCTCCTCGGAGTAGTCGGCCTCGGCGCCGTAGTCGCGGCCGAGGAACGGCTGGTCGTGGCCGCGGCCGAGCACGCGCGGGCCGAGCTTCTCGCTCATGCCGAACTTCATGATCATGGCCTTCGACGTGGCCGTGACCTTCTCGAGGTCGTTCGCCGCGCCGGTCGTCACCTCGTGGAAGACGATCTCCTCCGCGGCGCGACCGCCGAGCGTCATCCCCATCTGGTGCATGAGCGCGGTGCGCGTCGTCAGGTAGCGGTCCTCGGTCGGCAGCGAGATCGTCAGGCCGAGCGCCTGGCCGCGCGAGACGATCGTGATCTTGTGCACCGGGTCGGTGTGCTCGAGGAAGTGGCCGACGAGCGCGTGGCCCATCTCGTGGTAGGCGGTGATCTTGCGCTCGTGCTCGCTGAGCAGCCGGGCCTTCTTCTCCGGCCCGGCGACGACGCGCATGATCCCCTCCTCGAGCTCCTCCTGCTCGATGATCTTCTTGCCGCGGCGCGCGGCGAGCAGCGCAGCCTCGTTGACGAGGTTCGCGAGGTCGGCGCCGGTGAAGCCCGGCGTGCCGGACGCGAGCGTGTCGAGGTCGATCTCCGGCGCGAGCGGCTTGCCCTTCGTGTGCACCTCGAGGATCTTGCGCCGGCCGATGCGGTCGGGCCGGTCGACGACGATCTGCCGGTCGAAGCGGCCCGGGCGCAGCAGCGCCGGGTCGAGGATGTCCGGACGGTTCGTGGCGGCGATGAGGATGATGTTGTCCTTCATCTCGAAGCCGTCCATCTCGACGAGCAGCTGGTTCAACGTCTGCTCGCGCTCGTCGTGGCCGCCGCCGAGGCCGGCGCCGCGGTGACGGCCGACGGCGTCGATCTCGTCCATGAAGACGATGCACGGCGCCGCCTGCTTCGCCTGCTCGAACAGATCGCGTACGCGCGAGGCGCCGACGCCGACGAACATCTCGACGAAGTCGGAGCCGGAGATGGAGAAGAACGGCACACCCGCCTCGCCGGCGACCGCACGCGCGAGCAGCGTCTTGCCCGTGCCCGGAGGCCCGTAGAGCAGCACGCCCTTCGGGATCCGCGCGCCGAGCGCCTGAAACTTCTTCGGGTTCTCGAGGAACTCCTTGATCTCCTGGAGCTCCTCGACCGCCTCGTCCACGCCGGCGACGTCCTTGAAGCCGATCTTCGGCGAGTCCGGCGTCACCCGCTTCGCGCGCGACTTGCCGAAGCTCATCACCTTCGACCCGCCGCCCTGCACCTGGTTCATGAGGAAGATCCAGAAGCCGAGGAGGAGCACGAACGGCAGCAGGCTGGTGAGGATCGACCACCACGGCGACGAGCCGACGCCCTTCGAGTCGTACTTCAGGCCGGGCGCAGCTCCGTCCGCGACGGCCTTCTGGAGCGCCTGCTGGAACGTGTGTTCGTCCTGGTCGCTCGCGTAGTGGACGACGACCTTCGTGCCGCCCGCCATGACGGCGTCGATCTCCTGTTTCGTCGGGACGAAGGTGACGCTCTGGATCTGCCGCGGCTGCGTGATCGCCGTCTGCAGCAGCTCCGAGTAGGTCTGCTTCGTCTGCTTCGTCCCGTGGCTGCCCAGGGTCTGAAGCGCAAGCCAAACGAGGGCTGCGATGATGATCAGCGGGAAGAGGGCGCTACGGAAGAAGCGGTTCACGAGGCCTCACCAGCAGGGTACCAGCCGTCGAACCGGGCACAGCCCGAGTTACCCCGCTTCGGGCAGCAGCGCGGGGTCGAGGACGCCGACGTACGGCAGATTCCGGTAGCGCTCGGCGAAATCGAGCCCGTAGCCGATCACGAACCGGTTCGGGATCTCGAAGCCGACGTACCGGACGGGCACGTCGATCTCCCGCCGCTCCGGCTTCGTGAGCAAGGCGCAGATCTCGAGGCTCGCCGGGTCGCGGGCCTCGAGGTTCCGCATCAGGTAGGAGAGGGTCAGCCCCGAGTCGATGATGTCCTCGACGACGAGCACGTCCCGGCCCTCGATGTTGATGTCGAGGTCCTTGAGGATCCGGACGACGCCGGAGGAGTCGGTCGAGTCGCCGTAGCTGGAGATCGCCATGAAGTCGATCTCGCACGGGATGCTGAGGTGCCGCATCAGGTCGGCCATGAAGAAGACGGCGCCCTTGAGGACGCCGACGAGTAGCAGGTCGCGGCCGTCGTAGTCGCCCGAGATCTCGTCGCCGAGCTCGGCGATCCGGTTCTGGAGCACCTGCGGCTCGATCAGGACCTCGGTGACCGCCCGCTCGAGCTCCGCCGCGCTCACTCCCCATCCCTCACGGCGGCGATCCCGGGCGCGTCGACGATCCCCGGCACGGCCACGACCTCGTCGCCGCGGACGACGAGCGGCCAGGCTTCGCGCTCGGAACGGGGGATCTTGGCGTCGACGAACACGTCCTGGATCTTCTTGCTTCGCCCGGCGAGCCGGTCGCCGGGCCTCCACCCTCGTACCTTAAGCCCTTCCAGCTCGGAGCGGATGCGCCATTTGCCCCAGCGCACCTCGCCGGCGAGCTCGACCGGGCCGCGCTCGAGCCAGACCCGGTCGTACTCGCGCACGGCCTGGACGCCGCCGCCGAGGTCGACCCGCCTCGAGCCGACCGGCGACGCAAGCAGCTCCGCGAGCGCGGGCGGCAGCGTCTCGCGCAGGTCGAGGGCGCGCAGGATGTTCTCGTCGGCCGCCGGGTGCAGGCGCCGCAGCAGCGGCAGCACCTCGTCGCGAATGAGACCGCGCTTCGTGTCCGGGTTGGTCTCATCCACGCGGAAGGCGAGCCCCTCGGCGCCGCAGTAGGCCTCGGTCTCGTCCCGCCAGACGGTGAGCAGCGGGCGGACGACGCCGTCGGCCCGGCGCGGCACGATGCCGGTCGCGCTGCCACGTGAGACGAGCCGGTAGAGGATCGTCTCCACCTGGTCGGAGGCGGTGTGTCCCGTTGCGCGCAGGCGATCGCCGGCGACCGAGTAACGCTGCTCGCGCAGCTCGGCCTCGCTCAGGCCGCGACCGTCGAGCTCGACGACCTCCGCTGCGAGCGCCTCGACGCAGAAGCGTGCGTCACCGTCCGACTCGACGCCCCGCAGCTTGTGGTTCACGTGCAGCGCTGAGACGCGGTAGCCGAGCGCCCGCAGCGCATGCCAGAGGCACGTCGAGTCGGCGCCGCCCGAGACGAGGCAGCACACCTCGCCTCCCGGCTCGATCAGCTCGTGCCGGCGGACGTGCTGCTCGATGCGGGCGCGCAACGCCTCGGTGTCCACAAGGCGATTGTGCCGCGACTACGAGGAAAGGAGCGGCGCCACGTCGCAGCCCTTCGCCGCGAGAGGGCTCTGGGCGCCGACGAGCTGGTCGTGCACCGTGTTGGCGAGCGTGTACGCGAGCTGCATGTGCACCCCCGCGTTGCCGTGGTGGAACTTCGCGTAGACGGCGCGCGCGTATTCCTGGAACATCGTGCGCAAGAGCTTGCGCGTCATCGCCAGGGTCGGATCCGTCGGCCCGGTCGCGTCGACCTGGTCCGCCTCCGAGCGCGCCTGCTGGACGACGACGCCCGGGGCGACGTCCTGGGCGCCCAGCTCGCCGGACCAGTACTCGAGCTGAGTCATGTTCGACCGCACCGTCTGGAGAAACTGCTTGTCGGGCGCAGAACAGGTGTGCGAACCACCACCCTGCGCGCGCCCGCTTCCGAGGAGCACCGAAACCCCCAGAACCAGCGCGACGCAAGCGAGCGTCGCCGCAGTGAGGCGCCTTGCCCGCACCGATTCTTGAATCGGCGGAGGGCGGGGCGAGGCTTCATCACCCGTTCGAGGCTTCCCGCCGGGCCCTCACCAGGTCGGCGCTGCGCACCAGGACTCGAGCACGGCGAGCGCGCTGCGCAGCCCGTCCGCAGCCACGGGGTAGGGGTGCGCGTACTCGATCGTGCGGACGATGCGGGGGCCGGGCGGCCGGCCCTCGAGCGCCGACAGCACGTAGGCGATCGGCAGCGCGTGGGCGACCGCGAGAATCGTCGGCTCGGGCCGCTCAAGGAGCGCCCGGTATGCGGACGCGTAGCGCGACGCGGCCGCGAGGCGGCTCTCGCCGCCACCGGGGGCATCGTCGCGCGAGCCGGCCGTCCAGGCCCAGCCGCGGTACTCGTCGAGGTGGAGCCCCTCGAAACACCCGGCCCGCGGGTCGTTCAGCTCCGGCCACGACTCGACCGCGACGTCGCGCCCGGCGAGCGCGAGCGCCGCGGTGGCACGGGTCCGCTCGAGCGTCGAGGTGATGCAGATGTCGAGCGGCTCGCCGGCGAGCAACCGGCCGAGCCGGCCCGCCTGCTCCTCCCCGACGGCGGTCAGCCCGACCTCGACGCAGCCGTCGCCGTTGACGAGGCCGCGCGCGCTGTACACCGACTCGGCGTGCCGCGCGAGGATCAGCCGCTCCACGCGGCCCAGGCTACTGCGACTTGCACGTGATCGTTCCGGCGTGCGCCGCCGCGACCGCTTCCAGATAGGAGACGAACGCGGGCTTGGCGCTCCAGTCGGGGCGTAGCAGACCCGACTGCCAGCCCGAGAGTGCGCTCTCGTCGCGCAGCTCGAAGTTGAAGAAGGCGCCGACGGCGGGCTGGCAGTAGGCGAGCTGCACGGCCGCCGTGAGCTGCACCGCCTGCTCTTCCTCGGAGACCGGGTACTTGTCCGTCTCGGTCCCGTTGTAGAGGCCGTCGTCGGCGGGCGGGATGGACTGGAAGCCGTCCTCGAGGTACCAGACGGTGACGCGGCCCTGGCCGGGGACCGGCTGGCCGCTGCCGTCGAAGGCCTCGTGCAGCGCGGCCAGCAGCCGGTCGAGGTCGCCCTCGTCCATCGGGCTGTCCCTGTGGTGCACGCCCGGCGCCTCGACCGAGCTCTGCGGGTATGCGTTGTGGCCGATCGTGTCGAAGATGGGCAGCGTCCTGCCGCTGGCGCGGTACGCCTTGCCGAGGTTGGCATACCAGCGGCCGGGCTTCGCGTGCGGCGCGCTCGTCGCGATCACGTTCACGTTCGGCTGCACGGCGTGCAGCGCGTCCCAGCACTGCGCGAGCAGCGCCTCGTACGCGGCGGGCGCACCCTGCTGCGGTTGCCAGAAGCGGGCCGAGTTCGGCTCGGTCCAGATCGCCACGTCCTGGATCCAGGGGAAACGGGCCAGCACGTTCGCCACGAAGCTGCAGTACGACGCGCGGCCGGCCGGATCGATGGGCGGCGATGAGGCGGGCCCGGTGACCGCCAGCACGACGCGGATGCTGCGGCCTGCGTTCGCCGCCCGCTGCAGCTCGGTGCGGTCCTGCCCGGCGGGAAACGACTCGCCGGGGCTCCAGTCGAGCGTGACCCGGACGGCGCCGAGCCCGAGGTCGCGGTAGATCGAGAGCAGCGAGCCCGTGTGCGCGTACCACTTGAGTGAGTCGTCGTCGACCCCCAGCAGCAGCCCCGGCGCAGCGGCCGCGGAGGGAGCGAGCGCGGCCGTGGCGAGGGCCGTCGCGAGGAGAACGCGTGACTTCACGGGCTGAACGTCGTCCAGTTGCGTAATGGACCGTCACGCCCACGCGTAAAGCCCCGGTAAGACGTCGCCCCGGTCGCTGATCAGAAGATCAGCGACCGGTAACAGATGGTTCGCCGCATCCCGATGGCGTCGTAGACGCGGATCGCCGCCGCGTTCTCGGGACGTACGAACAGGCAGACGGTCGGCACTCGCTCGAGCAGCCGGCGGCAGAGATCGCGCATCGCGCGCTTCGCGTTGCCGTGGCCCCGCACCTCGGGGTCGACCCAGACCTGCTGCAGCTGCACCGCGGACGGCGTCCACGCCGACGCCTCCGCCTTGAACTGGATCACGCCGTCCTCGAGCCAGAGCCACGAGCGGCCCTCCTCGATCTGCGCGCGCGTGCGCCAGCGGAAGCCCTCCGGGTCGCGCAGCAGCGGGTCGATCCCGATCTCCTCGCGGTGCGCAGCCGCGCACGCCGGAACGAGCAGCTCGAGGTCCTCGAGCGTCGCCCGGCGCAACGCCGTGTTCCCCAACTCGGGCGGCTCGTCGATCACGTACACCGGCTGGCCGGGACGATCGTCGCGCGGGCGCGGCATCCGCCCGCGGGCTTCCCCCCAGAGCTCCCCGACGGCCTGCTCCTCGCCGATGATCATGCGCGCCTGGCCGCGCACGGTCGCGTCGGCGAAGAAGGCGCAGCCCTTGCCCGACGGGACGACGTTCGCGCCGACGTGGCAGAGCGCGATCAAGCGGCGCCCGCGTTCGAGCGCGGAGAAGCGGCCCAGCCCGCGGCGCGCGATGTCCTCGAGGAAGACACGCTCGACCGGCTCCTCGGCGCAAAAGCCGAGGATCTGCTCGAGCGTCGGGTCGACCGCGCGCACGTTCGCCATCGCCTGCTGATCATCCCATCCGGCGCAGGCGCCTCGGATAGGGTTGCCGCGATGCCGATCCACGTCCGAGCCGAGCCGGGCGACTACGCCCAAGCCGTCCTGCTTCCCGGCGACCCGCTGCGCGCGAAGTACATCGCCGAGACCTATCTCGACGACGTCGCGCAGACGAACTCCGAGCGGGGGATGCTCGGCTTCCGCGGCGTCTGGGAGGGGAAGCCGGTCTCGGTGCAGTCGACCGGCATGGGCTGCCCGTCCGCGGCGATCGTGATCGAGGAGCTCGTGATGCTCGGCTGCAAGAAGCTGCTCCGTGTCGGCACCTGCGGCGGGCTCCAGCCACACCACAAGCTGGGCGACATGATCGTGGCGCTCACCGCGGTCCCGCAGGACGGAACCGTGCGCAGCTACGTGCACGAGCCGCATTGCCCAACCGCGGACTTCGAGCTCGTGCACGCGGCCGTGCACGCGGCGAAGGAGCTGGGGCAGCCGCTCCACGTCGGCCCGGTCGTCTCCAGCGACGTCTTCTACAACCCCGACGGCGGCCAGTACCAGCGCTGGTCGGACCGCGGCATCCTCGGCGTCGAGATGGAGGCGGCGATCCTGTTCACGCTCGGCGCGCTGCGCAAGGTGCAGGCAGGTTGCCTGCTAACGGTGAGCGACATCGTCGTCGAGGGTGAGTTCACGCGGATCAGCGACGAGGAGCTGCGCGCCGCAGTCGACCGCATGACGCGCGTAGGCCTCGCCACCGTGACTGCGGATTGAGGCGGCGCCTCAATCCCTAGGGAAATGGCTCTTCTCGGCCCCTCGACTCGCGTCGAGCCCACCGTGCCTCCTGGTCCTTTCGCTCAATGAAGAGCGAAAGGACCAGGACCATCTTCCTCGTCAACCCGGCGTCGGACAACGGCGCCACGGGCAAGCGCTGGCCGGAGCTCGCGCATCGCGCCGAGGGTCTCGGGCTCGCCGGAGAGACGCTCTTCTCGGAGCGCCCCGGCCACCTCATCGAGCTCGCCGAGCGCGCGTCTCGCGAGGGCGCCGAGCTCGTCGTCGCGGTCGGCGGCGACGGCACGCTGAGCGAGACCGTGACCGGGCTCGTACGGGCAGGCGGCTCGACCGAGCTCGCGATGATCCCGATCGGCACCGGGATGGACTTCGTGCGCACGTACGGCATCCCCGTGCGTTTCGAGGACGCGGTGCGCACGGCCCGCGACGGGAGGCCCCGCACGATCGACGTCGGCCGCGTCACGTACCGCACGTGGGACGGCAGCGAGGCTCAGCGGTACGTCGCGAACGTCGGCAGCGTCGGCATGAGCGCTGCGGTCGCGCAACGCGCGAATGCGATGACGAAGGTCGCCGGCGGGCGCGCCACGTTCTTCTACGCACTGGTGCGCGTGTTCCTCGAATGGAAGAACACCCTTGTCACCGTCGAGCTCGACGACGGCGAGCGCCGCGAGGGCCGCATGCACGACGTGATCGTCGCCAACGGCCAGTACCACGGCGGCGCGATGTGGCTCGCACCGGAGGCGCGGCCGGACGACGGCCTCTTCGACGTCGTCCTCATCGGCGACATCACGAAGCGCGACTTCGTAACGACCGCTCCGAAGATCTACCGGGGGACGTACCTCTCACACCCCAAGGTCGAACTCCTGCGCACGCGCACGGTCGCGGTCGACGCACCGGAGCGCCTGCCGATCGAGCTCGACGGCGAGCAGGTGGGGACCACGCCGGTCCGCTTCGAGATCGTGCCCGGCGCGTTGCGCGTGCGTGTCCCGGCGTAGCCTCGGCCTCCCGCTCGGCGGGGCGGCGGCGTTCGCAACGCTCAGCGTCCTCGTCGCCGCCGGGGCGCTGACGCGCCTCGACCAGTGGGCAATCGACCACGCGATGACGGACATTCACCGGGCGGGCGCGACGCCGACGCTCGGTGACGCGCTCGTGCCGCTGCTGCACACCGACCTGAGCTCGCCGCTGGACGTCGGCGCGAGCGTCGTGACGGCACCTGCCTCGCTCCTGCTGTCGCTCGCGCTCGTCGGCGCCTGCTGCCTGACGCTGCGCCGGCGCAGCCGCACGCGTGCGGCGTACGCATGGGCGGTGGCGTGGCTCGCGGGCAACGCCGTCGAGGAGCTCTGCAAGTCGACGCTCGTGCGGCCGGCGCTCTACCGGCACGGCATGCACCTGGTCGCGTTCGACTCCTCCTTCCCCAGCGGCCACACGATCAGGTCGATCCTCGTTGCCGCCGCGATCGCCGCGGCCTGGCCGGCGGCGCGCCGGTGGAGCGCGGCGTGGGCCGCCGCCTCGCTCGTCCTGCTCGAGGTCGACGCACTGCACACGCCGTCGGACATCGCCGGCGGCCTGCTCCTCGCCACCCTGCTCGTCGTGGCCGTAGGCCGCGCGGGCTAAGCGGGCTTCTTGTCGGCGGCGCCCTTGGCACCCGCCGCTTTCGTGCTCCGCCGCGCCGTGCCCGACGCGGCCTTCGACAGCTTGTCGACCTTCTTCTCGAGCGCGGCGAGCCGCTTCTCGAGGTCCTCCAGCCCACGGACGCGCCGCTGCAGCTCGTCGACCCGGTCGCGCATCGTGGTGAGCGTGCCGATCACGCGGTCGGCGCCCGGCGCGTCGTGCAGGCGCTGGATCGCCTCCTCGCTGATGTCGGCCAGCCGGCCCAGCAGATCCGTCTTGCGCGGTTGCGCCATCGTTCCTCCTCCGTCGCTGCCCTGACGATACCGCGCCGCGTTAGACGGTTGATGGCACGAGATCGCCCGTTCCGGGGCGCGGGCTGGCCGCTCTGGGTCGTCGCGGCGGTCGCTCGTCGCTGCTGGCGGCAGCGGCGAGCGAGCGACGCGGCGAAGCGCAGCACCGGCGGAAGCCGGCTCCGCCGGCTGCAGCCGGTGCGAAGCGGCCCAGACACGCCAGATCGCGCAGCCGGACGCGCGAGATCGGGGCATCAATCGTCTAGGCTCGCTCCGTGGAGACGGTGCGCTGGGAGCAGCTGCTGTCGCGCCGGCGCTTTCTCGGCACGGCAGCCGCCGCGGCGGGCTCGCTCGCCGGCGCTGGGGCGCTCGGGTCGGTCGCGCGCGCGACGGGCGGAGCGCCGGTCCGCCTGCCGAGCCCCGGTGCGTCGGGTCTCGAGCACGTCGTGGTCGTGATGATGGAGAACCGCTCGTTCGACCACATCATGGGCTGGCTCCCCGGCGCCGACGGGAAGCAGGCGGGGCTCACGTATCTCGACGCGGCCGGCGCGCCGCACGCGACGTATCCGCTCGCGCCCGACTTCCAGGGCTGCGCGCACGCCGACCCCGACCACTCCTACGACGGCGCGCGGGTTCAGTGGAACAACGGTGCGTGCGACGGGTGGCTGATCGAGCACGCCGGCGACCTCTACCCGATCGGCTACTACCGGCAGCAGGATCTGCCGTTCCTCGGCCGCGCCGCGCCCGCATTCACGGCGTGCGACCGCTACTTTGCGTCGCTGCTCGGTCCGACGTTCCCGAACCGCCTCTACCTGCACTCGGGCGTCACCGACCGGCTCGACGACGCGTTCACACGCGTCGATCTGCCGACGATCTGGGACCGGCTCGCGGCCGCGAAGCTTCCCGCCCGCTACTACTGCGGCAACGTCAGCTTCCTCCTGCTCTGGAACGGGAAGTACGACACGATCACGTACCCGCACCAGCAGTTCTTCGCCGACTGCAAGACAGGCAAGCTGCCGGCGCTCTCGGTGGTCGACCCTGACCTCACCCTCGCCGACACAGAACCGCAGTCGGGCATCTGGAACGACGACCATCCGCACGCCGACATTCGCGCCGGCGAGTATTTCCTCTCGACGATCTACAACGCCGTCACACGCAGTCCGGCGTGGCCGCACACGCTGCTCGTGATCACCTTCGACGAGTGGGGCGGCTTCTTCGACCACGTGCCGCCGCCGGCGGCGCCCGACGTCACCGCGGCGTACCGGCAGCGCGGCTTCCGCGTCCCCTGCCTGCTGATCTCGCCGTTCGCACCGCGAGGGAAGGTCTCACACACGGTGTTCGACCACGCATCGATTCTCAGGCTCGTCGAGTGGCGCTGGACGCTCGACCCGCTCTCGGTCCGTGACGAGGAGGCGAACAACCTCGCGACGGCGCTCGACTTCTCACGTCCGGTCCTGTCCGTGCCGAAGATCGCCGCGCCGCGCTTCGTCGCCGGTGTGGCCTGCGCGGCTTCCTAGTGTAGTGTCTCGCAAATAGATTGACATAGCGGCTCTGGTGGGGTAGCGTCTCCAGAGGTGGCGTCGGCGAGTTCGAGCACGGTTGTCTCTGACGAGCAGCGCGCGGTCTTAGAGCGTTG
>Ga0187865_1000384_pt1 | contig 62039 bp, 57 predicted proteins | sample June2016WEW_11_1_2_FD_132989 | JGI IMG/M metagenome (GOLD analysis project Ga0187865, IMG submission 132989) | Peatland microbial communities from SPRUCE experiment site at the Marcell Experimental Forest, Minnesota, USA - June2016WEW_11_100 | ecosystem: Environmental > Terrestrial > Soil >... | reverse complement strand
GCTGGCTGACGCCATTCTCGACCGGCTGGTTCACAATGCCTACCGGCTGGAACTGAAAGGAGGGTCAATGCGAAAAAAGCGCTCCCCCCTTGGATCGGAAAACCGACTCAAGGTATGATGTCCCATCCAGAGCTGCTGAAGGCCATGAAGTGATCATCGCCAGTTGGAACGAGTGTCCACCATCCGCTGGAACTACTGTCCACCTTCGACTGGAATCGGTGTCCATTCGCGCCGGAATGCGCACCGAAGCAAGCCAGGCCGGTCTCGCAAGCCTGGCTCCGGGCCCAGGTGCAGCGCGGGAACCCGTCTACGGGCTGTACCTGCACATTCCTTTCTGCCGGCACCGGTGCGGCTACTGCGATTTCAACACCTACCAGGGCATCCAGGATCTGATTCCGCCCTACACTCAAGCCCTCCGGAAGGAGATCGGCGTGCTGGGGGCGGCCGGGGGTCGGCCGCCGGTAGGCACCGTCTTCTTTGGAGGAGGAACTCCATCGCTGCTCCCCTTGCCGGGCGTGCGGGAACTCTTGGGCGCCGTGCGCACCTGTTTCGCCTTGGAGTTGGAGGCAGAAATCACTCTCGAAGCGAATCCGGGGACCGTCACTGCAGAATACCTTTCCGGGTTGCGTGAAACGGGGGTTAACCGGCTCAGCTTCGGGATGCAATCCGCTCGGCTTCAAGACCTACGACTCCTCGAGCGCGAGCACACCCCTGAGGACACGGTCCGGTCAGTCGGGTGGGCCCGTCAGGCCGGATTCGAGAACATCAACTTGGACTTGATCTATGGTCTTCCCAGTCAATCACTGTCCCAATGGCGGGAAACCCTCCAAGCGGCTCTGGACTTGCAGCCCGATCACCTATCGCTCTATGCCCTGACTTTGGAGCGGGGGACTCGGTTGCGGCGGGCCGTGCTCCAAGGGAGATACCCTTGGCCAGACGACGATCAGGCGGCAGACATGTATGACTGCGGTGGGGAGGCCTTGGAGGCCGCGGGATTCGCTCAATACGAGATCTCGAACTGGGCCAGAGTGGACCGTCGGTGGGACCGGCCGCAGTCGCGGGTTTGCCGCCACAATCTTCAGTACTGGCGCAATCTCCCCTACCTGGGGTTGGGGGCTGGAGCTCATGGGTTTGCTGGCGGGGTCCGCTATTCTGACCTGCGAACTCCCAGCAACTACATCCGGCGAATGCAGGAGGGGAATCGGCGCGAGTTCCCGCTTTCTCCCGCGGCAGCCCGTTCAGAAAAGATTAGCCGAGACGAGGAGATGCGTCAGACAATGTGGTTGGGCTTGAGGCTGACCGAGGAAGGCGTGGTGGACACCGCGTTTGCGTCCCGGTTTGGGGTCTCCTTTTTCGACGTCTTTGCGAGGGAAATCGGAAACCTGCTAGAGGACGGCCTGCTTGAATGGATAAGCTCGGAGCAAAGAGTCCGCCTGGCTCCCAGGGGCAAGTTGCTCGGCAATCGCGTCTTCATGGAATTCGTGTAGCCTCACGCTGAATGGCCGCCAGAAGGTCCCGCCGGCATTCTGGGCCGGTCAGCGCACGCGGGTGAGGAGGGTCTCGGTGAGCTCCCGCAGGGCTTGCATATACTCTTCCTTCAGGGAGACTTGCTCAAGGGCTGCAAACGCTTGGCGAGTCACCGCAGCGGCTTGAGAGGCAGCATATTCGCGCGCTCCGGCGCGCTCCAGGGCTTCGAGCATGCCCGGGGTTGGTCCGGGCGAAGACGGAAGCGCGAACAGGCTGCGAAACTCAGGGGAATTCTCGAGCCCAAAGACGATTGGAAGGCTCTTCTTGCGGCTGGTGAGATCGTCGCTGGCCGACTTCCCCGTGGCGCGCGGGTCGCCCCAAAGGCCGAGCCAGTCATCTCGGGCTTGGAAGGCCAACCCGAGGAGGCGCCCGAACTCCCCCAGCTGCTCCTGTCGCCTCGCATCGCTCTTTCCCGCCAGCGCGCCAAGGAGGCAGGCCGCCTTGAGAAGCGCAGCCGTCTTGCCTTCGACCATCTCCCAGTAACGGGCGAGCGAAAAGGCGGCGTTGTCCTCCGCCGCGAGATCGATATACTGGCCCTCCGTCAGGTGAATGCAGGCCTCCAGAAGGACCCGTGCGGAAGCTGAGGCGAGGGAGGAGTCCAGATCTCGGGACCGTGCCGGCTGAACCGTGCAAAGCAGCGCCAGAGAGAAAAGAATGTCGCCGGCGTTGATTCCCTGAGCTGCTCCCCAAAGCTTCCAGACCGTCGGGCGGCCGCGCCTCATGGTACCTTGGTCTTGAATGTCGTCATGAATCAAGGAGAAGTTGTGGACCAGCTCGACGGCTGCGGCGAACGGAAGGGCAGGTTGCCATTCTCCGCAGACGCCTCCGCAGCACAGCAGGGTGAGCAGTGGGCGGAGGCGCTTTCCGCCAGCTCCGCGGCCCGCGCCTTCGCCGGCCCAACCCATGTGAAAGGCGAGCATCTCGTACAACCCCCGGACGGACCCGCTCTCGGGTTGTGCCAGAGCAAGGCGCAGAGTCTCCTCAAGATCTGCCAGCATCGAGGGGATAAGTTCGGCAGAGGTCATGGCGTCTGGAGTGGCGTAGCTTGCAAGCTGGCGAGGTCGGCAGCCCCCACCGCAAACATCACAATTCTCAGCTCCTGCTCGATGAGCTGGGCTGCCTCCACCACGGCCTCGACCGAGTGGGATGCGGCCTCAAGAAACGGGTGGGCCGCGCCGACGAGAGTCGCTCCCAGGGCGATGCACTTGGCGACCTCCACGCCGTCACGAATGCCTCCAGAAGCCACGAGCGGCAAGTGGGGCAACTCGGCGTGGCACTGTCGCAGGGCCTCGGCAGTGGGGATTCCCCAGTCGACAAAAGCGGCCGCCAAGCGGGCCTCCTGCCGTGACCCGGCCCGGTGCATCTCAACTTGCGACCAGGAGGTCCCGCCGGCTCCGGCCACGTCGACGCCAGCGACCCCAGCATTCGCAAGCCAGCGGGCGACCTTGCCCGAGATTCCCCAACCGACTTCCTTGACAATCACGGGGACGGTGAGCGAACGACAGATCGTTTCAATTCGGGCGAGAAGTTGCGAAAAGTCCGTGTTCCCCTCGGGCTGCAATGCCTCCTGGAGAGGGTTGAGGTGAAGGATGAGAGCGTCAGCGTTCACCATCTCGACCGCACGCCGGCACTCTTCCGGTCCGTAAGCGTAGTTGAGCTGAACGGCCCCGAGGTTGGCCATAAGGAAAATGTCCGGAGCGAGATCCCGCACCTGATAAGTCTCCCGGAGGGCGGGGTCTTCAATCGCGGCCCGCTGGGAGCCCAATCCCATCGCTATCCCGAGAACCTGTGCCGCCTCTGCCAGGGTCCGGTTGACGCGTCGTGCCTCCTGCGTGCCTCCGGTCATGGAAGAGATGACCAGAGGAGCCTCCAGGTCGTGCCCGAGGAATCTGGCGCGGATGCTGACCTGTTGCAGGGCCAGCTCAGGCAAAGCTTGATGGAGGAAACGGTACCGTTCCAAGCCGCTGGTGAGCCCTGACTGGACGTCCTCTTCCAGATTGATGCGGATGTGGTCCGCCTTGCGGAATGAGGTGGGCGCAACTTCCGGCATGAGGAGGTGTTCCCTTATTTATGGATACGGCAGCATGGTACCAGCCCGATGGGCGTGTGTCAACAGCGGGGGCACGGCTTGACCGGGAGGGGATTGGCCAGTACAATAGCACCTAGCCCCCATTTTGCACGAGTGTGGCGCGACTCGAGGAGGCCGGTCGATGGCTTGGTGGGTCGGCCGATTAGGGACCCAAGGGAGGGATTGTTTCATGGCAGATACAACCTTCGACAGCGTGCGAGATATTATTGTGGAGTTGCTGGGTGTGGATGCCTCGAAGGTTATTGAAAGCGCACGGTTTCGTGAGGATCTGGGGGCGGATTCTCTCGACCTGGTTGAGCTGATCATGGCATTCGAGGAGAAATTCGGGGCGGAAATATCCGATGAGGATGCGCAGAGCATCACAACGGTCGGCGAGGCTGTGAAGTACATCGAAGCCAGGAAGGCCAAGACCTAGTTCCAGGAGCCTTTTGAAGGACGAGCCCCGGGACGAGTCCGGGGCTGTTTTTTTCCGAAATCTCAAGCGGACCGGGCCGGGGAGTCAAGAGAATCCCCGGTCCGTTGTTATGTTGCCTGCGGATCGGGGGGCCCTCCGGAGGACCCCTGAGCACCCGGCCGGCCGAAATAACAGGTCTCAATCTCCTGCCAAGATGGGCGCCCCTCGAGACGCATGTAGGCCGAGAGGAGAGGGTGCACGGCCCGGATCTGTTCGGCCATTTGTAGGGCAATCTGCCGAATGGCAAAGTGAGCATTTTCCGTGGAGCGCAGTTCGCAGAAGTGGAAGGCCTCTCTCAGGTTGAGGGTCAGGAGCACCCGCCGGCGGAAGGCGTTTGGGATCACATAGGAGGCGGCCCTGCCATCCTGCCGGGCGAGTTGCTCATAAGTTTGGGCGGCGCGATCCATTGCTTCGCGATAGCGGTCGACTAGGCAGGCTTGCTCAAACCCGAGGGGAGTGACATACCCCAAATAGCTGCTGAGCGGCGCAGAAGTCTGGGTCATCATTCGGTGACGCTTGAGTTCGAAGTAGGCACCCTGGTCCAAGACGACCTCGAACATGTAGGAAAGATGTTCCAACTCGCGGGGCGGAGCTTCCCTCGGGCTCAGGGAACCAAGAAGCTCGGAGGCCAGCTGGCCTTGCTCGGCGGGGGATAGCGCGGCAATCTCGCGCAACGCCTGCTCGTAAGCGATTCCCGAGGAGCGAACCCTGGCGGCCGCCAGGACGCGGGCCTCCCCGTCCGGGTCGTATCGGAGGAGCCGAAGCGAGCCTGCAGGAGGAAGACCCTCCGCGCCTGTGCGGCTCAAAGGGAGAGTCTTGTCCCCCGCTTCCAACCGCTGAAGGTAGGGGGAGGCCTCAGAATACTTCAGCAGGGTGGGAGTCTCCTGCCTGGCAACTTCCCGCATCTCGGCCCCGATTTCGCGCACCTCCGCCAGGGGGTGTGACAGCATCTTGCACAGAGCATGCTCGAGGGCGCGCGCGTTGATAGTGACCCCGACATTGGCCAGGCAGGCCGCCGGCAGGAGATAGCGGCATACATCAACGTAGCGTGAGCGAATCCGCGCCTCCCATTTTGCGTCGCTTTCGCCGGCTTGGCGTGGGAAGCGTTCGCGCGCGCGAGCGGCCGTGACTTGCAGCGAAGCTTGGTAGGTGTCCAGCAGGAAATCGCAGGTCGCCCGGTAGGCGGCCTCGAGGCCCGATCCCTTGAATTCGGCGGGCAGCCAGTAAGCCCCCGGCGACCACGTTTGGTAGCGGGTGCTCTTTTCCGTGTAGGAAGCCAGTCGGTTGGACTCCAGGCACTCAATCGCCAATCGCGAAATATTCTCCAGGGCAATGTGCAGGACCGCGTGTTCTGCGACTGAGGCATGTCCAAACCCAACCACCCACCGCTCGTGAAATCTCGTGCTGTTCTCCTCGCCAAGTTCCGAAGCGATTTCGGAGAAAGATTGAGGAGAGCGCGAGGTCCTGGCAAAGGCGACAGCGATTGTTTCCGGGCTGAGACGGCGAGCGCTGAGAAGGTAGATGCGGCGCGGCGCGTTAATCGCGTCCTCCTCTCTTCGGGCGAGGGGACTCTGCGGAGGGCTCAGTCGGGTTGGGGGGATGCCGAAGACGACTCGCGCAGGCGGGCGCGGGCGGTTGCGACATCCCTCTGGATCTGACCCAGCAGTTCCTTCGGACCGGAGAACTTCTGTTCGTCCCGAATGCGAGCCATGAAGTCGAGGCGCAACTCCTTGCCGTACAGATCGGACTGGAAGTCGAGCAGGTGGGCTTCAATGGTCAGGTTGGCGTTCTCTTCAAAGGTGGGGCGGATTCCAATATTGGTTACGCCGGGGTGCCGCTGGCCCTGCACCCACACCCACGTTGCGTATACCCCGCGGGCTGGAATGGCCCGCTCTTCCGGCGCGTCCAAATTGGCGGTCGGGATTCCCAGGCCGACCCCGCGATGGGCTCCTTCTGTGACCTGCCCTGTCAGACGGTAAGGTCGTCCCAGGCAAGCCGCCGCCGAAATCACGTCTCCCTGCGAGAGGTAGCGGCGGATGCGGGTCGAAGAGATCACCTCCGCGCCGTATTCCAGCGGCGCAACCGTATGCACCTGAAACCCCGCCTGAACGCCGTATTCTTTCAGAAACTGGAGGTTCCCCTCCCGGTTGTGGCCGAGGGCAAAGTCCGGCCCCGCCCAAAGGGAGCGCAACCCGAGGTGCCGCACGAGACGATCGAGGAATTCTGCGGCCCGAACTCTCGAGAGCTCCAGGGTGAATGGCTGGAGGATGACACTATCGACACCCAGCGCACCAAGCCACTGGGCCCTTTCCTCAGGTGCGCTCAGGTAGCTCGGCTTGGAGCGCCTCCCCAGCACGACTGATGGATGCGGGTGGAAGGTAAGAACGACCGCCGGTTCTCGGTTTGCGTGGGCCTGATGTACCATGGCCTCCACCAGGCGTTGGTGGCCCCGATGAACGCCGTCAAATGAGCCAACCGCTAGATGGGCTCCGTGGAATTGCACTTCCTCAATGCGGTGGTAGACCGGCATCCTGCCTCAGAGATCGGTAAAGACTTTTCTGGGCTGCCAGGCTTGCGACCGGGGGTCCCCTTCCAGGATCGCAACCAGTTCCCCACCTGGGCCGACTCCCATGGCCCGCCCCGAGGCCCCGGTCTTCCCCGGGACGGAGATGCCCCGGCGCACCGCGTCGACCTGTTCGCCGGAAAGGCCCACCTGGGGCCACCCTTCCAAAATTGTCGTGGCCGGAAGCGTCAGCTCCTGCCAGTCGCCCTGGGCAAATCGATTCTGCAGTTCGTTCAAATTGATAGCCTGCTCGACCGGAAAGGGGCCCAGCCTCAGCCTGCGTAGGGCGATGAGATGGGCGTAGGACTGGAGCCTGTCTCCGAGGTCCCGCGCCAGGGCTCGTAGGTATGTTCCCCGCGAACATTGCACCCGGATCGTTGCCTCCGGGCTGGACCATTGGCGCAGCTCGATCCGATAGATCTGGACCTTGCGCGGTTCGAGTTCCACCGGTTCCCCTTTCCGCGCCAGGTCGTAGGCCTTTCGCCCTTCCACCTTGACTGCCGAGTACGCGGGCGGCACCTGCAACGTCTCTCCCTGAAAAGTGGCCAGGGCCTCGCGCAGTTGCTCCTCGGAGAACCGGACGGGGCTGGTCGCCGTAATCTGTCCCGTGGCGTCCAGCGTTGTCGTGCTTTGGCCGAACCGGACGACTGCCTGGTATTCTTTGTCGGCTTCGAGCAAGTATTCCGCCAGGCGCGTGGCTCCTCCCAGGAGCACCACGAGCACCCCCGAAGCGGAAGGATCGAGAGTCCCCGTGTGGCCAGTCTTTCGAATGCCCGTCCCGCGACGAACGAGGCTGACCACATCATGCGAGGTCGGGCCAATGGGTTTATCAATAACCAGTACGGCCGGGCGTCCCAATTTGATCCTCCAGGTCGCCAGGATGAACCCTCTCGACAGGACCTCTCCCCGGCCGGATTCCCTCGGCGGTGAGGGCTGGCGAACGGATTCTGCCTGTGTCAGTGGCGTTCTGGGGAAAGTGCCGACTTGGCCTGGGCCAGCGGCTCAACCATCATAGTTTATCAGACAACCACTTGCGGGTCACCTCCACGACCGTGCGGGCGACCTGCTCCAAGGGGCCTGAGACCGTGGCGCCCGCGGCGGCCGGGTGGCCTCCGCCTCCATAGCGTTTCGCTATCGGGGTAATGTCGATTCCGTTGTGAGCACGCCAGCTGACTTTCACCGTTCCCCCCTCCTGTTCGACGAAGATCATCGCCAGGTCGGTCCCATCTACGCTGCTCAGGATGTTGATCAAGTCGGCATCGTCACGCCCTGGGTACTCGGCCAGCCTCCGGTCGGCGAGGCTGAGCCAAGTCCAGACGATCCGGTCCTCCCGCTCAATCCGCGAAAGTCCGGACCCCCAATAGCGGGCAGCGGAGAAACTGCGCCGGTTCATGCTGGATTCGACGATTTCTGGAAGATTGGCTCCGGCCCGCATCAGCTTCAGGGCGATTTCCATGCTCTTGGGATTGACGTTGGCCGTGCGGAACCCCAGCGTATCTGTCACGAGTCCCGTCAGCAATCCGATCGAGGCATTGCGGTTCAGCTTGAGGCCGAGCGGGGCGACAAGGTCGAACAGGACTTCCGCCGTTGCCACGGCCTGCTCCTTAACCAGGTTGACCTCGGCAAAGCGGCTGTTGGTTGTGTGATGGTCGATATTCACGGTGGGAGCGGGGGGCAGGGGCGCCCCCAGCTCCCCGAGCCGGTCCGGGTCCGAACAATCGAGGTAGATCGTGAGGTCTGCTTCCGGCGGGACTTGCGCACTTACTTCCTCGTATCCTGGCAGGAAATGGAAGGTCGCGGGGACCCCGTCCTTGCTTAGCAGGCTGAGAGTCTTCCCCGTGCTGCGCAGCATCCAAGCCAGCCCGAGCAACGAGCCCAGCGCATCTCCGTCGGGCCTTTCGTGGGTAGCCAGCAGAATGTGCCGGGAGCGGCGGAGGAACTCGCGTGCCTTCTTGGCACTGAGCTCATCCATTCTTGCTGTTGTCCTTCACCCCGCCGGCTTGGTTCGAGTGGGGTCCGATAGCATCGAGGAGGGTCTGGAGATGCTCAGCGCGATCCGGCAGATCGTCCCAAATGAACCTCAATTGAGGAAAGGTCCGGATCGGGATCCGGACCGCAAGCTCATGGCGCAGGAATCCACGAGCTCCCTGAAGCGCTCTCATGACTTCGCCGCGGCGCGTGAGGTCCGCATCCAGGACGGAAACATAGATGCTCGCATGGGCAAACTCCCGATCCACGCGGACCTCGGTCACCGATACCGAACTCAAGCGGGGGTCGCTGGTTTCCCGAAGAAGGAGCTCTGCCAGAACCTCCCGAATTCTTTCCGCGAGGCGCTGGGCCCGCGTCAGGCTGGGCATCGCCTCACACCGTCTCCTTGATGTGGAATTCCAGAATGTCGCCGACTTGGAAATCCTCAAAGCCCTTCAGGCCAACCCCGCATTCGAAACCCTGCCGAACCTCGCGGACATCATCCTTTTCATGCTTGAGGGAGGCCACCTCGCCTTCAAAGAGCTTGTTCGTTCCTCGCCATACGCGCACAAAGGCCGACCGGCGGAGCTCGCCCTCGCGAACCGAGCAGCCGGCGATCTTGCCGAGATGAGAGATGGCGAATACAGCCCGAACCTCGGCCCGGCCGATGGACACCTCCCGGATTTCCGGACCCAGGAGGCCCTTGAGGGCTTTTTCGACGTCCTCCGTGAGGCGATAGATGACATCGTATCGGCGAATGGACACCCGCTCCGTCTCTGCTGCCCGTAAAGCGGCATGGTCTACGTTGACGTTGAAGCCGATCACGATCGCCTTGGAGGCGGAGGCCAACATCACATCATTCTCAGTGATGTTGCCCGTCTCCGCATAGAGAATGTTCACCTTCAGATCCGGAGTACCCAAGCCTTTCAGCGAGTTGATGATTGGCTCGAGGGACCCCTGGACATCGGCCTTGAGAATCAGGGTCAACTCATGCACTTCGCCGGCTTGGAACTTGGCAAAGACTTGTTCCAAGCTGATGGGCCTCTGGGTTTGCGCCTGCGTTCCCAGGGCCTCCGTTCTGCGGCTGGATACGATCGATCGAGCTTCCCGCTCGCTGGCCACAGTTCCGAACAGATCCCCCGCTTCGGGTAGGTCGCTCAACCCCAACACCGAAACCGGGGTCGAAGGGCCTGCCTGCTCGATGGGCTGCCCTCTGAAATCGAACATGGCCCGGATCCGGCCGGAGACCCGCCCGGCTACCAGAAGGTCGCCTACGTGGAGGGTGCCATTCTGAACCAGAAGGGTGGCCTCCGGACCTTTGGACTTGTCCAGTTGTGCCTCAATCACCGAGCCCACGACTCGCCCCTTCGGATTGGCTTGGATCTTGGTGGACTCGGCGGTCAGGACGATGGCTTCCAGCAGGTCATCGATTCCCTGGTTCTTCTTGGCGGAAACCGGAACCACCATGGTTTCGCCGCCCCATTCGTCGGGGGTCAGGCCCAGATCGGCAAGTTGCTGCTTGACGCGTTCCGGATTCGCATTTGGCTTGTCGATCTTATTTAGAGCTACGACGATAGGTACCCCCGCCGCCTTGGCGTGAGCATAGGCCTCCCGGGTTTGGGGCATTACCCCGTCGTCTGCGGCCACCACCAGGATGGCAATGTCCGTCACCTGCGCCCCGCGGGCCCGCATGGCGGTAAAGGCCGCATGCCCGGGTGTATCCAGAAAAGTGATCGGGCGCCCCTTGTGTACGATTTGATAAGCGCCAATGTGCTGAGTAATTCCGCCTGCCTCGCCTTCGGCGACGTGCGTCTTGCGGACAGCATCCAGGAGCGAGGTCTTGCCGTGGTCTACATGACCCAGAATGGTAACAACGGGTGGCCGGGAGGATAACTGGGCGGGATCTTCGTGCTCCACAGCCAGCCGCCAGGCGGGGGTTTGCTCCGGGCTGGGAGCCGTCTTTTCTTCTTTTTGCTCCAGATGGGCTTCGTAGCCCATTTCCTGAGTGATTACAGCGGCGGTATCAAAATCGATCTGCTGGTTGATGTTCGCCATCACCCCGTTGGCCATCAGCTGTTTGATAACATCAATGGGGCTGACTTTGATCAGTTCGGCCAAGTGACGAACTGTCAGGGAGCTCGGCAGCTCCACCACCTTGTGTCCGTTCTCGCCCATTCCACACCTCCCACCTGGAACTCAGGTACCTGGCCGTCGACTTTGAGCGAGGCGGACAGAGGGCTGTCATGCCGTCGCTTGGATCATTTCGGCCTCGAGGGGCAGTTCACGGGGAATGCCCCTCCTGCTTGCGGCATCCGCCCCGCCGGGCCATGCGTGCTGGAGCGGCGGGATTGGATTTGGAGACCGCTGGCCCGGGCAATCGCTCGATCCATGTCGCCAGCAGAACCCGGTCCGAGTCTGTCAGCTCGGTCCGCAACGCCTGCGCCAACGCGCCTTCTAGGGCTTGCTCCCAGCAAGCCCGCCGGTCGTGCAAGTAGGCCCCGCGGCCTTCGGCCTTGCCCGTCGGGTCGACGCGAAGGCCCTCCGGTGTGCGGACAATGCGGATTAGCTGGCGCTTGGCCAACACCGCACGGCACCCCACACACGTCCGCTGCGGAGTAGGACGAACCCGCGGCTCGCCCTTTCTGCTCATCGCCCGTCGAATGGCAAGAACGCTAGGGTTCCTCGAGAATATCGGGCTCTTCCCATTCCCGCCCGCGATCGGCCTTGTGCTTCTTTCGGGCCACTGTCACGCCCAAAACCGGGTCGTATTCCACCAAAACGGCCTTCTTCTTCTTTGCTTTCTTTTTGGAGGTCCCTTCCGCGGCTTCCTCTTCCTCTTCCTCAACTTCGATCGCCGCCGCCACTGGAACCCCTTCGGGGGCAAGTTCGGGAATCTCCTTTTCGGGGGCGGTCTCCGCTGAGGCGGGAACCCCACTGACGAGTTCGACTTCGGCCGGCGCTTCCGGAGAAACCATCTTGGCGGCCTGCTCCTTTGCCTCGGCTTCGCGAGCCAGCGCTTCCGCCTGCTCCGCGCGCTTGGCGAGGATGGCCACTTGCACAGCTTCCTTCAACTCCTCCAGGGTCCGGGCCCCCATCTCCGGCAGAGCCAGGATAGGATCCGGGTCGAGGGTCAATTGTTCGAACAGCTGGCCCAAGGACTGATAACCTGCCTGGCCCAGACGTTGGGCCAACTCCTCAGGAATCCCTGCTTCGGCCAAGGGTGCCTGATACGCCAAGGGCGGAATGTTCTGGCGCACCTCGGCCAATCGCCTGGCTTGGGCCTTCCGGCGGCTGTCTCGAACTTGGGACAGGCTGGTTTCAATCGTCCGCACCAGCTGATCCATCGCCTGATAGTCTTCCGGGGGCAACGGACGTCCCTCGGCCTTCTTGCCCAATGCTTCTTGGACGCGCAGGATCAGAGCGGCCTCTCTTTCGGCCGTTTCCGCCATGGCGGGGTCGCTCGTTACTTTCTGAATCGCGTCAGCAGTGGCCTCAGGAACGCTCTTGATATCAATCCGCCAGCCGGTGAGCTTGGCCGCCAAGCGAGCGTTGACGCCTTCACGTCCAATGGCCAAGCTGAGCTGATCTTCGGAGACAACCACCAAGGCCGTCTTGCCGCGAGTCGGATCATCATCCAGATAGACTCCTGACACGCGGGCCGGGCTGAGGGCCTTGGCGATAAACGCGGCCGGGTCGGGGTTCCATTCGATAACGTCGATCTTCTCGCCGTTAAGTTCCTTAACTATGGCCTGGATTCGGCCGCCGCGCATGCCCACGCAGGCGCCGACTGGGTCGAGATTAGGCTGAAGCGCAGCCACCGCGACCTTGGAACGCATCCCGGGTTCTCTGGAAATGCCCTTGATCTCAACTAGGCCCTGAAAAATCTCCGGCACCTCCGCTTCGAGCAGCCTGCGCAGCATGTTGCGGTCGGCTCGCGAGAGCAGGATCTGCGGTCCCCGGGAGGTCTTGCTCACGTCCATCAAATAGGCCCGTATTCGATCTCGCTGGCGATAGCGCTCGGTAGGCAACTGCTCCCGCTTGGGGAGAACAGCCTCCGCCCGGCCCAAGCTGACGGTGATCGCCTGGGCCCCAAGAGCCTGAATCGTGCCATGTACTATTTCGCCTTTGCGGGCGGACCATTCCTCATACTGCTTGTCCCGCTCCGCATCTCTCAATCGTTGGTGGACAATTTGCTTGGCCGTCTGGGTGGCGATGCGACCGAAGTCCTCAGGGGTGCTGTCCACCATGACCAGAGCTCCCAGCTCCGCGTTGGGGTCCACCGCACGAGCGTTTTCCAGGGACACTTCCGTCCGCGCGTCCTGGACCTCGTCGACCACTTCCTTTTCTGCGAGGATTTGGATCGTGCCCTTGACCAAGTCGATGTTGGCAGCCACGGCCTGGGCACTGGATCCATTCACGGCCCTGCGATACGCATTGACCAGCGCAGTCTCCAGGACCTGGAGCACGACCTCCCGTGGCAATCCATAGTGCTCCAGCACCTCGTTGAAGGCCAGCAAGAACTCGCTTTTCATGCCCTTAGCTCTTTCTCCATTCGGGCGTGAGCTGCCCGTCTAATACGCAGAAAAGTGGGGGTCACCCACTTTTCTCAACAAACGCCGTCGCTCACTCACTACCTAAGGAATATTCTAGCATAATCGCTCATCTTATTCAAGGCCACGGGTGGGTTCACGACAATAGGAGACAGATGGGCCTTGGGGGGGCCGCCCAGAGGCTGCAGGGCCTGAGAGGGGGGCGATCAGCAAACTCCAAATCCGCGGACGGCCGCCGTCGACCGGGGGAATGAGTCCCGAGCGTTGCCGCTCCCGGTGAGGCCCCGGACTTCGGGCCCTTCCCCGCTCTCGATGAGGTTGACGTGTAGGGCAGAGGCGAAGTCGGTCCAGTCGCTTCGAGCCGGACCAGGCCCGGAAGAGATTTCGAGCTCCGAGCCGGAGCGGGGGAGCCCAAGTCCCGGCGGGGTCTCTGGGATGTTCGAGGGATAGCGGCTTGGATGGCGTACTTCTCGCGGCAGAGCCAAACCGCCCTTTCCAGACTTGCAGGTGGCTGCATCCGGTCCTTCGCAGCAAGGGGGAAATGAACCTGGCGCAAGGGGCAGTTCCGCATCCAGACCTGCATCGAGCGGGGTCGCCAGTAGGGGTGCGGCTTGCTACAGCTCTTGAAGAACGCCGGCCACCTCCTAGGGCCTAGAGGGTGCCAAGCGGCACGGCCGCATCCCGGTGTGGCCAGCTTTGCAGGGCTCCCGTCGATCCGCCCCGGCAAACGACCGCTCCTGGCGGGCCTGGCCGAAAGCCTGCCTCCCCTGGATCTCACTTAGAGGGTGGCTGAGGCCGGCTCTCCTCACCCGGCTCAGTCTCAATTCGGAAAGAAGTCTGGATCTCCGCGGTCTTGTCCAGCATCTGGGCGACCGAGCAGTATTTGTTTCGGGACAGGGAAATGGCTTGGGCTACCCCGTGCTGGGTTAGTCCCGTTCCCCGTACCACGTACTCCAGGTGGATGGAAGTGTACACACGGGGGGGATTCGCGGCCCGCATCCCCTCTACGCGGATCTCCAGGCCGGAAACAGCCTGGCGCTTCTTGGCAAGGATGTCGACCACGTCCGTTCCACTGCAACCGGCCAGACTGGCCAGCAGGAGTTCGACAGGCGACAGGGCGGCCTCCTCATGGGCCGAACCGAAACGGACAGTTGCCCCCTCTGGATTCGCAGCCTCAAACCCGTGACCGCCCTTCCACCGGACCGTCAGGGCACGTTTCTCCGCCGCCATGGGAAACCTCCTGCGGCAATCATACCATTCCCGCAAGGCCAACCGGCCCCCGCTCGCAGGTATAATCGGGAGGGTTGCGGAGCGGAGGTGGGGACAACTACCAATGAACCTGCAGAGTCCGGAATACACGGTTCAGCTCCCGGTTTTTGAAGGGCCCCTCGATCTACTGCTCCACTTGATCGAAAGATCGGAACTGGACATCACCAGAGTGGCCCTGGCGCAGGTGACGGGGCAGTTCCTCGACTATCTGCACTCGATCCACGAGAAGCGGCTCGACGAAGTGGCCGCTTTCCTAGCGATCGCTGCCAAGCTGATCCAAATCAAGAGTGAGGCGCTTCTGCCCCAGCCGCCTGTTAGGGCACCCGGGGAGGAAGATCCTGGGGAAGCGCTCGCTCGGCAACTGCGCCTCTACCGGGAATTCAAGAAAGCGGCGGGATTTCTTGGTGCGCGTCAAGAGTCGGGCCTGCGAACCTATATTCGCTTGGCCGTCCCTGTGCGCCTTCCCCCTCGGCTGGATTTGAGTGGCCTGACACTCGAGGATCTGTTCCGGGCGGCTGCAATGGGCCTAAGTCGAAAGCCAGAGCTGCGGCCGCTGAGCATGGTTGTGAGCGCCCCCAGAGTCACCATTCGGGAACAGATCCGGCACATCGCCGAGTCGATCCGGCGGGATGGGAGGGCGTTTTTTCACCGCCTGGTGGGTGGTTTCCACACTCGAATGGAGGTGGTGGTGGCCTTCCTGGCGATGCTGGAATTGGTCAAGCGTCGGCAGGTGATCCTGCGGCAGTCGGACCTGTTTGGGGAAATCGAGCTGCTGCCCACAGAGACCTGGGACGACAACGCGGAGTTTGAACTCGAGTTCGGCGAATAGGGAACTCCCGACAGAACACCCTGATGGCTATCCATCTTCTTCCCCCGGAAGTGGCCTCTCGAATTGCGGCCGGAGAGGTTGTGGAACGACCCGCCTCCGTAGTCAAGGAATTGGTTGAGAACGCACTGGATGCGGGGGCGCACAACATCTCGATCCAGGTCGAGGCCGGCGGAACCCGGCTCATCCGGGTTTCTGATGACGGTAGCGGGATCCCGCCGGAAGAGATTCACCTGTCCTTGGAACGGCATGCCACGAGCAAACTCAGCACAGCCGAAGACCTGACCCGGATCGCTACACTCGGATTCCGGGGGGAGGCCCTGGCCTCGATCGCAGCCGTATCGCGACTGACATTGATCAGTCGTCCTGCCTCGGAGGAGCGGGGGGCCTCGATCTCTGCAGAGGGTGGCCCCGCCACTCCCCCGAAGCTGACGGGGGCTCCTCCCGGGACCAGCGTGACAGTTGAGGACTTGTTCTTCTCAGTTCCCGCTCGACGGAAGTTCCTAAAAAGTGACCAAACGGAGCGGCGGCAGATCGACTTGCTCGTGAGCCGATACGCCTTGGCCTTCAGCGAGGTCCGATTTCGGCTGATTCAGGAGGGGCGCGAGGTTCTGCACACTAGTGGGGGCGGCAACCCGCAGGAGGCCTTGGCCGCCGTTTTTGGGTTGGACGCGGCCCGCAACATGATCGCCCTGCAGCCGTGGCCGGCCGCAAGCTTGGTCTCGGTTGAGGGATTCGTCAGCCCTCCCAGCTGGTCCCATTCGAATCGAAAGAACATCCTGTTGTTTGTCAATCGGCGCTGGATCCAGGACGGAGCGATCACCACCGCGGTCGTGCAGGCGTACCACACTCTGCTTATGGTGGGGCGTTTTCCGCTGGCGGCGCTCTTCCTGTCTCTGGCTCTCGAGGAAGTCGACGTTAACGTGCATCCTGCCAAGAGCGAGGTTCGCTTCCGCAACCCGAACGCGGTCTTCACAGCCGTCCAAAAAGCCCTCCGTCAGAATCTGATTCAGTTTTCTCCTGTGCCGGGAGGGGTGGATATGGGCGCGGAGGTCCCGCGGGGCCGGGGGGGATACGGCTCACGGGTTGTGTCACCGGATTGGCACTTTCTGGAGGGGCCATCCGTTCTCTCCCGCCCAAAGGAAAACAGCCCTGCCGCCCCAGCTTTCGTTCCGGCCCCGCCGGGGCAAGTGGCTTCGGCGCTCGCCTCGGTTCCTGCCCTTCGCGTGCTGGGGCAGTTGGACGCAACCTATATCGTTGCCGAAGGACCGGACGCGCTCTACCTGATTGATCAGCACGCGGCGCATGAACGGGTCCTGTATGAGGAAATGATGCGCCGACTGGAGGCCGAGGGAGAGGTCGCCCAATCCCTTCTAGAGCCGGCGCTGATTGAGCTTCCCGCGGCCAGCGCCCGGTTGATCCAGGAAGAAATCGACAGTTTGAAACGAATTGGTTTTGAAATCGAGGCTTTTGGGGAACAGACTTTTCGCCTCCGCGCCATTCCCTCCGCCCTTGGGCAGCTGGGAGCGCGAGAGGCGATTGAGACCGTACTCGAGGACCTAGAGGGGGAGGAAACCCCTCTCGCCCAAAGCCGGGAGGCCCAGTTGATTGCTCGCGTGTGCAAGAGGGCGGCCGTCAAAGGCGGGCACGTCCTTCCATTGGACGAGCAACAGGCCCTGCTGGAGAAACTCGAGAAGTGTGAATCGCCTCGGACGTGCCCTCATGGACGGCCCACAATGATTCGTCTGACACTCGACCTGCTCGAGCGGCAATTCGGAAGAAAAGGTTGACCTTGCGGCGATTCCTCATCGCCCCGAGAACCCGTCCCTGGGAACGGGGCAGGACGTCGGCCAAAGGGTCGTGGCTGGGTGGGCCTGAGAAGGACTTCCCCGAGATGTCGGCCGCGCCCGAAAACGAGAATAGCCAAAACTGAAGGGATCCGAGAATCCGGCTCGCCGCGGGCGGGAAAGAGGCGCTTGGTTATCTAGTCGTGGGGTTTTTCCGCGGGGCGGCTGACCAGGCTGCGCTCGGCGTTGAGCTTGCTGATCCCGTTGCGAACTTGGTTCAGCAGGGTGGTCATCTCGGTTTCGATTTTTGAAAGCGATTCCAGAACATAGTCGTCGGCATCGCGGCGCAGGACGTCTGCCTCGGAACGTGCTTGGCCAATGATTTGCTCTGCTCGCGCCTGCGCCGCAACCGCTACCGCGTCTCGCTGGACCTGGGCTTCCACTCTTTCTCGGGCGAGCTCCACAGTTCTCTGGGCCTCCTCCTGAGCCTGGGCCAGGAGCCGATCCCGCTGGGCGAGAATTTGCTGCGCTTTCTTCACCTCCTCGGGAATCGTCACCCTCAGTTGATCGATCAATTCGAGGAAGTGGTCCTCGTTGACGATGGATTCATTCGTCAGAGGGATGTGTCGGCTGTGATTGAACAGCTCCTCCAACCGATCGACGAGGTGAAGGATGTCCATGCAAGCCTCCGGAGCCGCAAATGCGGCCAAGGCCGGGCAGCTGTCCCCTCAGACGGGTAGCCCCCCGACGCCGCCCAGCGCAGTGCGACACCACCTCTTGAGCGGTATCCCTCGAAGATACAATGGAACGTGCGGAACGTCAATACGGCGGCGACAGCCACGGCTGAACCTCCCACCAGCCGCTTGCGGAAAACCGGCGCCAGGCAACCGGAGTCGTGAACTCCAAGGCGAGTGGCTTGGCGCCTTGGGGGGGCGAGGAATCAGGAGGATCAAGGCATGGAACCGCAAAAGCGGACCAGGGACTCCGCGGGCAAAACGGCCGCAGGAATCGGGGCAGGCGGCCAATCCCCTGGGAAGTTCATGCGGACCCCGTGCTGGCCTGTGCTAGGGCATGCTTCGGGAGCAGGTTTTCAGTTGGTGCAAGAGGTTGAGCAGCCTCAGATAGGAGCGCCCCGCCGCCGGTGGGCTTGCGTGCCTTGGGGGTCCGATCTGGGCCCAACCCCGATTAATCAGCGACGGATCGGCGCCATGTCCGCGGCAACCGCCGAGATGGGAAGCCCCTGAGACAGCTTCCCTGAGACTACCGGCGGCAGGGTCAAGGGACCAGCCGTCCTTTGATCCGGATCCTTCGGTACTCCCGCGACGTTCCGTCGGGTTGATCAGCGGATCCTTGGAAACCGGCTTGACGCGGCTCCGGACAGTCAAATTTGCTGGTGGAGCCGGGGCCTCTCCGGTGGCCTCGGAACGCTCAAGGTCGGCGTGGCAGAGCACGGAGGGGTGCGTCGGCGGATTCCCGGGTCAAATTCCTAGTCCCTGAGCGAGTCCATAGGGATCTCGTGCTGGCCATCCTGAGCCAGCTCCTTGTAGCGTCGCAACAAGGCTTCGCGGACGTGGGGCGGGACCATACTGCTCACATCCCCGCCCAAAGAGGCAATTTCCCGAACCGTGGAGGAGGAGAGGAAGGTGTGCTCCTCGCTGGTGATCAAGGCCACAACTTCAATGCCAGGTTTGAGGCGGTGATTGGCAAGGGCCATCCGGAATTCGTGTTCGAAGTCCGAGAACACGCGCAGGCCACGAACGATCACTTGGGCTTTGACCTCCTCGCAGAACTCGACGGTCAGCGAGCTGTAGCCCAAGACCCGGTAACGGCGGTCGCCCTCAAAGCACTTGCGCACCAGGCTCAGGCGCTCCTCGGGCGCAAAGAGCAGGCTCTTCAAAGGGCGATCATAAACCGCAATCACCACCTCATCGAACAACCGCGCGGCGCGCTGGGCGATGTCAATGTGCCCGTAGTGCACCGGATCAAACGTGCCGGGAAAGACGGCGCGGACCATCAGGATACCTCTCCTTGTCCGGGTTTCCAGAGCGCGGCGAGGCGTTCGGCCATCAACTGGTGCTCCGGGCGCCTCAGCTCCGGATCCTCCCGGAAGACTTGTTGTGCCGCGGATCGAGCCAATTCGACCAGGTGCAAGTCCGTCAACTTCGCCATGCGCAGGTCCGCGAAGCCGGATTGCCGGGTCCCGAGGAACTCGCCCGGCCCGCGCTGGTCCAAGTCGTGCTCGGCAAGCGCGAACCCGTCGGAGGTTTCTTCCATTGCCTTGAGACGCTCATTATCGGCCGCGTCCTCCGTTTCAGCCACCAAGAGACAATAGGCTGGGTCGGCCCCCCGTCCCACCCGTCCGCGAAACTGATGGAGTTGCGCAAGCCCAAAGCGGTCGGCCCCTTCCACCATGATCACGGTGGCATTGGGGATATCCACGCCCAGTTCCACCACGGAGGTGCTCACAAGCACGTCCAACTCATGCTGTCGGAACTCCTCCATCACAGTCTCTTTTTCTTCCGCTTTCATCTTTCCATGAAGGAGCCCAAGGCGCCAGCGTGGAAACACCTGCTTCCGCAGGCGTTCGTGCTCCTCTACGGCGGCCGTAGCCTCTACCGATTCCGATTCTTCCACCAGGGGACAGATCACGAAGGCTTGGCGCCCCTTTTCGAGTTGGCGGGCGATGAAACCGTAGGCGCGGTCCCGCTCACCGGAGAGCATGACGCGCGTTGTCACCGGTTGGCGCCCAGGGGGCTTTTCGTCCAGGAGGGAGAGATCCAGGTCCCCGTAGATGGTGAGGGCCAGGCTTCGAGGAATCGGAGTGGCCGTCATCACCAGCAGGTGGGGCGTGGTGCCCTTGGATCGCAAGGCGGACCGCTGGGCCACCCCAAAGCGATGCTGTTCATCCACCACGGCCAAGGCGAGGTTGGCGAATCTTACGCCGGGCTCGAGCAGGGCATGCGTCCCGATAAGGATCCGAATCGTTCCCGAGGCCGCCCCTGCGCGGATGCGCTCCTTCTCTGCCTCGGGAGTAGCACCGAGCAGCAGTTGAACTTCCTGGGACGAATAGGGGCGAGGCAGAAGCGGATCGGCGTCGCCACCGTTTGCGCAAAGCAGAGAGAGAAAGGTGTGGTGGTGCTGTTCGGCCAGGATGCTGGTGGGGGCCAGAACCGCAACCTGCCCGCCCCCGGAGGCGACCAGGTGGGCCGCCGCCACGGCGACCACGGTTTTTCCGGACCCAACGTCTCCCTGCAACAGGCGATTCATGGGCCGCCCCGAGGCCAGGTCCTTTTCAATCTCCCCCAGAGCGGTCTCTTGCGCGTGAGTTAGCGTATATCCCAGCGATCTCTTCCAGGCATCAAACCCTTCAGGTGAAAAGAACTGTGGCGAGCTGACGGATTGCCAATCGCGCTTTTGCTGCAGGACGCCCAGCTGCAGATAAAAGAGCTCATCGAAAGCAAGTCTCTTCTGCGCCGAGCGCAGGGCCTCCCAATTCGAAGGAAAGTGCGCTTGCTGGACCGCCTCACCCAGCGGCATCCATCCGCCTTCCCTCCGAATGGCCTCGGGCAAAGGGTCCGGAAGCCGATTCGACCAGAAGCGGACCGTGCTCTGCATCACATTGCGGAACCACTTCTGGTGGATCCCCGAAGTCAGGCCGTAGACCGGAATGATGCCTCGCGTATGAACCTGCTGGCGGTCCAGAGGTTCCCATTCGGGCGAACTCATGGTCAATCGCCCCAGATACTGGTCAATCCTCCCAGAAAGAGCCAACATGTCCCCGGGCTTGAGGCGCTGGACCAGCCAGGGTTGGTTAAACCAAGTGACCCTCAGCGATCCGCTCCCGTCGCTCAAGACCGCTTCGACCAAGCTGCCCTGACCCCCATGGGTCCTGCGCGATTCGATCTTCTCCAGAAGGCCGATGACTGTGACCACCTCGCCGTACCAAAGGCGCTGGATCGGCTTGAGGCTGGAGTAGTCATCAAACCTTCGTGGGAAGTCCCAGAGCAGATCCCCCAGAGTGCGCAGGCCAATATGCTCGAGCCTTCTGGATGTAGCCGGACCGATTCCCTGAATCACCGTTAGTGGAGACTGGAGTGCCTTGAGATCAGCCTCGGCCGATGGGCGCGATGAAACAGCGGAAGCGGCCGGAGGCGTGACGGCGACGGTGTCGGGTCTGGGAACAGCTGGGCTGACGGTCGGGGGAGATTCCTCCCCTTCGGGGATAGCGGTTGCGGTGGGTTGCTCTTGCGTTGCGGTTGGCACTGTAGGGAGCCCCAAGCGGTGCCGGATCCCGAGCAGGACTTCCGCACGGGATCCGGCCGGTAAGCGCGCATAGTCCTGCAGGCGCTTGGCCACGAGTTGAATCAGATCCTCAGACAGCCCGCTCTCTCTGGCCTCTTTCGTCCAGCTGTCGAGGACTTTGTCCAGTCCACCCAGGACAGCCCGATTGTCGTAATTGCGCTCGGCCTCGAGCCTGAAGAACTTGTCGAGCTTATCCAAGGCAGGATTCATTTCGCAGGTCATCCCCGGTCTGAACAGCGCGGTGTTGCTCTGTGGGCTCAATCACGTGAGGACAAAGCGGCCAGCCCCAGGGCGCCCGAGCCCGTGTGCACGCCAATTATCGGCGTGCCCTCGACCACCCAGGGAACCCGGGCTCCTTCCGTCGGCCACATTCCGGGAGATTTCCGAAGCTCCGCCAGGAGTTCATGGGCTTCGGCTTCGGCATTCACATGGAGTACGGCCAGCTGGTCGAGGGGAGTCCACGACGCGGCCTGTTTCATCAGCTCTGCCAGAGCCTTGGATCGGGTGCGAAACTGGCCTATTCGTTCCACGGCCCCTCCCGACAGCGTCACCAGATGCCGGATCTGCAGAAGGTTGCCGAGTTCTGCCTGTAGCCAGTTGATCCTGCCGCTGCGGCGCAAGTTCTCCAGGTGATCAATCAAGGCAATGAAGCGGACCCGCTGCTTCAGATCACGGAGCAGGTCCAGCAGCGCACCGAGGGAAGCTCCCCGGAGAGCGGCTTTCGCTACGGCCATGACCTGGAACCCCAAAGCCAGCGATACTTGACCGCTGTGGACGACCTGGATCCGGTCCTGAAAGCGATTCGCAGCCACCCCGGCGGTGTTGTAGATCCCGCTCAGCCGGGAGCTGATGTGAATGGAGAGAACCTCGGCCGCCCCAGTCATCAACAACTTGGCATACGCAGCTTCAAAAGCCCCCGCGGACGGCGCTGCCGTGGTCGCCAGAGAGGAGCGAGTGGTCAGTCGCCGATAGCTCTCCGTGCGCACAGGATCGATGCCGTCTTGGAGCCCGCGGCCTCCAACGACGAGGATGGCCGGTACCACCTCCACGCCGAGGCGTCCGGCCTCGGCGTCGGGAAGGTCACAGGTGCTGTCCGTCACCAACCCCACGGTCATCGCCTGACCCTTCAATGAGCCCCCAATTCCCATTGCCTCCTGACTACCGGGCGGGAGAGTCGAAGGCAATCACTCCGATCGCCCGCGGGCCGAGCAGGGCTGCCACGGAGGCTCCCAGCTCGGCCACCTGGACACGGCAGGCTGGGAAGAGGTCGTGAATCCGTTCGATCAAAAGCTGGCCGTCCTGTTGCGCCTCCTCCAGCCCCTGCAGGATCACGAGATTGTGCAGGTTGGAAAACTCACTCACAAACTCGACCAGTTTCTCAACGGCTTGTTCGCGGGTGCGTGCCTTTTCGAGCGGGACGAAAGTCCCGTCCTCCAAAGAAAGGAAGGGCTTGACGCCCAGCATCTCTCCCAGGAGGACTTGGGCGCGGCTGAGATGTCCAGTTCGTTGCAGGTAGGCTAAGTCCTCGACCAGGAACACCGCGTAGAGGCGCGGAACCAGGTAACGAACCTGCCTGACGATATCTTCGAGAGTCGCGCCCTCCTCGGCCAATCGTACGGCTTCCTCAATCAACACCCCTAATCCCGCGGAAGTCGTCTGCGAGTCGATGACGGCGATGTTGGCTCGCCCCAGCAATTCCTCACTCGCCGCCCGGGCGTTCCGGAACGTGCGGCTCAGCTTGTCCGACACATGGATGCAGACGATATCCTTCGTGCAGCGAGTCAGGCCCTCCAGAACGGCGGCAAAGGCCTCGACGCTTGGGGAGGCCAAGACCGGCAGGGTCCCCTGCTGCCGGCTCAGGTCGTAGAGAACCTGCGAGTTGATTTCCGACCCGTCGAGGTAGGATCGAGTTCCCAAATGAATCGTCAGCGGCAGGACCGCCACGTTGTGCTTCGAGAAAAACTCGGGATTGGGAAGCCAGGCCGAACTGTCCGTCACGATGCGTGCCCTTGACATGCTCACAATCGCACCTCTATCCCGCCATTTGGGTGAACCCAGCGCACCTATTCCAGGGAGAGGATGAGGGGGTAATGGGGCTGGTCCCCCTCGATCAACTCGATTTCCTGCGTGGGATACTTGCTGCGGATCTTTTCCTCGATCGTCTTGGCCTCCGAGGCGGTCAGATCGCTCCCCCAGTAGAGAGCAATCAATTCACAAGATTGCGCCCGACCATGTTCGAGAAGCCGCTCGAGAGTCTCTTGAAGAGTCTCGCCGCTGACGGCCAGTTCTCCATTAAGCAACCCGATCATCTGGCCCTCTTTGACTTGCAGACCATTCAGCTCCACATCCCGGGTGGCCACGGTGATTTCCCCGGTTTGAACGTTCGAGAGAGCTTGAGTCATCGCCTGCGCCACGATCTCCAGCCTTCCCTCGGCGCAGAAAGCGAGCATGGCGGCAATGCCTTCGGGCACCGTGCCCGAAGGTACGATCATGACCCGCTTGACGGTCAACTCCTTGGCTTGCTGGGCGGTCATGTGCACGTTCTTGTTGTTCGGGAGAAGGATAATCTGATCGCTCGGAAGATCCTCGAAGGCCTTCAAGATCTCCTGGGTGCTGGGATTCATAGTCTGCCCGCCAGGCACAATGGCCGCGGCCCCAAGCGACGCAAACACGCGGGCCAGACCCTCTCCCGGTGCCACAACCACGGATGCAAGCTGCCCCGGCGCGACCGCGGCCAGGCGGTAATTCCCCTTGGACTGCTTTCGGTTCGAAAGCGCCGTCTGTTCCAGAAGGTTCTCAATGGAAACCTTGGAGACGCTCCCCAGTTTCATGATGTAGTCCACAGGACGATAGCGCTTTTCGGTGGGCACGTGAATGTGCATTCGATACAGGTCCTCCCCTTGGCCCACCTGGATGGAGGTCCCCATCTTCTGGAGGTCGCTGTAGAAGGTCTCCAGGTCCAGAGGACGGTCCGGACGGAAGTCCACCACCACCTCGTAATCCTGACCGGGCTCGACAAGTTCCTCGGCTTCGAGAATCTGGACCGCCGAAAGCGGCTGGACCGTTGTGGACGGCTGATCCACCGACTCGCCACGCATCACGCGTAGCATCCCCTCGAGAATAAAGAACAGGCCTTTGCCTCCGGAGTCCACCACACCCGCTTCCCGCAGGACGTACAGGAGCTCGGGTGTGCGCTGGACCGACCGGTCGGCGGCTTCAACGACCTGCTCGAGCATCTGCAGAGGGGTAGAGTTCTTTGCCTGCGCCTCGTCGGCCGCCTGCGCGGCGTCGCTGGCGACAGTCAGAATCGTGCCCTCCACGGGCCGCACGACCCCTTGATAGGCTGTGTCCCTGGCCGCCTTCAGAGCCGACACGATGTCAGAGGAATTCATCCTCGGGCGCTGATCCAGGCTCCGGGAAAAACCGCGCCAGAGCTGGGATAAGATCACGCCGGAATTGCCGCGAGCCCCCATCAGCGCCCCCTGAGCGATGGCGTGGGCGACCTTGCCGATGTTTCGTTCGTGCCCATTCGCGATCTCCCGGCAGGCGGCCTGCATGGTCAGCACCATGTTCGTACCCGTGTCTCCATCGGGCACCGGAAACACGTTCAGCGCATTGACCGTCTGCTGGTTGGCGCTCAGCCAGGACAGCCCCGCGTTAGCCAGGAGCTTGAGCAGGATCCCGTCCACTTCCCTCAAATCGAATCGGGGACGAGCCGAGAGTCCGCCCTTTCGCTCAGCCGGGTCGATACCCAAGGAAGAAGGGTATTGGGTCACGAGTGGTTTCAGCCCATCAGTCTGTGTTGCTCACGCGCAGGCCCTGGACATGAACATTTACCTCCCGGACGGGCAACCCCAAGGTGTGCTCAATCTGGTAGTGCACGGTGTCGGCTATGCTCCGGGCCACGGTGGCGATACGCGTCCCGTACTCCAGCACGACGAATAGATCGATACAGATCTCGTCCCCTTCATAGCGTATCTCCACCCCCTGGCGGGGGTCCCGGGCCGGAGCGCGGATGAAACCCTCAAAGTAGCCTCGCGCGGCCATCCCCACGACTCCGTAGGACTGGAGAGCGGCCTGGCTGGCCAACGACGCAATGGCTCGCCGAGAAATACAGATACTGCCGAGTGGAGCGTTCCCGCCCGTCGTCATGCCCACCTCAGCTCATCCCTGGCTAGAGAACATCTTGCCCCGATCCAACCGCTGTGGTACTATTTGTCCGATCGGCCCAAATAATCCTGAAATGGAAGGCTATTGCTATGGCGAAGTGCGAGAATTGCGGGAAGACTACGACTTTCGGCCACAACCGGAGCTTCTCGAACCGGGCGACGCGCCGCGCGTTTCGGCCGAACTTGCAAAAGGCGGCAGTTTGGCAAGGGAAGCGTAAGCTACACAAGACCCTTTGCGCAAGATGCCTGCGGACCCTGGTCAAGACGGGCTGAAGGAAGGGGCCTTCTCTTGCGTCGGTGGCTATGGGACCACCGACTTTTTCTTGCCAGCCAAGTCTTCTCCTCCCCTCCTCAACGCTCGGGTAATCATACCTGCCCGCGAAGAAAAAAACAATAGCAAGGGACGCCATGGCGGGAGATTCCGGGTCGCAGGGCCGCCAAGAGCCCTCAAAACGCTCCGGAATTGGTGGCCAATTTCCTTGTGTTGACGCCAAGCTCGCCGGCGGAGGCAGGCCTCTTTGTCGCGGCCTGGGCGGGGGGCGGCTTCATCGGGGGTTGCCCGGGGATGGACCTCCACTCCAACTCGCGATTCTTCCCGCGGCCATTGGCAGCCTGGGCGCCGAGAGGGAGGCGCCCCTAGGGCGCTGCCCAAATCTTTTCGAACTCTCAACACGCGCGCCATCCCGCCCTGCCAGGGGCGGATCAAAGCTCCCGCAATCTGCCGCATAGGTCCAGGGAGCGCGATCTTGGCTCCCCAGCGTCGGAAGAGCTCGGCGTGGGCTGGCAAGCGCTGCAGGTTCTGAATTCCTATCCGAATCCGGACCAACTTTCGGTTGGCAGGCAATCCGTGTTCCTGGTCGCTGCGTCCGCAGCCCCGGGCCCAGATCTCCGGATCCTCCCGGAGGTTAGGGCCGGCTAACTGCCATCCGCTATGCGAATTTGGCGTCATTGCAGTCCAAAGGGAGGCCCTTGGCCCCCCATGGGAAGATTACGGAGGGCCACGATCTCCTGGAAACGGAGATCGTCCTTTTCGTCCGGCCAGGGTGTCCCGTGAACCTGGTCTTGCTGCTCTCGTACCGGGATACCAAAGCGGATGGCAACCGGGCGCCATCTCACGGTCCTCTGTCCCGACCAGTTGACGGTCTCTTGGCATGGCAAGAACAGGCGCTATCTCCAACATGCCTGGACTGCCAATGATCTCGACCGCGGCGATTGCATCTGGCCAGCCAAAGGGACTACTGGGGCCTCGACGACGGCCAGGTTGTTTGCAGCGGCCTCGGAATCAGAATTAGATGAGGCGGTCCAACACTTCTCCGGCCTGGTCTTCTCCTGGGTGAGGGGGGCAAATCGCCACTTGGCTATCGGGAACCTTCACAACTCATGAGAGACCTGAAGGCCCCTTCGATTGGGGACTGACCCCCCGGGTATCAGTCGATCGGTCGTAATCCCTTTTTCATCTCTCTTTTCAACGGGGTGTAACATGGTGTTCCTTGGGGGACCGACATGGCCCGGGACGATGGCTGGGCCTGTGGGCTGGACTCGGTGCTTTCGCAGGATCTCCGGCGATGCACTCCTCCCCCTTGGCGACCTGGCAGGGCGGACCATGCAGTCGTTGTTTGAAGTCACGGGGGCTCAACCGATGGGGATGGCGAAGGGCGGACCGGCATGAGTCTTCTGACCCGATACGTTGCCACGCAAGACTGGATGGCCGTTGGGAGGTGGGTTAGGGTGGGCGTCCCGCCAGGCTTTATTGTTTTGAGGGCGGGGTTTCGATCGGAACCGATTTGCATTCGGCTTGCAAGTTCAACGGGGGAGTAGATCGCAGGCGGCTGGCTATTTCCCCCTAACCTGGACGGCTTACGATGGCGAGAGACTGCCCAGGAATTTGAGGGAGCATATTGCTCGCGGTGGCACGAAGGCGGAAGCACGCGGGCGCAAATGTCTGGACGAGGTCATCACATTCTAGGAAGGGGTCGGGCACTTGAAATCGGGATTCCACGCGCTTCCAAGGAGTCTGGTGCGCCTAGGGCGGGTAGCCCTCTTGCTAGCCGGGGCGACCCTGGCGTGCTCCCGTGAAGGTGTTGTCCTGCCTGGGGCCGGCACCCCTCTCCCGACCGTCCTGGTGGAACTCTCCTCCCCCACGGGGACGCTTCCGCCTCCATCGCAGACCGCAGCCGCTACGCGCGCTGTTGCGACCCTGACTCCCTTGCCAGTCTGGACCCTTCCACCTCTGCCCAGCCCGACCTACCCCGCCACAGCCACGGTCATGGTGACTGCCCCCGGACCATTGCTCTACGTGGCGCAAGCAGGGGATACCCTGCGGACTGTGGCGATACGCTTTGGGGTCACGCCGCAGGATATTCAGGCCTATGCCGGGAAAGTTTCGACTCAGGGACTGCTCAACCCGGGGGAGCAGCTGATCATTCCCTCGCGCCTGGGGAAAACCACCCCGGCCAATCAGCTGGTCCCTGACAGCGAAATGGTCTACTCGCCGGCCCTTGCCTCCTTCAATACCTCGGCATTTGCTCGTCAAATGAACGGGTACCTTGTCAGTTACTATGACTCCAGCGAAGACCTCGGGGACGGGCCGTCCATCCTAGAGGAACTCGCGTTGGACAACTCGATCAGCCCCAAGATTCTGCTGACGCTGATGGAGCAGGGGAGCGGTTGGGTAACCCAAGCCTCACCCTCCCCAGGTCTCCGGGAATATCCGATGGGCATCCTGGACCCAAACTACAAAGGGCTGGTCTCGCAGCTGGTAGAGGCCACCAACCGCCTAAGCATTGGCTACTATGGCTGGAGGGATGCCGGCCTACTTGAAGTTAAGTTTGGGGATGGGACCTCCTTGCGATTGGCACCCAGCCTGAACGCCGGCACCGTGGCGCTCCAATACTATTTTTCGCTGCAGGCTCCAAACCAGGCCAGTTGGGAGCGCGATTTGCAGCAATTTGTGGCGACCTACAAGAAGTTTTTCGGCGATCCTTTCGCGAATGTCGATCGGTTCGAGCCTCTTTATTACCCTAATCTGGTCCAGCCGACATTGCAGCTGCCCTTCCTCCCGGGCCAACGCTGGGCCCTGACCGGAGGCCCACACGGCGCCTGGGAGCTTCAGGGCGCCCAGGCGGCGCTCGATTTCGCCCCGCCCTCCGTGGCCCCGGGTTGCGCCCCTTCGAGCCTGTGGGTGACGGCGGTTGCTCCCGGCCTAGTGGTGAGAAGCGGAGGAGGTGTCGTAGTTCTTGATCTTGACGGGGATGGGTTGGAGGAAACGGGCTGGGATATCCTCTATCTTCACATCGCCAGCCAGGGTCGGGTGCCTGTCGGAACGATAGTGGAAACCGGCGAACGCATCGGTCATCCTTCCTGCGAAGGGGGGATTGCGACGGGAACGCACGTCCACATCGCACGGAAGTTCAACGGGGAGTGGATCGCGGCGGGAGGCGCGCTGCCTTTTGACCTCAGCGGGTGGGTAGCACATGCTGGGGGCGCGCCCTACCAGGGGTACCTCCAGCGCGGTAGCGACACGGCGGAGGCGTGTGCTTGCGCCGATTTGCAGTCCCTCGTCTGGCAGTGAGAGCCAATGCGGCGTGGGATAAGCGTCCGGAAGGGAAAACTCCTTGTCTCGGTCACCCTTTTGGTTTTGGCCGCCTGCCTGCCTGAATCTTCGCAGCCACAGCTTGCCCCAATCCAGCAGGCCACCCTCACCCCGGGGAATCCGAGCAGCAATCTGCCCACACCGCTGCCGCAACGCCTGCCCATTGTGCCCGGACAGATTCTGGATTATCCGGCCCAGCCTGGGGACACTCTCCCGGCCGTTGCCGCCCATTTCAACACCACCGTAGATGCCATTCGAGGGGCGAATCCATGGTTGCCTCGGGACGTCACAACCCTGGAACCCGGGAAAGACCTGCGTGTCCCGGCTTACTTCGCCCCTTTCACTGGGACCTCATTCAAGATCCTCCCGGATAGCGAGGTGGTCAACAGTCCGGGACTGGTTGGATTCGACCTGCAGAAGTACGTAGAGGACAGTCCCGGGTACCTGTCTCGCTATCATGCCTATGTGTTCGGATTGACCCGGCCTGGCTGGGATATCATCCAAGTCATCTCGGAGAATTTCTCCCTCAGCCCCCGACTTCTCCTAGCTCTCCTGCAGTTCCGCTCCGGGTGGCTTACCAATCCCTCCCCGACGCAACAGGATATCGACTACCCTCTCGGCTACGACGATCCTGCTTGGGAGGGGCTGACGTTGCAACTCACGTGGGCGGCTGAGCAGCTGAATAATGGCTACTACGGCTGGCGGATTGGCAGCCTGACCCAGATTCAGCTTGCCGACGGGAGAGTGACACGACCCGACCCGTACCAAAACGCCGGAACGGTTGCAGTGCAGAACTTGATGGCCCAGTATTTTGGCCAGAAGGAATTTGATCAGGCCGTGGGGCCCCAGGGGTTCGTCCAAACCTATCGGGCCCTCTTTGGAGATCCGTTCTCCAAGGCCGTCACCTTGATGGGCGGGAACCTGACGCAACCGAAGCTCTCGCTCCCCTTTGAACTTGGTGCTGTCTGGGCTTACACCGGGGGGCCGAACACCACTTGGGGGGACTCTCTGCCGTGGGGCGCCCTCGACTTTGCGCCGCCCTCAACGGTCACGGGATGCGCCGACAGCGATGCGTGGGTTGTGGCTCCGGCCAACGGGGTTGTGGCTCGAAGTGAGCCCGCGATCGTTCTCCTTGATCTGGACGGGTATAGTGACGAGCGTAAGGGCTGGGTTTTTCTCTTCTATCATATCGAAGACAAGGATCGTGTCGCTCAAGGAGCCGTTCTCAAGCAAGGGGATCGGATCGGCCATCCCTCCTGTGACATTGCCGAGGGGGGACGGGCCACAGGTGTTAACGTGCACGTGGCCCGACGGTACAACGGGGAATGGATTCCCGCTTCTGGCCCTTTGGCCTTCGACATGAGCAGCTGGGTGGCCGACAGCGCCGGGGTCGAGTATTTTGGGACCCTGACCAGGGGTCTGGACACCATCTCGGCCTGTGGGTGCACCACCTCCCTGAACGAACTTGCATTGCCCGCCCAGTGAGCGCCTCTTTTCCGCGGTCGGCACATGCGTCCAGCTGCGTGGGCTGACGCGCCCACGGACGGCTTGCGCTCCAAGGCCGGCGGCCTTGCAGCAGTCAATGTCCGCAGGGCACTTGGACTCTCGGTGCGGGTCGAAAGCGGCGAGAGGTCGGCGCAACCGTCTTGCCGCGGGCCATCCCCCAGCTTGGGGTACAACCTTGGAAGGGAGCCCGACCTGGCAGCCGAACCCAAACCGGAGATGCTCGACGTGTCGGCCTGCCTTGACGCGGTTTGCGCCAGCCGTTAGACTCGGTTCGGGTGCCCAAGTTGGCCGGGCGATCGCGTCGTGCCGGTATGGGACTATGAGTGCTCGCACCGGTGCGCCGAGGAAAGTCCGCGCTCCAGAGAGCCAGGCGCCGGGTAACGCCCGGGGCGGGGTGACCTGCCGGAAAAGGGCCACAGAGAAGAAGATTGCCACTGAGCCCTCGGGCCCAGTGGCGAGGGTGAAATGGCGGTGCAAGAGACCACCGGCGCCGGCAGCAATGCTGGCGGCTAGGTAACCCCCACCTGGAGCAAGGCCAAACAGAGGCGAACCTCAGAGGGCAGAGGCCCAATGAGTGCGGGCTGGCTCGGCCCGCCAAGCCTCGGGTAGGCTGCTAGAGCCGCACGGCAACGTGTCGGCCGAGATGGATGATCGCCGCCGGCCTTGTAGAAGGATGAAGCCGCAAGGCGTAAACTCCTGTGGAAGGCAATATCTTCCAGAAGGCCGGGACAGAACGCGGCTTACAGGTCAACTTGGGTGCCCAGCCTGAGGGCTGGCTGGCCGCGCTGTTGAGTTCCCCGCAAAGCAGAGTCTCCCACCCGCAATTCCCCTGAAAACCTGACGTGTGTCTTAAAACTTTCCGTTGCCACTTGTTCAAGTGGGGCAAAGTGCATATACTGTGGGCACGAGTGGGGGAAAGTGGAAAGAAGTGGGCAAGGGCGCCGGAGACTTTCCGGCGTCAATGTTTATGGAGGGAATGCGAACACATGTTCTTGGGTGAGTTCGAGCATGCCCTGGACGACAAGGGCAGGCTGACGATCCCGGCTAAGCTCCGGGCGGGGTTTGCCGCAGGAGCTGTGGTAACGCGGGGATTCGAACCTTGCCTCGTTATCTACCCCGTGGAGACCTTCCGACTCCTCGAACAGAAGGCCCACGGGCTGACACCCACGGACCCTTCGCACCGGGCCATCTTCCGACTGCTCTTCGGGGGCGCTGCCGACGTGGATCTCGACTCCGTCGGCCGGGTGCTGATTCCCCCCTACCTGCGCACCTATGCCGCCTTGGCCACGCAGGTTGTTGTGGTCGGAGCCGGCCAGTACATCGAGGTCTGGGATGCGGTCAAGTGGAGCGAACAACTGGCCTCGCTCAACGATGCCGAATCCAACTCGGGTCGGTTTGCCTCGTTGGATCTAGCCACCGGTGAGATTCCATGAGCGAACGTGTCCTCTGCCTTGCAGGCGGAGGGCAGTCGGAGCAAGAGGGGAGGGGAGGCCCGAGGGCGCATCACCCCGTTCTTTACCAAGAGGTCCTTGAGTGGCTGAAGCCCCGGGAGGGGGGGCGCTACATTGATGCAACCGTCGGAGGAGGAGGCCACGCCTGGGGAATCCTCGATCGATCATCCCCCAGCGGGTTGTTGCTGGGGATCGATCGAGACCCGCAGGCCCTGGAGTTCGCCCGTCAGCACTTGGCTTCGTTTTCCGACCGGGTGATCTTGCGCCACGGAAGCTTCCGGTTCCTGGAGAGACTGCTGAAGGAACTGGGGTGGGGGCCCGTGGATGGAGTCCTGCTCGATTTGGGCCTGTCCTCTCTTCAGCTGGCCGAGGCCGATCGCGGGTTCTCCTTTCGGGAGGATGGACCCTTGGACATGCGGTTCGACCCGGGGAGCCAGGTGACTGCTGAGGACTTGGTCAACACCCTATCAGAGGAGGAGCTTGCCAGGCTGCTCTTCGTCTATGGCGAGGAGAAATTGAGTCGCACCATTGCCCGGGCGATAGTTCATGACCGCCCGCTCCGCTCAACCCTGGAATTGGCTGAGGTCGTTGAACGGTGCGTGGTCAAGCGGCAGGGAGCTCGGAAGATGCGCTGGAGAATCCATCCGGCAACGAGGACGTTCCAGGCCCTGCGCATCGCTGTGAATGAGGAACTGCAAGCGCTCGAGGAGGCTCTGCCCCAGACGGGAAATGCGTTGCGGCCGGGCGGTCGGCTCACCGTGATTGCCTTCCACTCCCTGGAGGACCGGATCGTGAAGCAGTTCTTGCGGCGGAACTCAATGCGGCTCAACCGGAAAGGCGGATCCCTGGCTCCGGCCGAGGATGAAGAAATCCAGGCCCTGTTCAAACCAGCTCCCAGGCTGATTCGTCCGGGCGAGGAAGAACGGCGCGCTAACCCTCGCTCGCGCAGTGCCAAACTTCGGGTGGCCGAGAAGGTCGACCGAGGCGCGTTTCTTGCCCCCGAAACAGCGCTACCGGTGGCTGCCTGCCGGAGATGACCGTGCCGAATTCGTCCGCTGCAGAAGCGCAAGGGAGTCGGACCAGAGCCTATCGTCAGGCTCCTTGGCGGGTGCAGACTCGGCTTCTAGCGATGGGCCTCGCTGTGGTGCTCACTCTGGCAGCTACGCTCAGCCTATTCGTCTTCACCGGTGCCCAGGCCGCACAGGCTGGGCTCCAGGTGCAGACGTTGCTCATCGAGCGGGACGACTTGCTCCGCCAGATCAATGGTCAGCAGGCCGAACTGGCGAGTCGGCAATCGGAGAGTTGGCTGAGTGCCCGGGCCAAGGAGCTGGGCTTTGAACCCGTTTCGCCTCAAGCGATGGGGTTTATTGAAATCCCACCGGCTCCGGTGTCCACCCCCGTGTACATCGGCCCTGCTGGCACGCTCTACGTTGAGCCCGGTCCTGCACTTTCTCCGGCCTATCGGCAAACCCTGCTGGATTGGCTCGTTAGTCACCTGGGACAGGCGGGGAGCAACTCGCCTTGAACCCCACACTGGCAAACCGTGTGCGCATCGCAGGGTATTTGCTTCTGATTCCGCTGGCGGCCATCCTGGTGCAACTCACGCGTTTTCAGATACTTCCCACCCCGGGTCGGTCCGAACTTTTCTCCGCTCCTTATCCACTGGTGCGTCATATCGAGACGCCGCGTGGTCTGATCTACGACCGGAACGGCAACCTCCTGGCGGGCAATGTCACTCACTATCGCCTCTACCTTGACAACTGCCAGCAGTACCTTTGGGCGCAGGATCTCTCGGCAGCGGAGAACCACGGGTCCGCGAGCGTCTCGATTGCGAGCGTCCTGGGAGAGCTAGGACAGGTGACGGGGGCCCGGATCAACATTTCCCCCGTGGTTCAATCCCTGCAGGAACTCGACCGCAGTCTCAGCGGAGGAGCGGCGAACGGAGAGCACCTGAGCACGTGCACCTTGTCCAGCGACGCCGTGGGAAGCGGCGACTCCCTGGCGGCGGTCCCACTTTGGTTGGACGAATCCCAGGAGGCCAAACTCGAAATTGCGCAAGGTCAGACGGCGGACGCCAAAGGCGAGTTCCACAGCGACCCGTTGCTCTTCGACATCCGCTCCGAAGCTTGGTACACCCGTTACTATCCGGAGGGGACCTTGGCATCGGAAGTGATTGGCTACAGCCGCCAATCTGGCGACCAGCCGGGGAATGCGGACCAAGGAGTGCTGCGCTACTACCTGGAAACGGGGGACTGGGGAGTGGAGAACTACTACAACAGCATCCTTCAGGGAACCCGCGAGGATGTGACCTGGACGGTCGTGCCCATCGACATTACCAACAACATCGACAACGCACAACCTTCGGCCAGCCTGATTCTTACGATTGATCGGCAAATCCAAGCCGCAACCGAGGCCGTCCTGCAGGAGGGCATCCAGCGAAGCCATGCCTCGCGCGGGTCCATCCTTGTCCTGCAACCGCAAACGGGCGAGATTCTGGCAATGGCCGACTATCCCCCCGCCGACCTCAACGACCCCAGCGGCTTTCAGGCCGTCTTCCAAGCGAAGGGGAGACTTCCCGAGGACCCCGAGGGGCAGGTCCCTTCGCTCAACACCGAGGCTCCCTATGAGCCGGGATCCACGTTCAAAGTCCTGACCATGGCCGCGGCGCTTGATTCTGGCAAAGTGGAACCGGGGACCACCTTCGTGGACCAAGGCACCTTAGAAGTGGGGGGATTGGTAATCCACAACTGGACCCCCCAGGTCTTTGGATTGCAGGACATGACAGGCTGCCTGGCCAATTCGATCAACACCTGTCTAGCCTGGGTCGCGACCCAAAAGATGGGGGCCGCCGATTTCTACGACTACATGGATCGCTTTTGGATAGGACGGACCATCGGCGTTGATCTGCCTGAAGCCCCTGGAGTTCTGCGTCGGCCGGGAGACACGGATTGGACCGATGCTACTTTGGCCACCAATGCTTTCGGGCAAGGGGTTTCCGTGACGCCGCTACATCTGGCGGCTGACATTGCGGCGGTAGCCAATCACGGGGTCCTGATGGTCCCCCATGTCGTCAAGGCGATTATCCGCCCCGACGGGTCCGTTCAGGAGATCAGCCCGGTCCGGATAGGGCAACCCATTTCTGCCGCGACGGCCGGTACGTTGAACCAGATGCTAGTGCAATCCCTGCTGACCGAAGGATCCAAGGCCCTTGTGCCGGGCTACAAGATTGCCGGAAAGACGGGGACGGCTGACATCCCGCCCTACGTCGGGACAAAGACGATCGCCTCCTTCGTGGGTTGGGGGCCCGCGGACGATCCTCAGGTGCTCATCCTCATTCGCATTGATGAGCCCACCTCGGCGGGCGACATGCAGTATGGATCGATCACCGCGGCTCCCCTGTTCGCCGAACTGGCCCCGCGGGTATTCGCGATCTTGGGAATTCCGCCGGACGCGGTCCGCCAGCAGCTGGCCGCCTCGCAATGAGGAGTTGCGACACGCAGGATAGGCATGTTGGATCTGTCAGTGGTTTTTGAAGCGTTGAATGCTCCAGCTCCGGACCTGCCGGACCTAAAGGCTCTGGGCCGACGGGTCCTCACAGACGCCGTGATTGATTCCCGCATGGCGATTCCAGGCTGCCTGTTCATCGCCCTCCCCGGGGAGAAAACCGATGGCCACTCGTTTGTCGCCGACGCGTTCAAGCGGGGAGCGGCCGTCGCCCTCGTTCAGAACGATGTGCCTGGGTTTCCTGCGCTGGATTTCACGGCCGGGGCCTTGGGGGCTGGCCCGGCACAGGAGTTGGATCCGAAGGCGCCCCTTCGTCTCTGCCTGCGGGTGGACAACACCTTGGATTCCATGCAAAAGATTGCCCGCCTTTGGCGGGAGCGATTGCCGGAGTTGAGAGTCGTCGCAATCACAGGCAGCGTCGGCAAGTCCACGACTAAAGAACTGGTGGCCAACGTGCTTTCCACTCACTTTGCCACGCTGGCCAGCGAGACCAGCTTTAACAATGAAATTGGCCTTCCGCTCACGCTGCTTCGAGCCACCAGCTCCCACCGTTTTGCCGTGCTGGAGATGGGGTTCTACCTCCCCGGGGACATTCGCCTGTTGTGCGAAATCTCTCGTCCTGAGATCGGCGTGGTGACGATGATCGGGCCTGTTCACCTCGAGCGCGCGGGCAGCCTGGAGGCCATTGTCAGGGGCAAGGCGGAGCTCCTGGAAGCCCTGCCTCCCAGCGGAACAGCGATCCTGAACTATGACGACGAGCGGGTGCGGGGAATGGCGTTTTCCAGCCGAGCCAGGGTCTTCTTCTACGGCCTGGATCCCGAGGCGGAGCTGAGGGCCAGCGATGTGACCTCGCTCGGATTGAAAGGGATCCGCTTTACGGTCAGCTTCCGGGGAGAGACCTTGCATCTGCAGGTCCCGCTCTTGGGACAGCACTCCGTCCACACGGCGCTCCGGGCGGCAGCGGTGGGATTGGTCGTCGGCCTGACATGGCAGGAAATCCTTGAGGGATTGACGGCTCCCGCCGTGCAGTTGCGGCTGGTCACCGTAGAAGGCCCAAACGGTTCCTTGATTGTGGATGACACCTACAACGCCTCCCCCGATTCGATGATCGCCGCGTTGAACTTGCTGGCTGAACTTGGCGGGCGTCCGATGGCCGTGCTGGGGGACATGCTGGAGCTGGGGGGATTTGAAGAACAGGGACACCGCATGGTCGGTGCCCGCGCCGCGGAGGTCATCGACGAGCTCGTCACCATCGGCGAAAAAGCGCGCTGGATTGCGGAAGAAGCCCACCTGCAGGGTCTTTCCTCGGCCAAGATTTCAGCGTATGCAACGGCAGAGGAGGCCCTTCCGTATTTGAAAGATCGGATCCGAGCCGGGGATGTGGTGCTGGTCAAAGGGTCGCATGCCCTGCGCCTGGATCGTATTGTCGGTTCGCTGGAGAGTGACCTGTGAACGTTGGAATGCCGATGGCCTTGAGTCTGGGAGGCATCACCTTCGCTCTGACCGTGATTTGGGGAGGACCATTGCTCCAGGTGCTTCGCAGACTGGGAATTGGCAAGCAGATCCGCATCGAAGGACCACGCAGCCACCAGTCCAAGCTGGGGACTCCCACAATGGGCGGCTTGCTGGTGATTATCCCGGTGGTAGTCATCACGCTCCTGCTGAACACCGTCTCGATCCTGGGCCGTTCCCTTTTGGGCCGGTCAATTCTCCTTCCTCTGGGCGCCATGCTCGCCTTCGCGGCGCTCGGGGCCGTCGACGACTGGTTGGGGCTGCACGGACGACCGTTGCGGGTCCGGGAGAAGCTTGCTGCGGAGTGCGTCATGGCCTTGATCGTGGCCATCGGCCTTAAGTATGTGCTGAATGTGCCGGGCGCTTTCTTGCCGGGCGTTCCGGGATATTTTGACCTCGGCCTGGGGTACCTCCCCGTGGCGGTCCTGGTCATCGTCTCCTCCACGAACGCCATCAACATCACCGACGGTTTGGATGGATTGGCGGGATTGGTGGCCGCAACCGCGTTCGTCGCCTATGCGCTCATTGCGGGGATTCAGGGGCAAGTGTTCTTGGTGCGCTTCTGTTTCACGGTGGTGGGGGCCCTGTTCGCCTTCCTTTGGTACAACGCGTACCCGGCCCAAATGTTCATGGGCGATACCGGTTCCTTGGCCATTGGGGCCTTGCTCGGGGTTGTGGCGCTCATGACGGCCCAGTGGGCTCTCCTGCCCCTCATCGCCATTATCCCGGCCAGCGAGACCCTCAGTGTGATTCTGCAGGTTGTCTTTTTCCGATGGACCAAGGGGCGACGCCTGTTCAGGATGGCGCCCCTTCATCATCATTTTGAGCTCCTGGGTTGGAGCGAGACCCAGGTCGTTCAACGCTTCTGGCTCATGGGATTGCTCGCCGCCATGGTCGGAGTGGCGCTCGCCGTGGCTTAGGGCGCCGACCCGGCGGGGAGTACTCGCGTAATCCAGGTCGAGGAGGGCTGCGATGGAACTCGGAATGCTCTGGTTCGATGGCGACACACAGCGACCGTTGCAGGAACGGTTGGAGCGTGCCGCTCGTTACTATTCCCAGAAATACGGTCGCCGTGCGAATACCTGCTACCTGCATCCCAGCACGATCGAGCCGTCAGGCAACAGGTCAGACCGCAAAAGCGGGAGGCGCGTAGAGCTGGTCGCGGGCATGGTCGTGCGGTCCTCTCGCACCGTCTTGCCGAACCACTTTTGGCTCGGTGTTGAGGAATCCGAGGGGCCCATCCCGTTGCCTGCCTCATTGGGCGCCTTGGAGAGGCAACGCCAGGCCGTTCCAAGGTGATTCCTGTCCTGCGGGTAAGAGTCGCGTAGCGGCGTTCGAATCGAGAGATGGATTACTCGCGGTTGAGGGTCGTCATTCTGGGGTTGGCGCGCCAGGGCACAGCACTCGCGCGTTATCTCGCGGCCCAGGGAGCTCACGTGGTTGTCAGTGACCTCAAGTCGGCGGAGAGCCTGGGGGAGCGCCTCGAGGCGCTGCGGGGCCTCAACCTGGAATTTATCCTGGGAGGCCATCCCCTGCAGGTTCTGGACGGGGCCGACATGCTCTTCCTGTCCGGCGGCGTTCCGGGCGACCTGCCCCTTGTGGTGGAGGCCCGCAGAAGAGGGATTCCCATCTCCAACGATTCTCAAGTGTTCCTGGAAGCTTGTCCCGCTCGAACGATCGGCATCACGGGCTCGGCCGGCAAGACAACGACCACCGCATTGGTAGCGGAGATTGCCCGGGCCAGCACCGCCTTCGCGAAGCCTGCCGCAGTGTGGATGGGAGGCAACGTCGGCAACCCGTTGATTGCGGAGCTCGAGCAGGTCCGGCCTGGGGACCTGGTGGTCATGGAACTGTCGAGCTTTCAATTGGAGTGGATGACGCGCAGCCCGAACATCGCGGCGATCCTGAATCTGACCCCCAACCACCTGGACCGGCATGGGACCATGGCGGCCTACCGGGAGGCCAAAGCCAGGATCCTGCAGGCCCAAGGCCTGCAGGATTGGGCCGTTCTGGGCTGGGACAGCCCCGAGGCGCGAGGTCTCTTGGAGCGAGCTCAGGGAAGGAGCGCCTTCTTCAGCCTCGACTCGCACGCGGCCCAGGATTGGATCGACGGTTCTTTTCTCGAGGAGGGCTGGATTGTGGTTCGTCGGGCTCGCCGCGACGCTCGGGTGCTGCCCTCGCGCGAGATCCGGCTGCGGGGCCGCCATAACCTGGCGAACGTCGTGGCCGCCTGCCTGCTGGCGAGTCTGGCCGGGGTCCCAGCCCAGGAGATGGGGGAGGCCATCCGACGCTTTCCCGGAGTTCCCCATCGCCTGGAGTTTGTCGGCCGCATTCAGGGGGCGGACTGGTACAACGACTCGATCGCCACTGCACCAGAACGAGCCATCGCCGCCATCGAATCCTTTTCCGAGCCGTTGGTGCTGCTGGCCGGCGGAAGGGACAAGAAACTCCCTTGGGAGGACTGGGCCCTCCGGGTTCGGTCCCGAGTGGACCATCTCATCCTTTTCGGCGAGTCTGCCGCGCTGCTCGAGTCGGCTCTTACCTCCACCCCCAATCTGGGACGCCCCATGACCGTCACCCGTTGCGCCGGCCTGGAGGAGGCGGTCAGGGCGGCGGCGAAGGTTGCCCGGCCCGGATCGGTCGTCCTTTTGGCCCCGGGGGGGACCAGCTTTGACGAGTTTCATGACTTCGAAGAACGGGGGGAGCGCTTTCGAGAGTGGGTGAAGCAACTCCAGCAGGAGGCTGGCGAATGATGAACTCTGGTCCGGGGGCCCGAATGCGCGGGTCCGACATCGGGTTCGACCCCGTGTATCTCTTGCTGGTGCTGACGCTCCTGGTGTTTGGATTGATTGTCGATGCCTCCAGCAGCTGGGGGGCCTCCTATGAGCTTTCTCCCAATCAGTCCATCTGGTACCTTTTCTCGCACCAGCTGGCCTGGGCGGCTTTGGGCCTGGTGCTTTTGTTTGTCACCTTCCGGCTGGATTACCACCGCTGGCAGCGCTTGGCCGTCCCGGTAGGATTGGTTACGGTCGTGCTGTTGATCGCCGTAGTGGTCGTCAACTGGAACGGCTCTGCCCGGCGAGGTCTTGTGCAGGAGTCAATCCAGGGTTCCGAAGTGGCCAAGTTTGCCACGGTGGTCTACCTGGGGGTCTGGCTGGTCTCCAAAGCCAAGGTTCTCCGCAACCCGTCTCTGGGTCTCATTCCCTTTGCGCTCCTGATCGGATTGTTTGCGGGCCTGATTTTGCTCGAGCCGGACCTGAGCGCGGCCGCCACGATCGTCGTCATCGGAATGGCAATGTTCTTTTTCGGCGGAGGTAGCTACCGGGACGTGGCCGTGGCCACGGTCGTCATGGTCGCCGGAGGCCTCCTCTTGGCGATGCTTGTTCGTCCCGCCCGCATCGAGCAGTATCTGGCGGGATGGAAGGATATCCGTGAGGCCAACCTGCAGGTCATTGAAGCATTGTCGGCGGTGTCGCGGGGAGGCTTGCTGGGGGTCGGGCCGGGGGCCGGTGAGTTCAAGTATTTTTCCCTTCCGGCGGCGCATACGGACAGCGTCTTTGCGGTGATCTCAGAGGAACTGGGTTTTGTGGGGGATCTGATTGTCCTGGCCCTCTTTGCCGCATTGTCGTTCCGAGGATTTCAGATCGCCCTGCGAGCGCCCGACTCCCTGGGCTTGCTCTTCGCCGCAGGATTCACGACTTGGATTGCCGCCGAGGCCCTGGTCAATGTCTTGACCATCCTGGCCTTGTTGCCTTTAGTGGGGAACCCGCTTCCCTTCTTTAGCTACGGTGGGTCCAACCTGGTCATGACTCTGGCGGCTACAGGCATCGTACTGAACGTGTCGCGCACCAGCCATGCTCGTGGGAAAGAAGAGATGACCCATGCGGGGGCTGATCAGCGCTGGTGGAACGGGCGGGGGGATCTTTCCCGCGCTAGCGGTAGTCCAAACTCTTCGCCGAAACGACCCTGAGGCGCAAATCCTCTGGATCGGAGGAGAAGGGGGCATGGAAGCGGACATCGTGCCTCGCTACCAGATCGCCTACCACTCCATTCCGGCGGCGGGGTTGCACGGTGTCGGCCTGGGCCGAATGCTGCCGAACGGCCTCAGCTTGGCGCGCGGGTTTCTTCGATCGCTCGCGGTGGTGCGGGACTTTCGCCCCCAGGTCCTTTTGGTCACCGGCGGGTACGTGGCCGTCCCGGCCGCCTTGGCCAGCTGGGTGAACCGTGTGCCCATCCTGGCCTTCCTTCCGGACCTCCAGCCCGCCTTGGCCATGCGGTTCACCGCCCGGCTGGCACAGCGAGTGGCGCTCTCGGCGGCGGAAAGCCGGGCTTGGTTTGCGCGCAGTACCGATACGGTGGTCACGGGCTACCCTCTGCGCCAAGAACTGATGGCAGCGGAGCGGGAAGAGGCCCGGCGACATTTTGGGATTGAAGGCCAGGGGTTCGTGCTGCTGATCCTGGGCGGCAGCCGCGGGGCCAGGCCAATCAACCGGGGTGTGGAAGCCGCATTGGCGGATTTGCTCGAGCATCTGGAAGTCATTCACATCACCGGGAGTTCAGATTGGGAACAGGTCTGCCAGGTGGCTGGCAACCTCCCCCCCGATCTGCGAGCCAGGCATCATGCCTTCCCGTTCTTGTACGAGGAAATGGGCTTGGCTCTGGCCGCAGGCGACTTGGCCGTATCTCGGGCTGGGGCTTCGATCTTGGGAGAGTACCCGCATTTCCTGCTCCCCTCCATATTGGTGCCGTATCCGCATGCGGGGCGCTACCAGGAGGAAAACGCAGATTACTTGGTCCGCCGGGGCGGAGCGATCAAGTTGGCCGAGCGGGATCTGGGGGCCAGACTGAAGACGACCATCCTGGAGCTCGAGAGGGATCGAGATCGTCTGGCCCGGATGCAGCGAGCGCTGCGCGCGATCCGCGTCGAGGATGGGTCGGCCCGGCTGGCGCAGGAATTCGTTCGCTTGGCCAAAGATAAGGGCCAGAAAGAATGACCATTGCGCTGGTCTTCTGGTTGCTGGTCTTCGTCTTCGCGCTGATCGGCTCGTTGCGCGGTTGGGCCAAGGAATTGCTGGTGAGTTTCAGCATGGTGATTGCTCTGTTCATCAACCTGCTTCTGAACAAATACGCGACGGGGATTCTGTCCACCTTGAGCACGGATACCCTCTTTTGGGTGAGGGCGGGTCTTGTGGGATTGATGGCCTATCTTGGATACCTCGCCCCGAAGGTGCCTTGGGTGCCGGAAAACCGCTTTCTGCGCGAGCACGTGCAGGACGGGCTTCTGGGATTCGTCCTGGGCGCGGTCAACGGGGCCCTGGTCTTTGGCAGCATTTGGTACTTCCTGCACATGGCAGGATATCCCTTTCCAGGATTGGAATTCGCGCGCCAGACTGCGCAGAACCCGCAGATCGTCACCATGATGCGCTACATGCCCCCTGTCCTGCTGGGGGAGACTTGGCTTCTGGTCGTCGTTGCCGTCGTTTCCGTCTTTGTGATTGTCGTATTTGTGTGAGCCCATGCATTATCACTTGGTAGGGATCGGTGGGTCGGGCCTTTCGGCCATAGCCCAGGTCTTGCTGGAGCGGGGCCATGAGGTCAGCGGTTCTGACCAGATGGAATCTTTGACGCTCGGCAGCCTGAGGGAGTTGGGGGCCACCGTGGCTTTGGGGCACTCTGCGGATCACCTCAAGGGGGCACAAGCCGTGTTAGTTTCTTCGGCCATTCGACCGGAGAATCCCGAGGTCCAGGCGGCGCGCCGGGCCGGCCTGCCCGTCTACAAGCGGTCGGAATTCCTGGGGGAGCTGACCAGGGGGTTCCAGACCATTGCCATCTCGGGCACCCACGGCAAGACGACAACCACCGGGCTGATCGCCTTCTTATTGGCCGAGGCCGGCCTCGACCCGTCCTTTATTGTGGGCGGAACGCTGCAAGATTTTGGCGGCGCCAGCGGACACGCCGGACGGGGGCGTTACTTTGTGATTGAAGCGGACGAGTACGATCGCACTTTTTTGGGCCTGGATCCGGAAATCGGGGTCGTCACCAATGTGGAACACGATCACCCGGACTGCTATCCCACTCTGGCTGAGGTCCTGGCCGCCTTTCACGAATTTCTGGCGCGCATTCCGGACAAGGGCTGGGTGGTTCCCTGTGCCGATGCGCCAGCCGCGCTCCAGGCCGCGGCTGGGGTCTCAGCCCATGTCCGCACCTACGGCATGGACGCTTCGGGTGCGGACTGGGTTGCCCTTCACTGGCAGGCGCAGGCGGAAAAAGGAAGCCAGTTCCTGGTGGCGCGGAAAGACGGAGGCGACCGGCCCCGCATTCTGGGGCAAGTCACGACGCAGCTTCTCGGCCTGCACAACGTTCGAAACTGTCTGGCTGCCCTGTGCGTCTCGGACTTGTGCGGGGTGCCGTTTGAAACGGCCGCCGCGGCGGCAAGGAAGTTCCAGGGAGCGAGGCGACGCTTCGAGGTCATCGGTGAGACGGGGGGGGTGCTGGTCGTGGACGACTACGCCCATCATCCCAGTGAGATCCGCGCGACCCTGGCCGCCGCCCGGCAACACTATCCCGAAAGGCGGATCTGGGCTGTCTGGGAGCCTCACACCTTTTCGCGGACCCGCGCCCTCGAGGAGGAATTTGTCAGGTCTTTCCAGGACGCGGACCAAATCGTCGTGTTGCCGGTCTTCCGCTCTCGCGAGCCGGAAGACGCCGGCTATTCCTCCCGCGGGATCGCCTCCCGGATTGGCGAAAGAGCGGCCTATGCGGAAGGAGTCGAAAGCGCGACCGAATGGATCGCGTCGCGGGCCCGTTCCGGCGACCTTGTGATCACCCTAAGCGCAGGCCAAGGGAACCGGGTTGGGACGCTACTGAAGGACCGCTTGTCGTCGGCAGGGGGAAGCCCTGGGCCCGTTCCTGGGGCTCCCGAAGCAACGCCCCACGGCACAGGGGAGGCGGCATGAGTCTTGCCCGCGCTGCCGAACTGCGGCAGGCCTTCGGCCCGGGCCTGCGGCTGGATGTTCCGCTGGCGCGATACACCACCTCGCGAATTGGAGGAAACGCGGACGGCCTTATCGAGGTGAGATCCGCTGCGGATCTTGCCGACACGGTCCGCAAGCTGTGGGCCATGGGGCAAGCCTACCTGGTCTTGGGGGCCGGATCCAACGTCTTGGTCTCCGACCAGGGTTGCCGTGAAATCGTGCTGATCAACCGGGCCAAGAGGGTCACGTTCGGGTCAACCAGCGACCAATTTCCACTCGTGCGCTGTGAGTCGGGAGCAGCACTGGGACTCGTGGCGCGGCAGACTGTCCAGAGAGGATGGTCAGGTTTGGAATGGGCGGTGGGTGTGCCTGGGACCGTGGGGGGCGCGATCGTCGGAAATGCCGGGGCTTCAGACGGTGACATCGCCAGTTCCCTATATTTGGCCGAAATCTTGCAACATCAGGTCCTGGGAAAAGCGGGCAAGGGGGAAAGTGGGCCTCTGAACGCCTCCATTGCCCGCTTGTCCCCGGTCGAACTGGAACTGGCCTACCGCTCAAGCCGCCTGAAGCGGGAACGGGGGTGGGGGGTCGTCCTCGGGGCTGAGTTTCGGCTCCAGCCAGTGGATCGGGCGGAACTCCGCCGGCGGACTGAGATCTACGTGGTGCAGCGCAGGAGAAGTCAGCCCCCCGGGGCCAGCATGGGATCGATGTTCAAGAATCCCGCGGGGGACTTCGCGGGAAGGTTGATTGAAGCGGCTGGGCTGAAGGGAAAGCGCCTGGGAGGTGTGGAAATCTCCCCCACCCATGCGAATTTTTTTGTCAACCTGGGAGGGGGCAAAGCAGAAGACGTCCTGCGGCTGATGGAGGAAACCCAGGCCGAGGTCCGCAGGAATTCCGGAATCGAACTGGAGCCCGAAATCGAGTATGTGGGGGCCTGGGAATCCCGTCCGTTCGGGGGCGCTCGTGGCTAAGTTGCGAGTGGCATTGATCTGCGGCGGGAGATCCGGGGAACATGAGGTCTCGCTCATGTCGGCGCGGTCCATCCTGTCCCAGCTGGATCGATCCAAGTACGAAGTGGTCGAAGTGGGAATCACCAAGCAGGGGCACTGGATCGTCGGATCGGGGATCGTGGATCTTCTGGAAAGAGGGACCAAGGCCAAGCGGGCGGCCCTCCTGGCTGAGCCGGGCCCGGCTCGGATCTGGGCCTTCGAGGAAACCCCGAGCGCGGAGACCCTGCGGCTCGACCTGTGGCAGCAAGTCGACGTGGTCTTTCCGGTGTTGCACGGAACCTTTGGAGAGGACGGAACGTTGCAAGGGCTCTTGGAAATGGCGGACATCCCGTATGTGGGGGCGGGAGTCCTGGCCTCTTCGGTAGCCATGGACAAGGGGCTTTTCAAGGACTTGATGCGCGCACATGCGATCCCTCAGCCCGAGTACGCCATCTGCCTGCGAAGCGAGGTGGAGGCGAATATTGGCGAAGTGATCCAGCGCGCCGAAGCGCTGGCCGACTACCCGCTTTTCACCAAGCCGGCTAATTTGGGATCTTCGGTCGGGATCACCAAGTGCTCCTCTCGGTCGGATCTGGTGGAAGGGCTGCAGGAGGCGGCCCGCTATGATCGTCGCATTGTGATTGAGCGGGGGGTGGATGCGCGGGAAATTGAGGACAGCGTGCTCGGCAACGATGAATTGAGAGCCTCGCTGCCTGGGGAGGTGATCCCCAGCCGAGAGTTCTACTCCTACGAGGCCAAGTACGTGGATGGAACCTCCCGGCTTCTTTTGCCTGCTCCGCTCTCTGAGGCCAAGAGTCGGGAAGTTCAGGAATTGGCTGTTCGCGCTTGCCAAGCGATTGACTGCGCGGGCATGGCCCGGGTGGACTTCCTCTTGGAGCGAAAAGAGGAGCGCGTTCTCGTCAACGAGGTCAACACCATTCCGGGGTTCACGCAGATCAGCATGTATCCAAAGCTGTGGGAGGTTAGCGGCATCCCCTATCCCCGGCTCCTGGACAAGCTGATCGAACTGGCCTTGCAGAGGCAGGCGGACAAATCCAAGAACGAGCACTCCTATGAGGTTCCGAGGGGATAGGGGGGTGAGGTCGCGACATGGGCTGGCTGGCGTCCGGGCAAGTGAAGGCAAGCCGTGCGGACCAAATCCGACGGCGGAGGAAGGCCAAGGCGAGGCCGGTCGCTTTGTCCCGCTCCGCGCCCCAGCCGCGCCGGGTATGGGAACCGAAGCGCCGCAAGGCAGCGCCGCGCGCCAGGCGGCGTTATGACATCGCCGTCGGAGCACCGAACGTTGAGGTCCAGCTCCCCTCGATTCCGATCACCTTCAGTGCGCGGTCGCTGGGGGTTCTTCTGGCAATGGGATTGGGAGGGCTGTTGCTGTTTCTGCTGATGGCTTCCTCCTTCGAGGCGGGAATCCCGCAGATCCGGGGGAACAGCCTTCTCTCGTCGGAGGTCATCGCCTCCGCCTCGGGGGTGCAGGGGCGGAACGTGTTCCTGCTTTCGCCTTCGAAGGTTTCGGTTCAACTGGTGCGCAGTTTGCCCGGGGTGAAGAAGGCCGTCGTGTCCGTATTGTGGCCGAATCACGTTCAGGTGACCGTTCAGGAACGAGCTCCGATCCTGGACTGGACGCAGGGCGGCCAGGAGTTCTGGGTAGATGCCCAGGGGGTTTTCTTTCCTGTGGCCAAGCCTCTGGAGGGATTGGTTCGAGTGGAGGCGCCGGAAAACGGTCCCTCAATCCCGGTGGACGGTCAGCCGGTCATTTCCCCTGAGGTGGTTCAGGGAGCCCTTCAATTGATGGTGGCTCTGCCGCAGGCAGGGCATGTCGTTTACGACCAGCAGCGAGGGCTGGGCATCGTCGATCCACGTGGGTGGCCTGTGTATTTCGGCGATGCCACCGACCTGGCGGCAAAGGCGGATCTGTATCAGCGGGTCGTCAGCGATCTTCTGTCAAAGGGAATTCGGCCCAAGCTGGTGAGCGTGGAGAATCCGGAGCAGCCCTACTACATGCCCTAGGGTCGAGCGCCGGCACAGGATGGAACGTGACAGCCAACCTCTATACAGGCATTGATGTTGGAACCACAAAGATCTGCACCCTGGTCGCCCAGGAGATGGGCGATGGCATCCCGCAAATCATCGGGGTCGGCATCGAGCCGTCCCGCGGCCTGCGCAAAGGGGTCGTGGTCAACGTGGAAGAGGCGGCCCGGGCCATTGCCGCCTCCGTGGAAAAGGCCCAGCGCACGGCGGGGTACGAAATCGCCTCCGCCGTCGTCAGCCTGGCCGGCGCCCAGGTTTCCTCGATCAACAGCCGCGGGGTTGTGGGAGTGGCCGGGGAGGTGATCACGGGCGAGGACGTCGAAAGGGCCAACGAGGCCGCTCGGGCCATCGCCGTGCCTTACGACCGGCAGGTCGTTCACGTCATTCCACGCGGCTACGTGGTGGATGGGCAAGAGGGGATTCGCAGCCCGGTGGGAATGCACGGCTTCCGTCTCGAGGTTGAGACCCACATCATCACGGCCGCCACCACGGCTTTGCAGAACCTGGCGCAATGCGTGCAGGCCTGCGGCGTCGAGGTGGAAGGATTTGTCCTCAACCCTCTGGCTTCCGCCGAGGCCGTCCTGCAGGACACGGAGCGAGACATGGGCGTGGGAGTTTGCGATATCGGCGGCGGGACCACCGACCTGGCCCTCTTCCACGAGGGCACGGTCAGCCACACCGCGGTGCTGCCGGTCGGCGGGAATCACGTGACGGCGGACATCGCCCATGGGCTGCGCATGCCAACCGAGGTCGCCGAGACCATCAAGCTGACGCATGGGCACAGCCTGCCGGGTGAAATTCAAGCCGGTGAGAGTTTCCTCGTCCGGCCGTTCGGAGAAGAGGCACCGGTTGAAATCCAGCGGGCGGACTTGGTGGCGATCATCCAGGCTCGCATGGAAGAAGTCTTCTCGCTGGTCCTCCAGGAAATCGAGAGGGTTGGGGCCCTGAACTTCTTGCCTGCCGGGATCGTCCTCACGGGGGGAGGCAGCCGCCTTCCCGGCGTGCGGCGCTTGGCCAGCGAAGTCCTCAGCCTTCCTGTACGGGTGGCCGGGCCGTCTCAGCTTCGTGGGTTGGTGGATCAGCTCAACAGCCCCGCCTTTTCCACGAGTGTGGGGCTTCTCCTTTGGTTGCAAGACGAGACCCGAGCCGAGGTGAGCTCTGCGCCCTCGGGCCGGCGGCGGCCGCGTCAGGGCCCCGCCCTGGACTGGACCAAAGTTCGCGAGTTCCTGCGGCGCCTCGCGCCTTGAGCAGGGTCGATCGGAGAGGATCGTTAAGGATGAGACCGCCGCGTCGTTGCTATCCCAGAAACGCAAGAGGAGGAGACATGAATTCCGTTCAGCAGGTCGAAACTTTCGCACGGATCAAAGTGGTGGGCGTGGGCGGCGGAGGCCAAAACGCCGTCAATCGAATGCTGGCCGAAGGGCTTTCGGGGATCGAGTTCATCTCCGTCAACACGGATGCCCAGGCCCTGCTGCTCGCCAACGCCCCCATGCGGGTGCGAATCGGGGAGAAGAGCACGCGCGGGCTGGGCGCGGGCGGGAACCCCGAAGTGGGCCGCAAGGCAGCCGAAGAGTCCGCCGAAGAACTGTACGAGGTGATCAAGGGAGCCGACATGGTGTTTATCACCGGGGGCATGGGCGGCGGCACCGGGACGGGCGCGGCTCCCATTGTGGCTCAGATCGCCAAGGAGATTGGGGCCCTCACCATCGGAGTGGTGACCCGCCCGTTTACCTTCGAAGGAACCCGGCGGGCCCAGACCGCGGAAGGGGGGATTGCCAAACTCAAGGAGCATGTCGATACCTTGATTGTGATTCCCAATGACCGCCTGCTCCAGCTTGTGGAAAAGAAGGCCAGCTTGCAAGATTCTTTCCGGCTGGCCGACGATGTGCTGCGCCAGGGGATTCAGGGGATCTCCGAACTGATCACGGTCCCCGGCCTCATCAACCTCGACTTTGCCGATGTGCGTGCCATCATGTCGGAGGGTGGAGCCGCCCTCATGGCGGTGGGCCGCGGCTCGGGTGACGACCGGGCGCGCAAGGCGGCCGAGCAAGCCATCTCCAGCCAACTGCTCGACATCACGATCGATGGCGCGCGCGGGATTCTCTTCAATGTCACCGGAGGATCAGACCTGAGCCTGTTCGAAGTGAATGAGGCCGCCGCGATCATCAAGGAAACGGCCCATCCGGACGTCAACTTGATCTTCGGAGCCGTGATTGACCCGAGCTTGGCGGATGAGGTACGAATCACGGTGATCGCCACGGGCTTTGAGCGAAACGCCATGCCGCGCCGCCTGGAGCGGGCCACCCCGCGCACCGCGGCGGCCCGGCCCGGATTTGGCTCCAGCCCGGCCCGAGTTGAGGGAAGAGAGATGCGGATGGCCTCCGTCCCTGAGCTGGCCCAGCGGCCTCAGCCCGTTGCGGTCGAGGACTTGGACGTCCCGGCTTTCCTGCGACGGGGCCGATCTTAGGCGCATCCCGGACCAACGTTGCCCCAGGGGGTCGGCGGTGAAGCGAATGCGTGCCTCCGCCCGATTGGGTGCTTCCAAAAGTGTCGATGAGCATCGGCTCAGCCTGGCCTCTCCTCCTCCGGGCCCTGAGTCCCTGCTCTTCTATCACCGGCGGCTCTGAGCCTTCTCTCGCTCAGGGGTGTCGCGGCGGATTCTCCCCAGCGCGCAAGGATTTGCGCTGGGGAGAATCGCTTTAAGGAGACGACCCCGGGCGCCGGCGGCTCGCCTGGGCCGCAGCTCTTGTCCCTCGAGCCCGCGCCCTGCGGCGGGACCGGAGCAGGCGGCAGGGAAGCAGTTACAATGAACTCGGAGAAACCCAGTTGATCGAGCAGCTCCGTCAGTGGATCACGGCCAACCAGGCTCTAATCTATTTTGCCTACGGCCAAGTCTTTTTCGTCCTGGGCTTAGCAATCGCTTTGCAGTCGCGCAGATACTCGCGCCTGCAACTGGCCAGGTCCCTGCCCTGGCTCGCGACCTTTGGCATCAGCCATGGATTGAATGAGTGGGGCGCGCTGTTCATCCCGATCCAAAGCGCTTTTCTCCGGCCCGTCGCGGTGACGGGGTTGCAGGCGTTTCAGCTGCTGCTGATCGTGGTCTCCTATTTCGCGCTGTTCCAGTTTGGAATTGACTTGTTGCGCCCCTTTCCAAAGGGACGAGGCTGGCTTGTGGGGGTGCCCCTGGGTTTTCTGGCCCTGTGGGCGCTCCTGTTCTATGGGCTCTGTTCCCGCTCGGCGCAAGACTTGAGCAGCTGGCATGCCGTGGGGGAGGCCCTCTCGCGATACCTGCTCGGGTTTCCAGGAGCCATGCTGGCCGCCTTCAGCCTGCGGCATCAGGGGAACCTGCGTATTCAACCCCTGGAATTGCCTCACATTTATCGCACCTTGCGGGTTGCGGGCTGGGCGCTGGTTGCCTACGCGTTTCTTGGGGGCTTGGTCCCTTCCCCCGCGCCTTTCTTCCCTGCCAATGTTTTGAATTCCACGCTTTTCTCGCAGGTGCTAGTGTTTCCCCCTCCCGTGTTCCGCTCTTTGGCCGGCCTGGTCCTGACATTGGCGATGATCCGGGCCATGGAGGTCTTCCAAGTGGAAACCGATCGTCTAGTCCAACGCATGGAGCGGGGAGAGGTTGCCGCGGTCGAGCGGGAGAGGATCGGTCGCGACCTTCACGATGGCGCCCTTCAGCGGGTATATGCCGCCGGACTCCTGGCCCAATCAATGCGCCGGAAGGCTCAGGGGGACCTCGCGAGCGAGTTGGATACACTGGTTTCCTCCCTCAGCCAAGCCATCGCAGAACTGAGGGAGTTTCTGGGCGGGGTCCGCCCAGCCGAGCCGGCGGGGGATTTGGTCAGTTCGCTGGAAGTGATCATAGGAGAGGCCCGACGCGCCTCCGGTGCGGAGGTGGGCTGGAGGTATCAGGGCAGGCCACGGCTTGCCCCGGACCGGATTGCCCACTTGGTTGCATTTGGGAGGGAAGCTCTCTCCAATGCGGCGCGGCACGCGCAGGCCGACCTGATCGAGGTCGATCTGGAAGTGAAGGGCGACAAGGTTCAATTTCGCGTGCAGGACGATGGGATCGGCTTGCCGAAGAACCCGAGCGAGGGATACGGGCTGCGCAACATGCGGGATCGGGCTCGGCTCCTGGGAGGGATCTTGGCGATCGAGCCCCGCCAACCCAAGGGAACGGCGGTGACGCTCGAGATCCCTTTGGAGCCCAGGACATGAGCGCCATTCGGCTGGTCATTGTGGACGACCACCAGGTCGTGCGCATGGGACTCAAGGCTCTGCTGGGGGTCGAAGCCGACCTCCAGATCGTGGCCGAGGCGGGGAATGCCCGAGAGGCATTGCTTGAAGTTGAGCGCAATCGGCCTGATGTGGCAATCCTGGACGTTCGCCTGCCCGGGCCCAGCGGTCTGGAGCTCTGCCGCCAGATCCGTGAACGCTACCCTTTGACCCGGGTGGTCATGCTCACCTCGTATGCAAGCGAAGCTTTTATCTTCGAAGCGCTGCGGGCAGGTGCCTCAGGGTATGTTCTCAAAGAGGTGCGTGGGGAAGAGCTGGTTCGGGCGATACGAGCTGCAGCCCGAGGGGAAATGGGGATGGACCCTCAGGTCACAATGCGCATGGCGGAGCGCCTCAAGAAACTGGAGAAGCGCGAGGAAGCCGATGCTTTCCGCGACCTGAGCCAACGGGAGCTGCAGGTGCTGGCCCTGGTCGCGCGTGGCCAGGGCAACCGTCAGATCGGCGAGGATCTGGGCCTCAGCGAGGTGACCGTGCGAAACTACGTGAGCACCATGCTGGAAAAGCTGGCCCTTCGCAACCGGGTGGAACTGGCGACCTACGCGGTCCAGAACCGGATCTTTGAAAAGTTCAACTCGGAGTGACCCCTGGAAAGAAGAAAAGCGGGCGGCCGTCTCGAAGCGGCCGCCCGCTTTTGGTTTCCCGAGGTACAAGAGCGGTTCAGTTGCCGCGAGCCGTTGCCGGCTGGGCCTGGTTCGGCCTCCGCGCCGGTTCTTTGCTCGCTGTGGTGGACCACCAGGGGGTCCCGATGAAGCGGATGATGAAGTAGTCCGCCCCAATGTAGCCGGCCACCTTCCAGGCGACGAGCAGGAGCAGCCCCAGGACCAGGAGCAGGCCGTTAGTGCTGGCGGTGCCTGCCATGATGTAGTTCAAGTTCATGAAGGCGCCGAAGAAGCCTGCGATCCCTGTGAAGATCCCCAGGATCAGGGCAATGCCGACCACGAGCTCTCCCACCGAGATCACCTTCGCAAACCAGACGTACGACTGGGTGTTGATCAGCATCAGAAGGAAGCTCCGATACCATCCGAAAGCAATGACGGGCCGACCACTCGCCGAAACCGCGACCGCGCCCGTGAAGAACCCCTTGAGGGCTGCCCCCGTCTGCATCCAAGCAGGGCTGCTGATCTTATCAAGGGACGCGCTCACCCACTGGTAGCCCAGCCAGAGGCGGATTACAAGCCAGATCCAACCCGCCCGCGTGTCGGTGAACAGCCAATGAATGAGCGGTGGGTTCTGAATAAGTGTGCCTTTGCGAGATACTGCCGTTGCCATCTTTCCCTCCCAGCGGAAATTATTAGCGGATGTTTTCGATCTAATTTCACGTATAGTGTACTACGGAGCAAGAAAAAGGGCAGGGGCACTCCACCCACCCAGGCTAGGTGCAGGTGACCCCTTTCCGGGAAGATATATTTGTCGAAAAGTGCGCAATTCTCCCGTTCAGACCACATGGGTTGCGCATAGACACCAAGAGGCATAGCGGTCGAGCACGGACGCCATGAAAAAAGAATAGCCTATGCGAAGTTTAGATGGCGAATATGGCCTTCTGGGGGCCCAGCGAGGAGATTCTGTGCGCGGAAAAGAAATGAATCTTCAGCCCTTGCGGCGGCAGGACCAGGTGGGCCTGGCTTGCGGAGGCGAGAGGGGAGGACAGGCAACCTGACCGGTCTACGGGTTTCAGGGCACCGCGAGCTGAGATCCATATGCCCACAGCGCCGGGATTCCGCCCGTATGCCAGAACAGGACCCTTTCGCCTGGCTTCATTTCGCCCCCCCTAACCATGTGCAGCAGCCCGGCCGCGGCGCGGCCCGTATAGACTGGGTCAAGCAGGATTCCTTCCGTTCCGGCGAACAGACGGATGGCCTCCCGCTCAGGTGCACCCAGCACCCCGTAGCCTTCACCGATGAATCGATCATCGGCGATGACCTCGGAGGGTGCCACCGTGATCGCTAGCTCCAAGAACCGGGCTGTCTCATTGGCCAGATTCGCCACCTGCGCAGCCAGAACCGCCTGGGTTGGATCTACGCTCACGCCGTGGATCAACCCCCGGAATCCGAAGGCGCGTGCGCCCAGGACGAGGCCAGCCTGGGTACCGCCGGACGAAGAGGCCACCACAATCCGGTCGGTTGGCACCCCTTGTCCAAGGAATTCCCGCATAGCCTCGACATAAGCGCTCGCGCCGAGCGGGTTGGATCCTCCGTACGGAATGAGGTAAGGTCTGTGATGAGAGGCCAGCTCTGTCTCGAAGGCCTGTCGCAGGGCTGATTCCCGTGATTCCCCGCCGGCCCAGACGACCTCGGCGCCTAGGAGTCCATCTAACAGCAGATTCCCACTGTCCCTCGGACGGGCCTCTCCAGACAAAACCAAGACGCACCTCATGCCCGCCCGAGCGGCGGCGGCAGCAGTTTGCCGGCAGTGGTTTGACTGAGGGGCGCCGGTGGTCAGCAGAGTGTCTGAGTTACCCGACAAGGCGTCCGCCAGAAGGAACTCCAATTTGCGAGTCTTGTTGCCCCCCAGGGCCAGACCGGTTTGATCATCTCGCTTGATCAGAATCGTGACCCCCAACTCTTTCGAGAGACGCGGCAATTCCTCGACCGGGGTGGGCAAATGAGCCAAAGGATGGCGCGACAGAGCATCGAGTTTCATCGTCAGAACCCCAAGAGGCAGGAGCCCGGGACTGCAGAAACGCAAGGCAGAGCCCGGAGCGATGAGGTCATTCCACCTCGCCGCGGATCCGACGCCGGGCCCCCGCGCGCATGACTTCGAGGATTCGCGGAAGCAGAAAGTGGTAGCCGCGATAAAGAACAGGCCGGGATGTGCTGTCCCAGGCCCCGATGTGGCGGACGAGCGTTCCGCCGAAGCCCTGCTTGAAACTATACACTCCCCACAGCTTGTCCCCCGGGTTGAATTCATCGGGAGCCCCCCAGAGATCGTACGTCTGGCAGCCCTGGGATTTTGCCCACCGTATCGCTTCCCATTGAAGGAGGTGATTGGGCATTCTGTCGCGGTGAAGGGCCTTGGACATCCCGTACATGTACCAAGCCTTGGAGGCGAAGCAAAAAAGAATGAGCGCGGCGACGGGTTCGCCCTCGACCTCGGCCACCAAAGCATGGCCGAGGCCTGCCTTGAGGAAAAGCCCCCAGGCCATCCGGTAGTACTCGCTTTCCCGGATCACAAATCTATCTCGAGCCGAGGTCTCCGCATACATCTCGTAGAGCAGGGGATGCTCTTCCGCAGAGGCGCTGCGGACGCGAACGCCCTTTTTCTCGGCCAGCCTCACGTTGTAGCGAGTTTTCTGCTTCATCCCGGAGAGCAATTCAGGCTCGCCCGGAGTCAGGTCGAGCTCAAAGGTGTTGCGAAATTGGACTTGCTCCGGCGAGTAGCGCCAGCCCCGTGACCCAAGCTCCCCCTGGAGGACGGGTCCGAAGGGGTCGGTGAGCCCGTCAGCATTCCCGGGAAGGCCCCGTCCCTCGACCACATCGGGATCGATTTTCAACTGGATGGCATGGTTTTCACGCGCCAGGGTCTCTAGCTCCTCAAGAACAACCGACCGCAGCACCCCATCGCGCCAAGCCAGCAGGGGGCCCTTGGGCACGTAGAAGACCTTGGCTCGGACGGGCCCAGCCCGCACCTCCCTTTCCAACACCTGGGCGGCCGCTCGAGGGGCATGCGGGACCTCAAGCTCCTCCCAAAGGATCCGGCGGGCTTTCCAGCCATAGGCATTTTTCAATTCCCCCCAGCGCCAGGATTGGAGGAAATGGGCCCCCGGCAGGCTGGCGACAGCCGCATCCCAGACTCCGGGGTCCAGTACCTCCCGCCGGCCAATCATGCCAGGCCCTCTTGGCGCCGGGTCATAAGTCCAAGGTAGAGAACGTATAGCGGCCAGAGGTACACTCGGTCCCAGGCTCCAATCCTTCGACGGAGAGTGCCTCCGAAGCCGCGTTTGAACCGATAGACTCCCCACAGCCCTCGTTGTTTCTCAAGGAATCTGCTTTCCAAATCCGCTTCCTTAAAGTCCGGGACTCCCCAGAGGTCATACTGGCGGCATCCTTGCGCCTTGGCCCACTGCATGGCCCGCCACTGGAGCAGGTAGGCCGGCATCTTCTCGCGATGTTGATCCGCGGAAGCCCCATAGAGATACCAGGCCCGTTCCCCCTGCCGGAAGGCCATGACTCCGCCCACCAGTTGCTGCTCGAAATAGGCAAGGAACAGCTTCGCCCGGCCGCTTGGGGCAAAAAGGTCAAGTGCCCGATGGTAGTAAGCCTGCGCGTGCGAAGCAAACCCGTCCCTTCGGGCAGTGATCCTCATCAAATTGCAAAAAGGCTCGACATCCTCAGAACTCTCGACTCGGACGCCGTGACGCTGGGCAAGATGGATGTTGTATCGGGTCTTCTGTTTCATTCGGCCCAGGATCTCTTCTTCGGAGGGTTGCAGGTCGACCACAATCGAGCGCGGGGGCTGGACGGTGTGGGCGCTGGGCCGGAAGCCCAGCTCCATCAACCCGGCCTGCAGTCTGGAATCTTCGGGCAGGTCAGGCTCGACCTTGAGGGCAAAGGCATGCCGCTGCCTGCAAAGCGCATCTAGGTCAGGTAGCAGCCGTGTCAAACCGGCCAAGCTGGGTGGAACCGGCCCCATGGGCAGGTAGGCCAGGCTGAGGCCGAAGGGGAGAGGCCGGAAAAGAACCTGGGCGCCTTCGCCGTCGCGAAGCGCCCAGTCCGTTTTCCAGCCAAAGGAAGATTTCAGTTGGCCCCATTCCGGAGTCTGGAGGAGGTGAGCCTCCGGATGGTGCGCGATGTGATGTTCCCAGGCGACCGGTCCGAACACGACCGGATTATACAGCCGGTCTCCCTCAGTGAACTTGATTGAAGTTCACCAGCAGCAGGTTCTGGGTGCAGTCGGCATAGGTCGTCAGGCCGACCAGAGCAGAGAGCGGCTGCCCATTGGCATCCCGGACCTGGATCCAAAGGGTCCCCTGAGAGGCCACGGGCGCCGTACCCAGGACCAGCTCATAGCCGCCGGGTCCAAAGGTGGTGGCGGTTCCCGTTACGGCATCCGGCGGGGCACCCGCGGTGCCATTGGCGTTGAAGGTTTTCGAGCCCCATTTTCCCTGGAGGTGAATCAGGAGCCCGATAATGGGAGCCCCATTGTTGGGGCCGAACACCTGCCCAGCCACCCCGGCATATGAACAGCCGCGGGGGTCTGGAGCCTGCATGGCCACCACCCCGCTGGAAGATAGCGCGACCGGGTAGGGGGTCTCCGTGGGCGTGTAGGTGGGACTGGGCGTTGCGCTGGGCAACGCGGTGGCTGTGGCCGTTGGAGGAACTGTGGCGGTAGAGGTGAGGCTGGGCGTTACATCAGGCAACGCGGTGGCTGTGGCCGTTGGAGGAACTGTGGCCGTGTCCGTCGGAAGTATCGTGGCCGTCGAGCTGAGCTCCACTACGGGAGTCTGCGTGGGAGCCAAGGTACCCGGCGGGAGCGTTGCGGTGTCGGTACCCGCAGCCTGCGCCGCAAAGGTGGCGGTCGGAGTCCATGTCGGGGGAAGCACCAACATGGAGGTGGCTGTGAGACTTGGCAAGGCAGCTGTGGCAGGAAGAGTCGCCGGCGGGAAGGGGTTGAAGGGGACATTCGGGTTGATGAAGATGAGACCATACAAGGCGACCATCCCCGCGGTGAACAGGGAGACCACGCCGCTGAGGATATAGAGCGCTACACCTCCACAACCCGGGCCAGAACCCGTCGGGATGCTTGCATTCTCATCGGTCATGCTCGTTTCACCTTTCCCCCCTCCATCTCGAGGGTGCCTAGGGGTGACGGCTATTGTCCGTTTGCGCCCGGAGCAGGGCTCAGGGTGCGATCAGAATGACCACCTTAGCGGCGGAAACCTGCTTGCTCAGCCAAGCTTGCACCGCCGCCGATCTCTTGGCCTGCAGGGCGCCCGGCGAAAGGGGCTGCGAGGAAGAATATGCCAAAGTCTGGACGATCGCGTATCCCATCTTCGTCTGGATCACGGAACTGATCTGATTTGCCTTCATCGCGAAGGCGGCTGTTTCCACCTCGGGAAGAGTCAAGTAGCCGCGCGGAAACCAGCCTAAATCGCCCCCGCTGGCTCTCGTGCTCGCATCAATCGAATACCCATAGGCCAGAGGCCCGAAATCAGCCCCTCCACGCAAGAGACTCAGCAACTGCTCGGCCACGGACTGATCCGCAACCAGGATGTAACGGGCATGCACCTGCTCGGCCACTTCCGGCACCTGTTCGGCTATCTTGTCCGTCATTTCCTGGACCAGCATCTGCCTCTGCAATTCCGTAATGAACTCCTCGCGAGTGTACCCAGCCTGTGCTAGCCAAGCGTCGAACCCTGCCGACCCACCCCGCCCCTGAATGACCTGCTGGAGCGACTGACTGAGCTGGTTGGGACTTACGGCCAAGCCCGCCTTTTGCGCCGCCTGGGCCGCAACCCGCTCATCGATCATCGACTGGAGCACAGTCTTCTTGTAGTCTCCGAGAGTTGCAAGGTCAGTGCCCGATTGCTTCTGCGCCTGCTCGTAGCGGCTCACCTCACGCTGGAACTCGGTCAGCGTGATCGGCTCGCCGTTCACCCGAGCCGCCAAAGGTTGCGAAGTGGCAGTTGGGGCAAGAGTAGGCGTCGAAGTGGGGGCTGGCGGCGGCTGCGCCTTGGCCAAAGTGCACCCCGCCAGCAGACAGGCAAGGGTGATAACGGGGATGGCATGACCCAGCAGGGGGAGAAAGGACCTCCGTGCCGAACCGCCAGATGGGCAATTCTGAGTTGAGAACACGTCGCAGGTGCCTCGCCCGGCGATTATACTTTAGCCCGATTCGCTAGCTCTCGCACCTTCCCGCCGGGTTTGCGTGTGGTAAAATATAAAAGCGCTCGGCGAGGGAGAACCACCTGCGCTCGGGAGGGATGGCCGAGTGGTCTAAGGCGGCTGTCTTGAAAACAGCTGTGGGGGCAACCTCACCGGGGGTTCGAATCCCTCTCCCTCCGCTCATCTTGGGGAGGTGCCGGAGTCGGTCGATCGGGGGCGCCTGCTAAGCGCTTGTAGGGCCTATAAAGCTCTACCCAGGGTTCGAATCCCTGCCTCCCCGCTCTCCAGCCGCATTTAGAGCTGGATGCCTGTGGGTCAAGCAAAGGATTCCAGGTCGGGTCGTGTATTGAAGATGCCCTCGTAGCTCAGTTTGGATTAGAGCACTTGCTTGCGGAGCAAGGGGTCGTGGGTTCGAGTCCCACCGGGGGCGCCTGAAGCGGGAAGTCAGTTGCGAAATCGGCCTGATTTCCAGGCGAAAAGCTCTCAAGGAAGAGCCTCGCAGTCGCCGAAGCATGGGCGAAAGGAGGCTCTTTCGTGTTCCAAGAGCACTTGCTTCGGCAGGTTGGAACTGACCTGCAGCTCTCCCCGTTGGACTCCGCGTACCAGGATTTCTGCTCTCTCGAAGGGCCATGCGTTGCTCGGCAGAGACGCTGGGCTTCTACCGATTCACGGCTGGTCGATTCGTGGATTGGTGCCAAGACCACGGCGTGATCGAGCCGGGCGGGATCACGGCAGGCCACGTGAGGGAGTGGCTGGGCCAGGACGCGAATCGGCTGAAGGACACGTCGCTACATGCCAGGGCGCGAGGGATGCGAACGTTCCTGCGGTTCCTAGCCAGCGAATACTCCACCCCGAAAGTGGAGTTTGCCATGCCCCGCCTGGAGCGACGCCGACTTCCATGTATGGAACCCGATGAGGTTCGCAGGCTACTGGCGGTCTGCGACGTGCGGGAGCGAGTCGTGGTAATGATGCTGGTCGACGCGGGGATTCGTCGGGCCGAGTTGGCTGCGCTCAACTGGGGGGACGTAGATCTGCGGACCGGGCAGGTTACTGTGCGTCATGGCAAGGGGGGGAAGGATCGGGTGACCGCCGTGGTCGCACAGACATTGCGTGCCCTGCTCAGGTACCGCCTCGGCCTCAAGCGGGACCCAGCGGCCGACACACCATTGATCCTGGGCATGGCCGATCGGCGATTGACGCCGCACCACCTCTCGCGTCTGGTCGCCGCCCTGGGACGCAAGGCCGGGGTCAAGGTCACGCCGCATGCCCTGCGCCGGACCTTTGCCCTCCAGGCCCTGCGAAAGGGAATGGACGTCATGAGCCTGATGCGATTGATGGGCCACGCCGATATTGCGATGACCAGCCATTACGTGCAGCTGCTGGACTCAGATGTACTCAGCGCCCACCAGAAGGCGGGATTGGACTCCTGGCTGTAGACGCGCTGCCCCCACCAGGACCACGCACGGCAGGGCGACCCCAAGCCAGGGGTTGTTCTGTTTGTACGCCCATCATGGGCGCTGACTTGGAAGGTGGGAGTCCTTTCTGGAGGTTGAAATCACCAACCATGGCCAACAATGATCCGCCTTATCAGCACTGGATTCGCAATGGCATGGCGACGCTGGCTGGGAGCACACTGAGAGGCCAATTCCACGAGTCAATGCGGAATCTTGGCAAAAAGGGACGATGTCAGGCCTCCTCGGCCCTTGTGATGAGGCCCAAGCGATCCGAACGTATGGGCTATTGACTTTAATATAACAATAAGGTTATATTGGGGGCAGCTCAGTGCAATGGGATTGGCAATCAAGTACTACCCTGCTGGAAGCGGTGGTCCAGAGGCCTACATAAGTGGCCAGGCCCAGGCACAAGCAGCGGGCCTGTACACGTGGATCGAGACGTTTGCTGCGACAGACCCTGGCGAGTGGAAAAGCCTAAAGGCAAAGAAGGTTACCGACCACGTGTGGCAGCACAATAAGGGGCCACACAGAGTTCTCTTTTTCATGCAAGGGGGAAACCTCGTAGTGGTTCATGCGTTCCGAAAACCGTCACAAAGGGAGGAAAGAAAGGCCTACGAGTTGGCCGAGAAGCGATATGAAGAGTGCGTTGGATCACTCTAGGGGACATCAACTAAGAGAGCCGAAAATGCCAGAGCCGATCTTCAAGTCACACGAGCAAGTAATCTCCGATGCGATGAACGATCCCGCGTTCAAGAAGGCATACCTTTTGCTGGCCCCTCTTCACCAAGTGATCCGAGAGATCGTGAACTTGAGGCACTTCAGAGGCCTCACTCAGGCCGAGCTTGCGAAGAAGACCGGAACGCACCAAAGCAGGATCTCGAAAATAGAAACCGGCGAACATGACGTGCAAATAAGCACGCTGTCGGCAATAGCTTATGCCCTCGACGCAGACATTGAGATTCACATGGTCCCCCGCCTCACCGAGGAATTCTTCAATACTGTGCTGGAGGAAAGTGCCCTGCCCGAAACGCCGATCCCGATCGCAATAGCTCAGGACACGTCACGGATGGAGGAAGTGGCCTTCACGGTGTGCTAGTGGCGCACCCCTTCCCTAACGCAAAATGAACCAACCGAAGCTAGCAAACCCTTCTGATTCAGTGGAAATCGACCTTCCGTTCAGGATTCTTCGTACCTTCTTCTCGAAAATCAGAGTGCAGCGACCCGATACACCAATTGAGCAAGCGCCATTTGAACTGAGGGTCGAGGCCAACCTTCGGCCGCTCCAAGAACGTCACCAATACCAGCTAAGGTACCGTGTTCGTAGTGTCGATCCGAAATCGGCCCCTGTTAACACGGAACTCGAGGCAATCTCAGTCTTCGAGTACTGCGGCGAGGGGGAGCCCATTCCCTCTTCCATTGCTCGTTTCGTGAACGAGCGTCTATTATTTGTGCTCGCAGCCATGACTTCGCAAATGGTTGGAAGTCTTACGGCTCAGATGGGCATCAGTCCAACTTGGATCCCAATACCGCTGGCATTTCGATTCACCGAGCCGTTGGTTCTCGGCGGTCAGTCTCCGGAGTCATCCGAGGCCTCACTCAGGGAATATCAAGAGTCTATTCGCCGGGAATTGGTGATCGACCTGGCTGGCGAGAATCCCATACAAGTGACAACGGGGGCACAGGTCCCCAGGATTGACGTGTGGTTCCGCGTCGCCAACTTCGGTCTTCTCGATCTAGATCTGATTCATTTGGTTGCTGATGTTTGGTTTGGGCAGCCAACTATCAAGCTAGCGCTGGACCTTCCTCAAAAGGTTTCTGCACGAAGTGAAATCACCGTCCGCCTCGAAGGATCACTAACCGAGGCGCAATCGAAACAGATCGCCTCATATGACCCTGACAAGAGCGGAGGAATCCATATATACTTAACGGCCATCGTCCAAACGCGAGGCGGGGAAGCAAAGGTTGAAAAGAATATTGAGCGTCGCAGATTCTAACGCCCTACGGTTAGCGCGGATGTGCGGCCGCCTTCTACGAAGAAGGCGGTTTTTTTCGGCAAGTGGATCCAGAAGGCGGCGTCGGCCGAGTCGCATGCCTTGCAAGGTTCTCTTGGGTGACGCAGCAAAGAATAGGCGACGCGTCAAGTCAAAGCGACGAGTCGAGCCCATGAGCCTGGTGCGCGGCTAGTAGGTCTGCGTCCAACATTTGCACGCAATGGGTCGTCATGACGACATCGGCGTGTCCCATGCGACGTTGCAGGCTCACTAGCCGGACTTTCGCTATTCGAGGTGAAAAATCAAGAAAGTGGCCGGAATTCTGCATCTTTTTCGCAAAGGTCTGCACCACAAGACTTCGCCTGGGCGCTTGTGATTTCCGGGGGCGGCTGT
>Ga0187865_1000383_pt1 | contig 62080 bp, 47 predicted proteins | sample June2016WEW_11_1_2_FD_132989 | JGI IMG/M metagenome (GOLD analysis project Ga0187865, IMG submission 132989) | Peatland microbial communities from SPRUCE experiment site at the Marcell Experimental Forest, Minnesota, USA - June2016WEW_11_100 | ecosystem: Environmental > Terrestrial > Soil >... | reverse complement strand
CCGCAACCGGTGGTGGCAATTCTCCGCGGTCGCGGCAAGCGCGTCCAAGGGTGGCAGGCGGATTGACAATCCGCCGCAGATTGCAAATCTGCCCCACAATTCGTCGCGGCACGCGAAGAATATGACGGATAGTAGTACATGTAAGGAACATGCTCACACGGTCGCGGACCTAGTTACAGGCCCCCGCACGGATGCAATGTTTCCCGGCTGAACGGTTGCAGGTTGAGTTCCGGCCTCAACGGGCTTGGTTGAGCAACGTCTTGGAACCGGTCACTGCGCGGGCACTGGCCGGACCGGTTTTGCCGGTGATGGTGGGGAAAGTATCGGCAAGCGAGTGAAGTTGGCTGTGACCGAGAGGGGCCCGCTCATCGTTATGCTGGTGGAGGCGGCGGCGGGATCGGCGACGGATCCGGTCCAACTGCTGAACGTGTAGCCCGCTTTGGCGGTGGCCTGCAGTCGAACGGTCGAATTCGAGGGGAAGTAGCTGCCTGATGCCGGTGTCACCGTACCTGCGCGCGCCGGCGACACAGCGCTGGACAGTTGGTAGGAGACATCGAAGCTGGCGGTATAAGTCCGCGGGGTTGCCGCGCCGCTCACCGTATGGGATATCGATCCGGAGTCGGACCAGTTGTTGAAGCTGTAGCCGGTCCCGCCTGCCGTCTGCGGCGATGTGGTCGCGATCGCATGGCTGCTGCCGTAGGTCCAGACCGGGCGTGCGGCACTGGTATACGCGGCGCCATCGATGGAAAAGCCGAGACCGGCCGGAGACGTGTTCACGGTATGCGTGACCGAGGTGAGAGACGAAGCAAACACGGCCAGGCTGGTGGCCACGATGCGTCCGGCAGCGCTATCGGAGGAGGTGTTGACCAAGGCGCGAACATGCGTGGCGGGATTCTCCATGGCCAGCGTAGTGGAGCCGCCCCCGTCCATATTCAGGGCATTGTACACGCCGTAGTCGTTGATCAGCAGGTCAGCAAGTTCCGGCACCGACATGCCGCTGCTGCCGTTCGCGTCATCCACGGTGAAAAGAAAGAGCGTCTTGTTGTCTCGGGAAAGGCCGATCGCGACACGGGCGCTGGTCAACGAATACCACGAGATGCTGTTCGAGTAGTAGGCTGGAACAGGGCTGACCAGTTGGCAGCCGGGGTGAGTGGCGTCCACGTAACAGGGGATGGTCTTGACGCCGCCGGTGATGATTTGCGCCGAACCCGCAAACGCGTTCCACAGCGTCACCGGCTGCTGCACGTGCAATCCGTCATTGGCGACGCAGAGGGAGCAGGCGCCGTCGGCGAAGCCCGCTGCGCGGTTGACGACACTGGCGTGGTTGTTGGCATCGATGTTGATGGCCGGCGCGTCGCGCACGATGGCGTAGTTCTGCGACGGCAGCTCGAATGGAGAGAAGACGGTGCCGTTGGAGGCGGCGAAGCCAATCAAGTCGGCGTTGAGGTCGGTGGAGGGAAAGGGAAGGAAGAAGTGAGCGTTGATGGCGATTTGCGCCCCTTGCTGGGTCAGGAAATCGAGAGTCGTCAACCGGGATACATCGCGTGTCCCACCGGGGGGAGTGAGCGTAAAGGAGAGGAACGGGGCCGTCAGGTCGATCTTGACGATGTGCATCTTGACGTCCCGCGGGAAGTCGGGAGCGCTCCCGGCGCGGAAGATATGCGTCACGCCAAGAAACGGAAATTCGACGACCGACGTATCCGCCGCTGGTAAACCCGGCAGGCACGCGGACAATAATAGCAGCGCTCCAACGCGCCGGCCCCGGCGGCGTTGAGACATGGAACAGACACCTCCACGTCCTTGATAGTACCCCTTTGGTGACTGATCGAGTTGTCGCCGATGGGGTGACAACGCCGCTCCGGCGTGAAGCGGACCGTTGATCGCTCCGACACGGTTCGCCGATGTTGATCCAGAATGTCCGCCATGGACGCGCCAGCCACGTGGCGCGCCGTTACCACGAGATATATATCTCCCCGCCCGATGCCCAAAGAAGTGGGGGAGGCGATTGTGGGCGAATCGTCGCCAGCCTTCATCGGAAACGCCTCGGCGCACGAAGGCCGGGGCGAAAACGCAAGCTCCGAGCCGAGGCGTTTTCGATAAGGAGACTGGTGTAATGTCCCAGTCATAACGTGACCACTGGCGCCTGCTGATCGTCATCACCATGTGCGACGCTATCGGTCAGTGCTGCCAGTCAGTGATGAACAGCGAGAGGAACTCCAGCGGTGGGCGGAGTCGCGGACTTTGCCGGCCGGAGACGTTTTCCGCGCCCGACTGATTCTCGCGTTGGCGGAGGGCAAGAGCTACAGTCAGATGGAGGCCGAGTTGTGCACATCGCGCCCAACGATTGCTCGCTGGCGGCGACGCTTTCGGGCGTGCGGTTTGGCCGGCCTGGAGCCCCAACATAATGGTAGGAGGATCTCGCTCGGTGGCAAAGCGCCTCATGATCGCCGTGGTCGGCGCGGGCATCGGTTCGCTGGCCGGCCTGCTGGTCTCCTTCCTGGGTGTGGGCAATTCAGCGCTGATCGTCGGAGCGGTGGTGGGCGCCGTTGTGCCACTCGTCGTGCTCGGCCGGCCGGGGCGATGACATCGCATCACCGGTTGCGGCTCTCGAGTAAGGCGCCGGCGAGCAGCAGATGGAGCCACGGCAGAGCCATGACGAGCTCGCCACCGCGCATGAGGAGTCGATCCAGCCATCCGCCGGGGAAGCCCGACGGTCTCCATCAACTCCGATGCCAACTGCCGCCGCGTCTTTGCGGTTCCGAGTCTGCGAAGCGGCCCCGCTCCGGACTGAACGTCACATTCTGAATCGCCGGGTGGCCGGCGAAGCTCTTGCCGAGTCGCGGCCGGCTTCGATCGCCAGCGCCGGCCGGCAAGCCAATGCCTGGGCGATGACCACCCTCTGCCGTTCGCCTGCGCTCAACCGGTGCGGATACGCGTCGTACATGCTGGAACCCGCGTCCACCTGGAACGATACTTCGGAAACCACCGGGACCGTGATGTTTCGGACAGAAATCGAATCGAACGTGAGATCCCGAACCGCCAACGCCCCGGGCGGCATCCCTCCCATTCCGGCGCAGGGCGGCGCGGGCCGCAATGGAGATAAACAGACCCAAAGATACTGGAACAGCGGAGGGTTTTGGAGTAGGATGCTTGGAGGGGGTATGCCGTGTCGCGAATCGTTATCGCGTTCTTGTCCGTGCTTTTTCTGATTCCGCAAGGGTTGTGGGCTTCGGCAAATTTGGTACAGCTTGTGCTGAGCAAGCAGGCGCCAGACATGAATGCTTGTGCGGCAGGGCCCGCGACCACGAGCTTCTCGACCACGGATACCGCGGCCTATGTGTTCTTTGTCATCACGGGCGTGGGCCTCAACGACGTCGTCGAGGCCGATTTCTACCAGCCGGGGCCAAAATTATTCGGCTACACGCCTTGGCCCGCCGAGACGGATCCCGGCGACTACTGTTACTCTTACGCGTTCAAAATTGCCGGGCAAACGGCCGCGAGCCTGCCTGGCACCTGGAGGGTCGATATCGGAGACGCCGGCAAGGTGCTCGGTAGCCTTGGATTCACCATTACGACTGCCGCCGCGTGCTCGTACTCGCTGTCGTCGAGCTCGGCTCCCATCGCGGCGGGCGGTGGCAGCGGCTCCTTCACCGTGACGACGGGTTCGGGCTGCACGGTGTCGGCGTCCAGCGACGTAACCTGGATCACGCCGACCGTTTCCGGCAGCACTGTGAACTACACGGTGCAGGCCAACACCAGCACGAGTTCGCGCACCGGCCACATCACCGTGGGCGGGCAGCAGACGTTTACCGTGACGCAGGCCGGCGCCAGCACGACCGGCGTCCCGGTCTACTACCGCTTCGAAAACGGAACGGCGGGCGCCACGGCCACGGGAAGCGGGAGCATCGTGGACTCCAGCGGGTCGGGCCAGAACGGCACGCCGTCCGGGACGGTCACGTATAGCAGCGATGTCCCCTTGAGCACGGTGGGAGGCGCCGCCAATAACCTATCGCTGAATTTGGCGAGCAACGGCTCGGTGCAGTTCGCGGGAGCTTTCCCGCTGAACGGTCTCACCAACGCCACCATGGAGTTTTACGTCAAGCCGACGGGCACTACTGTCAGTGAAATGGACATCCTCTGGACGCGCACCGATTCGTCGGCCGATGCCAACCGCTTCAACATGGGCGTATATACCAGCGGTAACTCGCGTACAGTGTTTATGGACTACCGCGACACCAGCGGTAATCAGCAGGTCATTTTCCCCGGGGGCGGGCCGATGCAAATCCCCTATGCGGGTTGGAGCCACGTCGCCATTGTGAAATCGGGGAACGTCTGGACCGGCTACATCAATGGAACCCAAATGGGACAGCCGGTCACGGCCACGCTGAGCCTGCCGACCAACACCGGCTGGACGATGAATGGGAATCCGCGCGGGAGTGGGTACGCTTACATCGGCCTCATCGATGAGTTTCGGATCTCCGCCAGTGCGCTGACGCCGTCGCAGTTCCTGAGCCCCGTCACCGGCACGCCTTCCACATCGTATACCGTCACGCTCACGCCCGCGACCGCCAGTAATCCGACGGGGACCCAACACATCGTCACCGCCAAAGTGACTGACGCGAACAACGTCCCGCAGACCAACGTCTCGGTGACCTTCACTATTCTCTCGGGGCCGAATGCGGGCGCCACCGGCGTCTGCAACCCCTCCTCCTGCAAGACGGACAGCACCGGCCAGGTCAGTTTCACCTACACTGGCTCGGGCGGAGCGGGACAGGACTCCATCAAGGCGTGCGTTTCGACCACAGTCACCGGCCAGGCGTGCTGCTCGACGCCGCTCAACGCTATGGCAATCGCCCAGCCGGAAGCCGCCAAGTCGGGCAAGGTGGTGATCATCGGAGCGGCCACTGTTGACCCGAATTGCTCGAGCGGGGCCAACGTGGTGTACAACGGCGGCTGCCTCCCCGTTACCGGGCCGGCGGGCGAGCTGGGCGATTTTACATTCGCCGGCATGGCGCCCACGAGCGTGACCGCCGCCAACCTGGCCCAGTATGACACCGCCCTTCTGAACGTCTCCAGCAGCGGTATGGTATGCGACACCTCCAAGCTTTCGACGCAGGCCAAGACCGACCTGGTGGCTTTTGTCGCCGGGGGCAAGAAGCTGCTCATTCACGATTCCGAGTGCCAAGCGTCGGGCAGCACGGGCATGGATTATAGCTGGCTGCCGTATCCATTTACCACCAACAACCCCGGCGCGACGGGAACGAATGGTGGCACGTTATATGTCGTCGAGAACAGCAGTCTGGCCTCAGCCGTTACCGGCAGCGCATCCTTCATCGACGCCAAAGACTTGGCCACCAACACGGATGCCGTGGGCGACATGAATGTGATGACCACCAAGGACTCGCATTGGTGCCTGGCCATGTCCGGAACCAATGCCAACCAAGTCAGCGGTCCGGTCCTGGCCTATGCCAAATACCCGGCGGGCACAGACTCGGGGTTATTTATCTACAACGGCTTTGATCACGACGATCTTTATTCCGGCGGCAACGCCAACCTTCGCAAGGTCTGGGTGCTGGAGTTGCAGCAGCCGTTCAACCCATCGAACCTGCCCTGCGGCGTAGCGGTGGTCGGCATCACGGCCAGCCCCGCTACCGCCACCAACCAGATCGGGACCACACACACGGTCACTGCCAAGGTGGTGGACCAGACTGGCAAGGCACAGTCCGCCATCACGGTGACCTTCAGCGTCACGGGAACCAACGCCAACGCCAGCGGCACGTGCAATCCGTCCACCTGCAAGACGGACTCCACCGGCCAGGTGGCCTTTACCTATACCGGCTCGAAGGGCGTGGGCACGGATACCATCACAGCCTGCTTCACGCCGGCCGGCAGTACGACCCCGGTATGCGCCGCGCCGGTAACCAAGACTTGGGTGACCCAGTCGACGGGCTCCCAGTTCTGCTCGCCGGTGGTCACCAAGACGTGGACCAGCGGCGGCACCACCACCGGCCCCGGCATGTGGACCCTGGTTACCACCACCGGCGATTGCTCCGGATCCGATGTGTCCAGCAGCTCAGGGTCATCCACTCCCGATCCGGCGAAATGCACCTCTGCATTCAACGGCGATACGGCGGTTTGCTGGTCAAGTTCCAGCAGTTATAGCCCGAATACATGTACGTATAAGAACATCTCGGCCGCTTCCTGCACGGGTGGATCCCACCCCGGCTCTTTGTACAGGTGCGATGCCAACGGCACCACGCCGGGCTGCAACTACTACGTCAACCCCTTGAGCCAGTCCCAGCCGGCCACCCCCGCCAGCAGCGGAGGGAATATCACGGGGTTGATCTTGATCACCACCGGCGCCGGGTGCAAATGGAACTCGGTTAGCAACACCAGTTGGATCACGATCGTGAGCGGCGCCACCGGCACCGGTCCCCAGGGGGCGGTGTCCTACAAAGTCGACCCCAACACCTTGACAACCTCACGGCAGGGGACCATGACCATCGCCGGCCAGACCGTGACCGTATCGCAGGCCGCGGGGGTGGCGTGCAGCTACTCGATCACCCCCACCAGCAACAACATGCAAGCCCTGGGCGGCTCCAGCAGCATAACCGTCACGGTGACGGGGGGTAGCTCCTGCTCATGGACCGCATCCGTGAGCTCCACTGCCTCCTCGTGGCTCCATCTGGGGTCGACCACCTCCGGCTCGGGGAATGGACCGGTGAGCTACACGGCCGATGCGAATACAACGACGGCCTCGCGCACCGGCACCATCACCATTGCCGGCCTGACGTTCACCCTGACACAGCCCGGAGGCGCCTCGGCCACCGGGCCGACCATCGCGCAGGGGGGCATTGTGAACGCGGCCAGCAACCGCGGAGGCGGCATCGCGCAAGGTTCCTTCTTCACCATCTACGGGAGCAACCTTGGACCGCCGACGCCCCAGCAGGTCTACCAATTCCCGATCCCCAACAACCTGGGCGGCGTCACCGTGACCATCACGCAGGGATCAACCGTCAAGGAAGCTTACATGTTCTACGTCTCGGCCACGCAGGTCAACGGCATCATGCCGTCGGATGCGCCGCTGGGCAACGTGCAGATCGCCGTCAACTACAACAACGTCCCCAGCAGTGCCATGGCCGCCACCATCGTGAAGACCGCGTACGGCATCTTCAGCACGGCTGGTGGCCCCGGACCCGGGATCGTTCTGAATTACAACTCGGTATCCGATCAGCCCCTCAACATGGCCTCCATTCCCGCCAAGCCTGGCCAGGTGGAAGTCATGTGGGGCACGGGACTCGGGCCCATCAGCACACCCGACAATCAGCCGCCGCCCGGCGGGAATCTGCCGGTGGCCGTACAGGTAATGGTCGGCGGCCAGCAAGCCAGCGTGGCATACAGCGGCCGTGCGCCCGGCAACGCAGCCATCGACCAAATCAACTTCACGGTTCCCGCCAACGCGCCCACGGGCTGCTCTATTCCGGTGCAGGTCAACGCGGGCGGAACCTGGAGCAACACCGTTCGCATGGCCATCAGCGCCGACGGGAAACATTGCCAGGATAGCTTCAATCCGTTGTCCGGCTTGACTTCCACCGGTGGGAACTCGGGCACCATCACGCTGATGCGGCTGAACTTCAGCGGCCAGGTGGGTACCAGCGGTACGCCCACCACCGCGACGGCCGACCTGGGTTTCGGCGCCTTTGTCAAGACCAGTGCCGGCGGCGACCTCGCTTACAGTCCCTTCCTCAACCTGCCAACGCCGGGCACCTGCTCTTCCACCAACAAGCTGCTCGACCTTGGCACGGTGATGGGCAATGCATCCAGCCTTGATCCGACGATCGCGGCCAGTCTCGATGCGGGAGCCCAATTGACCGTGACCGGAGGGGCCGGGGGCGCCAGCGGCACGCTGACTCAATCCGAGGGAACCGGTGCCCCCTACGTGGGTCTGCTCGGTGGCATGCTGAACATCTCGGGCGCCACGTTGCCGCCGCCGTTCCTGGATGGCGGTCCCTTCACCGTCACGGGGCCGGGAGGCAAGGATGTGGGACCGTTCTCCACCACGATCGCCCTGGCACCGGCCATCACCTGGACCAACCCGCCCAGCAGCATCAACCGTGCGTCGCCACTGACTCTGACCTGGACCGGAGGAGACTCCACCCAGATGGTGGTGGTTATCGGTTCCAGCTCGGATCAGACCAGCAAAGCATACGGCGGGTTCACGTGCGTCGCTCCGGCCGGGGCTCACAGCTTCACCGTGCCGGTGAATACGCTGGCCGATCTGCTTCCGGCCGGATCCGCCACAAGCACCTCCGGCCCGATCGCCATGCTCGCCCTCATGCCCCTGGAACCGGGCGGTATGCAGCTCACGCCGCTCCCCAAGGGCCTGGACGTCGGTGTCGTTTTCGACACAACCGTGACCCTGACAACCGTGCAAGTGCAGTAATGATGGCGGGCGTGTGGTCCGCCATCCTGCTGGTCTCGACTGCGCTCTCGGCTCAGCCCGCGCGGCGGGCCGTGATCATCGACGTGGACGGCGTCCGCCGCGACACCTTCGAGCAGGTTTACCGGGGTGGGCGCCTGCCCAACTTCCAGCGCATCTTCGCCCGGGCGCTGTGGTTCGATAACGCCTCGAGCGTCCTGCCCACCGTTACCATGGCGGCCCAGGCGTCCATCTGCACCGGTACCCAACCGGCGCGGCACGGAATCCCCGGCAACCAGTGGTTCGACCGGAGCGCAGGCCGCCTCATCGACTATATGACCGCGGGCGGCCTCATCTGCGCTTACGGCCTCACCGTCCGGGGCGCCGCCGGATGTTCCGGCGGGCTCGCCAACGGCCACCTGCTGGCGCCCACCATTTACGAAGCCGCCGCCCAAGCCGGTTTGACCAGCGCGGTCTACTTCAGCGAGTACTGGAAAGGCGCGGCGCGGGCGGCGCCGCCCACCATCGCCGAAATGTTGGGCTTTCTGGCGGGCAGCCCGATCGACTACCGCGCTTTCGACAGCGCGATGGCGGGGCGAGCCATCGCCGATCTGAAGTCGCGCGGCCTGCCATCGCTGGTCACGCTCTATTTCTTGGGAGCGGACGGCATCGCGCACAACGAGAGAATCGCGAGCCAGAATGCGTATCTTTCCGGCGCCGTGGACGCGCTGCTCGGCCACATTCTCGATGCCATCGAATCGCTCGATCCGTCGTGGCGCGAGAACACCCTGTTCGTTCTGGTTTCAGACCATGGCCGCACAGACCTGGTGGCCAATTCCGAAGACCGCTCCCTCAAGGCCGACTTGCAGGCCGCGCTCCCGGCCGGCGCGACCGTCGCGGAAAACGGCGGCATGGCGTATATCTACCTCGACCAGCCCGGTCTGGTGGACCTTCCGAAGCTGGCGGCGGCGCTGGTTCAGGATGCCAAGCTGTCCTCCGCGTTGGCCGGAGCGCGGGTGCGCGGCGCGGCGGATTCGCCGCGCGACGGCGACCTGATCCTGACGCTCCAGCCTGGCCACTACTTCGGCAACACGGGCGTGGGTTCCGACCACGGCAGCGTCTACAGCGGCGACGTGAACGTGCCGTTGTTGGTTGCCATGCCGGGCGGCGCCGGGGGCCATATGGACGATCCGGTAAGCATCACGCAGGTTGCCGGCACCATTGCCGGATATCTTGGCTTCCGCATGGATTCCGCCGACGCGCCGCTGCCGGTGCGGCGGGCACCGCGCGGCAATGGCCGGGAGCGCTAGCGCCGTGCGCCACTCCGGCCGGGGATCACATCACCGTGCAGGTACCGTCATGAAGGCGGGCATCTGGTCCGCCTTCCTGCTGGTCTCCGCCGTGCTCTCCGCTCAGCCCGCGCGGCGCGCCATCATCATCGACGTGGATGGCATCCGCCGCGACACCTTCCAGCAGGTTTACCAGAGTGGGAGCCTGCCCAACTTCCAGCGCGTCTTCGCCCAGGCGCTGTGGTTCGATAACGCCTCGAGCGTGCTGCCCACCGTCACCATGGCGGCGCAGGCCTCCATCTTCACGGGGAGCCAGCCGGCGCGGCACGGAGTCCCCGGCAACCAGTGGTTCGACCGGAGCGCGGGCCGCCTAATCGACTATATGACTCCGGGCGGCCTGATCTGCGTCTACGGCCTCACCGTGCTCGGCGGCGCCGGATGTTCCGGCGGGCTCGCCAACGGGCACTTGCTGGCGCCCACCATTTACGAGGCCGCCGCCCAAGCCGGGTTGACCAGCGCGGTCTACTTCAGCCAGTACTGGAAAGGCGCGGCGCGGGCGGCGCCGCTCACTTTGGCCGAAATGGGGGGCCTTCTGGCGGGCGACCCGATCGACTGGAAAGCTTTCGACAGCGAGATGGCGGGGCGGGCCATCACCGATCTGGAGGCGCGAGGTCTGGCATCGCTGGTCACGCTGTACTTCGCGGGGACCGACGGCATCGGGCACCAGGAGGGGATCGCGGGCCAGATCCCGTATCTTTCGCGCATCGTCGACCCGCTGCTCGGCCAGATTCTCGATACCATCGAATCGCTCGACCCGTTGTGGCGCGGGCATACCCTTTTCGTTTTGGTTTCAGACCATGGCCGCACCGACCTCGTGGCCAATTCCGAAGATCCCTTCCTTGAGACCGACTTGCAGGCCGCGCTCCCGGCCGGGGCGACCATCGCGGAAAACGGCGGCATGGCGTACATTTACCTCGCCCAGCCAGATCTGGTGGACCTTCCGAAGCTGGCGGCGGCGCTGGTTCAGGATGCCCGGCTCTCGTCCGCGGTGGCCGCGGTGAGGGTGCGTGGCGCGGGGGATTCGCCGCGCGATGGCGACCTGATCCTGACGCTCCAGCCCGGCCACTACTTCGGCAACACGGGGGTTGGTTCGAACCACGGCAGCGTCTACAGCGCGGATTTGAACGTGCCGCTGTTGCTCGCCATGCCCGGTGGCGCCGGCGGCCATGTGGATGATCCGGTGAGCATCACGCAGGTTGCCCGCACCATCGCCGGGTATTTGGGCTTCTCCATGGATTCCGCCGACGAGGCGCTGCCAGTGCTGCGGGCGCCTAGGGGCAGGGGCCGGGGGTCAGGGGCCGGGGGCCAGAGGCGTTAGTGGGGCTGCAGCCCTTCCACGCTGAACGCCGCCTCGTCCAGCGCCACGTTGTATTCCAGTTTTTCCAGCCGCAGTACCGTCCGGGTGCGCCGCGTGGGCTGCGAAATCTCGATCACGTGCGGCGTCCAGATGCCCTGCACCTGCCGCACATCGCGGTTGACGATGCGCCGCACGAGAATGGCTCCCTGGAAGCTCTCCAGTTGCGTAATGACGTAGTGGTCCTTCCGCAACCACAGGTGCGAGTACCCGTACTGCGACGCATTGGCGCGGTTGGACCGGCATTCGATTCTCCAGCACGCCGCGCCATCCAGTAAAGCGGCCCCAAGGAGCTTGCAGTCGTACTGGTCCACGTCGCGCTCTTCCAGATCTTCGAAGCTGAAGTCCGTGCCGAAAAAGCGCGCCACGCGATTCTCGGTGGCGATGCTGCGCACGCGGCCGCTGGCCGGCGTCCACATCCACAGGCCGGCGGGGCTGTCGCGGTGATTCAGAATCAGGATGGCGACGCCTTCCACCTCCGCCGGCGAGAGAAACCGGATCAGGATCTTGCTCTCGCCGTACGGACCGATGCGCTCGAAGCGCCAGTGCTTTTCGCTGGTGGCGCCGGCATCGTTGGAGGTAAGCGCCACGCCCTCGTAGCGCAGCGACGCGACCTGCGCGCGGCGTTGCGCTTCCATCAGGAGCTGCCGGGCGTCCTGGCAGTGGGCGGCCGCCGCCACCAGAAGCGTCGCCATCACTTTTGCAGCCGTGGTCAATCCATTCCACCTTAACGCAGCGCGGCCGCGGGCGGCGCGGCGGCGGTTTTGCCTCCTGCAAAGACGGGTGTATACTGTGGCAGGATTGGAGTTTTTCGCCTGTTTATCGGAATGCCGGGGAACAGGACGGGAGCGATATCATGACGCGACTGGTGCGCTTGTTTTCATCGATCGTGGCCTTAGTCTTGCTGAGTTCAGTTTCGGTACGGGGCCAGACGTTTTCGCCGGCGGTCGGCTCAGTCGTGAATTCCGCCAGCTACGCGGTGTCAGGCCAGAACGGATTCGGGATCGCCCAAGGCTCTATATTCACTCTCTTCGGTCAGAATCTCGGCCCCGATCAGCCTGTTCAGGCCGGGCCATTTCCGCTGACCACGAGACTTGGCGAGACGTCCATCAGGATTTCCGTGGGAAGGACATCCTGGAATGCAATCATGATCTATTCGTCCGCGCACCAGGTCGCGGCGGTTCTGCCGTCGGGCGTACCCACGGGCGACGGGTTGCTCACTCTCGCTTACAGCGGCCGTTCCGCGCCGGCGGTGCCCGTCAAGGTTCTATCGAGCGCATTCGGAATCTACAGTGTTGCCTCCAACGGTGTCGGAGCAGGTGCGATCACCACGGGGGACTTTCAAGTGAAGACCTTCTCCGATGCCGCCAGTCCCGGAGACGCCCTCATCATCTGGGGGACGGGCTTGGGGCCGGTTCCCGGGGACGAGTCGTTGGCTCCGCTGCCGGGCGCCACCTTCCCTGCTACCGAGGTTTTTGTGGGAAATCGGTCCGCCCCATTGTTGTCCGCCAGCCGCTCGGGATGCTGCGCGGGACTGGATCAAATTGTGTTTCAGGTGCCGCCGGCGGTGTCCGGATGTTTCGTGCCGGTGGCCGTGCGTTCCGGCGGAATCGTGAGCAACTTCGTGACGATCCCGATCGCATCCCAAGGTGGTGCATGCTCCGATCCGGTGGGGCTGCCAACCAGCCTGATCGCGAAGGCGCAATCGGGCCAGCCCATAAGGGTAGGCGTGGCCGGAATCGGCCCCATACCATTGTTGCAAGGGGCGGGCTTCTCATTTGTGCGCAGCCTCGCGAATCAGTTTTCGGGGCTTCTACAGGCGGAAGTGTCCGAACGGGATATCATGTCGCTGATGCATGCTCGGGGGCTGCACCGGCAACGCGCGCTAAAACAACTGATCCAGGCGTATCGGCCGTCGCTCGCTGCTCGACATGTGAGCCTCCGGCAAGTGGCTCAAATGGCGAATTCACTCGCCAATGCGGGCGCTGCCGCCAGCTTCATGGTACTGGATAATCTCGGTTCAACCGTCGCGCAATTTGGCTCGGTATTACCTCCAGCCGGAACGTGCACGGTCACTGGAGAATGGCCATTCAACTTGCCCAACTGGGGCGCCAGCAGCCGAACCCTGAACGCAGGGAGCCAGCTCCTGCTGACAGGGCCTGTCGGAACGCGGACCCTGACGGGAACCTCCGCTCGAGAATATCAGGTGAATTTAGGTCCCGGATTTGTGGACGCTCGACTTCCACTAGGGACATATTCTTTGAGGGGCGCCGGCGGGCCAGAGGTGGGAGCGTTCACAGCGACTCTCGCAGGCGGCGCCACGTTGCAGTGGACGAACAAGGCGGCGATCAGTGCGGTCGACCGGAGCCAGCCCCTGGTGGTCAACTGGGCTGGCGAGAACCTGGACGGCTACGTGGTGTTCGGCGGTGGTTCCTCGGTATCCGATGTCAGATCGGCCTTCGTTTGCGCCGAGGATGCGCGGAGGCAAACGTTGACCGTGCCCGACTATGTTCTGGGAGCAATGCCAGCGGCGCCAGCGGACCGCGGATACCTGTTTCTGGCGAAGCACCCCTTACAGAATCCGTTCAGCGCGCCCGGAATCGATATCGGATACTTCGTCGATTTCAGCAGTGATTCGAAAGAACCGGCATTTCGGTGAGACCAGTGAGGGGTTAGATCAAGGGGGTTGCGAGTGGTGCGCATTCCGAAGGGTAGCTTAGCCGCCGCGGCGATTCTTGCCGCGTGGCAGACCGGGGTTCTTCCAGCACGCGCGTCGGAAACGGATGCCGTCGCAATCTCGGCGGGTATTCAGGCCAGGCACATGCCGTTCGGCACAATTCTGGATCCCATGTACGCCTCCCCGGCGAGCAACCAGATCGCCGGCTATACGCGCTGCGGGGATTCGGCTCTGTGGACGGGCGCGTACCTGGCGGCCGAAGCTTTCCGCTACGAAGTCACACGGTCCGGCGACGCTCTCAATAATGTGAAGACGGCGCTGGCGGGCCTGAAGGCCCTGGCCGACGTGACCGGCGACAACCGGCTGGCGCGGTGCATGGTGCTGGCCGCCTCGCCCTACGCCGCCGGCATCGAGAGCGAGGAAGCCAAGAACACGATCCACCAGAATGGCTCCTGGATCTGGGTGGACAATACCTCGCGCGATCAGGTGGTGGGGGCCTTTTTCGGGCTCGGCGCGGCATACGACCTGGTGGACGACGCTGCCGTCAAAAGCGGTATCGGCGATCTGGCCACGCGGCTGATCGGCTTCATCGCGCAACACCAATGGTCACCCAACGACGACTTTTCGAACACCTTCGCTGTACGCCCCGAGGAGCTGCAGATGCTGCTCCAGGTGGCTCGTCATGTCGATCCTTCCAATTCGATCAGCGGCCCCTTCCTGGTACTGCCGGTGGAGACGGGTCCGGCGTTCGATGTCCAGAGCAACTCCTCGTACTTCAAGTTCAACCTGGATTACATGACCTTCTACAACTTGGTCCGGCTGCAGAATAATACGGATAACCGGGGAGCGTATCAGATTGCGCGCGACTACACGGCCTCGCACCAGAATGCCTTTTTCGACATTGTGGATCGAGCGCTCGCGGGAGCCAACACATCCCGCGATGCCGAAATGCGCTCGCTGCTCGACCAATGGCTGCAAAGGCCCAAACGGGAGACATATGTCGACCTGTCCCATACCGTCCCGGTTTGCGGCAGCGAGGCCTGCCAGCCGATTCCGGTTCCGCTGCGGCCGACTGTGGAATTCCTCTGGCAGGTTGACCCCTTCCAACTTGCCGGGGGCGGCGCCGGAACCGTCGAAGGCTCGGGGATCGACTACATTCTGCCGTACTGGATGGGCCGCTACTACGGAGTGATTGGGGGCGGCGCGGTCGAATCCGCCGCCGCACCGAGTGGCGCGGTTGCTCCTAATTCGCTGGCTTCGCTTTACGGCGCGAACCTGGTGCCCGGCGCAGCCCAGGCCACTGGCCAGCCGCTGCCGCTGACGCTTGGAGGAGTGACACTCTCCGTTACGGATGCCTCCGGGACCGGGCGCGCCGCACCGCTGCTTTACGTTTCGCCGGGCCAAATCAATTTCGTGGTTCCGGACGGCACGGCCGCGGGCCCCGCGACGTTGGTGGTTGCGGGTCAGACGTTCACCGCCGCCGTTCAATCGGTTGCGCCCACGCTCTTCAGCATGAACGGAGCCGGCAGCGGAGTGGCGGCCGCAACGGCGATTGTGGTTCAGGCCGCCAACCCGCTCTTGCAGACTTCCGTGCCGGTGTATCAATGCACAGGATCGAGCTGCGCCGCGGCGCCGATTCCTTTGGGCGCCGGCACATCGGTTTACGTGAGCTTCTACGGCACGGGCATCAGAAATCGCAGCTCCCTGGCAAATGTAGCGATGACCATCAACGGCATCAGCGTGCCCGTCTTGTACGCGGGGCCCGCGCCGGGCTACACCGGCCTGGACCAGGTCAACGCCGCCCTGGTTCCCATCCTGCGCGGCAGCAGGGAGTCGAACGTTGTCCTCATGGTAGATGGGCAGGCGGCCAACACGGTCACAATCAGTATTCAATAACGCAGCGCGGCCGCCGGCGGCGCGGTGTACGCTGAAGATTCCCGGTATGCGCCTTGTCCGATTGCTGAGCCTGCCCTATCTCGCAAAGCACCGGCTGCGTTCCCTGCTGACGCTGGCGGGCATCGCGCTGGGCGTGGCCGTGCTGGTGGCGATGTACCAGGCCAACCAGAGCGTGCTGGCGGGGTTGCGGCAAACTATCGCGCAGATCGCGGGCGCGGCCGATCTGCAGGTCTCCGCCGGCGACACCGGCATTCCGGAGGAGCTGCTCGACCGTGTGCGCTCGGTGGCGGAGGTTGGCTCGGCCTCGCCGGTGGTGGAAGCCGTAGTGGGCACGGGCCGGAGCGGGCAGGGCAACCTGCTGGTGCTGGGTGTGGACATGACGGCCGACCAGGGCATCCGCGACTACGATCTCGGAGGATCGGAACTGGATGATCCGCTGGTCTTCCTGGCGCAGCCGGATTCCATCATGATCGGCGCCGATTTTGCCTCCCGCAACGGTCTTGCCATGGGCAGCCGGCTGGTTCTGGAGACGGTGGAAGGCGCCCGGCTCTTTACCGTGCGCGGCCTGCTCCGTCCGGCTGGATTGGCCCAGGCTTTTGGCGGCAGCCTGGCGGTGATGGATATCTACGCGGCGCAGAGAGTTTTCGGAAAGGAGCGCAAATTCGACCGGATCGACATTACCGCGCGGCGCGGAGTTGCGGTGGACGATTGCCGGCGTGCCCTCACCGCGGCTCTCGGCTCCGGCTTCCAGGTCGATGCGCCTTCCGAGCGGCGCCGCTATTTTGAGCAGGTGCTCGTCAATTACCGCCGCTCGACCGGCTTTGCCAGTATCTTTGCCTTGATCGTCGGACTGTTTCTGATTCAGAATACCTTGGTGGTGGCGGTCGCGCAGCGCCGCGGCGAGATTGGCATTTTACGCGCGCTGGGCGCCACGCGATCGCAAATCCGCACGCTGTTTCTGCTGGAGAGCGGTTGTCTGGGGCTGGCCGGCTCGCTGGTGGGCGCGCTCCTGGGCGCGGGACTTTCCCGGCTGACTGCGCGGTACGTGGCGGCATCGCTGGAAGGACTGTACGGAGTCATCGGCCAACCGGCGCGCGGCGGCGTCGAACCCCTCATAATCGCCGGTGCGATTGCCGCCGGAGTGTCGTGGAGCGTGCTCGCCGCGGTGTTTCCGGCCAGCGCCGCCGCGCGAGCCGACCCCGTTCGCGCGCTGCAGAAGGGCCGGTACGAGATCGTTCAACTGGAGGAGCGCCGCACGCGCGGCCTGCTGGCCTGTGCCGCGATATCGATGGCCGCTTGGCTGCTGGCCGGCAGGTTCGAGAGCTGGTTCCTGGTGAGTTATGCGCTGGCGGCCTTCGCCGCGATCCTTCTGACGCCGGAGTTGTCGAGCGCGGTAGTGCGCATGTTGCGGCCGCTTCTGGAGCGCATCCGTCCCATGGAAGGCGCGCTGGCCGCCGACAGCCTGCTCCAAGCGCCGCGCCGTACGGCATCGGTGGCAGCCGCCTTGATGCTCTCGGTGGCCATGGTGATCGGGTTGGGCGGCATCGCCGAGGCCAGTTACCAGAGCATTCTCGACTGGGTCACAGGCACGCTGGATGCCGATTTCCTGGTGGCGCCTTCGGAAAATTTGAAGGACCTGACGCTGCGCTTCCCCAGCGCCATAGAGCGCGACCTGGGCGCCATCGAGGGCCTGGCGGTGGTGCAACCGGTGCGGACGGCGCGCGTCTCCGTCCGGAACTCTCAACCCATTCTTTTTGCCGTGGATATAGTCCGACTGAGCCCGCAAGCGCGCCGGCGGGCCATCCCCGTGAACAGCGAGCGGGTCCACCAACTGGCCGCCCAGGGCCGCGGCGTAATTGTCTCCGACAACTTCGCGGCGCGCGAGCGGCTGCGCGTGGGCGATGCTCTCGATCTGCCCGCGCCCGATGGCGCGCTACGCCTTCCCGTGCTCGGGATCTACAAAGACTTCACCGATCCGCAGGGCACCATCGTGATGGATCGCTCCCTATACCGAAGCCGCTGGCACGATGACACCGTCAACCTCTTCCGTCTCTATCTCGGTCCGGGCGCTTCCGCGGAAACCGTCCGCCAGCAGGTGGTGGCGCGTGTTGGAGCGAACCGAAGATTGTTTGTATTCTCGAGCGCGGATTTGCGCCGCCACGTTCTGGGCCTGGCGGGGCGGTGGTTCGAGATCACCTACGCGCAGCTTGCCATTGCCCTGCTGGTGGCGATTCTGGGCATCGCCAACGCGCTGACGGTTTCCATCACGGACCGGCGCCGCGAGCTGGGAATCCTGCGCGCCGTGGGCGGCCTGCGCCGCCAGGTGAGGGTAGCGGTGTGGCTGGAAGCCGCGGCCGTGGCCGTGGTGGGTTTTGTCCTGGGCCTGGCGTTCGGCCTGGTGAACATCTTCTATGCGCTCTCGATCTTCTCCGGCCACGCACTCGAATTCCGCTTTCCCGGCCTGCTGGCCGCGGAGCTTCTGCCGATGCTGGTGGCTGCCGCGCTGGTCGCGGCCATCGTGCCGGCCGAGGCCGCGGTGCGCGCTTCGCTGATCTCCGCATTGGAATATGAGTAGCGGCGGCAGCGCCGGCGGGTGATCGACTGGCTTCACGCCGCGGGATGCCGGGGTGGCCACGTTCAACGTAGCCATCGACTGCGTCCGCGAATAACCCGGCCTGCCCGAGGCGCTCGAGCACATTCGAGGGAACTTCGGCTACCTGGTAAAGCTCCAGAGCCGTCACGGCTATACGGTCTTGCTGAGCATCCATATCACGCGCTTCAACCTGGAGGACGTCAGGCTGCCGACTGAGTTCAGCCGCCAGAACGGAGTCGCCACGGCCTATCACCTGTGTGAGCCGTCGCGCGGGCTACGCGATGGTCAACTCGGCTGAGCATCTTGGCGCCATGAAGAGCCTGGTGCGCGGTGGTGCGGCGCCCTGGCCTTGCCGCGCCGGGCAGAACATGGTGGTGTGCCGCACCGACGGCACGCTGGCGCCCTGCTACCCGTGGCGGGAGTCCGGCCACGATTGGGGGAGCGTTGGCTGCCCGAAGTTCGACACGTGCCAACCGGCCGAGATCAAGCAGCGATGCAGTGAATCCTGCTTTTCCACCGTGGCCTACATGCTGGCGAACTACTACGACATCCGTCGCGTGGCACGCGAAGTATCCGCGCAGGCGGTTCGCAGGCTGCGTGCGGGCGTGCGGTAGCAATATGCTACCCTATGACTATGAGTCAGCCGGTGAAGCTTTCCGACGGCCTCGTGCTCGATGCCCGGCTCGCCGGGGAAGTGGCCGCGCGCTCGATTGCCGGGCAGGTCGAATTCTGGGCGCGATTAGGCCGGTCGGTTGAGTTACTGCTGGAAGGGCAGCAAGTGTTGGCATTATGCCGCAACGCCACCGCTCGGCCGCTTTCAGGGTGCCTCAAGTCCGTGGATACCGCGGAAGGCCGGCAGCGCGTGGTTGACTTCCTCGAGAGCCGGCCCTTCCCTCACTACCAACCGCATCCGGATCGTCCCGGCCTGCTGGTGCGTATCGATGCGAACGGGAGGCGCACAGTGGGTCGATTCGTCAAGCGCCAGTTCCAGCCCATCGCCGTGACGGCCAAGCGGCGATGAGCCTGCCGCTCGACCAGCGACCTGTCATCGTCGCTCTCGCTGGGCCGAATGGCGCGGGTAAAACGACGTTCTACTACGCCCACCTCCAACCCGCCGGGCTGCGGTTTGTCAATGCGGACGTGTTAGCCCAGGAGCTCCATATCGAGCCTTATGCCGCCGCCCGGGTGGCCGATTCCGTCCGGCAGGAGCTTGTGAAACAACGGGAGAGCTTTGTTTTCGAGACGGTCTTTTCAGACCCCGTGGGCGAGAAGCTCGCCTTCCTCAAGAGGGCGGCGGAGGCGGGCTACAACACGATTCTGTGCTTTATCGGGACTGCCGGGCCGGAAGTGTCCGAACAACGCGTGGCGATGCGTGTCTCGCAGGGCGGGCACGATGTTCCGGCGGAGAAGCTGGTCGAGCGTTTTCCACGCATTCTGGCCAACCTGAAGGCCTCCCTCCGCGAACTGCCCCACGTGTGGGTCTTCGACAACAACGACCTGCGGACTCCCTTCCGCGTGGTCGCCATCTTTGAAGGTGGACGCCTGCTGAAGTTGCAGCGGCCGGTTCCGAGGTGGCTGAGGCCGCTGCTACCGAAGTCTCAGTGATCAGCCGGGGCGAGATCCCTTTCGATTTGTTCCAGCGTCTTGCCCTTGGTTTCCGGGACGCGGAACAGGACGAATAGAAAGCCGCCGAAACAGATGCCGGAATACACCCAGAACGTGCCGGCCGACCCCAGAGCGGAATTGAGTACCGGGAAGGTGAAGGTGAGCACGAAGCAGGCGATCCAGAGCGCCGAGACCGAGACCGAGACGGCCAGGCCGCGAACGCGGTTGGGAAAGATCTCGGAGATCAGCACCCACGTCACCGGCGCCAGCGACATGGCGTAGCACCCGATCGTGCACAGCGTCAAAACAAGCACGGGAAGGCCTTTCAATCCGAAGTGGTAAGCCAGCCCGAGCAACCCGTGCGAGAGGGCGATTCCCGCACAGCCGACGAGCATCAGCACCCGGCGCCCGAACCGATCGACCAGGCCCAGGGCGACGAACGTGAACGCCAGGTTGATGGCGCCGGTGATCACGATGTTGAAGAGAATATCGCTCACCCCGTAACCGGCGCCGCGGTAGATCTCCTCGGCGTAGTTGAAGATCACGTTGATCCCGCTCCATTGCTGGAGGACCGCCAGGACCACTCCCACGGCCAGCGCTCGCTTCACTCCCGGCGCCAGCAACTCTCGCCAGCGCACGCGCGCGCGGGTCTCGTCGCCAAGCGTGGTTTGGATTTCCGCCAATGCCCGGCCGCCGTATGGCTCGCCGCCGATCCGCGCCAGAACGCGGCGGGCCAAGTCGCGCCTGCCGTTCTTCACCAGCCAGCGCGGGCTTTCGGGAACGAACCACGCGCTCACAAAGAACACCACGGAGGGAACGGCGACAGCGGTGAACATCCAGCGCCAGCCGTATTGGCCGTTCCACGACAGGCGAATCATCTCGGCGGTGGCCCCTTCCGCGACCTTCCGGGCGATCAGCCAATTGACCACCTGGGCGGCCAGGATGCCCACCACGATGGTCAACTGGTTCAACGACACCAGGCGGCCCCGCCAGGGAGCCGGGCTGACTTCCGCGATGTAAGTGGGCGACACGTTGGACGCCAGGCCGATGGCCACGCCGCCCATCATGCGCCATACCACGAACCACAGGAAGGCCGGAGCCCAACCGGTCAGAACGGAGGTGGCCGCAAACAGAAACGCGGAGAGAATCAGCAGGATTTTGCGCCCGAACCGATCGCTCAGCCCGCCCGCGAGCAGGGAGCCGAGAAGGCAGCCCAGCAGCGCGCAACTGTTGGCCCAACCGACGAGCTGCCCGGTGTCGAGCTGAAAATATTTCTCGTAGAATGGCTTGGCGCCGCCAATCACTACCCAGTCGTAGCCGAACAGAAGTCCGCCGAGCGCGGCGACTATCGAGATGAGCCAGACGTAGCGGGCGTTGAAGTGTTCCGCGGAGCCGGTCTCGCCGGAGGAATTCATAATTGGATCCGCTGATCGAATGTGCCGAGGAAGAACGACGCGTACTCGCGTCCGATTCAATCAGTACCTCCAGTTGCGCGCGACTTGGGGGGAGTTGCCGTCCGGCGCCGAGGGGAATCTCACGGCGACACCCAGCTCTTCGATTTCGCGGCTGCCGAGGCGGTGATCCAGAATTCTCTGGCGGTACAAGCGCTCGTGCACGGCGGCAAACGAGTCTGCCAGATGATGTTCGAGCACCCGGAAACCGAAATCAAGGTCGAAAATGGATCCTCCGCCCTCCACCATATACTTCATTTCGATCCGGCCGTCGCCAGTCACTTCCAAACCGTACGGCGTGGGATATCGGCCGGTTGCCCGGTTGACGTCGGGCAGCGGGAAAAGCACGTAGGCCAGCTCTCCGCCCCCGGGGGTCGCCCGCTCCCCGGGGAGTGGAAGCTTCAGCGCGCCGAGGGCCGGATGTCCGAGGCCTTCGCCCGGATTGTTCAAGGCGGCGAACAGGATTTCGGGAACGCCGTCGCCGTCGATATCGCGGGCCACCGCGAGGTAGACCATTCCGGGGTGAACGTACACGCCGACGAGCTTGCCGGTGCCGGCGTCGAACAGGGCCACTTCGCTGGGGTACCAGATGTGATGGGAAGTCAGGACCAGAATCAGGGGTTTCCCGCCGACCCGGAGGATACCCATCACGTGGCCATAGTAGGCGGCGCTGAATTTCCGGCCGCCGAAAGTCCTGGGCGAGCCATAGAAGGTTTCCCAGCGCTTGCGCCCTTGCGCGTCGAAACAGATCAGGGAACTCCGGTTCTCCTCCGGATTCACCCTGTTGATGCTGACCAGCACTTCCTTCCTGCCGTCGCCGTCGATGTCTTCGACAATCGCCCGGCGGGGGTCGTCGGGCTCATCGATGAGCTTAAGGTCCTGGAACCATTTTTCCCAGCAGATCCGGTCCCGGTCGTCCAGCACTTTGAGCTTCGTCCCCTCGAAGACCCATTGTGCCGGGTCGCCATGGAGAAAGACGGCCGGCGGGTCCAGGAATAACCAGACGGCGCCGATAGCCATCGCCACCGCGGCCAACCACGGAATCCGGCGCCTCCAGCGGCCGCCTGGGGGGGGACCTCCGGCCGTTTCGCCAGGGCTGCGGGCCCGAACGCTGAAGACCGGGATGTACCGGCCCTTGGGAAGTTCTATCAGCACCGGGTCGAAGCGGCCCTCGCCTCCATAGTAGAGCTCCAACTGTTGTCGCAAACGGCGCGCCTGAACGCGCACCACCGTATCCAGCTTGGGGTCGAACGAGGAGTCCCGGTCGCACACAGCCAAGGCAATGCTGTACTCCTTGAGATCTTCCTGACGGCCAGCGAGGGCTTCATGGACCAAAAACGCCAACAGGCGTTGCAGTTTTGCGGAACCCGCGAACGAGCCGCTCGACAGGACGCGGCCCAGTTGTTCCGCAACGCCTTCGGATGAAACTTCTCCCGCCGGGCCGCCGCTTACCATAACGCCTCATTGTAGAACGCGACAGGCGATGTGTCACACCGTGTGTCACTTTCCAGGGCGGGAGGCTTGCGCCCATACTCAGCTTCTGGCGGTCGTCGGCGCCTTGGACGCTAGAGCAAGGTCACCAAAAAAGGGAAACTACATCCATAAAGTCCGGTTTATTCTTATGAGACTTCATGCGGGGTTGGCAGCGCGGGTGCTATCCCTCATGCTGTGCATGGCGGCCGGCCTGAGCGCGGGCGTAGTTTACAACAATGGTGGCCCCAACGCTGATCCCAACACCGGCGGACTTTTGATCCTTGGTTCTAATTGGTCAGCCGACGACTTCCTGCTGGGAAGCAACACCACCATCAGTTCGGTTGGCTTCTACTTTCAGAACCTCAATGGTATCACGCCAGCACACCCCATCGGAAAAGCGTCGCCCGGTTTCTCGTACCACGCCGCTACATTGGCGCATAAACGACGAACTCTTGCAGAAATGCGGTTGCGCGAGGCAATCATGAGAGCGGGCACCCCCGAAGTGAGGGATCTGGCAGGATCTGCACCCAGATTGACATATTTCAGACCCTACGGTAGCCTCTCCAATCTGACGGAGGTCTTATGAGATTACGTGCGAGTTTTAAGGAAACGGTGGTCTTGGTGATCGCCGTGCTAGAGATGGCATCCCGCTCGACTGCGGGGACTGTCGTCACAGTCCCTCCTGGTCTCAATCCAGGCGACCAATACCGTCTTGTGTTCGTCACACACGAGAGCACCTATGCCACTTCTTCCAATATTGCCGATTACAACAGTTTTGTGACTACGTCTGCAAACACTGTAACCGCATTGCAAAACTTGAGTGCGTCATGGCTTGTCATTGGTTCCACGGCGACAACCAACGTAGTCAGTAACATTGGGTCGTCCACGGCTCCGATCTACGATCTCAGCGGCAATCTGGTAGCGAACGGGACTGCAGGACTGTTTTCCGGCTCGCTCCTAGACGCGCATGGTATCGACACCTTCCAAGATGGCTCCTCAGCGATCCCCGGCTACTATGCCTGGAGCGGATCGAACGCCGATGGAACTTCATTTACCGGGTATACCCTCGGATCGGCAAGGGTGTGGTGGGGAATAACGGGAATGAACGACGCAACGTGGATCTCCGCCAGTCAATCCGTCGCATCATCTGACTATTACCATGCTTACGCCATTTCATCGGTGCTCACCGTGCCCAGCTCGGGCACGCCGGAACCAACCACTATCAGTGTGACTGCGCTGGGCGGGGCGATCTTCCTCCTAGCCAGGAGGCGCAAACAACAAGGTTGAATGGGCCCAACGGCGACTCGCCGGAACAGCTTTCGCTTCTCCACGTCTTCGGCCAGCCTCACGTTGACGAAGTGCCAGTCGTTTGGTTCCTGTGTGCGAAGCTATGTGTATATCCCGCATCACAGGTTGGGACAACGACGTTACCTACCAGCTTCGTGCCGACAGCGGCGGCGCCCCCGGCGCAATCCTAGCCAGCGGGTGGGGTTTGAACCTGGCAGCAGTCGATTCCGGGCGTCCATGGTTCGGCAGCGGCGATGCCTGGCGGGTGATCTTCGACCTACAGACCCCTTTTAACGCAGCCGGCGGGACCGAGTACTGGCTGGAGTTGACCGGCGCCACTGGCAATATGGTCCAAGCCTACTGGGTGGTCACGAACTACCCTAACACCTCCGCATACCGCGCGAGGACGGATTTGTTCTTTGATAACGTAACCGAACTCGCGTTCAATCTCTCCGGCACGCCCCAGCAGAGCGGACTGCCGGAACCGGCGACACTGACGCTTTGTGGCGCCGCTTTGATCGGACTAGCCGCGATGCGCAGGCGGCTCCGCGCGGGATAGCAACGAACACTTTGATTCGCTTTGATTCGGCCGCGCGGAGATGGGCTTGGCCTCCGCTCGACTGACGCAATCGTGTGTCCGCGCGTTCCCTCATCAGCCCGGCGGCCGGCAGCAGATTCCTGCCTATTCGGTTGAGAAGAGGGCACTACAGGTGAAATAAGGTTGAAGGTTACGGTGACGCCCAACCGGTCAAAACGGAGGAGACCGTAAACAGGAACGCGGAGAGAATCAGCAGGATCTTGCGCCCGAATCGATCGCTCAGCCCGCCCGCGAGCAGGGAGCCGAGAAGGCAGCCCAGCAGCGCGCAACTGTTGGCCCAACCGACAAGTTGTTCGGTGTTGAGCTGAAAATATCTCTCGTAGAACGGCTTGGCGCCGCCAATCACCACCCAGTCGTAGCCGAACAAGAGTCCGCCCAGCGCGGCGGCAATCGAGATCAGCCAGACGTAGCGGGCGTTGTAGTGTTCCATTCAACCCAAAGTCGCGCGGTTCTCGCGCCGCGCGGCGTCGAGCATCTCCTGCTTCGACCGGATCCATTCTTCGATTTCTTGCTGCTCGGCGCCGGCCCGCGAGAGCGCTTCGGCAACCACCTCCGGCGCCGGCCCTCCCGGCGCCTGGCGAATCCGCACGAAATTTGCGGGGTCCAGAGCGCGCTCGACAAACGCCTGGTCCACGCCCAGCGATGGATTCTGGCTCAGGAACACTTGGGCGATGGCGGCGGGCCGGTCGTCCGCGCCGGAGGCCTCGACCGCGCGGGCGACCAGCGCATGGGCCTCGCGAAAGCTCATCCCCGTGTGGCGGACCAGCGAATCGGCGAGTTCCGTGACGGTGAGAAAATCCGCGGCGGCGCGCCGCGCCAGGTGGTCGCGATCGACCTGGGCGGTGGCGAGAAGGCCCGCCAGCAGACGCAGCCCGCGCAAAGCGTCGGCGAACATGGTGAAGACCAGCGGCTGGAGAGTGTCTTCGCTGTCGTTGATGTCGCCGAAAGGCGTGTTGTGCGCGCACAGCAATACCGCCTGCGCTTCGCCGAGCGCGCGGCTGGTCAGGACGCGCGCATGTTCCAGAGAGACGGGGTTGCGTTTCTGCGGCATGATGCTCGAGGACTGCACGAACGCATCGGAAAGGCGCAGAAAACCAAACTCGTGCGTGGACCACAGCAGCAGGTCCTGCACAAACTTGCCGAGATTGACCATGGCCACGGCCACCGAGGCGGCCGGCTCGGTGAGGTAGTCGACGGACGCGATGGCGCCGTAGGAGTTTTCGGCCAGCCCCTCAAAGCCCAGAAGGCGCGCGGTCATGCGCCGGTCAATGGGGAAGCCGGTGGTGGTGATGGCGCAAGCGCCCAGCGGGCACAAGTTGACGCGCGCGAACGCGGCCTGGATGCGGGCCGAATCGCGTCCCAGGAATTCAATGGCGGCGCAGAGATAATGGGCCAGGGTAGTGGGCTGAGCCGGTTGCGTGTGGGTGTGCGCCGGCATCACGGTTTCGAGGTTCCGCGCGGCCAGGTGGAGCAGCACGGCCCGCAGTTCGGCAATGGCCGAAGCGAGGCCCAGCAATTGCCGCCGCTGCGCCATGCGGAAGAGAGTGATGTCGATATCGTTGCGGCTGCGCGCGGCGTGCATCTTGCCCGCCAGGTCCCCGCAGGCGCGCCGCAACAGGCCTTGGATGAAAAAGAACAGGTCCTCGCAGGAGCCGTCGTAGCGGGCGCGCGCGATCTCTTCCAGGTCGAGCCCGTCGAGCGCTTCCCGGAGCAGCCGCTCCTCAGAGGCGGTCAGTATCCCCTGCGCCGCCAGCATGCGCGTGTGCGCGTAATGAATCTCGATCAGCGCATCGAGGAAGTGCTTCTTGGCGTCTTCGAAGTTCGGGCCGAGGACGGTCTCGGCGTAGATAGGCGCGGGAAACGCGCCGCCATCGCCTGGGCTGTGGCTCATTGGTTTCCCGCCATCCACGCGGGGTTCTTGCCGAGGCTGACCAGGTTCGCCAGAATGCGATAGGCTCCGGGCACGCCGGAGGGCAACTGGCGGAAGAGGGCGAACGCATCGTAAATGTAAGCGCCTTTGCCGCAGCGCGCCAGGAGCAATCCGCCGCGCTGCGGGTCCTGGTCCGGATCGTTGGTTTCCACCAGGGCTTCGTAACGCGCATCCCAGGACTGCATGAAACCATGGCCGCGCTCCTCCACCCAGCCCGCAAAATCCGTTTCCGAAATCCGATTGGGCCACGTGAACACGGGGCTTTCCGGCTTCAGGAAGCGCACCTTCGAGCCTTCATCCACCACCTTCTGCGGATTATTTCCCAGGCTGAACGGGTAAGGCCCGTAGTTCTGGTCGAACTCCTGCAAGTTGTATTGCACGATGAGCACGCCACCGGCCCTGGCGTAATCGAGCAGGCGTTTGTTGGCGGCTTTTAGCTCGGGACGCACGGCGTAGGCCCGCGTGCCAAGAATGATGGCGTCGTAGCCGGAGAGATCCCCTTGGGCGACGTCACTCGAGGCCAGAATGCGGACGCTCAACCCGAGATTCTCGAGAGCCCGCGGGACGTCGTCGCCGGTGCCCGGCAGATAGCCGATGCGCAAGCCCGCCGGCGTCTTCACGTCCACGCCGACCGCGCGGTAGACGGCGGCGCGGTAATAAGGATAGGGGCGCAAACCCGGATAACCAACCAGCCGATACCCTTCCTCGTAGCTCTTGCCCTGATATTCGGCGACCGCCGTGATGCGGTGCTCTCCAGGCTGCACCACATCCGGGAGAACCGAGAAGGCCACGGTCTGGTCTTCGCCATCGCGATCCATCGAGAAGGCGGCGGCCTCCGGCGTCGAATGCCAGCCGGCGGGCAGGCGCAATCGAAGAGTGCCGTGCGCCGGTCCTTTCACGTTGCTGTGCACGGCGCAGGCGAAAGCGAAGGACGCGGCTCCCACGGGAACCGCGCCCGCGGACGGGGCCACGGTCACGGAAATCGCGGGACCGAGCAGCAGCGGTTGGGGTTCCATTCCCAAGCCCGGAATGCGCTCGACGGTCTGGACCACCTGCGAAAGACGCACGGCGGCGCCCCGGTACGAGACCCGCACGGTTGCGGATAGCGGATACGGCGCCAGCGACAGATTGCGGTACCGCGCATCGGTCAAATCGTAGTAGGCCTGTTCCTCGTCGGGCCGCGTGAAGTACGGACGGGTGAGGGCCGCATCCGGCGGCACGGTGACCGAAAAGCGCGCATCGCCGCGGCTCTCGATCTTCCAAGCTTTGCCATCTGAGGCCTCGAGCGACACCGCTTCCACATTCACGGCTTCGGGACTCTGGTTCAGAAAGATGACTTGAACTCCGAAAGTCTGCCCGGGAATCCCGATGGTAAATGTCGGCGAGGCCGGCGCGAACGGTCCGAACGGGCCCTGCGGGCGATCCGCCATCACCGTGACTTGGAGCGAAAGCCCCAGAGACTCCGCTAGGGCGTGTTCGAATTGCTGCTCTTTCACGCCCAATTCGAAAAGGATGTCGGACCTGCCGGGTTCCGGCAGGTTGCCGGCGCGGACCCGGCCGATGAGCGCGCGCGTGGCGTTGAGGCCGCCGGCCAGCGCTGGCGCGATCGCTTGCGGGCGGTCGGGGTGATACTGGCTGGAGGCCTGGTCCGCCAGCTTGGCGATTTCCGCCAGTCCGCTCTTCAGGAAATCCGGCTCCGAGGGCGTCAGGGCGCCGATGCCGTTGATGGAAACGTCGATGCCGTCGAAGAACGACTCCTCGTGCGCGGCCGCGGGCACGCGCGAATCGTAACGGTGGTAGGCGGAGGCGAAGGGCGCGGGCGGCGGAATGGCGATGCCGTCATTCTGGCTCTTCTGAAAGCCCAGGCCCTGGCGGCCAATCTGCAAATACGTCAGGCCCATGGCGGGAAGGTAATCGCCTTCCGCGATCTCCAGGTTGGTGGCAGGCGTCTCGCTGGACCACGTCTTGTGGATGTAATCGAAAAAACGCACCGGCACGTATTTGTCGGTGGCGTAGTCGTACATTCCCTGGGGCGTGGCGGAAAAAAAGGGCACGTGCGCGTAAACCTTGAGCGGAGACCATGGCCGGAGTCCCTCCCGGGTTTGCTCCGGGAAACGATTCGGATCGCCGGCGGCCACAAAAGCCTCCTGCGCCAGTTGGCCGGCTACCTGGTGCTGGCCGTGGCCGTCGGTCGGGGCGCCTACGAATACCGATGTAATCACCAGGGGACGAGTCATGCGGATCACGCGCACCACGTCCGCCAGCACTCGGTCGTGGCCCCACTTCTCCAGAGCTTCCTCGCGGGTTTTCGAAAAGCCGTAGTCGATGGCGGGCGTCCAATATTGATCGACGCCGTAATATCGGTCAGCGGCCAGCAATTCCTGGGTGCGCACCAGCCCCAGTGCGTCGTAAAGATCGGGCGACGTGGCGTTCTGGCCGCCTTCGCCGCGGTTGAGCGAGAGCAGCGTGGCGCGCGCGCCGGCGCCACGGGTTTCGAAGGCCAACATGCCGCCGTCTTCGTCGTCTGGATGAGCCGTAATCATGATCAGGCTGGCGCGCGTCTTGAGGGCGTGCAACCAGCGCGTCAGGCTCGCGGCTCCGCGGTCCGCATCCACGGGAACGGATTCGGACGTCTGGGCATACAGCAGACCGAACAAAAGGCCGATGATCGGCACGGACCCAAAACCCCTCCGGTAACACAGGTGCGGCATGACTTCATTGTTTTCTAAGACTGCTACGCAATGCAACATGTGGTCTGGGCAGGCTAAAGCGTGCCCCACCTTGGCGCGCTCTTGACGGAAACCGCGAAAAGGCGCGATACTCGTTCCAAAGGCAGTTCAATCTACTGAATCAGGGGAGGGTAACATGTTGAAGTCCTCGAAGCTGACTCCACGTTTTCTGCTGCTGGCCAGCGTGCTTTTCACCACGCTGAGCTGGCGGCCCGCACTGGCTCAAACGCAAGCCATCAACGGCAGCATTCGCGGCCGCGTAACTGATGTCGCGGCCGCCTCGGTCCCGCAGGCCAAGGTCACTATTCTCAACGACGATACCGGCTTCACCCGCCAGATCGCCACCGACGAAAACGGCTACTACGTGTTTCCCAACCTGCCGCTAGGCAGTTATACCGTTACCATCGAGAAGGAAGGGTTCGAGAAGGAACGCCACCCCGGAGTCGCGCTCACTGCCGGCGCCGAAGCAGTCGTGGAAGTTCAGTTGAACGTGGGTGCGGTCACCACCGAAATCGAAGTCACCGGCGGGGCCGCCATCGTCGAACCCTCGCGCGTCAACACCGGCCGCACCATCGGCCACGCAGAGATCGATAACCTGCCGCTCACTTCCCGCAACCCGTACAACTTCATCATCTTTCAGCCCGGCGTCAGCGGCCATCCCAATGCCGAGCTGGGCATCCCGCGCACGCTGAACATGAACGGGCTGCTCGACCGCATCAACTACCAGATGGACGGCATGGTGGACACCGAAACCGACCGCTATGGCTTGCGCCTCTTCCCCATCTCCGATATCTATGTGCGCGAAGTCCAGACCGTTTCCAACAGCTTCGCGCCGGAGTTCGGCGACACCGCCGGTAACATTTACAACGTCATCACGAACTCCGGAACGAATACCCCGCACGGCGAGTTCTATTACATCGGCCGGCCCATCGCCCTCGCCGCCCGGCCCATGCTGCTGGCCCTCAGTTCGCCCAAACCGGACCTCAGTTTGGCCGACTACGCCGTCAACGCAAGCGGCGCCATTGTCAAGGACAAGCTGTTCGTCTTCGGCGGCTACGAGCACCTGAAGCGCGGCCTGCCCGCGCCCAATACCATCGCCGCCTCCGACGCCGCCGCCATCGGGCTTCCCGCCAGTCTGCTGGTGGTAGCGCCCAGCGTGCAGCACGCCCAGTTCCTGAACTTCCGGGTGGATTGGAACGTCAGTAACAAGCACCAGGTCTTCCTGCGTTACAACTATTTCCGCAACGAGTATCCGTTCAACACCGCGGTGGGAGGCAAGAACGCCCTGGATGCCGCTTCCGATTTCCGGGACCGCGCGCACGTGCTGGGCGCCCAGGTTTTGTCGACCTTCTCCCCCACGGTCCTGAACGAACTCCGCTTCGGCTGGCCCTATCGCAACGAACACCATTTCGCCGATCCGCTCACCGGGACGGGACCGCAGATCAACATCAGCGGCGTGGCCATCTTCAATGGCAGCACCGGTGTGGGCGACCGCTACCAGGAGAAGATTCCGAACCTCAACGACAGCGTCACGGTAATCCGCGGTGCGCACACCCTCAAAGCCGGATTCGGCTTCCAACAGAACCAGGACACGCAAACCGCCGACGTCTACAGCCAGTACAACTTCGCTTCGGTGGCGCAGTATCTCGCGGCCAAGGCCGGCAATCCGTTTTCGTACAATACTTACGCCACCGTGATCGGGCTGCCCGGCGCGTGGTATCACTCCTTCTTCTGGAACTGGTTCGCGCAGGACAGCTTCCAGGCGCGTCCCAACCTGCTGTTGATTTTCGGCGTGCGCTACGACCGGTTCCAGGGTCCCGCCGCCGATCCCAACGCGCCCTTCAGCTACTCGCAGCACTTCCGCACACCGGGTAAGGACTTCGCGCCCCGTCTCGGCCTGGCCTGGAGCGTCACGCCCGAGACCGTGGTGCGCGCCAGCATCGGGATGTTCTACGAGCCCGTGCCTACGAATCTTTGGTACAACACGTTCATCAACAGCGGCAACCCCCAGGCCTATTCGGCGTCGATTCCCGCCGCTTCGCCGCTGGCGCCCGCTTTTCCCAAGGTCCTGACCTTGACGCCCGGCGTGGTTCCGCCATCGGCCGACATCACCACCATCACCCCGAATTTCCGCAACGCTTATACCATCAACAGCAGCTTCCAGGTCACTCGGGCCCTGACCAAGAACGACTCACTGACGGTGGGGTACGTCAACACCGGCGCGCGCGAGCTCACCTACCTCCGCAACCTGAACCTGGTCAATCCCACCGGCTACCTGGCCGACGGCCGGCCCATCTATTCCGCCACGCAAAGCGCCGCCACGCGCCTGGATTCGCGATTCAACAACATCACTCTTCAGGACGTGGGCGCCATCACCAGCTACAACGCGATGGTTGTGAACTTCCAGCACCGCATCGCCCAGGGCTTCCAGGTGAGCGCTTCGTACACCTGGTCGCACTCCATCAGCGACGCGCCGGATTCCAACAGCTTCGAAGAGAACGTGTTCATCGAGGACAACACCAGCCGCCAGCGCGACCGCGGCAACAGCCACGTGAACCGGCCGTCGGCGCTGACCCTCACTGCCTTCCTCGCGCCCCACACATCTTCCTCAAACAAGGCCTGGAGCTGGCTGGCCAACCACAACGAGCTGGCGCTGCTGGGCAACTTCTCCGCGGGCGACGAGCAGAACGTCACCTCCACCAAGAACCTGAACAACGATACGAAAGCCGCCACCCGCCCGCTGTTCATCGGCCGGGACACGGTCCGCGGACCCGACATCTACCAGTTCGACGTGCGCTACACCCGGAGCTTCTTCGTCATCTGCGAGTGCATCAAGCCCAAGTTCATCGCCGAGGTCAACAACCTGTTCAACCGCGAGAACATCACCGCGCTAAACACCGCCGTGGCGGTGGATTCGCTCGGCAACGCGCAGCCCTCGGCCTCGTTCCTGCAGCCCTCCAGCACGGTGCTGGAAAAGCGCATCGTCCAGTTCGGGATTCGCGTGGACTGGTAAAGCCATTCCGCGTGTCACCTGGCCCTTCCCTCCCGCCGCTCCTCCGTGCTATGATTTGGCCTGCTGTATATTCGGTACGAGAAAGGAACCAATGAAAATCTCCTTGTTCCTCCTGGGGCTGGTCGCCTTTGCGCCCTTTGCGCTCGCGGATGAGGTGGTCACGCCTGAACCGAGCACCATCGCCTTGCTGGCCACAGGGCTAGCCGGTATCGGCTTCGCTGCTTGGCGCGCCAAGCGTAAGAAGTAGGTGGAAGCCGCCATCGCGGACGCATGACCCGCTACCGGCATGGTGCGCTGCTTGGGGCCGTACTCATTGTTTATCTCCTCCTGGCCGGTTGGACCGCCGTCGCCGGCTACATCTGGGACAATGAGGCTTGGTTTGCCAGCCCGGCATTCACGCTGATCCACAAGGGCTATCTGGGCACCACGATTCTTGAGTCCAAGGGTACGTGGATGGAGGGAATCGATCGCCATACGTATTGGATTCCGCCTCTACATCCGCTCCTGCAAGCGCTGTGGTACCGCCTGTTTGGCTTCGGCCTTCTCCCGTTGCGCTGCCTGTCGATCGTGGCGGATGCGCTGGTTTTGCTGGCCTGGTATGGGATCGTTTCATCGCTCACCGGCAACCGTGGCATCGCTCTGCTCTCGATCGTGATCCCCGCCACCGATTCCCGCTTCCTCATGTTCGCCGCGCTGGGACGCCCCGACGCCACCTGCGCGGCATTCGGAACCCTGGGTTGGCTCGCCTACCTTCACCTGCGCGAAAGATCCCTCCCCCGCGCTATCCTTGCCGGAAACGCCTTGACAGCGGCGAGTTGCCTCACCCACCCCTGCGGTGAGTTGTATGCGTCCGGCCTGCTGCTCCTCACACTCTATTTCGACCGCCGCCGTCTTGGCTGGCGCAACTTCTGGCTTCTCGTCGCCCCTTACGCCGCCGCTCTCTCGGCATGGGGCCTCTATGCATTGCAAGCTCCGTCCCAGTTCGCCAGGCAGATCCTCGGCAACATCGGGGGAATTGGAACCGAGTTCACCGGCGTAAACCGGCTGGCGGGAGCGACTTCCTTGCTGGGAGCGTTGAGGGCGCTGAAAGGCGAGTATTTCTTGCGTTACGGCGTTCCCTTCGGCCGCTACGCAACCAGCGCGGCCGGCCGCACACAGCTTTTCGCCCTTCTGATCTATACGCTCGGAGTGGCTGGGTGCTTGTTGACGCCCTCCCTGCGAAATCATCGCGGCTATCGTGCCCTGCTGGGTGTGGGGCTGCTGGAGTATTTGACCTTGGCGATCCTGGACGGGTTCAAGAGCTCCGGCTATCTGACACACACTCTGCCGCTCGCCGGCGCGCTGCTCGCAATCTATGCGCATTTTCTGTTTTCCCGGGCGCGCCGCGCCCGGCTACGGGTTCTGGTGGCCGCGCTAATCCTATTTGCCGCCGTTCAGTTCACCGCTCTTGGAAGGAGCTTTTCTGTAACGCCGGAGCGCTGGGATTATGAAAACGCCCTTGCCTTCCTGCGACGCTCCGGGTCGCCTCCCGGCATCATCGCCGCCGGAGAGTTCGCCTTCGCACTCGGCTTCGACTCCGGCATGGTGGACGATTGGAGGCTTGGTTATTTCAGCGGCCGGCGGCCTCCCTTCATTGCCGCCAACGCCATCTACAGCGGGTGGCTGGAGCATTCGGCGGCGCTCGATCCCGCAATTCACGCCTACATGCTGCGCCTCTTGCGCGACGAATACCGCGTCGCGTTCCGCAACTCCAGCTACACCATCTACCAGCGGATTGGCGAGTAGCAGGCGGCTGCGCCCACAGTGCCACCCATTCGCCGGCTTATCGTCGTCCTTTGCGCTCTTTCATCCTGTTCCTCGCCGCGCAGGCCCAGGCTCCGGGCCGCGGGCCAACGAGACTTCCACCAAGCCCGAAAAATGCTGACTTCGTTGATGGTCGTAGAGTTGGGCGGGCAGGAAATCGCGATTCAAGCGGCGAAGAATTTCCGGGCGCTGCGCAACCTCGGCGTGACCGTTCGCAAGACCATCGATACGGCGATTGCCACCCGATGCATCGAGAGCGGGCTCGACTTACTGCACAATGACAGGGGTTTTAATCCGTTTGCCCGGCACCTCGGCTTGCGCGTAGTGGTCTGACAACCCGGCTGGCGGCCCTCCCCTACTTGCCTCGCAACCGGAACGTGAGGCCCGCAACCGCCGTCAGCGGATAAAGTGCGGCGTTGGCCACGAAGTGCGGCGCGCTATCCACGTAGACGCGATGGTCGCCTCCCTGGAAGAACGCATTGCCGATCTTGGTGAGTCCGCCATTCAGCGCGAGATGACGCGTCAAGGCGATGGAGAGCTTGGCTTCGTAGCCATAGGCGCGGCTGGGACCCTTGAATTCGAAACTGCCGTCGTCGGGAATGTAGACCTGTTCGTTGGAGTGGTCGATCGGGAACACATCCGTCGTCAGGCCGAGGCGTCCGAAGTTGGAAGAGGTTCCGGCCTGGTAGAAATCCGTGGTGGCGAGACGCGGTTCTTCGGGATGTTGCACCACGCCGCGCGCGTGGTGACGCCGGTGGGCGTCCGTCCGTCGCGCGTGAACAGGATGCGATTGAACACCTCGGCATTGCGCAAATCCAGGGCGGGCTCGGTGGTCTCGGCGATGATCACGATGCTGGAAGTCTGCGCGGCGCACTACACTGGGTGCATGACCGGAAAGCAGCGCATCCTCGCCGCATTTCGCGGCGAGCGCCCGGACACGGTCCCCTTTTGCCCCAACCTCTACTACTGGTTCTACAACCGCCTCGTCACCGGTACGCTGCCGCCGGCGCTGGCGGGCGCCCGGCATCCCTTCGACGCCATGCGGGCGCTGGGCGCCGACATCCTGGCGCGATGGGACACCCAGCACGCCACCCGCGAGGTCTATACGGCCGGTGAGTTCTCCGAAGAGTACAGCGGGGAAAGCGTCTATAATCGTCCGCTGGTGACCGCCTTCAATCGCTACCCTCCGCACACCAGCCAACGGCGGCGCAGGTTCGTGACGCCATACGGGACGCTCACTCAAACCTGGACCCTGACCGAGCAGGCCGGCGCCGACTTTGAATCCGAGCACTGGTGGAAGGACTGGAGCGAGTACCGAGCCATCCGCTTTCTGCTGGAAGCTCGGGAATACGCCTTCGACGCCGCCGAATTTCATCGCTGGGTGGAGGGCGTGGGCGATGACGGCGTCATGATGGCGCACATCACCGAATCGCCCCTCAAGGCGCTCCACTGGTTGGCCGGCCCGGAGAACGCCAGCCTCTTCCTGGCGGATCACCCGGAGGAGATGCAGGCGCTGGCCCGCATCCATGAAAAGAAGGCCCTGCGGCTGCTCGAGAGCACGGTGGACAACCCCGACGCGCAGGTCTTCATCTCGCTCGACAACCTGGATTCGGCTTTCTATCCGCCCCGTTTCTATAAGGATTTCTGCCGACGTTTTTTCACGCGCGCGGCCGAAATCATTCACAACCGGAACAAGATTTTCGTGGTCCACGCCTGCGGCCATAACCGGGCGCTCATGCCCCTGGTGGGAGAGTCCCGGGTGGACTGCCTGGAAGGGCTCACGCCGCCGCCCATGGGCAACGTGCCGCTAGCGGAGGCGCGCCGCATGACGGGGTATGACCGCTTCACCGTAAACGGCGGCATGGACGCGCCTCACCTGGAGATCATGCAAGACGCGGAGAGCCGCCTGCATGAATATGTCCGCGCATTGTTCGCGTCCATGGGGGACAAGCGTCATTTCATCTTTGCCTCGAGCTGCACGACTCCCCTGTTGACGCCCTGGGAGAACCTGGTCTGGTTCCGCGATGCCGCGCGCGCCTACGGCCCCTGAACGCGGTTGCCGTTCAGGAACACGGCATCCTGGGCGACATCGCCGGCAATATCGACCGCCTTGCGCGCGTTGCCCAGATCGTTGCCCATCACGCTGACACGCTCGCTCCGGTCGCCCGATACCTCCATCCAGGTCCGGACGCGTCCGGGCGCGCGGCAGCCGTGCACGAAGGCACCCTTCACCTGCTTCAGGCGCACCGAAGGCTCGGCTTCGGGAGCGCCCGCAAGAGCCGAACTCGCTAACTCGAGACCTTCCACGTCGTCACAGACCAGCGCCGGCCGCTCGTCGTCCTGGAGGAAGCTTGTCTCGATGTTGCGCAGGCTCAGGCCCTTCACGTGGCGGCAATAGAATCCGTACGCCGGCAGCGTGCCGAACATGCTGTGCTCGGGATATTTCTCGGCGTTCTCGGGGATCTCGCGGCGGGCGTCCGCCCGCTTGCCGCCTCCGGCAAACGTCAGCCGCAGATTCTCCAGAACGACGTTTTCAATGGCATGGCCGGGGAGGCCCGCAATCGCGCATCCCACGCCGCCGGCGCCCGCGGCCTGCACGTTGGCGATCGAAACGTTGCGCAGTTTGCCAACCGGCGGGCGCGCGCCGCCCTCGGTGAACGGCCGCGCCCGGTCGCCCAGACGGATGAAAACCGGCGTCGCCACCCCGTTCATGACGATATTGGAAATGCCGACCCGGTCCAGCACCCCGCCGTCCACCATTTCGATCGCAATGCCGGCTAGGCGGGTGTCATAAATCGTGCAGTTCGAGATGACGATGTTTTGGAAGCCGCCGTTCGATTCGGTGCCCAGCTTGAGGGCGTTGCACGCCGTGCTCAACACGCAGTTGGTGATGACCACGTCCTTCGACGGGCGGTCCGCGGTGGCCTTCAACACGATGGCATCGTCGCCGGAAGTGATTTCGCAGTCGGAGATGCGCACGCGCTGGCTGCCATCGATATCGATGCCGTCGTTGTTGCCGTTCACGCGGCTATGGACGCGGATGCCGCGGATCTCCACTTCGTCGCAGGCCAGGTAGTGCTGCACCCACATGGGCGAGTCCTGGATGCCGACATCCGTCACCGAAACATTGCGGCAGCTCACGAAACGCATCATATAGGGCCGCACTTTGTACGGACCTTTGAAAGCGGCGCCCTGCCCGTCGATCACGCCGCGCCCGCGTATGCCGATATCTTGCAAACCCTCGGCGTAAATGAGGCTCCTTTCGGTGTACGTGTCGGTGAAAGAGCGCAAGGCGGGCACGAAGGATGGATAGTCCTGCAGGTTCTTGCTGCCGAGCAGCACCGCGCCGGCGTCCAGATCGAGCGTCACCCGGCTCTTCAGCACGATGGTTCCGGAGAGGTACGCGCCCGCGGGAAAGAAGACCGTTCCTCCGCCCGCCCGCGCGCAGGCATCGACGGCATCCTGGATCGCCTTGGTGTCGAGATGTGCGCCGTCGCCGACGGCGCCATGGTCGCGTACATTGAAGCCGGCCTGGCCAGTGGCCGTGGCCGGGCGGCCTTGCGGTCGAGCGGCGGCCGCGACAGCCCCCGTGGGGACCAGCCCCAGCACGAAGCGGCGGCGTAATGGATCGTTTCGCATATCAGACTCCTTATTGAGATAATACAGGGAATACAATTATGCCTGAACTCGAGATTCATCACGAAAGCGAGCACGCTATCGATCCGGCGGGACAACGGGTCGGCGTCCTGGCGGCCCTGCTGGCGGTGGCTTTGGCCATCGTCACGATTGCATCGCACCGCACCCACACGGAGGCCATCATGCAGAAATCCTCGGCCAACGACGCCTGGGCGCACTACCAGTCCACCCGTGTGAAGTATCACAACCTGGAGCTCGGCGAGAGCCTCATCGGCGCACTTGGCGCCAAGGGCGATGCCACCGAAAAGTTGGTCGCCAGGTACGCCGCGCAAGAGAAAGACTATGACGCGCGCGGCAAGAAGATCCAGGAAGAAGCGGAGCGGGACGCCAGCGCGGCCGAAGCCGCCGAACACCGAGCGTTGCGCTACGACTTGGGCGAAGGGCTGCTCGAAATCGCGCTGGTTCTGAGTTCGTTGTACTTCATCTCGCGCAAACGCTTGTTTCCGGTAATTGGAATCGTGGCTGGAATCGCGGGGGCGGCCATCGCCGTCACCGGTCTGCTAGTGTGACCGGTGGGGCATGCTTTAGCTTGCCCAGCTCGGCTGCATTTCCAGTTCCATGAGCAACTGCGCCGCCCGTGCCAGCTCTCCCACCATGTACAGCCTGTTGGCACTGGCGCGGATGACTTCGGCGCGCTGAGTTTCGCGGCGCTCCCCGGCATCGGCCTGCTCCACCGGCCGGCCTTGCAGTGCCGGTTGCGATATCAGTTGATTCCAGTTGTATTTCATAGTGTTTCGAACCCAATTCGAGTGTGCCATGGGTCCCAAGTTATTGAAAGTTCTAGGGGTAAGGGGAGAGTCCTAGTACTCAGCCCGGCGGAGGGTGTATCATAGCGTCGAGGAAACTCCACGATGCCCAAAGTAGCGGTTCGTTATACGGATTACTTCGCTCAAACCATACGCCGCATGCGCGAGGATGGGCTCCTGCTGGTGAGCGCCGGCGCGGACGGCAAGCCCAACGTCATGACCATCGGCTGGGGAACCATCGGCTCCATCTGGTCGCGGCCGGTCTTCCTGGTACTGGTGAGGCCCTCGCGCTACTCCTACACCCGCTTGGAGGAAGCCGGCGGCGATTTCACGGTCAACGTTCCGCCCCGCGAGCTGGCCGAAGCCGTGGCCCACTGCGGCGCGGTCTCCGGCAGGGACCACGACAAGTTCCTGGAAAACCGCCTGACGGCGGTTCGGAGCCGGCAGGTGCGGCCTCCCATCATCCGGGAATGCGTGGTGCACTACGAGTGCCGGACGCTTCACCGCAACGACCTGGCGCCGGACACGCTGCCACAGGCCGTCGAAGACGAATTCTACGCCCAGGGCGATTATCACCGGGTATATTTCGGCGAGATCGTGGCCGTCTACGCCGACGAAGATGCCGCCGGGCGCCTGTAAGGGCGGGATGGGGGGACCGTCAGCCCGAATGGTCCGCACTCGTATACAATTGAGAAATGGAAGTTGTGTTCAAGACCGAACCGCGCGAACAGGGCGAACATTTTGCCCCGAAGCGCCCTCTGGTGTTCCTGGACACAAACGTGATCATCGGCTACCTCCGGGGCGAGCCGTCGGCGGCACAGTTGTTTTCCGCCGAAGCAGATGGTCGAATTCGCTTTGCTGTTAACCCGATTGTGCTGCAGGAACTTCTTCTTGCGGCAGATGCCACCGGACAACCTGAATTCGAACGAATCAGGGACCATTTGCGAGTGCTGCCAGTGGATATCGCGAAAGCCGAGGCTCTGCTTCCACGCGTGCGGGCTCTAAGGAATCGCTTGACTCACCCAAATGACATTCTCATCCTTAGCAGCGCCGATGCATGCGATTTCCTTGTCACGAGGGACGCACTCCTTAAGAACCTGGTGCTAGCGGGGAAGCCCAGGGTCGTCACTCCCGAAGAACTCGTCACGCATCTTAGGGCTGCGTAGTGCGCGTCTACTTCGATACGGGCGTATTCATCGACTTCCTCAGCACTCGCGGCAACGCGGCCGCAATCCTAAGATCGTCGGAGCGGCGGGGACGCTCACCGGCAGAGATCGCCGCTGATGCCGAGCGCCTGTTCGAAAAAGTCGGCAGCACCCATATCGGCGCTACGTCCTGTCTGACATATTACGAGGTGGAAGAAGCTCTTTATCGGTTGCTCGCTCAATCCGCAAAGGGTGTTTCTCGCGCCGACACGTTGTTGATTCCAGCGGCACGGTCGATAACCACGCAGGTACAGATAGTCGTTGAGCTATTCAACGTGTTAGTGCTCGACCTAACGTCTGGAACGGTCCGCCTTCAGCTTCAGCAACTTGATTTGTAGACGCGTGGCATTCGGGCCGCCGATGCGCGACACGCGGCGAGCTCAATTGCATTTGATGCCGATCTTCTCGTTTCAACGGACGACGCGCTGCTGCATCTGGATGGAATCCTCATGAACGCTCGAGGATGCAAGATACTCTGTCGAGACACGGATTTAGCCCTGCAACTCTTGTAGTACAATCCGCCCCACCTAATGCGTTAGTTGAACAGCACCGCAACTCGCCCCTGTCCCCCCGTGATACCATCCCCCTTTATGCCGGACACGAAGCATCCCGCCGACCCTCCCGAAATGACCTTCAAAGCCGTGGGGCTTGGCCTCCTGCTGGCGCTGGTCTTCGGCGCGGCTAACGCTTACCTGGGCATGAAGGCGGGGCAGACCATCGCGGCCACCATCCCGGCCGCCGTCATTGCCATCGCCGTGTTCCGCGTCTGGGGCGGCGGGATTCTCGAGCAGAATATCACGCGCACGGCGGCCTCGGTGGGGGAGGCCCTGGTCGCCGGCGCCATCTTCACCATCCCCGCGTTCATGATGGTGGAAATCGACGGGAAACACCTGTGGGCCGACCTGCGGACGCACTATTGGCAATCCGTGGCGATTCTGCTGGTGGGCGGGCTGATCGGCGTCTTCTTCATCATAGTGCTGCGCCGGCCGCTGTGCGTGGAAAGCGGCCTGCCGTTTCCGGAAAGCGTGGCCAGCGCGGAGGTGGTCAAGGCCGGCGCCGAGGGCAGCGACGCGCCTAAATACGTGTTCGGCGCCATGGGCTTCGCCGGGCTGCTGCAAATCCTGAAGACCGACAAGGGCCTGCAAGTCTTTCGCGAGTACGTCGAAGGGTTTCTCGCCTTTCCGAGATCGGTGGTGCACCATTTCGATTTCGCAAAGAAGCCCATCGGCGACGTGGTCCACACCGGAGGCATCTACTGGTCCACGCCCAACCTCTCGCCCGCGCTGATCGGCATCGGCTACATCATCGGGCCGGAGCTTTCGGCGGTCAACGCATCGGGCGGCATACTGGCGTGGTGGATTCTCATCCCGCTGCTGCTGTTCTTCGATCCCGACCTGCCGCACCGCCTGGGGGGCCCTCTGGGCCCCGGGCAAAACGCGGGCTGGGACGTGCTTTCCTACTCGGTCTGGTACAACATCGTGCGGCCCATCGCCGTGGGCACCATGCTGGTGGGCGCGTGCCACACGCTGTTCTCGATGCGCGGCTCGATCGTCGAATCCATCGCCGGCGCGCTCGGCGCATCGGCCAAAGCCTCGCACGAAGGCCGCCATATCGCGCGCACCGACCGCGACATCCCGTTCCAATGGCTGGCGCTCGGAACCGCGGTGCTGGTGGTGGCGGTCACCATCATCTATTACCTGTTCACGGGGAGCTGGCTGGCGGCCATTATTGCCGCCGCCATCATGACGGTGGCGGGTTTCCTGCTTTCCGCCGTGGGCGGATACCTGGTGGGGTTGGTGGGCAGTTCGAACCAGCCGCTCTCGGGGCTGACGCTTTCGGCGCTGGTGCTCTCCGCGCTGGTGATGCTGGCCATCGGCGCCAAGGGGATGAGCGGCGTGGCCGCGGTGCTGGGGGTGGCCAGCGTGGTGGCGTGCGCCTGCTCGGTATCCGGGTCGCTCATTCAGGACCTGAAGGCCGGGCACCTGCTCGGCGGCACGCCCTGGAAGATGCAGGTGGTGGAGATCGTGTCCGTGATTGTGCTCTCGCTGTTTCTGATGTTTCCGATTGTGGCGCTGCACGAGGCCAACCTGGCGACGGGCGGCATCGGCGGGCGCGCGCTCCCGGCGCCGCAGGCCGGCCTGATGGCGCAGTTGGCCAAGGGGATCGTGGGCGGGCAGATGGCGTGGGGGCTGATCGCGATCGGCGCGGCTTTCGGGATCGCGCTGATCATGTGCGGCGCACGTTCCCCGATGCTGGTCGCGGTGGGCATGTACCTGCCGTTCGACACGGTTTCCGCGATCTTCGTGGGCGGCATTTTGAAGTGGGTGGCGGACCAGATCGCCGCGCGGCGGGCGCCGGAGCTTCGCGCCAAGATCGAAGAGAAAGGCGTGCTGCTGGCATCCGGGTTGATCGCGGGTGAAGCCCTCGTGGGCATCCTGCTGGCGGTGACGTTTTTGTCGGGCATCACCTCGTTCACCAAGCTGCTGACCGGCGCCAACGAATTCAGCTTCTACCCGGCTCTGGGCGGGTGGCTGTCGCTGGCGGGATTCGCGGCGGTGGCGTGGGTGCTGATTCGAATTCCCATGGGCCATCGAGGAGCCAAATGAACGGGAAGAGATTCCTGGCGGCCGCTTTCGCGGCCATCGTGGTCGCCGGCGCCGCGGCGCAGGTCCAGCCGAAAGTTACCGCCAACGATTTGAAAGCCGACGTTTCCTTTCTCGCCTCCGACGCGCTAGAGGGCCGAGGCACGCCCTCGAAAGGCCTCGATATCGCGGCCGAATACATCGCCGCGGAGTTTCGCCGCGCGGGCCTGGAGCCGGCCGGCGACGACGGCTACTTCCAGACCGCGCCGTATGCGTCGGTCACACCCAATCTGGAGGGCCTCGAACTGACGCTCGAAACCGGTGACCGGGTCATCAAGGCCGAAAACGCATCGATGGGGCTGCAAGAAGCCGCCGCTGCCGATCTCAGCCATGTGCCCGCGGTCAAAGTGACCATGAAGGACGCCAGGGCGTTGGATGCCCTGACGCCGGACCAGGTGCGCGGCAAGGTGCTGCTCCTCGTAATTCCTCCCGACACGCAGTACTCGGTGACCCGCGGCATTCCCAACGCCGTGATCAGGCTGGAGCCCGCTCTGGTGCTTTCGGTGCGAACGCACGGGCAAGGGCTCAGCGCCGGCCCGCGGTTGCGCGATACCTCGGCTGCGGGGGCCAAGGTGCCCATTCTCGCGGTGTGGGACGCCGCCATCCAGGCGGCGGTGGCCGCTGCCCAAGAGGTCACGATTTCGGCGCACATTCCGGCGCCGGCGGCGGCGCCCGTCAAGCTGCGCAACGTGATCGGCGTTCTGCGCGGCTCCGACCCGGCGCTCGAAGACACCTACCTGATGCTCACCGCGCACTACGATCACCTGGGCGTTCGCGGCACTGGCGATGGCGACCACATTTACAACGGCGCCAACGACGACGCCAGCGGCACGTCGTCCGTGGTGGAGATTGCGAAGGCGCTCGCCTCGCTGGCCCAGAGGCCCCGGCGCAGCATCGTCTTCATGACGCTGTTCGGCGAGGAACTGGGCGAGCTGGGATCGCGTTACTATTGCCAGCACCCCGTATTTCCGCTGGCCAAGACCGTCGCCGATATCAACCTGGAGCAGCTTGGCCGCACGGACGACACCGAGGGCCCGCGCCTGCTCCAGTTCAATCTCACGGGCTTCGACTACACCAACATCGCCGCGTTCTTGAGCAAGGCCGGCGAGCGAACCGGCATCCGGGTGGTGAAGCACGAACAGAACAGCGATTCGTTTTTCGGCCGCAGCGACAACGCCGCTTTTGCCGACGCCGGCGTGCCATCGACCACGCTTTCGGTCAGTTACATTTTCCCGGACTATCACCGCCCCGGCGACGAGTGGCCCAAGCTCGACTACGACAACATGGCCAAGGTCGATGGCGCGGTGGCGTTGGGCGTTTTCCACATTGCGGACAGCGCCGAGGCCCCGCAGTGGAACAAGGACAATCCCAAGACCGCCCGCTACGTCGAAGCCCGCGAAAAACAGTGAGCCCAGCGGCGCGGGCACTCGTGCCTGCCGCGTCCCGACTCCTCGGGACGCTGGTTTCCGGCGCCTTCACAGTCCCGCGTTTCGCGCCAGCACCCGCGCCATGCTGGACCAATCCAGGTCGGCTTGCCCATGCGCCATGGCGGAAAGGAGATGATCGCGAATGAGGCTGGCCAACGGCATGGGCGCGGCGCACTCCTCGGCCGTTTCGAGCGCCAGGCGCATGTCCTTCAACCCCAGCTTCAAGGCGAATCCCGCCGGGGAGAACTGCTCGTCGGCGATGATGCGGCCGTAGTTTCCGTAGACCGGCGACGCAAACAGGCTGTTGATGATTTCCAGGAAAACGAGAGGATCGACGCCCGCCTTTCGCAGCGTCGCGTAGGCTTCTCCGAAGGCCTCGATCATGCTAGCGAGCATGAAATTCCCGCACAGCTTCACCGCGTTGGCCTGCCACGGCTCGGAGCCGGCCACGGAGGTCTGGCGCCCGATGGCGTCGAACAGCGGGCGGCAGAGTTCCACCAGCTCGCTTGGACCGGCGGCGACCACAATGAGCTTCCGGCTCTGGGCCGCTTCGGGACGGCCGAAAACCGGAGCACTCAGGTACCCCTGTCCCCGCTGGGCGTGCTCGGCGGCGAGCCGCCGCGCCAGCGCCGTGCTGATGGTGCTGCTCGAGACATGGATGGAGCCGCTGGCCAGCGCGGAGGCCACGCCATTTTCGCCAAAGACGATCTGCTCGACGGCCCGATCGTCGGCCAGCATGGTGATGGCGGCTTGGGATTCGCGGCAGGCATCCGCGGGTGAATCGGCGGCGCGCGCGCCCTCGCCGGCCAACGCTTCCGCCTTCTCGCGGCTGCGATTGTAGGCGGCCACCTGGTGGCCGGCGCGCAGCAGATTGCGCGCCATGGCGGAACCCATTTTTCCGAGTCCGATGAAGCCAATCCTCATGGCAGTCGGGCCTCTCCCGGCCCTATTCCACCCTCTCGAACTGCATATCCTCGGGAAAAGGGGACAGGGCCGGAAGCCGGCCGCACACGCGGCGCCGGCGCGTGCCATCCGGCAGACCGATCTCGCATTCGGGACAAGTGAGCAATTCAGCGCCTCGTGTGCAACAGCCCCAGTAGCATTATAACCGCGGGAGGTCCCGCCCCGATACGAGAATGGGATTATGACCGGCGTGAGAATGGACAAGTGGCTTTGGGCCGCCCGATTCTTCAAGACGCGCACGCTCGCTCGACGGGCATGTGAACTCGGCAGGATTGAGTGCAATGGACAACGAGCCAAAGCGGCGCGCGAGGTCCGGGCCGGCGACCTGCTGCAGGTTAAGAACGACGGCGGCGACTTTCAGGTGGAGGTCCTGGCTCTTAGTGAGATGCGCGGCCCGGCGGCGGTCGCGCAGACGCTCTACCATGAGACAGAGGCGAGCCGGGAGTCGCGGCTAAAATTGGCGGAAGAGCGCAGAGCGATGCCGCATTTCGAAGCGTTGCGGGAAGGCCAGCCATCGAAACGCGATCGCCGTGAAATCAACCGGCTCCGGCGTAGAGTGTGAGGCGAATCCGCTCTATTGGCGCTGGAAGACGAGGGTGATGGGCTTGTGCTCCGGCCTTACGACGCTGACCATCATCGTGCCATCCGCGGCCAGGGTGTAGTTTTCGAGAGTAACCGCGCCGGATTGCGTGGTGGTCACCTTCAGGACGTCGCGATCCCACCTGGTCCTGCTCTTGAGGTCTTTGCCGGTGCGAATCGTGGCGTTGTTCTCAGCGTCGGTGATGTCGCGGTAGAAGAAGGTCTCGGTGGCGCCTTCGTACTTGAAACTGCGCGAGACGATGATGATGCCCTCGCGATCGGAGATCGTCACGGTGCCGGTTTGAACGACGGGCTGGCCGGCAAAATCGCTCTTGGCGGGCACCAGCGTCCAGGTGCCGTTCAGGGCACTGTGGTCGCGCGCGACGGCGGAGAACGCGAAGAGGAGGGCCGTCAGGATGGCTCCGGTAATTGTAGTGGTCGAATATGTCCTCATTTTAGAATGTGAGAGCACGTGCAGTACCGTTCCGGTGAAAACGGCGGCGCAGGCGGGATTCGACGATCTGGCGAAGGTTGCCGCCAAGCCGCGTGCAGAATCCGCCGCAACGAACGCAGTCTTTGCTCCGCCGGCACGAAAGCGGATTACAATCGCAGTGTGAGCCTGAGAGCTAATCCTTGACCACCATTCGAGATAAAAGCGTCCTTATCACCGGCGCCGGCCGGGGGGTTGGGAAGCGATTGGCCATGGGCTTCGCCCAGGCGGGCGCGCGCGTGGGGTTGCTGGCGCGCAGCCAAGCCGAACTGGACCTCGCCAAGATGGAAATCGAGCACGCCGGAGGCCATGCCCTCCGCCTTCGCGCCGACGTGCGCGACCTGGAGCAGATGACCGCCGCGGTGGACCGCATGCGGACCGAGTTCGGCTCGCTCGATGTGCTGGTCGCCGCGGCGGGCGTTCAAGGGCCCATTGGGCCGCTTCTCTCCACCAGGCCCAAGGTGTGGAATGAAACCATCGAGATCAACCTGATCGGCACGGTGAATTCATGCCGCGCGGCGCTGCCCCCGATGATCGAGAAGCGCTCCGGCAAAATCATCCTGATCGTGGGCGGCGGGTCGAGCCATTCGCGCGCCAATTTCGGCGCGTACGCGGCATCCAAGGCCGCCGTCGCACGGTTTGCCGAGTGCCTGGCCGACGAGGTGCGCGACCACAACGTGCAGGTGAACTCGATCTCGCCCGGCGGCGCCTACACCCACATGACCGATGAGATCCTGCACGCCGGCGAGGAGCGGGCCGGCCGCAGGGAAATCGAAGAAGCCGAGCAGGTGCGCATCACCGGCGGCGTGGCTCCGGAGAAGCAGATTCAACTCGCGCTCTTCCTGGCTTCGGAGCGCTCCAACCACATCAGCGGCAAGCTGATCCACGTCAGCGACGATTGGAAGCGCCTGGAGCACGACAACATGAGACCGGAACTGTACACGCTGCGGCGGGTGCAGAAGATTTAGGTAATTGTTGGCAGGCTGAAGCCTGCCCCACCTTTGAGATTGAGCTGCCCGCAGGCCGCGTAGATGTCCAGGCCGCGCGGCTTGCGAATGAAGCAGGCGAACGAGCGGCGCACAATCTGCTGGAAGCTCGCCACGCGCTCCGGGCTGGGCGCCTGGTAGGGAATCTCCGGCCCCGGGTTGAGCGCAATCAGGTTCAGCTTGGCATTCAGGTTCGCCAGGAGCTTTACCACGCGGCGCGCGTCGGCATCCGTGTCATTCACGTCTTTCAATAGCACGTATTCGAAGGACAACTTCTCCCAGGGGCGCAACGGATACGCCTTGCACGCCTCCATCAATTCCTTCAGATGGTATTTGCGGGTGATGGGCATCAGTTCCCGGCGCATCTCCTCGGTGGAGGCATTGAGAGAAACGGCCAGCCTGGGGCGCACCGGCTCGCGCCCCAGCTCGGCGATGCGCGGAGTGATTCCCGCGGTGGAAACCGTGATGCGGCGCGGCGACAATCCAAAACCGGCGGGGTCGAGCAGAAGGCGCGTGGCCTTGACGACGTTCTCGAGATTGAGCAGCGGCTCGCCCTGCCCCATCATCACGATGTTGAGCCGCGCAGCCTGTTTGTCCCGCGCCGCCACCAGCACTTGCCCCACTATCTCCCCGGCCGTCAGGTTGCGCTCCAGGCCCAGCAGCGCCGTCATGCAAAACCTGCAATCCACCGGGCAGCCCACCTGGCTCGAGATGCAGATGGTATCGCGCCGGCCCTCCGGCATGAGGACGGTTTCGACGGTCCGGCCGTCTTCCAGACCGAGCAGGTACCGCCGCGTGCCGTCGGCCGATTCATAGCGCCGCGCGATTTCGGGCAGCCCCATGGAATGCCTCTCCGCAAGGTCGTGGCGCAGACCGGCCGGAAGCGTGGAGACCCGCGCCAGGCCGGACGCTTGCCCGCGGTAGATCGCCTGGTAGAGCTGCTTGGCCCGGTACTCCGGCTGGCCGGGGCCCAGAGCCTCGCGCAGATCGGCAAGGTCCATGCCCACAAGCGGTTGGGACATTCAATTATCATGTTATAAGGAACGGGCTGTTCCATTCCTTCCGGCATGTCTTCATCCAAGAATCCCGTGCGGGACGTCGAGGCGGCCACGCTTGCCAACGGCATGCGTGTGATCACGGAAACCATGCCCCACGTCCGCTCGGTGTCGGTGGGGGTGTGGCTGGGCGCCGGCTCGCGCCGTGAAACGCCGGAGCAGAACGGCATTTCGCACTTCATCGAGCACATGCTGTTCAAGGGCACCACGCACCGCACAGCCGAACAGATCGCGCGCTCGGTGGATTCCATCGGCGGCAACCTGGACGCTTTCACCGCCAAAGAGCTGGTGAGCTTCAATACCAAGGTGCTCGACGAGCACCTCTCGCTGGCCTTCGACGTCCTGGCGGACCTGGTGCTCCACCCGCTCTTCCGCGAAGAAGATATCGAGAAGGAAAAGGGCGTCATCCTGGAAGAGATCAAGATGGAGAACGACAGCCCCGACTACCTGGTCCACGAGATCTTTTCCGCCAACTTCTGGAAGGACCATGCGCTCGGAAAGTCGATCCTGGGCACCCGCGAGACCGTCAAGCGCTTCAGCCGCGGCGCCATCCAGGCTTACTATGCCGCCGTCTACACGCCCTCCAACCTGTTCGTGACGGCCGCCGGCAACCTCACGCACGACCGCCTGGTGGCGCTGGTGCGAGAGCACTTCGAGACGCTCCCACCGGGCGCTCCGGCGCCTCCGGACAGCGTCCCCAACACGCACGCGCGCATCGCGCTGCGCCACAAGAAGGCGCTCGAGCAGGTGCATCTTTGCCTGGGTGTGCCCTCCTACCCCATGCGGCACCAGCAGCGCTTTGCCTGTTATGTGCTCAACACGCTGCTGGGCGGCGGCATGAGTTCGCGGCTGTTTCAGAACATCCGCGAACGCCAGGGCCTGGCCTACGCCGTCTTCTCCGAATTAAGCCCGTATCGCGACACGGGCTGCCTGTCCGTCTATGCCGGAACGTCGATTGAATCGGCCCGCAAGGTGGTGCACGCGGTCACCGGCGAGTTTCGCCTGCTCAAGGAGGAGCCCGTGGGCGGGGAAGAACTGCGCCGGGCCAAGGACCATCTGAAAGGCTCGCTGATGCTGAGCCTGGAATCCACCGGCAGCCGCATGTCGAACCTGGCGCGCCAGGAGATGTATTTCGGCCGTTTCTTCAGCCTGGACGAACTGCTGGAGAGCATCGAAGCGGTGAGCGCCGGCGACATCCAGAACATCGCGCGTTCCTTCTTCGACGCCCGGCAGATCGCCCTCACCGTGCTGGGCAACCTCGAGAATTTCAAGATCGGCCGGGAAGACCTGGTCTGCTAAGAGGCGCGGGCGGGGCAGTCGTAGCGCTGAATGGCAGTGCTCTTGATTTCGCTGGCGCGATCGGGTTTGCGCGCTTCGAGAAACGCCTGTGCGAGGTCCGCCGACGCCTGGCAGAGGTCATTGCGGACCGGGGGACACGCCACATTGAGCGCTGGCGCGCTGCCTAGGTAGTCGATCGCGCAGGAGCCGCCAGGGACTCCTCCGTACAGTGTCCGTAAAGCGCCTATCGTATCCGGAGTGTCCGCGAGCACCAGCGTCCTCTCGACGAGCGCGATCCGGGCACCCTCGGAATTACCCGTGGCCAGGCAAATGGGGGGCACCACGTCGTAATACTCCGCCCACGCGGGATTGAGCGCTCTCCCGAACCGATAGGCTTCTAACGCCTCGTTGCTACGCCCCAGCCTGGTATACGTAAGCCCCAGGATTCCGTACAGCTTCTGGTACCCGGAGCGAGCCAGGGGCTTGCCATGCGCGGCCAGCAGTTCCTGATATTTCGTCTCCCTTGCCCGATCGATCTCCCGGGCATGGAGCAGCACCGCGAGCGATCTCTGATACCAGGCGCGCCCTTGCGCCGTCAGCATCCCTCCCATAAAGTCGCCCTTAGCCGTGTAGTACCCCCCCAGGTTGCTCGGGGTAGCCGGGAAAATCAATTCCAGTGGCAGCGAACGAATCATATCCCACGCATTCTCCGCCTCCTGGATTACTCGATCGAGGTTGCGCACGGGGTCTTGCCTGAAAAGCGCGCGTGCTTGGTAGTCGTGCAACCTGTAGTTGTTCGGCGCCGTCCGCACGTCTGAGGAGAAGAGTGCAAGGTCGTCTCTCCACGTGAAATTCCGGCCGAACGTGCGGGCAGCGGCCAATACAATGACGGCCGTCAGGACTACCGTGGTGAACCGCCCGCGTTCCAGACGGTATGCCAGCGCGACGACCGCGATGGCAAATCCCACCGATGGCAGATACAAGAACCGTTCGCCCATGATGGACCCTATCGGAAACAACAAATTGGCGGTGGGCAGCAGCGTGATTCCAAAGAATCCTGCCGCGAAAAAAATCAACCGGTCCTTCCGATATCGCGTCAGAACAACGGCCAGAATGGCGGTAACGATTACCAGCGCCAGCCTGGCGAGAGGATCCGACCAACTGGCCAGTGGAATCTGGTTATAAGACCGGTCGCAAGAGAGTTGTGCGGGCCAGGCCAGAAGCCGGAGATCGAGGCCGATCACCTTGATAGCGGTCAACCGTGCCGTCCAGAAACCGGCGCCCTGAATTGGATTCTCTAAGAACGCATTTTCAGGCGATGGGAGCGGTTCGAAAACCAACCGGCGCACCCACCACAACAGAGCCAGCGAGACCGCTACCGCCCCATAGAGCTCCACGCGCGGCCATGCTCGTTGCCGCGGCGCACCGGTGCCGAAAGCGATGTCCCAGAGCAGCATCAGGCCCGGCAGGACCGCAGCGTTCTCCTTGGAAAAGACCCCCACCGTGGCGGCCACGAACAGGGCCGCCGCGGCCCGGGCCGCAGGCAGGCCCGGCAGGGCGGCACCGCGAACATAAATCAGGAGTCCGCCGAGGACGGCCATGGCCGCCAGCAGGTCCGCGCGGCCGGCGATGTTGGTGACGGACTCGGTTCCGATGGGGTGAACCGCCCACAATGCGGCCGCGAAGAAGGCTGGCAATCGGCATCGGAACAGTTGCAGGGAGAGAAAAAAACCAACCAGACATTGCCCGTGTGCAGGAGGAAGTTGACCCAATGGTACCCAGTGGCGTTGTTCCCATTTTCAAAGATTGCATAGTTCATCAGCAAGGAGGCCGTCGTCACCGGGCGGTATAGTCCAGAGTAGGAGCTTGGCCACCAGTAATCGCGGAGCAAGATCAGGCTCAGGTTGTCGGCGCTCACGGTTCGAATGCGGGGATCCTCGAGGAGTATCGGCGAATCCATGGCAAAGCCCAGTCCAAATGAATTCGCGTACGCCAGCAGCGTGATGCCACAGAGGGCCGCGGCAATCCACCAGTTGGTCCTGACGGCCGGAGTCAAGGAAGGGGCTTCCCCAGCCGCGAGAATACCTGCGCCTCGAACACGCTCAGGCGCGCCTTGGGGTCGCGCCAGGCGCGCGGCCCGAGCATGCTCTTGCGCGAGAGCGCCTGCCAGAAACTCTCGGGGGTCCACTCATCGTGCGCGGCCACCTGCGGCAGCAGAAGCCCGGAGTGGCCACCCAGTTTGAGGTACGCGCCATGAACGCCCAGCCGGAACTGCTCCAACCGGCGTATGCGGCGGAACGGCGTGAGCACCGAGATTTCGATATCGATGGGCCCCGTGACCGTAGCGGCCGGCCGGAAACGCGGATCTTCCAGCGCCGCCGCCAGCGCCAGATCCGTCGCTTCTTCGGCCAGCGGCTTCCGGCCGTGGCAATTTCCCAGGCAGCCGAGCAGATCTTCGCCCTGGTGCAGGCTCACGAAACAGCCGCGCCGCGCCTGTAACGCGGCGGAGCCGCCGCGCGCCGGGATGGCCTCGCGCGCGCCGGTTTGGCGCAATCGCCGCAGGGTTTCCGCGGCGCTATCGAGCAGCGCCTCGCGGTCCGGGGTATCCAGATCGAAGGCGGCCCGGCGGAAGTATCCCAAGGCCGCATAGCTCACCGTATGCCGGTAATCCCCGGTCAGGTCTCCGGATGTTTCGTAATCCAGGGTCGCCTGGTAGATTTCATCGCCGCCCAGCAGGCGCATCACATCGAGCAGCAGAGAGATGGGGCCCGAACCGCAGACGGTGGCGCCGCGTTCCTCCAGCGTTTCCAGGAACATTGAGGAATCCAGGCTGCCGGCGGCCTCGGCGCACTCGAAATCCAACTCGCGCAGATGCAGAGCGACGGCGCCGTCGGCCGGGAATGGCACATACCCGAAACCGCGGCCATAGTGCGTGAAGTCGGACGACGCCAGGAAGACCACACCGGGCTGCCATGCCGCCGCCAGCCGTTCGGCGGCCGCGCGCCGCTCCGCCGCGTCCGTGCGGCCCACGTACACCGGAGTCACTCGCCCGTTGGGGACGGCCCTTTGCAGGAAAGGCAACTGAATCTCGAAAGAGTGGTCGCAGACCTGGCCTTCGGCGACCCGCGCGAACCCCGGGGCAAACTCCCGGTCGATGGGGACTTCGCCCAGCGGCGTCGCGATCCTCTCGACGTCCGGAATCGCCATTCCCTGGAGGCCGCCGTGGTGCGGAAAAGCCAGCACCACGATCCGTTCCGGTTTCTGCTGCTCGAGCGAGCGGTATACCGCGGCCGCCACGGTCCCCGAATATTGCGGTCCCGCATGTGGCGTGACGTAACCGAGACCGTGGGGGAAAAGAAACGGGCCGGTGCGCTGGCGCGACCGCTCGAACGCCTTATCCAGGAGGCGCTCCAGCTCGGAAGGCTGCTTCGGATACCAGGCGCCGCTGAATGGCGAAATGTGGACTGTCTGCATGACTTAGCTATCGGTTTCAGAAACGGGCAAGCTAAACCATGCCCCACCCAGGGCGGGCGCTCCCCACGCACCGGGAATCGCCGTGCCGCAATCGGGGCACTGGCCGCCGGCCGATATTCGGTTCTTCGTCACCCGGAATCCACGGCGCTCGATCAGCGTGCCAGCGCATCCAGGGCAGCGAGTGTTTTCCAAACCCGCGGTCGCACCGGGCAGGTTCCCGGCGTAAACATAGCGGAGACCCGCCGCGCGCCCGATACTCGCCGCGCGAATCAGCGTCTCCGGCGGGGTGTTGTCGGGTCCCGGCATCTTGTAGTCCTGGTGAAACGCCGTGACGTGCCAGGGAATGTCCGGCGAGATGCCGGCCAGGAATCCCGCGATCTCCTTCAACTCCGCGTCGGAGTCGTTGAAGCCGGGAACCACCAGGGTAACGACTTCCAGCCAAAAGCCCAGCTTGTGGATGCGGCCGATGGAGTCGAGAATCGGCCCGACGCGGCCTCCCAACTCGTGGTAGCGCCGGTCGTCGAAGCTTTTGAGGTCGACTTTGTACAGGTCCACCCAGGGGCGGATGTATTCCAGCACCTCGGGTGTGGCATTGCCATTGGAGACGAAGCCGGTGGCCAGACCCGCGGCCTTGGCCTCGCGGAAAATCGCCACGGCCCACTCGGCGGTGATCAGAGGCTCGTTGTAGGTGCTCACCACGCTCGCCGCGCCGTAGCGCAGCGCCAGGTTCACCAGTTCCCGCGGCGCCATGGTCTGAAAATCCAGGGTCGAACGAATGTCGCGCAGCGCCTGGGAAGAGACCCAATTCTGGCAGTATCCGCAGTGCAGGTCGCAGCCGAGCATGCCGAAGCTCAGCGCGCGGGTCCCCGGAAGCGCGTGGAAGAACGGTTTCTTTTCGATTGGATCGCAATGGACCGCGTTGACGTAGCCGTGCGGCGCGTACAGCTTTCCGCCGCGATTGAAGCGGACCTTGCATACCCCCGCGAAGCCCGCCGGGATGGGGCAGCGATGGCCGCAGGCGAAGCATTCCACCCGGTTACGGTCCAGCGGACGGTACAGGGCTGCCTCCCGGGTCTGGCGGGCAAGCTGTTCAGCCAGCGTTTCCATAAGCTTTCCGAGAGGAGGATCTGAGAGTATTGTAGCGCGGGGGACTGACCAAGGTGTCCCAAGGCGCGGGGGTGCCCACTTGGGGCCCTGCGCCGCGCGGGCGCATCGGTCCCCGAATTTCCGGCGCCCACGGGATTACTCCACCCGGTAGTTGGGCGCTTCCTTGGTGATGATCACGTCGTGCACGTGGCTCTCGCGCAGCCCCGCGCTCGAGATCCGCAGGAAACGCGCCGTCCGCTGCAGCTCGCCGATGTCCCGCGCGCCGCAATAGCCCATGCCCGAGCGCAGCCCGCCCACAAGCTGATACACCATCTCGGAAAGCGGCCCCTTGGCCGCCACGCGCCCTTCGATGCCCTCGGGCACCAGTTTGGAATTCGGGTCCTGCGAATAGCGGTCTGAACTGCCTTGCTGCATGGCCCCCGTCGAACCCATGCCGCGGTAAGTCTTGAACGTGCGGCCCTGGTAGAGAATGGTTTCGCCGGGACTCTCGTCGGTGCCCGCCAGCAAGCTTCCGATCATGACCGTGTCGGCACCGGCGGCAATCGCCTTGGTGATGTCGCCGGAAAACTTGATGCCGCCATCGGCGATCAGCGGCACTCCGGCTTCCCGCGTGGCCCGGGCGCACTCCACGATGGCGGTGATCTGCGGGACGCCGGCGCCGGACACCACGCGCGTGGTGCAGATGGAACCGGGGCCGATGCCCACTTTGACGCCATCCACGCCCAGCGAAATCAATTCCTTGGCGCCTTCATAGGTGGCCACGTTGCCGGTGATGAGCTCGACTTCCGGCAGCTTGTTCTTGATGGTCTTCACCGCGATCATCACGCGGGCGCTGTGGCCGTGCGCCGTGTCGATGGCCAGCACGTCCACTTTGCGCGCCACCAGCTCCTGGGCGCGCTCCAGGTAATCGCCGATGGCGCCGATCGCCGCCCCCACCCTCAACCGGCCCTGGCTGTCTTTGGCCGAATTTGGGTACTTCAGTTTCTTCTGGATGTCCTTGACGGTGATGAGGCCCTTGAGGGTGAACTGGTCGTCCACCACCAGCAGTTTTTCGACGCGGTGCTTGTGCAGGATGGCCTCGGCCTGCTCCAGCGTGGTGCCCACCGGAACCGTCACCAGGTTCTCCTTGGTCATGACCTCGGAGATCGGCAGGTCGAAGCGGTTCTCGAACCGCAGGTCGCGGTTGGTGAGGATGCCGACCAGCTTGCCGCCCTTGGTGACCGGCACGCCCGAGATGCGGAACCGGCTCATGAGTTCCTGCGCGGCGGAGATGGGCTGGTCGGGACCGATGGTGATGGGGTCCACGATCATGCCGCTCTCACTGCGCTTCACGCGGTCCACCTCTTCGGCCTGCCGCTCGATGGACATGTTGCGATGGATGATTCCGATGCCGCCCTGCTGCGCCAGCGCGATCGCCAGGTGCGACTCGGTGACGGTGTCCATGGCGGCGGAGACCACCGGAATGTTCAATGCGATCTGGCGGGTGAGGCACGTGCGCGTGTCCACCTCGGCCGGGAGCACTTCGCTGCGGGCCGGCTCGAGCAGAACATCGTCGAAGGTGAGGCCCTCGGAGAGTACGTCTTGAATCATGGTGATTCCTCCCATGATAACGTAGCCGCCACCCCGCATCGGTCCGCTGCGCCGCCGCTTGGTAACGCCGGCGGTCTTGCCGCCGGCTTGCTCCCGTCCGGCGCACCCCGCTTCAACGAGTCCTGGGTTGGGTGCTCACTTTCCCTCGGGACTTCCTGGAGTGGTGGTGGAGAAACTGCAACATCTCTTCATGGGTCTCAAACGGACCGTGGAGGCGACCCGCTCTGATATCCTCCGCGGACTTGGCCAGACTGGCGTCGATGATGCGGCGTTGCTCGGGTGTGTACTCGTCGTCGGCGGCGGGGAACTTAGAGCGATCTATGACGGGTTTTGGGGTGAGAATGATTCTGCCACGTTTGACGGATGCTTCGATGAGGTCGCCTTCAACCACGCCTGCGGCGAAGCGAAGGCGGCTGGGAAGGGTAACCTGGCCGCTGCGTCGAATTCTCACAAGTGCAGTCATCCGAGGGAAGCATAGCGGGTGGGGGCTGGGCTGTCAACACCGCCGCCCCAGACAACCGCGTCCGAAGGCAGGCGGAACCGCCTGCCTGCCCCACCAAGACTTCAGCGCACCGCCTCCGCCGGGTACTTGAAGGATTTGTCCGGATACTTCGGCGGCACGGGCTGCTCGATGGGCTTCTGCCGGATCTCGGTCTTCAGATATTCGATGGCCGCTTCCAACTGCGCGTCCTGGCCCTCGAACGTCGCGTGCGGAAGATTGTCCACTACCACATCCGGATCCACGCCGTGGCCCTCGATCAGCCACTTGTGGTCGGGGCCGAAGACGCCGTTCTCGGCCGCCGTGGCGATTCCGCGGTCCGCCAGGCGATTGCCGGCGGAGAGCCAGATCTCTCCGCCCCAGGTGCGCGTCCCGATCACCCGGCCCAGCCCCAGCCGGCGGAACCCTTCGGTGAAAGCCTCGCCATCCGACCCGGTCCGCTCATCGCACAGCACCACCATGTGGCCGCGGAACGCCTGCTGCATGTTCCAGTAAGGCTTGCCCGTTCGCGACTGCCAATACATCCACGCCTTGCGCAGCAGCTTGTCGAGAATCCAGCTATCGATGTTGCCGCCCCCATTGTGACGGACATCGATAATCAGGCCGTCGCGCGTGAAGACCGGGATGTACTGCTCGACCCACTGGCTGATATCGCTGGCTCCCATGGCGCGCAGATGCACGTAGCCGATCTTCCCGGCGGATGCCTGGTCCACTGCCAGCCGCCGCGTGTACTCCCATTCGGCGTAACGCAGGTCGGCTTCCTGCTGCACCGTAACCGGCTTCACGATGACGTCGCGCGGCTCGGTCTTGTCTTTTGGGCGCACACGCATCAGCACCTGCTTGCCCGCCTGGTTGCGCAACAGTTCCGCCGGATCGGCGGCCGACAGCGCATCGCGGCCGTTGACCGCCAATAGAAGGTCGCCCTCGGCAATGTCCACGCCGGGCTGCGCCAGCGGCGACTTGCGGTCGGGACGGTCCGGGTCGGATTGATAAATGTGCTCGACCAGGTAGCCTCCGGCCTTCGCATCGCGAACCAGGCGCGCCCCCAGCGCCGCCAGCGCCACCTGGTCCGGCCCTCTGCGGATATCGCCCCCGGAGACCGACGCGTGCAGCGCGGAAAGCTCGCTCACCATCTCCGCGATCAGATCGCTCAGTTCTTCGCGGTCGCGCACGCGGCCCACCAGTTCCCCATACTTATCGCGCATGGCCGCCCAGTCGACGCCGTGCATGTTGCGGTCGTAGAAATAGTCGCGGTGCAGCCGCCAGGCGTCCAGGAACGCCTCGCGGAATTCGTCGCTGGGGATCACCGAGAACGTCCAGTTTTTCAGATCCACCTGGCTGTCGGCGAGCGTTTTCGGGTCCTTCAGCGCGGCCCCTTTCACGGCGGCGTCCACAATCAGCAGTTCGTTCTGCTGGCGTGCGATCAGCATTTTCTTGCCGTCGGCCGACACTTCGAGACCGTTCACGCCTTCGAGCAGGGTGTCGGGCTTGTCGCCCTTGTTGGCGATGTCCAGGCACTGGAGCACGCTCTCTTGGCGGTCCTCGGCGTTCGCGTCGATCCAGCAGAGCCGCTTTCCGGCCACCGCCAGGTTGTTGTAATTGCCGGGAGGAACGGGGACCTCCTGCAGCCGCGCCGCAATTCCGTAGAGGTCGATCTCCACCTTTTCCACCTTGGCTTCGGCGGGCTTGGCCGCGTCGGCAGCGGGCTTGACGGGCTCATCCTTCTTATCGGGGTGCAGTTCATCGGCCGGCTCAAACGGAGACCGCAGCCCTTTTTTCAGCGCCAACATATAGATCTTGTTGGCATGATCGAAGTGCGGCTCCGGCTGGCGCGATCCCCATGGCGCCGGCACCGTCGATTTCAACGCGCGGTCGGATACAAAATAGATCCACTTCCCATCGGGACTCCAGGCTGCCCAATCGCTGTCGTACCGGTCGGTAGTGAGCGGCGTGAAGGCCCCCGTCTCCACGTTGTAGAGTACGATTTGCGAAAGCAGGTTCGGCAGCGTCTGCGCGTACGTCAGCCACAAGCTGTCGGGCGACCAACTCAGGTTCTCGAACTGCGGGTTGGAATCGAAAGACGATTCCAGCGTGGCGATCCGCTTCTGTGTCTTGGTGGCCGTATCCAGCAGCCAGAGCTGATTATCCTTGTCCTGGTGGGCGATCCACTTGCCGTCCGGCGAGGGAACCCCGTCCCACCGGAGCACTTTGCCGTCGGTCGTGAGCCGTTCGCCCGTGCCCGTCCCGTTGGCCGGGACCTTCCACAACTCCACCTCCCCGCTTTCCGTGGAAAGGATCAGCAGAGACTTGCCGTCCGGCATGAACCGCGCATCCCGGTAGCGCCCCGGTTTATGCGCCGCCACATCCACAAACCGGCCCTTCAGCGGCGCCACGAAGGCGCGCCCGCGCGACGTCAGCACCACGCTGCTGCCGTCCGGCGCGATGTGCGCGGAAGTCGCGTACTCCATGGGATTCGTGATCCAGTGTTCGCGCAAGTGGTCGAAATCGGAAGCGAGCTCGATCGGAACGGCCTTCTCGGCGCCCGAAGCGATGTCGTACAGGCGGAGATCGGCGCCCATCTGGTAAACGATGCGTCCCTGCCCGAGCGAGGGGTTCTTCAGGTCCCAGCCCTGGTGCCTGGTGTGCTGTCTCAGGCTCTTCCCGTTCTCGTCCATCGACCACAGGTTCATGGTCCCGTCGCGGTCCGAAAGAAAGTAGACGCGGCCGTTCCACCACATAGCGTCCTTGCTGGTCCCGGCAAAGTCCGCGGTGAGCGGCGCCGCTTCGCGCCCCGCGGCGTATTTCCAGACATTCTGCGCTGTCCCGCCCTGGTACCGCTTGGCGTAGCTCCCCTGGAACGGGAGGCGCGTAAAGAACAGGGTGGCTCCGGTCCTGTCGTAGCTGCCCTGCGCCGCCTGGCTCAGCGGAATCAGCTCCACGCGGTTCTCGGAATCGATGGTCGCCAGTTGCGTGTCGGGCAGCGTCGAGTACCGCCGCGTGGAATAGAGAATCTTTCCGTCTGGGGTCCAGCCCACCACGTTGGCATTGCCCTCAAAGGTGCGGCGTGATGGCAGGCCGCCCGTGGCCGGCATGGTGTAAACTTCCGTCGGACCTTCGTAATTCGCCGAAAACGCGATGGTCTTCCCGTCCGGCGAGAACGCGGCGTGCATCTCTTCGCCGGGGTGCGTCGTCAAACGGCGCGCCATCCCGCCTTCGATGCCAGCTTCCCAGAGGTCTCCCTCCGCGGTAAACACGACGTTTTGGCCGTAGATTGCGGGGAAGCGATAATACCCCCGGTTTTGCGGTTGCGGCCAGCCAGGGGCGGCCACCGCCAACAGGACGATTGTGAGCACTGAGGACCGCATGAAACCTCCGATCCGAAATTGTAGCAGCCCCCCAGGGCGGGCACTCGCGTCTTTGTTGTGGGGCGGGCAATCTTGCCCGCAGCCGCCTTTCAGGCGGCCTTCTTCGGAGCCGCAGTCGCCGGCTGAAAGCCGGCTGCAGCCAGGATTGGCTGCCCCACGCGTTCAGTTCCCGACGGCGGTGTACAACGTCTGCGTCCCGCTCACGCCACCCAGAGTGAACGTCACCGGCACCGCGTCGCTGGCCGCGACGTTCGGCACCACCACGTTGAGCTGGTACACACCCACCAGGCCTGGCGCCAATCCCCAGTACTGGAGCGTGGCCGGAGCCGACCCGAAGTAGATCTGCAAGGGCAGCGTCAGGGTACTGTTACCCTGGGGGATCTGGCCCGCGAGAATGTTGGGAGTCACGGGGCCAAATCCGATGCCAAAGATGACGATCACGTCCCCCGGTTTGGCCCGCCGCGAGGCGTATCCCGAAACGGCGCCGGGCGGCGCAACAAAGGTCTGGAAGTCGGGAAACAGGGCCCCCACATATTGCACTCCCCCGATATTCAGATATCCCGGGGCTAACATGCCCGCCGCGGTCGGGTTCACGGTGACGGTATATGGGGCGCTGGTTCCCACTGCGGTGGTCACCGTGATCTGCTGCCGGCCGGTCCCGACGTTCGACGGCGCCTGCGCATTCACCTGGACCGGGCCGGCGTAGGCGATGAAAGCGGCCTGGCCGCCGATGGTCACGGTGGTTCCGTCGAGTGAAGTGGGGGCATTCACGCCGTTGAAGGCGCCGCTCCAATCCAGCGAGTCGGCCGCCAGGTTCGATCCGTAGATCTCGATCCACGCCCCCGGCGCAATCGACGTCAGACCTCCGAATTGACTCGCGGTAATCACTCCGCCGATGGCGGGCGGGGCGGGCGTCATCAGGCGAATCACGTTGTTCTGGGCATCCGAGATGTAGATATTACCGGAGGCATCCACCAATATGCCCCGCGGGAACGATAGTTGGGCGCTAGTGGAAAAGCCTCCATCTCCCGTATAACCGGAACGCCCGGTGCCGGCCACCGTCGTGATCGTGCCAGTCGCCGCCGACACCCTGCGAATCCGCTGGTTATTGGTATCCGCGATATAGAGGTTGCCGGCGGCATCCACCGCCACGCCGTAAGGGTAATTCAGTTGCGCGCTGGTAGCCGGGCCTCCGTCGCCGCTAGAACCAATCACACTGGTGCCGGCCACCGTCGTGGTCTTGGTGATCGAGCCGCTTGGCGTCACTTTGAGAACGCGGCTATTGTTGGTGTCCGCGATGTAAACGTTGCCGGCGGCGTCCACCGCCACACCCTTAGGCGACTTCAGAGTGGCGCTGCCGGTGGAGAGCGTCGTGATGATGCCGCTCGACTTCGTCACTATGCGGATCCAGTTGTTCCCGCTGTCCGCAATGTAGAGGTTGCCCGCGGCATCCAGGGCCAGGCCCGTGGGGGTGTCGAGCTGCGCGCTGGTGGCCAGGCCATGATCCCCAGTGCCACCCTTACCGAGAGAATTGTTGCCCGCGTACGTCGTGATGGTGGTACCGGCCACCTTGCGGATCACTTCGTTGCTGGTGTCCGCGATGTAGAGAGTGCCCGAAGAGTCCACCGCCACGCCGGACGGAACGTCCAGCTCGGCGCTGGTGGCCGCCGCCGAGTCCCCCGTGTAACCGGCGGTACCGTTGCCGGCTACTGTCGAGATCGTGCCACCCGCCACCTCGCGGACCCGGTGGTTGCTGGAGTCGGCGATGTAGAGGTGACCCGAAGAGTCCAGCGCCATGCCCAAAGGGTTGTTGAGCTCGGCGCCGGTCGCCGCGCCCGCATCTCCCGCGAAACCGCCGGTATTGTTGCCGGCGAACGTCGTGATGGTGTATGCCGGCGCCGGCGCCTGGCACAAAGCCGGCGCGAAAATGGATGCGACGCCTACGGCGAAGACGAAGGCAGTTCGGTTGAAGACGCGGTGTTTCACTTGTGATCTCCAGTTTCTCTCCCCGCTCATACCACTTTACTAGCCCGCAACCCGCTCCATTGTTCCGCCAGCACGATGGAATTGGCCGGGTTCCTGGGGTCGTATTTCACGGAAACCGCGTCGATCGTCGAGAAATCGGGCGGCATACACTGCTTCAGCATCGAGACATCCTGCGACGCGGTGTACTCCACTCCGCGAACGCCGTACGAGTAGAACAGGAGATCGTCGCGAATCTCCACCAGCATGGCGTCGCTCATTTTGCCGTGAGCCACCAGGGCCGACCGGCGGCGCCGCTCTCGTTCCTCCGGCGCGATGCGCGAACGCTTCCACGCCCGGTATCCAATGAGTGCGCCCAGCACCACGAGCGCCACGGCCAGCGCCAGCAAAACTGCCTCCGCGACCGCCCATGACAGACCTAAAACACGCGGCATTTGAGGAACGGCTTACCCGCCTTCGTCCAGGTTTGCGGTATCGAGGAAAAACTTCACGCTCGCTGCCCCCCGGATCACTTCCAGTTTACCGCATCACTTGACAGCTCTTCACCGGAGAGACGCAGAGACGTTGAGGAAAGCCAAAACGTCAATGCAGTTCTCTGCGCTCTCTGCCTCCTCCGCGCTCTCTACAACCCGGGGAAGATGCGCCATCCTCATGGACCGAGTGCTCCTTTCTTTCCCTTGTCTTCCTCTGCGCCTCTGCGGTCGTGAGAAAAAATCAATCATTTCTCTTGACTAGCGATAACGCTAGTGTTATCATCGTTTCATGGGTTACCTCTCCAAAGTCCAACTCATCCAACGCGCCAACCAGACCCGCCAGTT